>ERZ795056.2369-NODE-2369-length-20950-cov-6.289399_pt1 | contig 20950 bp, 17 predicted proteins | sample MGYA00375140_ERZ795056 | MGnify/ENA primary metagenome ERZ795056 (study PRJEB30185, sample SAMN05720227) | activated sludge metagenome | isolation source: Anaerobic digester | place: USA | collected 2015-03-09 ... | reverse complement strand
CTGGAAGCCCTGCTTCGATTATCTCGAGTCGATCGGGATGAAGAAGATCGAGGAGACGGATGTGACGAAGGAGGCCGTGCAGGCGCGTGACGAGGACAAGGGCCGCGTCGACGCCTTCGTCGACAGCTGCCTGAAGAAGTTCTACGCCTTCAACATCCCGGTGATCGGGCGGGCGCGCGCGCGCGAGGCCCGGATGGCGATGGAGAACTTCTATCGCAACCCCGGCACCAACCTGTACCGCAACATGGTCGTGGCCAGCGACACCTACAAGGTGGTCGTTTTCGAGAAGGCCTGATTTGTGGTACTCGGGGAGGATGCGTCGCCTCGCGTCCATCCTCCTCGTGACCCTGACGGCCTGTGCGCATGCGCCCCAGAGCGCGCCGACCGTGCTGCGAAGTGAGACGGTCCAGGAGGACAAGTCTCAGCTGGCGTATGAGCTGACCTACGAGCCCAAGGGGCCGCGGCAGGTCGAGGTGGTCCTGAAGATGAACGTGATCGGCCTCGTGGAGACCAACAAGCTGGTCGCCGAGACCTACGTTCGCTTCTTCAACATCGAGGCCGGCCAGGCCCGCTGGGAGGGCTTCGTGCCGCCGCGCCAGCCGCAGACGATGCGGGTGCTGCTGTCGGTCCACGAGGGGTCGGAGTCGGCGTCGGCGACGGTGATGCTGTCGCGCTCGCACGACAGCTTCCCGCTGCTGCGCGAGGAGCTGAAATTCGTGGTCGACGACAAGGGCGTCGTGCGCAAGGAGTGAGTCAGGGCGGCGTCGCGGGCAGGTGCAGGGTGAAGCGGCTGCCCGCGCCGGGTTCGCTCTCGACCTCGATGTGGCCGCCGAGCAGCACGCAGAAGCGGTGGGTGAGCGCGAGGCTGACGCCCGCGCCCTCGACGTTGCGGGTCGGTGCGTCGTCGAGCTGGCCGAAGCTGGTAAACAGGCGCGGGAGGTCGGCGGGGGCGATGCCGATGCCGGTGTCCTGTACGGACAGCGCGAGCCACGGGGCGCCGTCGATGGCGCTGGTGTGCACGCGGATGTCGACGCGGCCGCGGGTGGTGAAGCGGATCGCGTTGTCGAGCAGGCTGCGCAGGGCGTGCACGAGCATGCCGCGATCGCTGATGAGGGCGATCGGCGCGGCGGGCAGGTGGATGCACACCTCGTCGCCGTGCTCGGTGGCGAGGGCGGCGGCCTCCTCGACGACGTCGTGGATGAGGGCCCGAAGATCGATCGGCTGCAGCGCGGGTCGCAGGTCGCCGGCCTCGATGCGTGAGAGCTCGAGGATGCTGCTGAGCGTGCGCAGCAGGCGGACCGCGGCGCGACGGATCTTGGCGAGGTCGGCTGTCAGCGCGCTCAGGTCGCCGTCGGCGGCGGACTCCTCGATCAGTTCGGTGTAGCCGAGCACCGCGTTGAGCGGCGTGCGCAGCTCGTGGCTCATGTTCATCAGGAAGCGGGTCTTGGTCCGGTCGGCGGATATCGCGGTGTCGCGGGCCTGGGCGAGGTTGCGATAGAGGCGGGCGTTCTCGACGGAGACCGCGACCTGGCCGGCGAGCTGGCGCAGCAGGTTGATGCGACCGGCGGTGAAGATGCCGGGGGCGAGCTCGTTGTCGAGGTAGAGCACGCCGAGCAGCGCGCCGTGGTGAAGGATCGGCGTGCAGAGCACGGAGCGCAGGCCGGCGACTGTGGGGTCACCGGCGAACTCGCCGGTTTGGGCGTCGTCGAGGATGACGTCGCGGCGACCGCGGGCGGCGAGGTGAAGGATCGCCGCCGGCAGCGGGCCGTCCTGCGCCAATGGTTGGTTCTGTAGCACCGTCACGCCGTCGAGGTCGGCGAGCGCCTCGATGCGCAGCTCGCCGGCGGGGTCGGCGAGCAGCACGGCGCAGCGGCGGGCCCCGGCGCTCTCGAGCACGATGCGGACCAGCGCGCGCAACAGGCGATCGAGCTCGATCTCGCCGGAGATGGCCTGGGAGGCCCGCAGCAGGGCGGTGACGTCGAGCGCGGCCGGGGCGGTGGTGGTCGTCTCGCGCATGCGCGGCGCGGACGGGGCCGGCGCGGCGAGCTCCGGGAAGTCCGCGTCGAGGGTGGCCACGATAGCGACGGCGCCCCAGCGGGCGTAGGTGTCGCGGGCTGACCGAAGGTACATGTCGGAGAGGGCAGGTGATTGCCGGGCGCGATGGTGTCGACCGGCGCGCTCGAGCGCGAGGGCCTCGAGGCGCAGCTGGCCCTGGGCGCGCGCGCCCTCGATCGCCTGGTGATAAAGCGGGAGGGCCTCGTGGTCGCGGCCCTCGGCGCGGGCGAGCTCGGCCTCGGCGAGCCGGGCGCGGGCGGCGAAGTTCTCGGGGCAGGCGCGGGCCCACAGCTGGAGGCGGCGCAGACGGCGGTGCAGCGGCGGGCGCTCGGCGGCGGTGAGCGGGCGCGCGGGGGCCTGGGCGGTGCGGGCGAGCAGGCGCAGGAGCACGGTCTCGGCGAGCAGCGGATTGCCGCCCATGCGTCCGCTTCGCAGGCCGTCGAGCAGCAGCTCGGACTCGCGGTGGTGGCCGGCGTGGAACAGCAGGAGCGCCTTGAAGAGGGTGTAGTTGAAGGTCGTCGTGACCTGTTCGGGGCCGAGGCGGTCGACGAGCGTCGGTTCGTGCCAGTCGGCGCTGGACATGCTGTGCAGGGCCTCGGTGCGGCCGGTGAGGGCCATGCAGGCGCGCTCGATGGGGATGAACCAGTGCTGGTGGTCGAAGCCGGGGACGCGGCGGGCGATCGGGTAGACGGCGGCGGCGGCCTGCTCGACCTCGCGGAGGGTGCCGCGGCCGAGCCAGCGCAGGTGGATGCGGCCGCTCATGGCTGTGCAGGCGAAGGTGTAATCGCCGAGGGCGCTCGCCTGATCGATGAAGGGCTCGATGCGCGGCGCTGCGGTGGCGATCGGGTGGGCCCACATATGCACGTGGATGCCGGCCATCGTGGCCATCTTGACCTCGAGGGCCGGGCTCGGGAAGCGGTCGCAGATCGCCCAGGCGACGGCGAGCAGGTCGCGTGCGCTGGACGGATCCTCGAGCTGGTTGAGGGTGATCGCGGCGTAGATCGCGAAGCCCAGCGCCGAGTCGCCGCTGACGCCGTGACGGATCGACAGCGCGACGATACGCAGGGTCACGGACGCGAGCAGCGACTCGTCCACGTAATAGGCGGGCGTGATCAGCTGCGCGAGCAGACGCAGGGCGAGCAGGATGCGCGGGTCGGTCGCGGACGGCAGATCACCGAGCGCCGCGAGCGAGCGGCTGCCGCGGAGCCAGCGCAGCCCGCGGAGCCCGCGGATGACGGCGAGCTCGCGCAGTAGCCAGACCCTGGATGGCCGTTCGGGCAGGTCGACGCCGAGCAGGCGCAGGCCGGCGAGGCCGGTCGTGATCGCGTCGACGAGGTGCTCGGTGGTGACGTCGAGGCGGACCTTGAGGTCGTGGACCTCGACGCGATCGAGGTCGTCGCGGGCGTGGCGCAGCAGCGGCTCGAACTGCGCGTGGGCGGCCGCGTGATCGCCGGCGAGGTGCTCACATTCCATGCGCTCACAATGCAAGGCGAAGCACAGCGGATAATGCCTGGTCCAGGCGTCGGCGGGCAGCAGGCCGAGGCCCTGGCGGGCGTGCTGGGCGGCGGCGGCGAAGGCGTTGGCCTGGCGGGCGCGGCGGGTGGCGGCGAGGTTCAGGCTGGCGAGGCGCAGGCGCTCGGCGGGGTCGGTGAGCAGCGCGGCGGCGAGGTTGTACTGGCTGGTGACGGCGAACACGGCGTCGCCCTCGGCGGCCGCAGCGTCGGTGGCGAGCATGCTGCGGCCGATGGCGAGGTGATGGGCGCGGCGGCGGGGCTCGTCGGCGAGGGCGTGGGCGGCCTGCTGGATCTTGTCGTGCACGAACTCGAGGACCGGCTCGGCATTGTCCTGGCGGTCGAGCGCGGCGACCGGCTGGACGAGGCCGCGATCGAGGGCCTCGGCGAGCGCAGCGGTGACGGACTCGAGGCTGTCCCCGAGGACAGCCGCGAGGCGACGCGGCGCGAAGCGATTGCCGATGCAGGCCGCGAGCTCGAGCGCGGCGCGGGTCGAGGGTGACAGGCCGCCGAGCTTGCGGGTCAGCAGGGCGCCGAGGTCGTCGCCGGGGCTGGTGACGCGGGTGCGCTCGGCGTCCCAGGTCCAGGCGCCGGCCTCGAGGTCGAAGCGCAGGAGCCCCTGCTCGTGCAGCCAGCGCAGCAGGGAGCGCACGAACAGCGGGTTACCCTCGGTGCGCTCGTGCACGAGGCGGGCGAGCGGTTCCACCTGCTCCAAAGACCAGCTGAGGGTGGCGGCGATCAAGGCCGCGGTCTCGCCGAGGGCGAGCGGGCCGAGGGCGATCGACTCGGCCGCGAGCGCGGCGGCGAGGCGAATCACGGGGTGCAGGGGCCCCGGCTCGTCGTCGCGGACCGTGCCGAGGATCAGCAGGTGCGGGAGCTCGCCGGAGCCGAGCAGGAGCTCCACCAGCTGCAGGGTCGCGGCGTCGCTCCATTGCAGGTCCTCGAGCACCAGGACCAGCGGGCGACCGGGGGCGGCGAGGGCCCGGACGAGGCGCAGCATCAGGCCCTGAAAGCGCTGCGCCGACTCGGCGGGCGGCATGTCGGGCACCGGCGGCTGCGGTCCGAGCAATGCGCCGAGCCCGGGCACGAGCTCGCAGACGAGGCGAGCCGCGGGGCCCAGGGCGGCGGCGATGCGGGCGCGCCAGCCGAGCCATGCGGCCTCGGGTTCGGCGAGGCGGCGGCGCACGACCATCTCGAGCGCCGCCGCGAGCGCGGCGTAGGGGATGTCGCGTTCGACCTGATCGAACTTGCCGGCGGCGAAGGTCGCCCCGGCGGCGACGGCGGGGCCGAGCAGGCCGCGCAGCAAGGCCGACTTGCCGGTGCCGGCCGGGCCGGTGACGAGCACGAGTCCGGGCTGACCGGCGACGGCGCGGGCGAAGGCGGCGAGCAGGCGGGCGCGCGGCTCGTCGCGGCCGAAGAGCTCGTCGGGCAGGCGCAGCTGCGGCGAGACGTCGTGCAGACCGGGCGTGAATGCCTCGACATGACCCCGCGCGAGCAATTCTTCGAGGCAGCGCTCGAGGTCCGCCCGCAGGCCGCGGATGCTCTGATAACGGGCGTCGGGGCTCTTCTCGATCAGCTTGAGGATCGCCTGCGCGAGCGGCAGCGGCAGCTCGGGACAGACCTCCTGCGGCGCGGGTGGGATGCGGGCGAGGTGGCTGTGCACGAGGCCGAGCGGGTCGTCGTCGAGGAAGGGCAGGCGACCGGTGAACAGCTCGTAGAGGGTGACGCCGAGGGCGTAATGATCGCTGCGTGCGTCGACGGGCCGACCGGTGCGACCGGTCTGCTCGGGCGCCATGTATTGCAGCGTGCCCTCGCCGGGCCGGGGCTCATCGCCCTGCGCGAGGGTGGCGGCCGAGAAGTCGATCAGGACGATGTCGCCACTTTGCTTGACGAGCACGTTGCTCGGCTTGAGGTCGCGATGCAGGACCCCGGCCGCGTGCACGACGGCGAGGGCGCGACCGAGGCCGAGCGCGAGGCGCAGGCGCTGGGCGAGGTCCTCGACGCCACGCGGCCGACGGATCCACGCGGTGAGCGGGACGCCCTCGACCTCGGCCAGCACCAGCGCCGGCAGGCCCTGCCACTCGTCGAGCGCGAGCGCAGCGACGACCTCGGGGGCGGAGATCCGGCGCAGCAGCACATACTCTCGCTCGAGGCGCGGCGCGAGGGCGGCGGACTCGGGGCGCAGCAGCTTGAGCACGACGGCGAGGCCGTCACGGCGTCGTCGACCACGCAGCACCCGGGTGAAGCGGCCCTCGTCGAGCACCGCCTCGATCTCGTAGTCGGTCGCCGGCATCGTCCTCTGGGCAAATCACAGGGTACACCCGCGGCTTGATATTCGGCCGGACGGCGATCGTGGTCCGCCCTCGAGGTGTGAACCCGCGATTGTGGGCAAGAGGCACCGATCGTCTTCGATTGTGGGGACTAGCGGTCGAGCTTGAGGGCCACGCCCTTTTGCGCGCTGCCGGTCCGGTACACCGACCAGGTCGATGCACCATCTTTCACGTCCTCGACGGCGAGCCACACCTCGTCCTCGCGCGCGACGGCGACCTGCGCGATGTTGCCGGTGACCTCGTCGGGCAAGCCGTGTCGCTCCCATTTCCCCTTCGGGTCGCGGCGCAGCAGGATATCCGTCGCCAGCCAGATCGCGCCATCGGTGCCGACGGCCATGGTATCGACGCTCTTGCCGCCGGGCACCGCCTCGCCGACCCAGGCGCCCTCGACGCGGTGGGCCAGGAACGCCCCGCTGAAGCCGAGCTCGCCCGAGGGTCCGCGGGTGCGCGCGTGCAGCGAGAGGATCGGGTCACGCGGCGCGACGGGCACCTGAATGTTGCCCATCGAGACGGTCGGCGGCGCGCCGCACAGTCGCAGTGGCAGGATCTCCTCGACCGCAGGATCGCCGCAGGACGGACACCAGTGGATCATCAGGTGATTCGCGCGGCTCAGATCGTCGAGCGCGTACACGTCGCCGCTCGGCAGCGCGAAGAACCGCTCCGGGCACAGGCTCTGGTTGCCCACGCGCGACACTCTCGGCGGCAGCGGGCCCTCGGCCCCGAACGACTCGAAGGACAGCCGCGGACGGGCGCTGCAGTTGAGCCCGATCACTCGACCCTCGGTCCACTTGTACACCTCGGCCGCGGTCTCGCCGGGCACGGGCTTCTTGTTCTGTTTGGTCCACCGCTCGGCCTGCCAGCGCCACAGGTCGAACTCCTGCCCGCCCACGGCCGCCGGCGCAGGGCCCTTCGCGGTGACCAGCCACGCGTCGTCCGGCCAGGCGCCGAACACCGCGACCATCGGCTTGTGGGCCAGTCCCGCGGCCCGCTTCGACGAGACGGCCAGCGGCTCGCCCGCGGCTCCGTCATAGAGGTTGGTACCCGCGGCCACGAACACGACCTCGCCGACGCCGCCGAGGAACACCCGCTCGCGCGAGGTCCCGACCAGCTCCCAGGTTCGGACCACCGACGAGATGGCCTCCGCGGCGACCGGCTCGATGCAGTCCTCCGCGGGCGGGGTGGCGTCCGGCGTCGGCTCCTTCTTCGGCGTGTCGGCTGCCGGCTTCACCTCCTTCTTGGCCGCGGCCGGTGCGGCTCGCGACGCCGGCGCATCGCCGGACGAGCAGGCGACCGCGGCACCGAAGACGATGACCATGCACAGCGACCGGATGACATCCATGCCGCGAGTGTATCCCGTCGGCTCCATGTCGTGAGTCGGCTTCCTGCCCGCGTCGATGAGGCGCGGTCTGTCGCGCTTGGTGGTTCAATGCGCGCGGATGAATCGCGATGTCGAACATCGCGAGTGCGGCAGGGCGACGGACTCGCGCGCGGCTGCTCGCCGGAGTTCCCTCGGTGCGCGGATCCGGTAAGCTCCCGCTGTGACGCCCCCGCCGGCCATGCCCCGCTCGAAGCGCCTGCTGGCCCGGATCCGCCGGGCCAGCGACGCCGTCCGTCGCGCGCTCGTGGTGGTGATGCTGGTCCTCGTGTATGGGCTGGTGCTGCCATGGTTCGCCGTCGGCCTGCGCCTGCGAAGGCGGCGCCTGCCAGGGTTTGCGCCGCGCCACGATCCGTCGATCACCACGCTCGATCGCCTCCGCATGCCCCTGTGATCGGCTGCTCGCATGCCCCATCACGTCCTCGGCATCTCCGCGTTCTATCATGACGCCGCCGCCTGCCTGCTGCGCGACGGCGAGGTCGTGCTCGCGGTCGAGGAGGAGCGGCTGTCGCGGATCAAGCACGATCACGGGTACCCCGAACGCGCCATCGCGGCCTGCCTGGGCGCGGCCGGCATCACGCCCGCCGAGGTCGACACGGTGGTCTTTTACGAGAAGACGCTGCCCAAGCTCGAGCGCCAGCTCGAGACCTGGATCCTGGCCTTCCCGCGCTCGCTCGGCGCCTTCGTGCGCGGCATGTCGCGCTACCTCGACGGCCGCATCGACATGCGCCGCTGGCTCGAGCGTCGCGGCGGCTTTTGCGGCGAGATCCTGTTCTCCGAGCACCACCTCTCGCACGCCGCCTTCGCCTTCTATTCGTCGCCGTATCCGCAGGCCGCCGTGCTGGTCGCCGACGGCGTCGGTGAGTGGGCCACCACCAGCCTGTGGCGCGCCGGTCCCGAGGGCCTGGTGCCCGAGCGCGAGATCCGGTTCCCCGACTCGCTCGGCCTGTTTTATTCGATCGTCACCGCCCACCTCGGGTTTCGCGTCAACGAGGACGAATACAAGGTCATGGGCCTCGCGGCATATGGCGAGGATTCCTTCGCCGGGGCGATGGCGCAGCTGCTCCCGTTTTGTGGCGACGACGGATATCGCCTCGAGCGCCGATATCTTCGCCTCGGCGGCCGCGAGCGCCTGGCCTCGCCCGCCCTGGACGCGCTGCTCGGCCCGCCACGGGCCCCCGGCGGCCCGATCGAGGCTCGCCACCGCGACATCGCCCGCAGCGCCCAGGCCCGGCTCGAGGCGGCGCTCCTGCGCATCGAGGCCACGCTCCCGCCCGATCTCCCGCTGTGTATCGCCGGCGGGGTCGCGCTCAATGGCGCGGCCAATGCTCGCATCGCGCGGCGCCGCCCGCTGTTCGTGCCCTTCGCCCCCGGTGACTCCGGCGCGGCGATCGGCGCGGCGTATGTCGGTCATTCGCTGGTGGCAGGGCCCGGCTGGCGACCCGCCCATATCACGCCCCGCCTCGGGCCCACCCATTCCACCGAGGCCTGCGCGGCGGCTGCCCGCGCCGGCGGGCTGGTGGCTCGCCCGCTCGCCGGGCTGGGCGGCGACGCCTTCGTGGCCGCGGCGCTGGCGGGCGGCCGCATCGTCGGATGGTTCGACGGCCCGCTGGAGTTCGGCCCGCGCGCGCTCGGTGGCCGATCGATCCTGGCCGACCCGCGGGATGCCGCGGTGCGCGACGTGATCAACGCCCGCATCAAGCACCGCGAGCCATTCCGTCCGTTCGCCCCGGCGATGCTCGCGGAGCGCGCCGCGGACTACTTTGAGGACGCCCACCCGGTGCCCTGGATGACGGAGATCCTTCCGGTGCGTCCGGAGCGGCGCGCCGACATCGCGGCCGCGGTGCACGTCGACGGCACCGCACGCCTCCAGACCGTCGGCCCGGGCGACGCGCCGCGCCTGCACGGCCTGCTGCGGGCCTTCGAGGCGCTGACGGGGGTCCCGGCCCTGATCAACACATCCTTCAACGTCGCCGGCGAACCGATCGTAAACTCCCCGGACGACGCCTGCAGGTGCTACCGCGCAGCGGGGCTCGACGCCCTGGTCCTCGGAGACCTCTGGATCGGAGATGATCGATGACCCGCCCAGGACGCCTGTTCTTCCTCCGCAACATCCTCCGCTTCGTCTTCTCCGGCGGCCGCCTCTGGCTGCTGCCGATCCTCCTGATCTTGATCATCATCTCGGTGCTCGCGGCGGTCGGCGCGTTGACCCCGTACGCGGCGTTCCTCTACCCGCTGTGAGCGCGGCGTGACCCCTCCGAGCCCCGCGCGTGCCCTGGCCCTCGTGCTCGCCGCCGCCGGCGCGGCGTTGTTGTGGGTCAACCAGGTCGAGCCCGACGAGTCGCTGTGGCTCGGCGCGCTGGTCGTGCTGGTCGCCGTCGCCGCGCTGGTCTCGCGCGAGACCCCCGGGCGCAATCGCTGGCTCGAGGCCGTCGCGGTGCTGCTGCTGGTGCTCGCCGGGGGCGAATGCACGGTGCGCCGCGAGAACGCGATCGCGGCCCGGGCCTACGCCGACCGGCTGATGCGCTTCGTCGACGACCCGGTGCTGCGATATGAGATGAAGCCGGATACGTCGTGTGGCGAGGGGACGAGCAATGCGCTGGGTATGCTCGACGTGCCCCGCGAATTGGTCAATCAAGCGGGCGCGCTGCGGGTCGCCTGCCTGGGAGATTCGGTCGGGGGAGATTGCTCGTTGCCGCGGGACAACGCCTGCGCCGCGCTGGAGCGGGTGCTACGCGAGGCGCGTGGGGGCCGACCGACCGAGGTGCTGAACTTCTCGGTGCCCGGGTACAACACCTTGCAGGAGGCGCGCGCGCTCGAGCTCAAGGCCGCGGCGTTTTCGCCGGACGTGGTGGTCGTGCTTTATGTGGTCAACGACCCGTATCCGGATCTCGCCATCTCGCACCATCTGCCCGGCAAGCTCAAGTTTCAGCACCTGATCTACAGCGGCCTGCGGGTGGCCGCGTGGCGCATCTTCGGGCCCGCGATCGATCCGCTCGGCGGGCAGTTGACGCGATTCTATGCATCGACACGCGCGTGGGACGGGGTCGTGGTGGCCGGCTTCGATCGCATCCAGGCGTTCGCGGCGGCGCGCGGCCTGCCGGTGGTGGTGGCCGTGTTCCCGCTGTTCCTCGAGCATCCGCTGCCCGAGCATCTGGCGATCTACCCGAAGGTGGTCGGCGAGGCGCAGCGGCACGGGTTCATCGGCATCGACCTCGCGCAGGAAGTCTTTGACAAGGAGCCGCTCGCGGCATTTTTAAAGGTGCCGTCCCGCGACATCATTCATCCGAACGCACATGCGCACGCTGTGGCGGCCGAGGTCATCGCCCGCGAGCTGCTCGCGGCCCATCCGGCGCTGGTGACGAGGTGAAACGATGATTGAAGCTGCGCGACAGCAGGGCGGCTGGACGCTGGCGGGGCTCGTGCGTGCGGTCGTCATCACGGGCATCTCGCTCGGGGTCGGCGCGGGTCTCGGGTACCTGATCGCCCACGAGCCCGCGCCGGGTGCTGGCCCCGTGCCTGTGCAACCACGCCTGGCCAGCGCCGCGGAGCTCGCCTTGCTCGCGCCGCTCGGGCCAGGTGCCACGCTCGGCGACTTCGAGGTCACCGAGGTCCTCCCCATTGGCGACGCGGGCACGCTGCGTGTGGTCTGCGCGCGCGACGGGGTCGGCGTGGCGCTCGACGTGGCGCTCGCGGACAAGGATGGGCCGAGGCCGCCGGCGAGCACCGGTCGATATGCGATCTTCTATGCATTGCGCGGGGCGAGCCCGGACGAGGGCGAGCGGCTGGCGCGGGCGCTGGTGGCGTTCCTCGAGCACAACGCGGCGGCGCCGATACCCCCGGGCATGGGGCCGTACCGCCCGGGCGCACCGGCGCCGCAGCGCTGAGGGGGACGCCCGGGGGGCGGCCCGCTAATCCTTGTACTTCGCCAGGACCTGGTCGAGGGTCATCGGCTTGACCGCCGCGCCTTTTCCTCGCACGAAGGTCTTGGCGCGGGCGTCGATGCTGCCCCAGGTGGCGAGCACCACCTCCATGTAGCGCTCGAGCGTCACGGTTGGTCCGTCCCAGGCCGCGCCGTGGTCGTCGCCGACGCGCACCTTGAGCGTGTCGCCGTCGCGCACGAAGGCAGGTGTGTAGTAATTGCCGGGGAAGTCGAAGCCCCAGTGCGGCGGCTCGCCGGGCATGTACTGTGAATAGTCCATGCGCACCGGACCGGGCTTGCCGAACACCTGATGCGCTGGCGCCAGCGCGATGATCCCGGCGCCCGGGGGCATGGATTCGAGGTCGCGCGCCGAGAGGTGGCGACTCCTGGGAATGTTGCCCCGCTGGCCGCGACGGATCCAGACCACGAGCACGTTGTTGGCCTGCAGATACAGGTCACGCACCGCCGGGTCGAGGTCGAAGCCGAGCTTGCGCTCGATCAGCCGCAGGTCCTTCGCCTGGGCCGGCGAGCCGACCCGCTTCTCCAGCAGCTCGATGCCCGGATGTTTTTTCAGGATCTCGATCTGGGCCTTCAACTGGGCGACCCAGTCGCCCAGCGGACCGCCGCCACCGGCCGCGGCCGGCTCGCGCTTGGAGGGCACAGCGGGGGCTTTTGCGGACTTTGCGGGCTTGGCGGTGGTCTTCGCGGCGGTGGCTTTTGCGGGCTTGGCGGTGGTCTTCGCGGCGGTGGCTTTTGCGGGCTTGGCCTTGGTCTTCGTGGCGGTGGCTTTTGCGGGCTTGGCCTTTGATTTCGCGGCGGTGGCTTTTGCGGGCTTGGCTTTCGCGGCTCTCGCCTTCGTGGCCGTGGTTGTCTGCTTTGGACCGGTCGCTGTCTTCGCCATCACGAAGGGTCGTATCAGCGGTGTTCGCATACGTCAATCGAGGTCGATGCAACCGTCGGCGAAGAGGCGCTCCTCCTCGTCGAGCTGTCGGGTGGCCTCGATGAGCAGGTGGGTGGTGGTCGCGCGGACCTCGTCGGTCATCTCGACCGGCAGGGCCTTGAAGGAGAAGCCGCCGGCGCACCAGTTGAGGATGCTGTACAGCAGCTCGGTGTGGCGCCGGGTGGCGTCGCCGTCGAGGAAGGCGGCGATGATACTGCCGTCGCGCAGGAAGATGCGGCAGCGTTCGCTGGTGCCGCGGCGACTGAGCACCAGCATGCCGGTCTTGCGCTCCATCTCCAGCAGGACCAGCAGCGAGGCGAGGCTGATATCCTCGATCGCCCCGGAGAAGCCGCGCAGGTCGGCGGGTCCCTCGGGCTTCGAGCGGGCCCGGGCGCGGCGCAGCACGCTGGCGACCCGCAGCGCCAGCTCGCGCGGGTGAAACGGCTTTTGCAGGTAGTCGTCGGCGCCGAGGCGAAAGCCGTGGCGCCGGCTCTCGGTCGAGCTCATGTCGGTGAGGAACATGAAGGCGGTTCCGGCGAAGCGCCGCTGGGCCCGCATGGTCCGTATCAGCCGCCAGCCGCTCATGCCCCGCATGCGGACGTCGGAGATGACCAGCGCGGGTGGATCGCCGAGCGCCCGGGCCAGGCCGAGCATTCCGTTACCGGCGGTCGTGATCGCGTAGTCCTCGTCGCGCAGCGCGGACTCCACGAGGCCATGCATCCACTGATCACCATCGACGACAAGGATCTTCGGCTTCATCGCGGCTCCCTCACTCGTTGATGAGTGTCCCGAGCTCAACGGTGATTACAGGGGCATGTGCGTCTGGTCGCAGGGCGCTCTGGCGCCCTTGCAGCGCAATATCGACCGGGATGGTCTGTCCCGGAGGACAGGTCTAGCCGCGGGCGCGCAGGAACGCGGCGACCCGGGCCTGCGCGTTGCGACGCAGGTCGAGCCAGAACATCTGGACCTCGATCGCGTGGTAGTTGCCGGCGCCGAGCGTGCGGTCGAGGATGCGGCTCATCAGGTCGCGGGGCGCCGTGCCCATCTCGGCGATCTGCAGCGTGCCGGCGACACACTCGGCGCTGGCGAAGCCGGGAAGGATCGTCGGTGGCTCGGTCTCGAGGAACACGGCCCCGGCGTTCGCGGACGCCGGGGCGGCGCCTTCGCGGGTCCAGGTGATCGGATTGACGCAGATGCGCTGGCGTCCCTCACCCGGCTTGCCCGGGGTCATGGCCGGCAAGTCGCGCAGCTCGAAGGCGTTCGGCGTGAAGCCGGGGGCGCGGGCGTTCCATCCGGCGATGCAGCCGGTCTGCTCGGGCGTGGCGCACACCGGCAGGTCGATCGCGTCGAGCGGGATCGGCCCGCCGATCAGATACGCGGCGACCAGCCGGTCGCGCAGCTTGCCCGGCGCGATGACCTCGCGCAGCAGTCGCAGGCCGTGAATGCTGCCCTGGCTGTGCCCGGCGATGATGAACGGGCGCTCGCCCGAAGTGCCGAGATAGTGCGCAAACGCGGCGGCGACGTCCTGATAGGCGAGGTCGGCCGCGCGATCGCCGTCGACCGATGGATGCGTGAATACCAGGCCGCTCGCCTGGCGGTAGCGCGGGGCATACACGGCGCAGCAGGCGTTGAAGGCGGTGGCCTGCAGGCGCGTGGCGACGCGGTCGGTGTCGGCGTTGAGCCCGGGGTCGCCGACCCCTGCGTTCCAGGCCGAGCCGATATGCGTGGTCGGATGGATGTAAAAGACGTCGACAGGTAAAGTGCGCTGATCGCCGGAGGGATGGTCGGCGGGTGCGGCGTCGCCGGCGTCCTCGCGGTCGGGCAGGGCGCTCCACGCGGAGGGGTCGGCGTAGTTCGGCGCGGGCAGGTCCACATCGCTCGTGAAGGGCCCGGTCGGGGTCATCAGCGCGAGCACGATCGGCTCGGCGAACAGCCAGAGGGCGATCGCGCCGAGCACGAACAGCACGAACAGCGCGAGGACGAGCTTGCGAAGGAAACGCACCGCCCGAGCTTCGCGCACAAGCCTGGCGCTGTCCATCGTCGCGGGCGGATGTTCGGTGGACCGGGCCGGCGGATCGAGACGCGTGGCCGAGCCAGCCCCGCGCTGGCTCAGCGAGCTTGCCGGTCCGCGCGCGCGAGCAGCTCGGCATCATCGAGGCGCTGTGCGATCGCGCGGGCGCGGGCGCGGGCCACCTCGCCGTCCGGCAGACCCTGGACCCTGGCGACCAGCAGCAGGCCCATGGCGCGCAGGCGGGTATATCCGCCGTCGCCCGCGTGCTCGATGGCCTGCAGCGCGAGGCGCAGGGCCTCCTCGGTCCGACCATTGCGAAAGTAGCCGAATGCTCGACCGGCGTCGCGACGATAACTGGCGAATGGATGCAGGTCGTCCGCGGGCAACGATTCATACAGCGCGAGCGCGGCGCCATGATCGCCGGCCCGATTGCGCTGATAGGCCTGCTGATCGACGAGGCGGGCGCGGTAGCAGGCCGCGTCGGCGGGCGTGAGGGTGGCCGTGGCGAGCATCTGCTCGGCGACCTCGAAGGCCGGCGCCACCGGCTGCCCGCGCTGACTGGCCACATAGGCGCCGACCAGCGTGACCTCGAGGCGCGCGTCGTCGTGGCCGGTCAGGCCGGCGAGGGCGGAGGTCGCTCGCGCGAGGTGGGCGGCCGCGTCTTCGAAGTCGCGGGCACGCAGGGCGCAGCTCGCCTGCCCGAGGTGCAGCCAGACTCTGGCGCGCGAGGTCGAGACCGGCGGTCGGTCCCAGAGGCGCAGCTGGTCGATGCACAGCGGCAGCGGCAGGTCGGCGAAGGGGCTGTGATAGAGGCCCATCCAGCGCACGCGCGACTCGACGGTGGCGGGCACGCCGAAGACCCGCAGCAGGCGCTGGCCCCACACGCCGCCATCGAGCTGACCGCGCCGTCGCAGGCGACGCAGGGCGCGCTCGATCGAGGCCACGTCGTCGCCGGCGGCCTGTTCGATGAGGCGCCAGGCGACCGCGGAGAGCGTGCCGTGCTCCTCGATCAGCGCGGTGAGCAGGTCGCCCCAGGTGAAGCCCGCGGCGTGTCCGGAATCCTGTCCGCTCTCGTCGACCACGCCGGCACTATACCTGCCCGCGAAAGGAAGCTCCGCGAAAAGCGAGCCCACATGACCATGTCCGAACCAACCATCCACTACCTCGTCGTCGACCTCGAGGCGACCTGCGACGATCTGGACTCCGTGCCCCGCGACGAGAGCGAGATCATCGAGATCGGCGCCGTGCTCGTCGATGGCGTCACTCTGGAGCCCCTCCGCGAGTTCCAGACCTTCGTGCGCCCGGTCGTGCACAGCCGGCTGACGCCCTTCTGCACCCGCCTCACCACCATCACCCAGGCCGACGTCGTGCGCGCGCCGACCTTCCGCTTCGTCGCCCCCAAGCTCGCGGCCTTCGGGCAGGGCGCCCTGTTCTGCTCGTGGGGCGCCTACGACAAGAACCAGCTCGAGCGCGACGCCCGGCGCGCCGGCATCCGCTCGCCGCTCGGACCGCGGCACCTGAACCTCAAGGAGGCGTTCGCGCGGGCGGCCGGCGAGCAGCGCCAGCCGGGTAACCAGACGGCGATGCACCGCGTCGGGCTCACGCCGAGCGGCACGCACCACCGCGGCATCGACGACGCGCGCAACATCGCGAAGCTGCTGCCCTGGGCGCTCGGTCGGGTCGCCTTTCCTGACCCGCGCAGCGGCGAGCGGAGGCCGCGATGAGCCGTGCTTTGCCCACATGTCCTGAGGACCATGTCGCAGTGCGCGACGGGATCGCTCAGGCGGTGGTGGGCTTGACGACGATCTCGACGCGGCGATTGTTGGCCCGGCCGTCGGCGGTCTTGTTGTCGGCGACGGGGTTGTCGGCGCCGTGGCCCTCGGCGGTGATGCGCTCCGCGGGCACACCACGCTCGATCAGGTAGTCGCGCACCGCGTCGGCACGATTCTGCGACAATACCTGATTCACCTCCGGCTTGCCCCGCGAATCCGTGTGACCCTCGACCACGAATTGGGCCTTCGAGTCGCCGCTCATCAGGGCCTGGGCCACCTGCTCCAGCCGTTCGCGCGCCGCCGGCAGCAGCGTATATTTGTTGCTGGCGAACAGCACGCTGCCGCTCAATGTGATCACCGTGCCGCGCGGGTCCTGCTTGACCGAGGCGAGCTGGGCGAGGTCGGCGGCCATCTTCGTCACCCGCAGCTCGGCCTCCTCGCGGCGCTGTCGCTCGGCCAGCAGCGCCGTCTGGGCCGCCTCGAGCTCGGCCCGGGTGCGCATGGCCGCCTGCTCCTGCTGCCGCCGCGACTGCTGGCCGGCGGCGGCGATGTCCTTGCGATCGAGCTCGATGCGCGCGAGCGTCACGGCGAGCTCCGCCTTGCGCTGGGCGATGTACGCCTGGTCGCGCACGATGCCGACGTCGCCCCGGTCCTTGAACAGCTTCTCGGCGCGCAGCAGCTCGCTCCGGGCGATGTGCAGCTCGGCCGGCGTGTAGTCCTGCGCGGGGCCCGTGGCGGCCTCATGGTAGGCGGTGCGGGCGGAGACCAGCTCGCGCGGGGTCGTGTGGGCGCACGCGGGCAGCAGGATGAAGAGGGATGCGAGGAGGAGCGACGTATTGCGGGTCACGGCTGCACCTCCGGGGTATTGACGGCCGGGGCGGACAGCTGGGTCTGCGGGGGCGTCGTCGCCTCGACGCGCTGCCTGGCCTGCTCGGCGGCCGTTTTGGCCTGGGCCTCGCGGGTCAGGGCGATCGCCAGCTCGGCGTCGTTGGCGGCGCGTACGGCCATGTAATGGGCGCGCTCGTTCTCGCCGTCGGCCATCAATTGCCGGGCCCGTTTGAGCTCCTCGTCGGCGAGCTGCAGCTGCAGCTCGGCCTGGGGCACACGGGATGCGCCGAGCTCCTCCGCGCCGCGCATCGACGCCAGCGCGTTGGCGACGGCATCGGTGGGTGGTGGATAGGATGCACATGCGGCGCCGAGCATGAAGGCCAGCAGGAATGGTGCGACACCGAGGATTGAGACGATTCGCCTGGTCATGGGATCTCCGGCCGACGAAGACGCGGGTGAGGCGCACGATCGGGCCCGACGCGCGTGCTCGCGGATGCTCCGTCTATGCGAGCGGTCCGTGATCCGCGCAATCCGCCAACTGCGGCATTATGTGGGTACTTGCAGAGCTCGCCGGGCCTCGCGCCCACCGCGCGGTCGGCGAAAGATGTGAGTCAAGGCGCGTCGGCCGGGTTACGATCTCGAGGCCGAGCGCGCAAGAGCAGTTCGAGGACCCGCCCATGAACCAGCCCAGCCCGCTCCCCGCCGCGCCCGCCGAGGGCCTCGCGCATCACAACGCCTACCTGCGCGCTCGCCTGCGTGGGCTCGGGGTCGCCGAGGCCGCGCTCGACGACGCCATGCAGGATGTCTACGAGGTGCTGGTGCGCCGCATCGGCGACTATGACAGCCGCTTCTCGCTGCGCCAGTGGATGGCCGGGGTGGCCCGCAGGGTCGCCAGGCGCCACCGCGAGCACGACCGACGCGCGCCGCTGGCGTTCGACGAGGGCCGCCTGCCGTCCGCGAGCATCGACCCGGAGCACGCGGCGGCGCGGCAGGAGGGGCTCGTCATGCTACGGAGATTCCTCGCGGGGCTCGACGCGGACCGCTGGGCGGTGTTCGTGCTGTCGGAGATCGAGGGGCTGCGGGGCACCGAGATCGCGGCCGAGCTCGAGGTCAATCTCAGCACCGTTTATGCTCGCCTGCGGACCGCCAAACAGGCGTTCGAGGCAGCCGCGGCTGGGCAGCACGGGCCGGGGCGATCCTGGCTCGGTGCCCTGTTGGCCGGGCCCTCGTCGCTGTTTCGTCGCGGCGGCACCGCGGCCTTCACGACCCCGCTGGTGCTGATCGGCCTGGCGACGGCCGGTGTGGGGGCGACCCTCGGGGCGCGCGCCTGCGCCGGGCCGGAGGCGGAGACCGTGGAGATCACGCGGCGAGACAAACCACCGACGATCCCGACGCCGGGCCAGCCGCGGGCTCCGGCTGTAAGTACGAGCATTCCCGGGCGCGAGGTCGACTCGGCGCGGCTGCGGCCCGCGTCGTCGGGGGCGTCCGTCCCAGTTGCGGATGCGGAGGGCTGGTTCACCGGCGGCTCGGGCTCCAGCGAGGGCGCCGGCGTATGGAGTCAGCGCTTGTTCTACAAGCTCGACGGCCCGGACTTCGTCCTGCGCATCGAGTACAGCAACGACGGCGACGTGCCGGTCCAGGCGGTGGGGTGGCTCGAGCCCGAGGGATTCACGCTCGTCGAGGGAGCCGCGCAGTGGCCGATCGAGCTCGCGGTCGACGCCGATCGCACGATGTTGTGGCGCCTGCGCGCGGCGCGGGCCGGCGTCGTCCGGGTGAGCTTCAGCGCCGGCGCGACCCGGGAGACCGGCACCGGCGGCCACGGCTTCGCATTCGTGAACGAGGGCGGGGCGCTGGGGACCTGCCGCGGCCGCGAGTGCGATCGTTTGATGGATTCCGTCACGGAGCATATGCCGGGTGCGCGCATCATGGTCGAGTTGCGCAACGATTGTGATCGGGGGCTCGCTGTCTTCGAGGTCCCGCCCGAGGTCGACAGACCGCCGGCGGACGCGACCCGCCACGACCTCGCGGCCGGTGAGCGCCGCACGGTCGAGATCGATGGCACGATGGTGCTGATGCCCCGCGCCGAGGGCGGTGAATTCGGCGGCAGCATCGGCACCGATACGCCGGGCGCGGTAGTCCGATTCTACGGCCCCGAATGCACGTCCCGCAGCACCGGCGATCTGCCGCCCGGCCTCTGAGCCGCTCGGCTCACTGTGGCTCGGGCACGAGCTCGGCGGCGAAGCGGAACAGCAAGAATTGATGATAGGGGTTCTCGCCGCCGGGGAACAGGAAGGCGCTCTGCGGCGGGACCACGTTGGCCGGGTCCCAGTTGAACCACATCCAGCGGGCCTCGGCGGGCATGTCCATCGGGCAGACCAGCGGGAACTCGTTGCCGGCCTTGGGACCGCCGTCGTAGGGGGTGGTGTTGTCCTCGCCGAACGCGACCGCGCCGATCGGCGTGCCGACCTCGTCGACCCAGCCGCCGCTGGTGGTGTTGGGGTCGAGCCCGCCGGCGCCGCACTTGGCGATGTATGTATTGATGGTGGCGAGGTCAGGGCCGCCGCTGCCGATCTCGTACTTGAGGCCGGTGGCGCAGGCCTGCCAGCCCTTGGTGCCGGTGAACACGTCCTCGCCGAAGCCGCCGCCGCCGTCTTTTCGGCGAAACCGGGCGAGCACGCCGTTGGTCACCGCGGAGTCGTCCCAGGCGATGATGTACAGATAACTCGCGGCCTGGGCGTCGGCCGCGGGCACGGTGTACAGCTCGGGTCCCTCGCCGCAGTTGAAGATCTGCCCGGCGGTCTGGTTCTCGATGCCGCCGAAGAACTTGGAGATCGACTTGTCGGTCCCGTACGCGAATCCGTATGCGTTGTCCGCGGTGATCACGACCTCGATGTCGCTCGGCGGCGGCTCGCCGGTCGAGCTGTCGCCGGCGGTCGTATCCGCGGTCCCGCTCGTGGCAGTCGCGGTCGTATCACCGGCGCTCGTGCTCGTGTCGCCGGTCAACGAGGTCGCCACGGTCTCCACGCCCATCGTGGTGTCGGCCTGGCTGGTCGCCATGGTCGCGCTGCCGTCGGTGGTGCCGGAATCGCCGGTCATGCCGGTCATGCCGGTCATGCCGGTCATGCCGGTGATGGTCGGCGAGGTCGTGCCGGTCGGCGTATCGTCGGTGTTCGAGGCCGAGGCGGTGGTCCCGGGCTCGGTGGCGGTTCCGGTGGCGGTCCCGCTGTCGGTCACGGTCTCGCGGTTGCCGGCGCCCGTGCACGCCGCGGTGGACACGACCAGGAGGAGCGCGAATGAACGATCGTGAAAAATGAATTGCATGTGGATCCCGTGATGCTGGCGCTGCGGCGCGCCACAACGCTGGTTGTACCGCAGCTCTCCCGGGAATCGGTGCTCGGGCTTCATGGGCGCAGCGCGCCGGTTGCGCTGCCGGTTGCGCCGCCCGCCGCGATTCTCCCCCTGTGCACGCTCGATGCCGCGCGACACTTTCCGCGGCCCGGAGGGGTTACCCTCGTTCAAGAGTCTCCGTCGTGCTCGAACAACTCGCATCCCCCGACATCTGGATCAGCCTGCTGACGCTCTCGGTCCTCGAGATCGTGCTCGGGCTGGACAACATCATCTTCATCTCGATCCTGGTCGGGAAGTTGCCCGCCGAGCACCGCGACCGGGCCCGCCGCATCGGCCTGATCGGCGCGTTCGGCATGCGCCTCGGGCTGCTGAGCCTGCTCAGCTATGTGATGCACCTCGACAAGCCGCTGTTCGTGGTGCTCGGCGAGGCGATCACCGGGAAGGAGCTGGTGCTGCTGGTCGGCGGTCTGTTCCTGCTCTACAAGGCGACCAAGGAGATCCACGAGAAGGTCGACGGACCGCTCTCGGAGCAGGAGATCGCCGCCACCAAGGCCACCAGCGTCAGCGGCGTGGTGTTCCAGATCCTTCTGCTCGACCTGGTGTTCTCGATCGATTCGGTGATCACCGCGGTCGGCATGGCCCAGGAGCTGTGGGTGATGGTCGCGGCCAACGTGATCGCGCTGCTCGTCATGCTGTTCGCCGCCAAGTCGATCGCGGAGTTCGTCGACCGCCACCCCAGCATCAAGATCCTCGCGCTCAGCTTCCTGCTGATGATCGGCCTGCTGCTGGTCGCCGAGGCCTTCGAGATCCACGTGCCCAAGGGCTATGTGTACTTCGCGATGGGCTACAGCGTCGTCG
>ERZ795056.2365-NODE-2365-length-20962-cov-13.985172_pt1 | contig 20962 bp, 20 predicted proteins | sample MGYA00375140_ERZ795056 | MGnify/ENA primary metagenome ERZ795056 (study PRJEB30185, sample SAMN05720227) | activated sludge metagenome | isolation source: Anaerobic digester | place: USA | collected 2015-03-09 ... | reverse complement strand
GTTGCGCAGCGGGTTTCTTCAAAGTTGGCGTCCGGAGGGAAGACACAGGCATAGCAGGGCGAATGGTCATCACGAGCGTCATACACGCTGATCTGCCCATCAAAACGAATGGCCGCCCCGGATACGAGGGGTTTGCGATGTTTGACACAGGCTGCATTGACCGCCTGCCGAGTGGCAAAGTTGTCGCAACAGTCCAGTACCACATCAGTTTGCTCTACCAGGGTGTCTAGCAGACCAGCATTGGCACGGGCCTGAATGACAGTTACGGTCACATCGGGGTTGATTGCTGCAATAGCCACTTTGGCGGAAGTAACCTTGGTCTCTCCCACGCGAGCAGTGGTATGCGCGATCTGCCGCTGTAAGTTAGTGAGGTCCACAGTATCGTCATCGACCAGTGTGATGTGCCCGACACCAGCAGAGCCCAGATACAGCCCAACGGGTGAGCCCAACCCGCCAGCGCCAACTATCAGCGCGCGGCCACTGGAGATCTTCTCCTGTCCCTCGATGCCAATTTCGTTCAGCAGGATGTGGCGCGAGTAGCGCAGAAGCTGGTCATCTGTCATGGTGGAGCCGTCGCATCAGCTCTTGTAGGCATGGCAGGCCTAGTTTTCCTTAATCTCTTCCTTGCGCTCGGTCAGCGTTTTGCTGACCATGACAGGGCGACCCTTGAGTTTATTGATGGCCTGCATAAGCGGAAAGTCTTTGTCAGAGCCGAACTCAGCCACTTTGCGGTCTGCAGCAGGTTTTTTGGATTCGTCTTCCAGTTTTTTCAGTGCTTCGTCACGTGCTTTCTCGCGAGCAACATCTTTCTTTTCTACGCCCTGGCCGCTATTGAGGTGCTTTTCAAGATCCGCTTCGCGCGTACGCAGCGCCGCGAACAAGTTACCTTCTTCGGTTTCATCGACCATCACATCCGGCACGATTCCCTTGGCCTGAATTGAGCGGCCACTCGGCGTGTAATAGCGGGCCGTGGTGATCTTCAGGCCGGTGTCAGGTCCCAACGGGCGAACCGTCTGTACCGATCCTTTGCCAAAGGTCTGGTTACCCATGATCACGCCACGTTTGTAGTCCTGCAACGCGCCAGCCACGATTTCACTTGCGGATGCCGAGCCTTCATTGACCAGCACCACCAGCGGGATGGTCTTCAGGCTTGCAGGAAGGCGCTTTAGTGGATCTGGGCCACCGCGGCGCTGATAAAACTCGGGCGACGCCTTATATGTGAACTTGCTATCTGCCAACTGGCCGTTGGTGGAGACCACAGTGACGTTTTCCGGCAGAAATGCTGCAGACACCGCCACGGCGGCGTCCAGTAGCCCACCCGGATCGTTACGCAGATCCAACACCATACCTTTGAGGTTGGGGTCCTGCTTGTAAACCTCTTCCACCTTGCGTGCAAAGTCATCGACAGTTCGCTCCTGGAACTGGCTCAATCGGATCCAGGCATAGCCCGGTTCCATCACTTTGCCACGAACCGACTGGGTACGAATTTCTTCACGTGTAATCGTGACGGGGAAACTGCGGTTTTCATCTTTACGGAAGATGGTGAGGATAACCTTGGTGTTAGGCTCGCCACGCATGCGCTTGACGGCTTCGTTCAGTGGCAGGCCTTTGACTGCCGTGTCGTCGATTTTGGTGATCAGGTCATTGGTTTTGAGACCAGCCCGAAATGCAGGCGACCCTTCGATTGGCGTCACCACCTTGACCAGTCCATCTTCCTGTGTGATCTCAATGCCTACGCCCACAAAACGGCCTGAGGTACCTTCTCGGAATTCCTTGAAAGACTTTTTATCGAAATATTGCGAATGTGGGTCCAGACTCGCAACCATACCGGTAATGGCTTCGGTGATGAGTTTTTTCTCGTCCACCGGTTCTACGTAGTCACTTTTGACGATGCCGAATACGGAGGCTAGTTGCTGCAACTCTTCCAGCGGAAGTGGCGCCAGCGTTCCGCGCGCAACTGTTTGAAGCGATACCGTCGTCAGCGCTCCGGCAACAACGCCCACAGAAATCCAGCCAGCAATTTTCAGTTTTTGACCCATATAACATCCTGTGCAGCAAAAACTGCCGCTTCAATATACACCTTGGAGGCAAGCTTTGCCTCTCAGTTCCCCTGTGCTCGAGTATTTGAGGGCAACCAGCTGGTGGCAATCGTCAAATCTGGTCGAATTTACTCAAGCTTTACCTTGGGCCGCCACGGCGGCAGCTGCTTTGGCGGCAACTTCGGCATCGCCCAGGTAGTAATGGCGAATCGGTTTCAGGTTGGCGTCCAGCTCGTAAACCAGAGGAATACCGTTGGGGATGTTGACCCCGACAATATCGTTATCGGCGATGTTATCCAGATACTTCACCAATGCGCGGATGGAATTTCCGTGCGCTGCCACAACGATGCGCTTGCCGGCCTTGATGGCAGGCGCCATGGATTCGCTCCAGAAAGGCATTACCCGCGCAACGGTGTCCTTCAGGCACTCTGTAAGTGGTATCTGGTCAGGTTGCAGTCTGGCATAGCGGACATCACCCCGCTCACAGCGAGGGTCTGTAGCTTCTAGCGCCGGAGGCGGCGTGTCGTAGCTGCGGCGCCACACCAGCACCTGTGCGTCGCCGTACTGTTTGGCCATGTCGGCCTTGTTCAGCCCTTGCAGAGCCCCGTAATGGCGCTCATTGAGGCGCCAGCTGTGCACTACAGGCAGCCAGGTACGGTCCATTTCGTCCAGACAGTGCCACAGGGTCCGCGTAGCTCGCTTTAGTACGCTGGTGTAAGCCAAATCAAAGTCATATCCCTCGCTTTTTAGCAATCGCCCGGAATTTTTTGCCTGTTCAATGCCGGTGGGTGTCAAATCCACATCAGTCCAGCCAGTGAAGCGATTTTCAAGGTTCCAGGTGGATTCGCCATGGCGGACGAGAACAAGTTTGTACATGTTTGGGGAGGAAGAGTTTGGGGAAATGGGGCCGCCTGCGAAGGCATGCCCCGCCATTCTATAAAATGACTGGTTTTACAGTTGGTAACAAGATTGGAATGTTTGTGAAATTCATTATGGATAACTGGATGCTGCTGGCTGTTGCGTTTGCATCGGGCGCCATGTTGATATGGCCAGTGGTTCAGGGGGCAACCAATGCTGGCCTGAGTGCGGCGGGGGCTGTTCAGTTGATCAACCGCGAGAAAGCGGTGGTGATTGATGTTTGTGAAACCACCGAATTCGCGGCTGGGCATGTGGGGGGCGCCAAGAACATACCCCTGAGCCAGCTGGAGGAAAAACTGCCGGGAGTCGTCAAGAACAAGTCTGTGCCTGTCATTCTGGTCTGCCAAAGCGGCGCGCGCTCAGGGCGCGCAGTGGCAGTGGCGAAGAAGCTGGGTTATGAGCAGGCCCAGTCTCTGGGCGGTGGGCTCGGTGCCTGGAGATCCGCCAACCTGCCTATTGAAAAGGCCTGATCAGGCCCGAAGTTAGCTCCCAGAGGTTCAACATGCAAACCGTCAAGATGTACACCACAGCCGTTTGCCCCTACTGCATTCGTGCCAAACAACTGCTGAATGCCCGGGGCGTTTCCGAGATTGAAGAGATCCGCGTGGACCTGCTTGCCGACGAGCGTAGTCGCATGATGGAACTCACAGGGCGGCGCACCGTACCGCAGATATTCATAGGCCAGACTCACGTCGGTGGCTGCGATGACTTGATGGCGCTGGACGGGCGAGGTGCCCTGATGCCCTTGCTCACTGGCACCTGAGATAATCTGCTTCGACTGATTTTCTTACGTTCCTGATTGCCGACGCACCCGTTCTACCAACCGGGCCGGCTTCGTTTTAACCTGAAAGAGTTTCCATGGCTGACCAGCAAGACCCCGTGTTCCAGATACAGCGCGTTTACCTGAAGGGCGCTTCCTTGGAGCAGCCCAATTCTCCGGCCATTCTGCTGGAACAGGAGCAACCCTCTGTTGATATACAGCTGGGCGTCAATGCATCGCCGGTGGCCGACGGCATTTTTGAAGTTACCGTGACCGCGACCGTGCAGACCAAGATCAAGGACAAAACCGTGTTTCTGATCGAAGCCCAGCAGGCCGGCATATTTGAGATTCGCAACCTGCCTGAAGAGCAGATGAGTCAGATCATGGGCATCGCTTGTCCACAAATCGTATACCCCTACCTGCGTGGTAACGTTGCGGATCTGATCCAGCGCGGAGGTTTTCCGCCTGTGCACCTTTCAGAAATCAACTTCCAGGCCATGTACGAGCAACAGCAGGCGCAGACGGATGACGATGCCCCACGCATTGTGACGCAATAGGATATTTTAGGCGTCTAGCCGCGTCCATTATGCGTTAGTCGCTATGAAAATAGTAGCGCCATGAGAATCGTCATTCTGGGTGCAGGTGCATGGGGTACGGCATTGGCTGTCAGTGCGTGCCAAAACACAAAGGCCGGTCACGTCGTCAGCCTGTGGGCCAGGGATCCTTTGCAGGCCTCAGGCATGCGCGCCGAACGTGTGAATGCCCGTTACTTGTCAGAAGTAGCTTTGCCCTCTCAACTGGATATTTTCTCCGGCCCGCTGGACCCGCTGAAAATGGACCTGATTGTGGTGGGGACTCCCATGGCGGGCCTGCGCGGCATGCTGCAGCAATTGCAAGAATGTAAGGTGCCTGTTGCGTGGTTGTGCAAAGGGTTTGAACCTGCTTTTGAATCCGACTCTGGCCTTCTAGCTCATGAAATACAAGCTCGGGTTGCTCCCAAGTTGCTAGCGGGTGTCCTGAGCGGGCCCAGTTTTGCGCAGGAAGTGGCTCTTGGCAAACCGACCGCACTGGTTGCTGCGAGCGAACATGTGTTGGTACGCGACGCATTGGTCGAAGCCTTTCATAGCCCATCATTGCGTGTATATGCCAACGATGACATCGTCGGTGTGGAGGTGGGGGGCGCGGTCAAGAACGTCCTCGCCATTGCGACCGGCCTGTGTGATGGCCTTCAGCTTGGCCTCAATGCCCGTGCAGCGCTCATCACGCGGGGCTTGAGTGAAATGATCAGATTGGGCGTTGCTTTGGGTGCCAGGGCAGAGACTTTCATGGGCTTGAGCGGGCTGGGCGACCTTGTTCTGACAGCGACCGGTGATCTTTCACGTAATCGCAAAGTGGGTCTCGCCCTGGGGCGGGGACAAACCCTGACCCAAGCGATAGAGTCATTGGGGCACGTGGCAGAAGGCGTTTACTGCGCGCGCACGGTTGTGCAGCGCGCCCAAAACCTGGGGATAGACATGCCAATTTCATCCGCCGTCGTGGCGTTGCTGGACGGGCAGATAACGCCAGCGCAGGCGGTGACAACCTTGATGGGCCGTGAGGCCAGGGAAGAAACCTGATACCTGCAAGATTGACTACGATGAATCAGAACTTTGGCTTTACCACTATAGAGCTGGCCCAACTGGCAGCGTCAGATACCGCGCGTGCGTTACAGGAAGATGTGGGCACTGGTGATCTCACCGCTGGTTTGATAAATGCCTCACGGCGTGCCCGAGCGCATGTTCTGGCACGCGAGCCCGCCATCATCTGTGGTGCCCCGTGGGTGGAGGCTGCCCTTCGTCAACTGGACCCCGATGTTCGTATTCACTGGCTTGTAGGCGAGGGCCAGTGGTGCAAAGCGGATCAGGTTGTACTGGAGCTGGAAGGCTCGGCCCGGGCACTACTCTCTGCTGAGCGTACGGCACTTAATTTTTTGCAGCTGCTCAGTGCCGTAGCAACCAAAACTGCCCGGTATGTTGAGGCTGTGCGCGGCTCGCGTGCGCAAATTGTGGATACCCGTAAAACCTTGCCAGGTCTGCGGCTCGCGCAGAAGTACGCTGTGAAAACCGGCGGTGGAACCAATCACAGGATCGGTTTGTATGACGCTGTTTTGATCAAGGAAAATCATATTGCCGCCGCCGGTGGAGTGACGCAGGCGTTGAGGGCTGCTGCCAAAGTCGCCGCTCAGGCAAGCTTCATCGAGATTGAGGTGGAAACGCTGATCCAACTGGAAGAGGCCTTGCAGGCCGGTGCCCGGATGGTATTGCTCGACAACATGGAGACTCATATCCTTCGGGAAGCGGTTCGCATCAACGGCGGGCAGGCCATTCTTGAAATATCCGGTGGCGTGACGTTGGAAAGCGTCCATGCCCTTGCACTAACTGGGGTGGACCGTATCTCAATTGGGTCGTTGACCAAAGACGTTAAGGCAACGGATTTTTCGATGCGCCTTAAGGAGCTTTGATGCATGCTGGACAAACCGTGGGCGTGAACCCCGTGATTGACGTAGATTACGAGCAACCCGCAACTGAGGGTGCGTCAGCCTGCCTGACCAAACACGCCTGGGCGCGTGTGCCGTTGGAGCCTGGTCCGTTTGAGCGTGCGGCACTCAAGGAAAAGATTCGCCGGTTGCTGAAGGACCGGAATGCCGTGATGGTTTCACACTACTACGTCCATCCGGATCTGCAGGACCTGGCTGAAGAGACGGGCGGTATTGTCAGTGACTCCCTGGAGATGGCACGCTTTGGCCGTGACCATTCTGCACAAACTCTGGTGGTATCTGGTGTTCGCTTCATGGGTGAAACATCAAAGATTTTGTCGCCCCAAAAAACCGTTTTGATGCCTGATCTGGATGCCACCTGTTCGCTGGATTTAGGTTGCCCCATCAATGATTTCAGCAGCTTTTGCGATACGCATCCTGACCGTACGGTGGTTGTTTATGCCAATACCAGTGCGGCGGTGAAAGCCCGCTCCGACTGGCTGGTCACATCTAGCTGCGCGCTGGACATAGTGCGAGCCCTTAAAGACAAGGGCCACAAGATCCTGTGGGCGCCTGACCGACATCTGGGTAGTTACATCCAGCGTGAGACCGGCGCTGATATGGTGATGTGGAATGGCGCTTGCATCGTCCACGATGAGTTCAAGGCTTTTGAACTGCAAGCACTTATGAAAGAGCACCCCGGTGCAAAAGTTCTGGTACACCCCGAGTCGCCCGCCGATGTGGTGGCGCTGGCGGACTCTGTGGGCTCTACCTCAGGCATTCTGAAGGCTGCTCACGAGATGGATGCCAAAGTGTTCATCGTCGCCACTGACAACGGCATGATGCACAAATTGCGTACGCTCAATCCTGGCAAGCTTTTCATTGAAGCGCCCACCGCAGGCAACAGTGCTACCTGCAAAAGCTGTGCGCATTGTCCCTGGATGGCCATGAACAGCCTGGCAGGAGTGGTTCACGTCCTTGAGACGGGCAACAATGAAATCCAGGTTGATCCGGCGTTGGGCCTTCGTGCCCGTGTGCCGATTGACCGCATGTTGGCGTTCACCGCTGCGCTCAGGAGCGGACAAAATGCAGGCGCGCTTGTGCCGGATATCGGTGCGGCCTGAGACCTAAAACTCCAGGTTGTCGATCAGGCGCGTAGTGCCCAACGTAGCCGCTCCCACCGCGACCAGTGGCTCGCTCTCCGTTGGCGGCAAAAGATCAGTGCGACGCCGTATCACCATGTAATCGGGCTTCCAGCCGCGCTGGGTCAGGGTGTCCATGCCTTGGGCCTCGATGGAGGCAATGTCTTTGTCACCAGTCTTTAACGTAGCCGCCATGACTTTGAGTGCGCGCGAGAGGTGCACGGCTTCTTCCAGTTCCGCCGGCGATAAGTACCCGTTGCGTGATGACAGTGCCAGCCCGTCGGGCGCGCGGTTCGTTTCGCCGCCCACGATATCAATGGGCATTGCAAACTGCTGAACCATGCGGCGGATGATCATCAGCTGTTGGTAATCTTTCTTGCCGAATACCGCAATACGGGGCTGCACGCATGCAAATAGCTTCATCACCACGGTGCTAACGCCAATGAAGAAGCCAGGGCGAAAGTGTCCTTCCAATATGTCCGCCAGCTCTGCGGGTGGGTGCACTTTGTAGGTTTGAGGCTCCGGATAGAGTTCATTTTCGCGGGGTGCAAATAACACGTCACAGCCCGCCGCCGTGAGCTGGGCGCAGTCTGATGTCCAGGTGCGTGGGTAGGTGTCGAAGTCTTCGTGCGGCAAAAATTGCAGACGGTTCACAAAGATGCTGGCCACGGTCACATCACCCAAAGTTCTGGCTTGATTGACCAGTGCGATATGCCCCTCATGCAGATTGCCCATGGTGGGAACAAATGCAGGCCGCTTGTAAGCAGCAAGAAGATCACGCAGCTCGGTAATGGTGCGGGCGATTTGCATGGCGGATCAATAAGTATGCAGGGTGGGGTCGGGGAAACTCTGGTCCTTGACAGCAGCCACAAAGCGGCGCACGGCATCATCCACTCCGGAACTTCCGTCCATGAAGTTGCGGACAAAACGTGGCAATTTTCCCGTGGCGATGTTCAGCATGTCGTGTAACACCAGAACCTGACCGCTGCACTGAACACCGGCCCCGATGCCGATCACAGGAATGGGCAACGCCGCAGTCACTTCCTGCGCCACCGCGGCAGGGATGAGTTCCAGCACCAGCATGGACGCACCGGCATCGGCCAGTTCTTGCGCCTGGCGCTTCAGCAGGGCAGCGCTATCCTCGGTTCGACCCTGAATGCGGTAGCCGCCCAGTGCATGAACCGATTGCGGCGTGAGCCCTAGATGCGCACACACCGGTATGCCCCGCCCCACCATGAAACGCACGGTGTCTGCCGTCCAGCCACCACCTTCGAGCTTGATCATGTGCGCACCGGCCTGCATGAGCAGTGTGGCGCTTCGCATTGCCTGCTCCTTAGATTCCTGGTAGCTACCAAACGGCAGGTCGCCAATGATCCAGGCTGTGCGGTTGCCCCGTGCCACGCAGCGGGTGTGGTAACACATTTCGTCTAACGTGACAGGTACCGTGCTGGGCTGGCCTTGCAGCACCATGCCCAGGGAGTCGCCCACCAGCAGACAGTCCACGCCCGCTGCGTCCAGCGCATGGGCAAATGTGGCGTCGTAGCACGTGAGCATTGTGATCTTTTCACCCGTGGCGTGCATGTCCCGCAGGCGGTGCAGCGTGATGGGCTTGCGCGTGGAAGGCGTGGCAGATGGATTCATAGTTCAGGTCCTTGCGGGGAGAGAATGGTTGGCAGCGCCTCAGTCGCCATGGCGGGGTAATCCAGACTGAAATGCAGGCCCCGGCTTTCATGCCGCCCCTGTGCCGAGCGCACGATCAGATCGGCCACCTGCACCAGGTTGCGCAGCTCCAGCAGGTCGCGCGTGACGTGAAAATGTGCGTAGAACTCCTGAATTTCACGCTTTAGAAGCGCGATGCGGTGCGCGGCGCGATCGAGCCGTTTGTTGGTGCGCACAATGCCCACGTAGTCCCACATGAAGCGACGCAGTTCGTCCCAGTTGTGGGAAATCACCACAGCCTCGTCGGCATCGGTCACACGGCTATCATCCCAGGGCGGCAAGTCTGGTGAAGCAGCCGATCTCATACTGACAATGTCCTGCGCCGCCGCGCGTGCAAACACCATGCATTCCACCAGTGAGTTGCTGGCCAGCCGGTTGGCCCCGTGCAGTCCGGTGCAGGCGGTCTCTCCAATCGCATACAGCCCTGGCACATCGGTGTGGCCATGCAAATCGGTCAATACGCCGCCGCAGGTGTAGTGGGCAGCAGGCACCACGGGAATGGGCGATTTGCTGATGTCAATGCCCAGCTCCAGGCAGCGCGCGTAGATATTGGGGAAGTGCTCCTGCAGGAATGCCAATGACTGGTGCGAGATGTCCAGGTACATGCAGTCAAAGCCACCCTTCTTCATCTCGTAATCGATGGCACGGGCCACCACGTCGCGCGGCGCCAGCTCGGCACGTGGGTCATGCTGGGGCATGAAACGCGTACCGCCTGCCTGAGCTGGCAGCCGGAGCAGCCCCCCTTCACCACGCACCGCCTCGGTGATCAAAAACGACTTGGCGTGCGGGTGATACAGGCAGGTTGGGTGAAACTGGATGAACTCCATGTTGCTGACGCGACAGCCTGCGCGCCACGCGGCCGCTATGCCGTCGCCCGTGGCGGTGTCGGGATTGGTGGTGTACAGATAGACCTTGCCCGCGCCGCCCGTGGCCAGAATGGTGTGGGGAGCGCTAAAGGTCACCACGTCATCAGTGGTTTCATCCAGCGCGTAAAGTCCCAGACAACGGTTGTTTGAAGCCTCTACTGTCGTTCTGCCGGTTTTGGCGTCGAGTTTGTCCTGTGTGATCAGGTCCACCAGCATGTGGTTCTCAAACAGCGTGATATTGGGCGTGCGGCGCACCTGGGCGATGAGCGTTTTTTGAACAGCGGCACCGGTGGCGTCAGTCACGTGCACGATGCGCCGGGCGCTGTGGCCCCCCTCGCGGGTGAGGTGGAGTTCGCCGTGTTCCTTGGAAAACGGCACGCCCAGCTCGCGCAGCCAGGCAATGCTTTCCGGCGCATGTTCCACGACGAACCGTGTGGCTTCGGGGTCGGACAGGCCGGCTCCAGCCACCAAGGTGTCGTCCACATGCGACTCGAAGGTGTCGCCTTCGGCCAGCACGGCGGCAATGCCACCCTGCGCCCAGCCGCTGGAGCCATCGCTCATTGCACGTTTGGTGAGAATGGCCACGCGGTGAGTCGGAGCCAGGTGCAACGCGGCACTCAGTCCTGCCAGGCCGCTACCGACAATAAGCACGTCGAATTCAAATGCAGGAGAGGTCATGCGCAGGGGTTCTTTCGCGGTTAGGCGGGCGGTAACGGTCGTCCAGGGACGCGGTCACGCAGGTGAGTAGGCCAGGCGTACGTAAATGGGCGCGAATGCTTCGGCCTGCGTGATCTCGATCAGGGTTTCCTTGGCCAGCTCCAGCATGGCGATAAAGGTCACTACAAGCACGGCAGCACCTTTGGTGGGGTCAAACAGATGTTCAAACTCCACAAACTTGCGGCCCTGCAAATGGCGCAGCACGATGCTCATGTGCTCGCGCACCGACAGCTCTTCGCGGCTGATCTTGTGGTGCTGGATCAGTTTGGCGCGCTTCATGATGTCACGCCAGGCTTCCTGCAGTTCCACCACATGCACATCGGGGAAACGCGGCTGCAGCGATTGCTCGATGTACACCTGAGCCTTCAGGAAGTCGCGGCCAAACTGCGGCATCGCGTTGAGCTTGGCGGCTGCCAGCTTCATCTGCTCGTATTCCAGCAGGCGGCGCACCAACTCTGCACGCGGGTCTTCGGGCTCCTGCCCCTCGGCCACTTTGCGCGGTGGCAGCAACATGCGTGATTTGATCTCGATCAGCATCGCTGCCATCAGCAGGTATTCGGCCGCCAGTTCGAGGTTGCGGCCCCGAATTTCGTCCACATACACCAGATACTGGCGCGTCAAGCCCGCCATGGGGATGTCCAGAATGTTGAAATTCTGCTTGCGGATCAGGTACAGCAGCAAGTCCAGCGGGCCCTCAAAGGCCTCCAGAAACACCTCCAGTGCGTCTGGAGGGATGTACAAATCCTGTGGCATGGCGAACAGCGGTTCGCCGTACAGGCGTGCCAACGCAACCTGGTCCACAACGTCAGGCATGCCCGCCAAAGCCGGTGTGAGCGCCGGTATCAGCGAATCGCTGTCAACAGTCTGGGTCATTCAGTTGCTATAAAAATAGTAGCTACAAACGCATATCCGGAGAGGACTAGGTCCCTATTTGGCTACCAATGCCGTGCTATTTTGAGTCGGTCTGGTAGACGTAGGGCTTTTGTGGCACGCGCGCGGCCCGGTACTCGGCCCAGGCGTTACGGTCTACGGCTTTGTCCCACAGCAATTCGCGGCCCAGACGCTGCTTGGCCTCCAGATCAGGCTTTGCGGCTTTGAGCTGGTCGATGAACTGGGTGGCTTCAGACTGGTAGTCCGGGCGGCGGAAGATGGATTGCAATAACGACATAAACTTACCTCTTTGGTCAATTTTACCGGGGCTGACATGCACAACTGTAATTTGTTCTCCATCCGGCGTTTCCTGATCATGGCGGTGCTGCTGGGGGCGGTGTTGGGGCTGGCCGCCTGCGACCAGCAGCGCATCAACGAACTCGAAGACGGCGTGGCCACTGAAGGTGATGTGCGACTGAAGTTTGGAGAGCCCGAAAAAGTGTGGGAAGGGCCTAGTGGCGCCCGGATATTTGAATACAACCGACAGCCGGCTGGGCATGTCAACTACATGATCACCATTGGGACTAACGGCAAAATGAGCGCCCTGCGCCAGGTGTTGACGCCTGAAAACTTTGCCAAAGTGCAACCTGGCATGGTGATGGAAGACGTGCGCAAAATGCTGGGTAAACCGATGAAAATTACGCCCTACGAGTTCAAGCGGGAAATTGCTTATGACTGGCGTTTCATGGATACCCAGAAATCGATGGTGTTCACCGTGTACTTTGACCCTGACTACCGGGTGCTGCGCACAGCCCGCATGGTTGACCCGGATACGCAGGAGGGCGGCGCTACGCGATGAGCGATATTCCTGGAGGAGGATTTGAATCCCTCCAGTTCGATCCACCGTTCGTCCGCGAGGCGCATGGAACCAGATCCCTGCATTTCACATATGGTGAACTGCAAAGCCAGATGCAAACGGGCAGCCCCTGGCATCTGGAGGTGGATTACACCCGCACGATGATGGGGTTCCTGTTGTTCAACAACAACCCTGCCGTCGTTGGCATGATCGGTTTGGGTGGTGGTTCCCTAGTGAAATTTTGCTACCAGCATCTGGTGCACGCCCGAGTGATGGTTGCTGAAATTAATCCTCACGTTATTGCGCTGCGAGATACTTTTCAGATTCCTCCTGACAATGAACGGCTTCAGGTCATCGCCTGTGATGGCGCACGCTGGGTGCGTGATCTGCCTTCAACGACAGACGTGCTGATGGTAGACGGGTTCGACGCCAGGGGACAGTCTGCGCAACTGTGCTCTCAGGCTTTCTATGATTCATGTGTCCAGGCACTGTCCCCGCGCGGCTTGCTGGTGGTGAACCTGCACCGTGATCACCTGGACTATCCGTTGCTTCTGGAGCGCATCAATCGCAGCTTTAATGGCGCCACTCTTGAAACGCTGGCGGAAGAAAAAAGTAACGGAATTATTTTTGCGTTCAAGGACGCCACCGTGCTACAGCATCCCAACAGTTTGAAAAAAAGCCTCCAGCATCTGGACCCCCAGGCGCGTTTGCAACTCACACCCGAACTGGCCCGCATCCTCTGGCAGATGAAGAACCCTCATCTGCCGTAAATGACTACGCGTTGGGAGTGGTAGCCGGGCTGCCAGACGCTACGGCCATCAGCGCGCCAGGCAGGTCAGCAAAACGGTCGATTTCCGTCACCCTCAGCAGCAGACCACTGCGATTGGCAATATCCAAAGGCTGGTGCGTCAGGCCGCAGAAGATCAGCCGGACTTGCTTTTTCTGACATGTGCGGGCCAGATTTATAAGCGCGTCAGCGCCAGAGGAGTCCACATAAATCACGTTTTTGAGGTCCAGCACCAGTGCCTGTTTAGGTAGCGCATTCTCAATCTCTTCCACCAGTTTGACGGCACCAAAAAAAAGCGCTCCATAAAGCCGGTGTGCACTGACGGCCACCTGCCCATCGGCCCCGGGGATTTGGCCCGGAATGCCGACGGTTTCCAACCGCGACAGGCTGGAGATTCGGTAGATAAACGTGACACATGCCGCGATGAGGCCTACTTCCACCGCTACGGTCAGATCAAATATCACTGTCAGCAGGAACACTGCCAGCAGCGTGACACGATAGGGCACCCGGTATTGCCGCAAGTGCACAAATGCCCGCCATTCACCCATGTTCCAGGCTACAAACATCAGCACTGCAGCCAGTGCGGCCAGCGGAACATGGGTGGCCAGCGGCGCTGCGACCAGGACGATCAGGAGCAACACAAGGGCATGTACGATACCTGCGATCGGGCTCGTTGCTCCGCTCTTGATATTGGTCACCGTTCGGGCAATCGTGCCAGTGGCGGGCATGCCTCCAAAGAACGGAGTGACGAAGTTCGCCACGCCCTGTGCCATCAATTCCTGGTTGGGGTTATGTCGGTCATCAATCATGCCGTCAGCAACGCGCGCGCACAGCAGTGATTCAATGGCCCCCAGTAGTGCCAGCGTGGTGGCGGGTACCAGCAGGAAACGGGCAGACTCCCACGACAAAGCGGGCCATTCAAAGGGAGGCAGGCTGGCGGGAATGCCACCAAAACGGCTGCCAATGGTCTCCACTGGCAGGTCCAGTGACGACACCGCCAGCGTAGCCAATACCAACGCGATGACAGAGCCTGGCACCACAGCAAAGCGCTTCGCGCGAGGAATGTCGTTACTCAGCCTGGGCAGCCAGAATTGCCAGAAGATGATGATTGCCAGTGAGGCTGAAGCGATACCCAGTGCGTGTAGGTTCGTGGTGCGGAGCGTACTGGTCAGCGTAGCCAGAATGCCAAAAAAATCAGCAGGCATATTGATCACCTGAAGACCCAGAAAATCCTTGACTTGAGACAACACAATCAGCACCGCAATGCCGTTGGTAAAGCCAATGACCACTGCCACGGGAATGAACCGTATCAGCGTACCCAGCTTGAAAAGTCCCATCAGGAACAACATGACGCCTGACATGGCGGTGGCGATGACGAGGTTGCTGAGCCCGTAACGCTGCAGGATGCCGTACACGATTACGATAAACGCCCCGGCCGGGCCGCCAATCTGAACGCGGCTTCCGCCCAGTGCCGAGATCAGGAAGCCTGAAATGATGGCTGTGACAATGCCGGCTTCCGGCTTGAGCCCACTGGCCATGGCAAAAGCCATGGCCAGTGGCAACGCAACGATGCCCACTGTTGCGCCAGCACTGAGGTCGCGCGCGAACTTTTGTGTGGAATAGCCACGAAGGGCATCCACGAGATAGGGGCGAAACGGGGCAACGAGAGAGGTTGGGTTCAGATCAGGCATGGAGGCTTGAAAGCACCAGGTCAGTGCCCCCGGAGATCGTGCAGGATAGGCCTAATGACCAGAATCAGCAACACAATAGCGAGAGGAACAGTGGAGACGTAGCCGATAGTTTTGAAGCCAATTGCCCCAGCCAGTCCACCCGCAAAAAAGCTGAGGATCAGGATGGCGTGAATACGCAACTTACGCTGATTGGCGATTACCAGAGGTGCGTCTGTCAATCGGTTGACATACAGCAGTTTGCCGATTTCGATGCCCAGATCGGTAACCAGACCGGTGACGTGGGTGGTACGTATTTCAGCGTTGGATATCTTGGTGATGACAGCGTTTTGCAGCCCCATGATGAAACACAGGACAAGAACCGTCAAAGGCACAAAAAGGCCAGAAAGAAAATTAATGGCCGCGCCGAACAGTCCAAAAATGAGGAGCAGTGCAGCCTCAATCAACAAAGGCCGGCCATAAGCACTGCGCAGTTTGCGGCGCAGGCTCCAGTTAACCATCCAGGCTGTCGTCACGGCACCACCCATGAATGCAATCAGGGAAGCCAATCCCGCCAGCACCAGCCCAATCTGTCCCAGCACCAGATTGTCAGCAACGGAAGAAACCACGCCCGTCATGTGTGAGGTGTATTGGCCCACCGCCAGAAAACCACCTGCGTTGGTGGCGCCCGCAACAAAAGTGAGCGTAGCGCCCAGGCGGAGGTTGTTCTGAGGTGTCCGGTGGACGTCTGTCCACCCGCGTATCTGGGGAATCATGCTGGGGTCAAGCGCCAATCCGGTGTTCTTCCAAAGGACATCTCGTAAGGTCGCGAATTTGCAATGCGGGAGCCATGGGTTTATGGGAGTTTACGCTTGCCAACCCACACCTAACTACTGCGGGTTTGTACAGTACGGTCAGTTCTGCCATGATTGTGGTGTGGGCAAAACAGCTGGTGTAATGCTCTGGACTACGGGAAGAAAATCAAAAACCTGCCGGGGAACCCGGTCGAACAGTCAATGAAACATCTGGTCGAGTTTGTGCGTGCCACTGGCGTCCGGTGGCTATGGCCGCTTCTGGCAGGCGTGCTGGCGGCCAACATGGCGCTGGCTGTGCTCGCCTTTGCCAATGCGACCCCCGTGATCCAGGCTGTGGTTCTGACCATTGCCGCTACAACTGTCATTGGCACGGCGCTGCTGGTGAAGCTGCTTGCCCGAACTGCCCTCAGCCTTGAAGAAGCCCGCCAGGACGATGAAGCGGCTTACCTTCACCTGCGCGAAGCCATTGATGAAATGCCCGCCGCGATCGAACTGTTTGACGAACAGGACCGTGTTGTTGTCTACAACCGCCGGATGGAAGAGATGTACCCCCAGCTGGAAAAAAGCATGGTGCTGGGCCAAACCTTTGAAGAGCAATTGCGCAGTACTGCTCAGCCTGGCTGGCCCGAGGGAGCAACGCCTGTCGAGCAGGAAGCCTGGATCAATCAGCGCCTGAATGAACGTGGTGCCACCGACGGGCCCCAGTTGCAGCGTCTGCCAGATGGCGACTGGGCCTATCTGTACGAGACCCGTACCACCTCAGGGTGGGTAGCCACCGTGCGTGTGAATGTGACCGAAATGATTCGTCAGCGCGAAGCGCTGGATCTGGCGCGGCTGCAGGCCCGGGTAGCGGACATTCGTTTGCGCGAGGCCACCGATGCCATGCCAGCCGGACTGGAAATGTATGACACAGAGGGTCGGCTGGCGTTTTACAACCAGCAGCTGTTGCAGATGTACCCCGAGATGGCTCAGGCACTTGAGTTGGCTGTTGAGAAAGGGCACACCTATGAAGATCTGCTGCGTTTCAGCATCCGGACCGGGCTGGTGCCGGAAGCGCAAGGACGCGAGGACGAATACGTTGTTGAGGTGATGAACAGCCTGGGTATCAGCGACGAGCCCCGTGTGGTCGCTACGCCATCTGGACGCTGGCTTCACGTCTATGAAAAACGCACCCGCTCGGGCGGCGTGGTCAGTGTCCGGCTGGATGTGACGGCTTCCATCGAAGCTGGCAGGGCACTGGCGGATGCGAACGAGCAACTGGCCCGTCTGTCCACTACTGATGGCCTCACCGGTGTCGCAAATCGGCGCTTTTTTGACCTGAGCCTGAGCAGCGAATGGCAGCGCAGCACCCGTAACCGCGAGCCGCTGTCACTGCTGATGATTGATATTGATCACTTCAAGCTCTACAACGACCGGTACGGTCACCTCGCCGGTGACGAGTGTTTGCGCCGGGTGGCGCAGGTGCTGGACGACTGCATCCGGCGTTCTGGCGAGGTGGTGGCTCGCTACGGCGGCGAGGAATTTGCCGTGTTGCTGCCCGGCACAAACATTGAAGCGGCGGTAATGATCGCGCAGCGCTGCCTGGACGGCACCGTGCAGGCAAGCATTCCCCACGCCGACTCCCCCACGTCGCCGCGGCTCACCTTGAGCATTGGTGTGGCCACGCTGGTGCCGGTGCCAGGCAGTAACTCCACCACGCTGGTAGAGCATGCGGATATTGCGTTGTATGAGGCAAAACGCGCCGGCCGTGCGCGCCTGCAGCGTGCCAGCGCGGTGGCCTGACTCCCCGCCGGTCTCTCTGGCTCAGCGAACCCGCATGCCTGGCAACGCGCCGGGAGTGGGTTCCAGCACATAAATGCCGGGGTTGGCCTTTTCGTCACCATGGCTGGCGGCCAGCACCATGCCCTCAGACACGCCAAACTTCATTTTGCGCGGCGCGAGGTTGGCAACCAATACCGTGTGTTTGCCAATCAAGTCGACTGGTTTGTAGGCGCTGGCAATGCCGCTGAACACGGTGCGGGTTTTGCCTTCGCCCACATCGAGCGTCAGGCGTAGCAGCTTGGTGGAGCCTTCCACAGCCTCGCAGTTGACGATCTTCGCAATGCGCAGGTCGATCTTGGAAAAAACATCGATAGTGATCGTAGGGGCGATGTCCTCACCGCCTGGTGCTGCAGTTTCGATAGCTGGTTGCGCAGATTCGACGGGAGCTGGGGGCTCAAATAGTGCTTCAAGTTGCTTCTCTTCGACCCGCTGCATCAGGTGTTGATAGGCGCCGATTTGATGTCCCGCCATTAATGCTGCGGGATTGATCTGGTTGGCAGACATTTCACCCGGGGTTGTTAACAACAGATTGTCAGCTTCGCGCCACGTGAGGCTATCAATTTTGAGGAATTCTTCCACTTTTTCCGCAGTAGACGGCAAAACGCACTTCAAGCCCAAGGTAAGCAGTTTGAAAAGCAGCAAACTGAACGAGCAAACTTTGTGCAGTTCCTCCGCGTTGTGTTGTGATTTTGCAAGATCCCAAGGTTTCTTGTCAGCTACATAAAAGTTGGCTGCATCTGCAAGAAGCATCAAGTTCTTGACAGCTTTGGAAAACTCGCGACGCTCGATGTCGGCCTTAACGCTTGGCAGCACATCAGCAAAGGTGCTGAGTAGCTGCACTTCATGCAATGAATTCTCATACCCACCAGCAAGGCGACCGTCAAATTTCTTCGAAATGAAACCCGCCGTCCGGCTCGCAATATTCACGTACTTGCCAATCAAATCCGCGTTCACCCGCGCCATGAAGTCATCCGCATTGAAGTCAATATCTTCATTGCGCGCCGATAGCTTTGCTGCCAGGTAATACCGCAGCCACTCCGGGTTCATGCCCAGGCTCAGGTACTTGAGCGGGTCCAGGCCGGTGCCGCGGCTCTTGCTCATCTTCTCGCCGTTGTTCACGGTCAAAAAGCCGTGCACAAACACGTTGTCAGGCGTCTTGCGGCCACTGAAATGCAGCATCGCGGGCCAGAACAGCGTGTGAAACGTGACGATGTCTTTGCCGATGAAGTGGTACTGCTCCAGATCCGGATTGGCCATGTAGGCCGTGTAGTCCACGCCACGCCTGTCGAGCAGGTTTTTCAGTGACGCGAGGTAGCCCACCGGCGCGTCCAGCCAGACGTAAAAATACTTGCCTGGCGCATCAGGAATTTCGATGCCGAAGTAGGGGGCATCCCGAGAAATGTCCCAGTCACCCAGACCTTCGCTTTTCGAGCCATCGGGGTTGGTGCGAACAGTGAACCACTCCTTGATCTTGTTGGCTACTTCGGGTTGCAGCTTGCCATCTTGCGTCCACTTTTCCAGAAACGCTACACAGCGCGGATCGGACAGCTTGAAGAAATAGTGCTCGGAGCTTTTCAGCTCAGGTTTCACGCCTGAGAGTGCCGAGTAAGGGTTGATTAGGCTCGTGGGCGCATACACCGAGCCACACACTTCGCAGTTGTCGCCGTATTGGTCTTTAGCGTGACATTTTGGGCATTCGCCCTTGATGAAGCGGTCTGGCAAAAACATGTTCTTCTCGGGATCGAAGAACTGCTCAATGGTTTTGCGCTCAATCAGCGAGCCGCCCTGGTTTTCAGGTAGGTCACGCAGGTCACGGTAAATCTGGCGGGCCAGATCGTGGTTTTCCGGCGCATCGGTGCTGTGCCAGTTGTCAAAATTGATGTGAAAGCCATCGAGATAGGGCTTTCGGCCTGCTGCAATGTCGGCCACAAACTGCTGTGGCGTTTTGCCAGCTTTTTCGGCAGCGATCATGATGGGTGCGCCGTGGGTGTCGTCCGCGCAAACGAAATCGACGTTCACGCCCTGCATCCGTTGATACCGCACCCAGATATCGGCCTGGATGTACTCCATGATGTGGCCGATATGGAAGTTGCCGTTGGCATAAGGCAGGGCGGTGGTGACGAAGAGTTGGCGTGGCATCAGGGGCAGCTTTCTGGATACAGCCCTCGATTTTAGTCGGGGCCCGTCGCTTGCCGGAGCTACTTCAGACCAAGCGGGCTGGATGCTTTGCTGCGTTCGCGTCCACCGGCCTGCGGCCTCCTCCTTGACCTCACTCCGCAATACACCCAGCCCACCTGATCGGGGCGGATATTTCCGGGCCACTAAAAAGGAGCCTGTTCGCAGCAGAATATTTGGGGGCGAACGCCAAAGCGAGGTCAAGCAGGAGCAGAGGGCAAGGCCCTAAGGGGGGCCGAGCGGCGGCGCTCCCCCCAAATATTGTGCGGGTGCAGCTAAAGTGCCCCCGCAGCTGGTATCAGGCGGCTTTTAAGCGGCCAGTCGCGCGATGCCGTTGGCCGCTTCGGTCAGGGCTTCAGCTTTCTTGCCATCACCCATGGCCACACCTTCAGCTCGCACAAAGCGCACGTCGGTGATGCCCAGGAAGCCGAACACGGTTTGCAGGTAACTTTCCTGGTGTTCCATGGCACGGCCTCCTTCGCTGGTGGAATACACACCGCCGCGGGTGGACGCCACGATCACGATCTTGCCGCCAGCCAGACCCTTGGGGCCGGTTTCGGTGTAAGTGAAGGTGCGACCAGCCTGGGCGATGCGGTCGATCCAGGCCTTGAGCTGGCTGGGGATGCTGAAGTTGTACAGCGGTGCACCCACTACCACCACATCTGCAGCCAGAAACTGACTTACCAGCGCCTCGGACACGGCGTTTTCACGCTTTTGTACGTCGCTCAGGTTGGAAGTGCCCGCAGGCATGCGAAAGCCCAGGGATTCTGCGGACAGGTGGGTTGGGGTGTCTAGGGCCAGGTCCAGATATTCCACGGTGGTGCCGGGGTGGCTGGTCACCCATTGGGCAGCAATGTCGCGCGTCAGCTGGCGGGAAACGGAGTTGTTGCTCAGGATGCTGGAGTCGATTTGCAAGAGTTTCATGGTCAGTCTTTCATGTGTATTGACAGTGAAAGAATTGTGAGGATGACGCTAATTTTTGATAAGTAGGGAAAAATGCGTTATATTGTCCTGTAAATGAGACAATAAAAACCAAAAGGAGTCTCCAAATGCAGGACATGAACGACATGCTTTACTTCGCCGAAGTGGTGGAGCGGGGCGGTTTTACGGCCGCCGGGCGGCATCTGGGCATTCCCAAGTCCAAGCTCTCGCGCCGGGTGGGCGAACTGGAAACCCGGCTGGGCGTGCGACTGTTGCAGCGCACCACTCGCAAACTGTCGCTGACCGAAGTGGGAGAGGTTTATTTACGCCATTGCGCCGCTATGCGCGACGCTGCCGATGCCGCCGCTGAGGCC
>ERZ795056.2364-NODE-2364-length-20962-cov-17.545272_pt1 | contig 20962 bp, 19 predicted proteins | sample MGYA00375140_ERZ795056 | MGnify/ENA primary metagenome ERZ795056 (study PRJEB30185, sample SAMN05720227) | activated sludge metagenome | isolation source: Anaerobic digester | place: USA | collected 2015-03-09 ... | reverse complement strand
CGCGCCCGGCCCCATGTACAGCCCCAGTCAGCTCGGTTTCGTCGCTGTGGTTTCATTGCTGCTTTACGGAGCATTTGTTTTTGTGCAGGCCATTCGCCACCGTGATTATTTCGTCCTTGCCCAGGCATCAGGCAAAGAAGAAACACATGCTTTGATGCCCACCAACCGTGTCACCGGCGTCAGCGCGCTGCTGCTGTTGGCCTGCCTCGGTGCAGTGGTGTTGATGGCTAAAGCCACGTCACCTTCGGTTGAAGCGGCCATTGCCAACGCGGGAGCGCCCAAGGCGCTGGTGGGCATCATCATTGCGGCCATTGTGTTGCTGCCGGAAGGCCTGGCGTCGCTGCGCGCCGCACGTGCCAACCGCTTGCAGACCAGCTTGAACCTGGCGCTGGGCTCCGCGCTTGCCACTATCGGCCTGACGATTCCGGCAGTGGCCATTGTGTCGATCACCAATGGCTGGACCCTGATGCTAGGGATTGACGGCAAGTCAACCGTCTTACTGCTGCTGACCCTTTTTGTCGCCACGCTGTCGCTGGGCACAGGCCGCACCACAGTGCTGCAGGGTGCCATTCACCTCGTCATCTTTGCCGTTTACCTGTTCACGACGGTCATTCCCTGACAATCTCTCGGCGACATCCGCTACTTGCGGCGGAAAGTCGCCAGCCACAGGCGATCCAGCTCGGCGACAACGGCGGGCGGGGGCGATCCGACCAGCGTGACCTTACCTTTCTGGAAAACCCTGGCGTACAGTAGGCCACGGGCTGAAGCGTAGAAGACCAGCACGTTGTGGTCATAACAATCGTGCGGTTTGCAGTTGTCGGCCACGACAAACTCGGCGCCGCCAATCGCCGTCTTGCGCAATGGCCCGGTGGGGCCTTCCAGCTTGCCCAGCCAGCGCTCACGAGTGAGTGGGCCAGCAGTCTTGATATACAGGGCCTTGAACTGCGGGTTCTGGAAAAGATCAAAGCCATACTGCGGAACGGCTACTGCCGGGCCGGCGGGTTTGGAAGCTTGAGGTGGCAGGGCCAGCGGCTTGCCTACCGCCTCCGCCCTTGGGCCATCGCAGTAGCGGTACCGGGCGCTCACGCGCGCCTTCCCCAATGCGGCAGCGAGTTTGTCATCCGCATCCAACGTGATGTATTGGCCGTGCTTGTCCTCGTAGACGATAAACACCATGGACGTATTACCCTTGACCTGGCTCATCAGCGCCACCCGATAATTGGCGGGCGGTGAATTTCCAAAATACGAATACGCCGTCTGCACGTCGCGACCGGTGATGCTTTTACCGCCCTGCGCGAAGACCAGCGAGGTGGGGGTGACGCGCAAACGGGGGGAGCCCGCGTCCTGGCAGGCAATGGCGTAGTTGCCGCCGTAGTTTTTCATCACGTCCGCATGGAAACCGCTTTGGGACCAAGCCTGCAGGCAGGATACCGCCAAGGCGAACCCCATGCAGATAGGGGCCAGGCGTCCGGGCAAGCGGATTTCGAATGGCATTGGCATGACTGACCCTCTTGATATGAAGCCTGTCCTCCATCTTAGGCGTGCGTCGGCGCTTTGCGCAACAACCCAAATGGCGTATGCGACGGCAGCGATACACACTATTCATCACCTGACACTTGCTATCTTTATTATAGCTATTCAGGCATAACACACATGGGCTAGAGCGTTAGAAGGTATGAAAAATCCGCCTATTTTTGGCAAAAACAGCAGCCAATAGGCATGCAACACATTGAACAACACGCCATCGTCGCCTTGGTGCAGGTTGGCGGGCCTGATGTCGCCGGCGATCACACTCTGGCTATGCAGGTGGTCCCGGTCTGAAGCGTGCCGGAGCAATTGCTTACGAGGCTAGTCACCGTGGTTTGCGCCGCTTCCTTGCCCATACGGCTGGTGCTGACGACGTCGGCAAAGGCCAAGATGGAGCCCATTTCTGGTTCAATTTCCATGCACCACGACAAGCAAGATCAATGCTCAATACTGGTGCATTGCAATAAATCCAGGGCTACCAGCCCGTTTCAGCCCACTAGCATCTGCATGCTGCGCTCGTACTGTCCGGACAACTGCTCAAACACATCGAGCAGGCTTTCACTGGCGTTGGCCAGTTTCTCCTGCCCTGCAGGGCGCTGGGCATCCGCGGCACCGGCCAGCATGTGCTGCCAGCCAATCGCTGCGGTGTCCAGCGCAGTGCGGATATCGGGCGTGGTCAGCGGGATGGTATTGAGGTAGCCCAGCGCCTGCTCAAACGCTACGCGAGCCTCAGCCATGTCGGTTTCGCTGCGTTGGGTCACACCTGTATTGCCCGGCTTGCCCAGCAACCCGAGCAACGCGTATTTGGCAAACCGCTGCGACAACATGCGTTGGCGGCCGGCCATATTCAGCACTTGCAGCGGCGCGACGGAGCCAGCGTTCTCCAGGCTGGCAGTGAGGCGTTCTGCGTTCTGCAGCAGCGCTTCTGCTAGTTCGTCGATTTGCGCCACTCGGGTTGCTCGAGGTTCACCCAGCAGCGCCTGCTTCAACTGTTTCCAGGTGGTAACCACCTGCCCCAGCAGATCACCAAACGTGGGTCGGGACAGGCTTTTTCCCAGCAGGGCTAGGTTGCCATCGATGCGCTGGACCGAGTCCCTCAGGCGCTCCTGCTGCTGCTCCACCTGCACACCCGCCAGTTGCAGCAGATACAGCTTGACCAGCCGCTGCGACAGCATGCGCAACTGTCCAGCGCGGTTCACGCCGTCGGCAAAACGGGCCGAGTGGATGATGTGCTCCGACACCTGACCCAGCCGCTGGTTGCTATGCATGGACGCAGTGCGCAGAATCTGGAACGCATCGTCATCCGACACCTGGCGCGCACGCATCAGGATGCCTTTGGCGCGATCTACACTTTTGCGCTCTTCAAAGCGGCTGGAAACATCCTGCAAGGCTTCGCGCAGGGCCTGCTCCTGCCTGAAGCGGGCCTGGGCCAGATGAATCAGCGGACGCAGGCGGCTGGCGCCATAGCCATTCACAACATAGGCGTGAATACCGGACTCGGTCGCACGGATGATGTGGTCCACATCGCTGTCGCTGGTGAACACGATGACCGGGCGCGGCGCGGTATCCAGAATAGTTTGAGTGGCCTTGAACAGCGCTTCGCCGGGCAAGGGGTCGTCGCCAATTACCAGATCCGGTGCATGGCGCACCACATCCTGCACCAGCTTGCTTTGGTTGTCGGTCACGGCAAGGACCTGAATGCCTGCAGCTTCGAGGTCGGCCACCAGCTGTGAAGCGCCTTTGGGGCCATTCAAAAATACCAGCGCGGAAGTCATAAAAATCAGGCATTCAAGAGGGAAAACAGTTCAGATTGCACGCAAGTCGCGCACCAGATGCAGGGCGCGGGGCGAAGGTCTGCCAAGGTTTGACCCAATCATATGGCACAAGACTTGCGTAAGCTCATGCGGACGTGACGGAGCGTCCTACTTTGGCCAAAGCGCCAAGGCTTCTGCGCATAACGACGTGCGTAACGTATTTCAGGGATGCCCTCAGGCGTATCCCTCACCGGCTCTGCAGCCGGAGTTACTGTTTTCCGGGTCCCTTTCTGGTGTTTCTTCATGTTCAGGTTGGTGCGCAGGCACTTTTCTGGTTCATCACTGGCATGGGGCTTGCACTTAATCAAGCGAATCACATTCTGGAGTAGCCGCGATGAAAAAATCAAGACTGGTAATGGTGGGAAACGGCATGGCCGGCGTACGAACCATCGAGGAATTGCTCAAGGTCGCCCCCGATCTGTATGACATCACCGTCTTTGGCGCAGAGTCCCACCCGAACTACAACCGCATCCTGCTGAGTCCCGTGCTGGCCGGCGAGCAGACGCTGGACGAGATCGTGCTGAACTCCTGGGACTGGTACAAGGACAACCACATCACGCTACATGCCGGAAAAAAAGTGGTCGAAGTGGATCGCGTGAAGCGCATCGTGCGTGCGGACGATGGCACCGAGGTGGAATACGACCGGCTACTGATGTGCACCGGCTCCAACCCGTTCATCCTGCCCGTGCCGGGCAAGGATTTGAAAGGCGTGATTGCCTACCGCGATATTGCCGACACCAACGAAATGATCGAGACTGCCACCAAATACAGAAAAGCTGTGGTAATCGGCGGTGGCCTGTTGGGTCTGGAAGCCGCTAACGGCCTGATGCGCCGTGGCATGGAAGTGAGCGTGGTGCACGTGATGCCCACGCTGATGGAACGCCAGCTTGACAGCGTTGCCGGCAAGCTGCTGCAACAGTCGCTGGAAGAACGCGGCTTGAAATTCCTGATGGGTGCGCAGACGCAGGAGCTGGTGGGCGGTGGCGGAGAAGACGGCAAACGCGTCACCGCCATCAAATTTAAGGACGGCACCGAGCTGGCCACTGATCTGGTGGTAATGGCCGTGGGCATTCGCCCCAACACGACACTGGCCGAATCCATGCGCTTGCATTGCAACAAGGGTATTGTGGTGAACGACACCATGCAGACCATCACAGACGCGCGCATTTACTCGGTGGGTGAATGTGCTGCGCACCGCGGCATCGCCTACGGCCTGGTGGCACCGCTGTTTGAGCAGGCCAAGGTGGCAGCGAATCATCTTGCGCAATTCGGCATTGGTCGCTATCAGGGTTCGCTGACCTCGACCAAACTCAAGGTCACCGGCATTGACCTATTCAGCGCTGGTGAATTCCAAGGCGGCGAAGGCACCGAAGAAATCGTCATGAGCGACCCCTTTGGTGGCGTGTATAAAAAGCTGGTGTTGAAAGACGACAAACTCGTGGGAGCCTGCCTGTATGGCGACACGGTCGACGGCAGCTGGTACTTCAAGCTGTTGCGCGACGGCCGCTCGATTGCGGACATCCGCGACAAGCTGATGTTTGGTGAAAGCAACATTGGCGATGCTGGCCACGAAGGCCATAACAAGGCTGCCAGCATGCCCGACGACGCTGAAGTCTGTGGCTGCAACGGTGTGAAGAAAGGCACCATCTGCAAGGCCATCAAGGAAAAAGGTCTGTTCACACTAGACGAAGTACGCAAGCACACCAAGGCCAGCGCATCGTGCGGCTCGTGTACCGGTCTGGTGGAACAGATTTTGATGTTCACCGCCGGAGGCGATTATTCCGCCACGCCGAAAACCAAAGCCATGTGTGGTTGCACCGACCAGGGTCATCAGGCGGTGCGCGAGGCCATTGTGGCCAACAAATACCTCACCATTGACTCCGTCTACAAAGCCATGGGCTGGAAAACGCCCAACGGTTGCGCGTCATGCCGCCCTGCGGTGAATTACTACTTGATCTCAAGTTGGCCAAAAGAGGCCAAGGACGATCCGCAAAGCCGTTTCATCAACGAACGCAGTCACGCCAACATTCAGAAAGACGGCACTTACTCCGTCATTCCCCGCATGTGGGGCGGCGAGACCACGGCAGACGAGCTGCGTCGCATCGCCAACGCGGTGGACAAGTACAAGATCCCCACTGTCAAGGTTACCGGCGGCCAGCGTATCGATTTGCTGGGCGTCAAAAAAGAAGACCTGCAGGCCGTGTGGAAAGACATCGGCATGCCCTCCGGCCACGCCTACGCCAAGGCGCTGCGCACGGTGAAAACCTGTGTTGGCAGTGAGTGGTGCCGCATGGGCACGCAGGACAGCACCCAGATGGGCAAGGATCTTGAGCGCGCCATGTGGCGCATGTACGCACCGCACAAAGTTAAGTTTGCCGTGTCTGGCTGTCCACGCAATTGTGCTGAGGCTGGTATCAAGGACGTGGGCATCATCGGCGTGGACAGCGGCTGGGAAATGCACATCGCCGGCAACGGCGGCATCAAGACCGAGGTCGCGCACTTTTTGGTTAAGCTCAAGACGGCCGAAGAAGTGCTGGAGTACACCGGCGCGTTCTGCGAGCTGTACCGCCAGGAAGGCTGGTACCTGGAGCGTACCGTGCACTACGTGAACCGCGTCGGTCTGGACTATGTGAAGAAGCGTATTCTGGAAGACCACGCCGGTCGCAAGGCACTGTGGGAACGCCTGCAGTTTGCTCTGGACGGTGAGCCGGATCCTTGGTTCGACTTCGGGTCAGCTTCGGTAGACACACGTCAGTTTGACAAGCTGTCAGCCTGAAAAGCAGCCCATTTCATCAACAAAAGGCTGTTTGCCCTTGTCAGTATTGCGCGAGCAGCTATAAAACCCGTAGCATCATGAGTGACTGGAAAAAAATCTGTTTTGTGTCGGACATCCCCGTGCTGGGTTCGCGCCGTGTGGCGCGTGCAGTGGGCATGGACGTGGCTGTGTTTCGCAATGACCAGGACGAGGTGTTCGCCCTGCTGGACCGCTGCCCGCACAAGGGCGGGCCACTCTCCCAAGGCATCGTGTTTGGCACCAGCGTGGCCTGCCCGCTGCACAACTGGACCATTGGCCTGAACGACGGTTGCGCCCGTGCGCCCGACGAAGGCTGCACACAGAAATTCAGTGTGAAAGTGGTCGCCGGTGAGGTGCATCTGAACAGCACCGAGCTGGCCACATTGGCCCTGGATGTGAAGGCTCCGGTTGCGGGACCGGCTCACAAGGAAGTCTGAGCCCATGACCCGTGAAACGCGTTCCACCTGCCCCTACTGCGGTGTGGGCTGCGGCGTCATCATCGAGTCGCAGGGTAACCAGATCACGGGCGTCAGGGGGGACCCCGATCACCCGGCCAATTTCGGTCGGCTGTGTACCAAGGGCTCCACGCTGCACCTGACCGCCAGCGCAGCGGTGACGCAGCAAACCCGGCTGTTGCAGCCCTTGCGCAGATTGATTCGTCATGTTGACCGCAGCGAAAAGCCGCAAGTTGTGAGCTGGGACAATGCGCTGGACTTTGCCACTGAAGGGTTTGCGCAAATCATTCGCGATCATGGTCCCGAGGCTGTTGGGTTTTACGTGTCAGGCCAGTTGCTTACAGAAGACTATTACGTCTTCAACAAACTCGCCAAAGGCCTGATTGGCACCAACAACATCGACACCAACTCGCGCCTGTGCATGAGCAGCGCGGTGGCGGGTTACAAACAGACCCTGGGGGCCGACGCGCCGCCCAACTGCTACGACGACGTGAACCACGCGCAGTGCATCTTTATCGTCGGCTCCAACACGGCTTTTGCGCACCCCATTTTGTTTAGACGCATTGAAGACGCCAGGAAGGCCAATCCGGCGCTCAAAATCATCTTCGCAGACCCTCGAAAAACCGACACTGCCGAGATTGCCGACCTGTTCCTGCCCATTCAGCCCGGCACCGACGTGATGCTGTTCAACGGCATGTTGCACATCATGCTGTGGGAAGGCTGGACGGACGTGGCCTACATCGAGGCGCATACCAATGGTTTTGATGACCTGAAGGCCACGGTGCGCGACTACTCGCCCGATCTGGTGGCGCAGACCTGCGGCATCAAGAAAGAAGACCTGTTCACGGCAGCGAAGATGTTTGCCGGAGTTGGAAGCGGAGCCTTGCCTCGCAAAGCAACACTCAGCCTGTATTGCCAGGGCCTGAACCAGTCCACTAGCGGCACCGCCAAAAACGCGGCGCTGATCAACCTGCACCTGGCCACCGCGCAAATCGGCAAACCCGGTGCTGGCCCGTTCTCGCTCACTGGTCAGCCCAATGCCATGGGCGGTCGCGAAGTGGGTGGCCTGGCCAATCTCATCAGTGCGCACCGCGACATGGCCAACCCGGCGCACCGCGCTGAGGTGGCGGCGCTGTGGGGCGTGGCCGATGTGCCCTCCACCCCTGGCAAGACGGCTGTGGAAATGTTTCAGGCCGCTGCGGATGGTGAAATCAAGGCGCTGTGGATTGCCTGCACCAACCCGGCGCAAAGCATGCCTGACCAGGCGACCGTACGACGTGCACTGGAGCGCGCCGAACTCGTCATAGTGCAGGAAGCCTTTGCCACGACCAGCACCTGCGCGTATGCCGACCTGCTACTGCCCGCCACCACCTGGGGCGAAAAAGATGGCACGGTGACCAACAGCGAGCGCCGCATCAGCCGGGTTCTGCCCGCTATCAAGGCGCCTGGTGAAACCCGTCACGACTGGTCGATCGTTGTTGATTTCGCCCAGCGGCTGGAAAAGTTATTGCCTGCACGTCCCGCCACACTGTTCCCCTACCCCACCCCCGAATCCGTCTGGACCGAACACCGCGAATCCACTCGGGGCCGCGACCTGGACATCACCGGGCTCAGCTACGCCATGCTGGAGCAATCCGGCCCGCAACAATGGCCGTTGCCTGAAGGGGCTACTACCGGCAAGGTTCGTCTGTACGAAGACGGTATCTTCCCCACCGCCGACGGGCGCGCCAAATTCGTCAACACCGTCTACAAAGGTGTCTCCGAGCCGCGCGAATCGCGTTACCCGTTCTCGTTGACCACCGGCCGCCTGCGCGACCAGTGGCACGGCATGAGCCGCACCGGCACACTGGGCCGCCTGTTTGGCCACGTGGCCGAGCCGGCTATCCAGATGAACCCACAGGACATGGCACGCCGGTTGCTGAAAGAGGGCGATCTGGTTCAGGTCACCAGCAAACGCGGCTCCGTCGTGGTGCCGCTGCAGGCCAGCAACGAAGTGGGCATGAGCCAGGCCTTCATGGCCATGCACTGGGGTGAAGAGTATTTGAGCGGCTGCTCCAGCACCGGGCAGCCGCTGGCGGGCGTGAACGCGCTCACCACGTCGGCCTATTGCCCCAGCTCCAAACAGCCCGAGCTCAAACACGCCGCCGTCAAGATTTTGAAATGCGAGCTGCCGTGGTCCATGCTGGGCGTGGCGTGGCTGCCAGTGGAGCAGATGCTGGGCGCCCGAGAAGCCTTGCAGCAGCTGATGCGGCGCTTTCCATTTGCCGCCTGCGTACCGTTTTCCAGCAACGTGGCACTGAGCGATCAGGCACAGGAGCGCAGTGGCGTGTTGTTTCGCGCCGCTGGCCATGATGCGCCGCCCGACGACGTGCTGCAAACCGTTGAAGCGCTATTGGGGCTGGACGGCACCGACGTGCTGCGTTACACCGACCCCAAGAAGGCTCAGCGCCGCTGCGCCCGGTTGCTGCGCGTGGGTGACCACGCCGAGCTGCAGGGTTTTGTGCTGGCGGGTGACACCAGTGCCGAAGCCTGGATCAAAACTGTTTTGCAAGACCAGTTGCCGGCACAAGCCTACGGCCGCCTGCTGCTGGTGCCGGGCTCCAAGGCCCCTGTGGCGGTGCAGGCACGTGGCAAGCTGATCTGCTCGTGCTTCAACGTGACCGAGCCCGCCATTGGCGAGCAGTTGGCCAGTTGCCGAGGCTCGCCCGACGAGCGTCTGGCATTGCTGCAGGGCGCACTGAAGTGCGGCACCAACTGCGGCTCGTGCCTGCCAGAACTCAAGCGATTGGTGCGCGCATCCATGCCGCTGCAGGTCGCGTGAGGCTGGCAAAGTGCCAACGCATAAGCTCATAGCCTCCAGTCATCAGCGTTCACGGACAATCGGGGCATGGAGAACCATCTGTGGGTATAGGTAAATACATCAAGGAGATCGGGCGCGGCAAGGAAGGCGCCCGCGCGCTCACGCGTGAGCAGGCCGCCGACCTGTTCGGCCAGGTGCTGGACGGTGCGGTGACCGATCTGGAAATTGGCGGCTTTTGCCTGGCCATGCGTATCAAGGGCGAAACCGCCCAGGAGATGGCGGGTTTTCTGGACGCCACCGATATCCGTTTGAACAAAATCCCGGCTGGCGACAAGCCCGTGGTGGTCATCCCCAGTTACAACGGTGCTCGCAAGCTGCCTGTGCTCACGCCGCTGCTGGCGCTGCTGCTGGCGCGCAAGGGCCTGCCGGTGCTGATTCACGGCACAGCCACAGAATCAACCCGTGTTTTCACGTCAAAAGTTCTATTAGCCCTTGATATACCTGCGCGAACAGCTATTGAATCAATAGCGCCCGGCCAACTGGCATTTGCCCCGACGGAGTTGCTGTGTCCCGGCTTGCAGCGCCTGCTGGACGTGCGCCGCGTGGTGAATTTGCGCAACCCCGCGCACAGCTTGGTGAAGCTGATGAACCCTTGCGAAGGCAAGAGCCTTATCGTCAGCAGCTACACCCACCCAGAATACGCCGAGTCCATGGCGGCCACGTTTGAACTGATGCAGTCCAACGCACTGCTGCTGCGCGGCACCGAAGGCGAAGCCGTGGCCGATCCGCGGCGCACACCCAAAATGCGTGCATTCATCGCCGGCCAGCCCATTGACCTGCAGGAAGCGCAGACCGGCACACTGGCCACATTGCCTGATATACCCACAACGATTGATGCCAACAGCACGGCGGCGTACATTCGGGCTGTGATGGCCGGTGACCAACCCGTACCCCCACCGATTGCGCAGCAGGTGGTCCACATCTTGCATCTGGTTTCACAACTATGACGACCCACGACACACCCCTCAACGGCAAATGCCAATGCACTTTAGTGGGCGCGGGCCCGGGCGACCCCGAGCTGCTCACCATCAAGGCGCTCAAGGCCATTCAGGCTGCCACGGTGCTACTGGTGGACGATCTGGTCAGCGACGACATCGTGGCCCACGCCGCACCCACGGCACGCGTGGTGTACGTGGGCAAACGCGGCGGCTGCAAATCCACGCCGCAGGCCTTCATCGAGAAGCTGATGATCATGGCTGCCAACGAGGGTGAAAACGTCGTGCGCCTTAAGGGTGGCGACCCCTTCATCTTTGGCCGCGGCGGCGAAGAAGTCGAACACCTGCGAGCAGCGGGCATCCGCGTTGAGGTCATCAACGGCATCACGTCGGGCCTGGCGGCCGTCACCTCGCTGGGCGTGCCGCTGACGCACCGCGAACACGCGCACGGCGTGGTCTTTGTCACCGGCCACGCCAAACCCGGCGACGAGGGCACCGACTGGACCGCGCTGGCCACCACGGCCCACAGCGCCAAACTTACACTGGTGATCTACATGGGCGTCAGTGGTGCGCAGCGCATTCAGGACGAGTTGCTCACCGGCCTGCCCGCCCACACGCCCGTGGCGGTGATCCAGAGCGCCAGCCTGGCCAGCCAGCGCCACGCCGTCACCACACTGGGTAACCTGCACGCAATGGTGATGCGCGAGCAACTGGCCAGCCCGTCCGTCATCGTGGTGGGTGATGTGCTCCAGGGGCTCCTCGCACTGCAGCAGCCGCTTCAACAGCCACCTCAGGCGGCGTCTTTCGGTCAGGCAGCCTGATAGGGAAAGGCTCCCTGTGAACCCCATGGGCTGCATCTACACTGCAGCCCATGCAAAATTTTGATGTTGTCATCATCGGCGCTGGAGCCGCAGGGCTTTTTTGCGCGGGCGTGGCCGGGCAGTTGGGCCGCAAAGTTTTATTGATCGATCACGGCGATAAGGTGTCCGAGAAAATCCGCATTTCGGGCGGCGGACGCTGCAACTTCACCAACACCGGCACCACGTCCGCCAATTTTCTGGGCGATAACCCGCACTTTTGCCGCTCGGCCCTGTCGCGTTATACGCCACAGGACTTCATCGGCCTGCTGCAGCGAAACAACATCCCGTTCCATGAGAAACACAAAGGCCAGCTGTTTTGTGACCGTTCGGCCGAAGACATCATCAACCTGCTGCTGGCTGAATGCGACGTCGGCCAAGTCACCCGCTGGCAACCGTGCACAGTCAAATCTATAGCCTTTTCGGCATCCAGCCCTCATACAGAGGGCCTGAGAAGCTATGAAATCAGTAGTGACCGGGGCGTTGTCAGCGCCCGCTCGGTGGTGATCGCCACGGGTGGCCTGTCCATTCCCAAAATTGGCGCCACCGATTTTGGCTACCGCGTAGCCAGACAATTCGGCCTGCGCCTGGTGGAACCCCGCCCGGCGCTGGTGCCGCTCACGTTTGATGAAACAGCCTGGTCACCCTACGCCCAACTGGCCGGGCTTTCCCTTCCAGTGCGCATCGAGACTGGCAGCAAAAAGTCCAAAGCGACGTTTCTGGAAGATCTATTGTTCACCCATCGGGGTTTGAGTGGCCCCGGTGTATTACAAATTTCAAGTTATTGGCAGCCAAACACACCAATTTCACTCAATTTGGCACCTGATATCGACATTTTTGAAAAACTGGCCCTAGCCAAAAGCACGTCCCGCAAACTGATTGCCAACGAACTGGCCAGCCAGGTGCCCGCTCGTTTGGCCGATACCTGGGTCAAGCAGGACGCGGCTGGCGGCCACAACTGGCAGCGCCCGATCAGTGAGGCCACAGACAAAGCCCTGGCCGCTTTGGCACAGGCGCTGAGCCACTGGGAACTGACCCCGTCGGGTACCGAAGGCTACAAAAAGGCGGAGGTCACCGCAGGCGGCGTTGATACTCGTGACATCTCCAGCCAGACGATGGAATCGAAACAGCCGGGCCTGTATTTCATCGGTGAAGTGGTGGACGTGACCGGCTGGCTGGGCGGCTACAACTTCCAGTGGGCCTGGGCCAGTGCTTATGCCTGTGCTCAGGGTTTGGCTGCGAAGCAAAAACCGCTATAATCCAAGGCTTTGCTGGCAAACCCCCGCTGCCTGATCAATTTTTAGCGGGGAACCCCGCGTGGAATGTTGTCAAACGGCCTGATCTTCCGTCTGATGCGACCCGCACATTTTCAGAAAACTTTGACGTCATGACGACCATCCGTGTAAAAGAAAACGAACCCTTTGACGTGGCACTGCGCCGCTTCAAGCGCACGATTGAAAAACTGGGCTTGCTGACCGACTTGCGCGCGCGCGAGTTCTATGAAAAGCCAACAGCCGAGCGCAAGCGCAAGAAAGCAGCCGCCGTCAAACGCAACTACAAGCGTATCCGCTCGATGCAGTTGCCCAAGAAGATGTACTGATCTTCAAATCAGCGCAGCCTTCGCAGGCCACAAAAAAGCTCGCCGGGGACGCTCAGGCGGGCTTTTTTTATTTCCGGACACATTCACAACGTATTCACACCACCCCAGGAGTTCATCCCATGACGCTCAAAGACCAGATCACCGAAGACATGAAAACCGCCATGCGCGCCAAGGACAGCGAGCGCCTGGGCACCATCCGCCTGCTCCTGGCCGCCTGCAAGCAAAAGGAAGTAGATGAACGCGTGGTGCTGGACGACGTGGCCGTGATCGCCATCGTCGACAAACTCATCAAGCAGCGTAAGGACTCCGTGGCCGCGTACGTGCAGGCCCAGCGCCAGGACCTGGCTGACAAGGAATCTGCCGAGATCACTGTGCTGCAGGCTTATCTGCCGCAGCGTCTGTCCGCAGACGAGGTGACCGCGCAGGTGAAAGCCATCGTGGCGGAGCTTGGCGCCTCAGGACCAGGCGATATGGGCAAGGTGATGGGCGCCGTGAAGGCCAAACTGGCTGGTAAAGCCGATATGGGGCAGGTATCAGCGGCGGTCAAGGCCGCGCTGGCTGGCTGAGTGTCTCTTTTCAGAAAGGCCAGAAAGTAGTGCGTGGGAGTTAGCTCCCCGCCACCTTCATCCGGTTGACCAGGATGGACCCCACCGTCTTGGCGCCATAGTTGTAGGTGTCGGAACCCACCGCCAAAATGCCCTTAAGCATGTCTTTCATGTTTCCGGCGATGGTAATTTCCTCCACCGGAAACGCAATGCGGCCCTTTTCCACCCAGAAGCCGCTGGCGCCACGTGAGTAGTCACCCGTCACGTAATTCACGCCGCTACCCATCAGCTCGGTCACAAACAGGCCGGTGCCGAGTCTTTGCAACATGGCGTCCAGGTTGTCGCCCGCTTTGGTCAGGCGTGAGCTCAAGATCAGGTTGTGTGATCCACCCGCATTACCCGTCGTCTTCATGCCCAGCTTGCGGGCCGAGTAGCTGCTCAGAAAGTAACCCTGAACACGCCCGGCTTCCACTACCTGGCGGGCCTGGACTTTCACGCCTTCTTCGTCAAACGGCGAGCTGCCCTTGCCGCGTTTGATGAACGGGTCTTCCGCGATGTCAATGTGTTTGGGCAGCACCTGTTTGCCCATCGAATCCATCAAAAAAGAACTCTTGCGATACAGCGCACCACCACTGATGGCCTGCACAAAGCTGCCCAGCAATCCGGCCGCCAGCGGCGACTCAAACAGCACCGCACACTCGGTCGTCGCAATCTTGCGTGATTTCAGGCGGCTCAGCGCCCGCTCGGCGGCGTAGCGGCCAATGGCCTGGGGCGACGCAAGTTCTTCGGCGTTGCGCATGGAGCTGTACCACGCATCACGTTGCATGTCCTGGCCCTTGCCGGGGCTGGACGCAATGGGCGACACCGACATAGAGTGCCGCGAGCTGGCGTAACCACCCCTAAAGCCCGAGGTGTGCGCGCTGAAAAAATGCGACTGCTGCGCCGACACGCCGGCGCCTTCGCTGTTGGTGATTCGTTTGCTGGTTTGCAGCGCCGCCGCCTCGCAGGCCATGGCCAGTTCGGCGGCCTGCTCGCTGGTGATGGCCCAGGGGTAAAACAAATCCAGGTCGGTGCGTTGTTCGGCAGGCACGGCAATATCCGCCGCGTCCGGCAACGCAGCAAACGGGTCTTCAGCCGTGAAACGCGCAATGTCGTAGGCGGCCTGCACGGTCTGCTCGATGGCGGCTCTCGAAAAATCCGACGTACTGGCGTTGCCACGGCGTTTGCCCAGATAAACCGTGACGCCCAGCGACTTGTCGCGGTTGCGCTCCACGTTTTCCAGCTCGCCCTTGCGCACGGAAACGCTCAAGCCACAGCCTTCCGAGGCCTCGGCAGCGGCATCGGTAGCACCCAGCTTTTTGGCGTGTTTCAGCGCGGTATCCACTAGGTCTTCAAAAAACGGGCGGCTATAGCTGAAGCCGCTGACGGCGCGAGAGGCAGCTGTCGCGCCGGTCTTCACAGTGGCTTTGAGGGTAGCTTGGGGAGAGGTGTTGGGTTTCTTCATACGGACGGCTATGATACTTGGCTGTTCCCACCCGCCTCACCTGCCCCCTGTAATGACCCGAAAACTCAAAAAAGGCTACTTCGTCCGCGGACAGTTTGTTGCCGAAGGCAGCGAGCTTGATCTGGAGCTCAAACGCGAGCTCAAAGGTACCGATGAGCAAAGCCGTACTGACCTGAAAAAAGAAAGCGACGAGCTGCAAAAACTCGGCGTCGCCCTGCTCGACCTGCGTGCGGACCTGATGGCGCGCGCGGCCCTGCCCGACAAGCTGGCCGAGGCGATTGCCGAGGCCAAGCGCATCACCAATTTTGAGGGCAAGCGCCGCCAGATGCAGTTCATCGGCAAGCTGATGCGCCAGCTGGAGCCCGAGCAGCTGGATGCCGTGCGTGACGCCCTGAACGAGCAGCAAAACGGCTCGGCCAGCGAAAAACTCGCCCTGCACCTGAGCGAAACCTGGCGCGATCGGCTGATTGCCGAAGAAGACGCGTTTGGCGAATGGATCATCAAGTGCCCGCGCACGGATTCGCAGCAACTGCGTGCGCTGATTCGCCAGGCCCGCAAGGACGCCAAGCCCGAGAAACCCGGCGCAGCCCCGCGCCACGGCCGGGCTTACCGCGATATCTTCCAGATCGTGCGTGAGCAGTTGTCGCCTGAGAACGTGGCAACGGATGACCCCGCCGACGACATGCCCTACAAGCCATGACCACAAACTCCGAAGGTTCCCCCGGCTTTGACGCGGTGCGCATCGGTATCGTGTCCATCAGCGACCGTGCCTCCAGCGGCGTGTACGAAGACAAGGGCCTGCCCGCCCTGAAAGACTGGCTCACCAAAGCGCTGAAAAACCCCATCACGTTCGAGGCCTGCCTGATTCCCGATGAGCAGGCTGGTATCAGTGCCGCGTTGATCGAGCTGGTGGACGTCGTGGGCTGCTCACTGGTGCTCACCACCGGCGGCACCGGCCCGGCCCTGCGCGACGTGACGCCCGAAGCCACACTGGCCGTGGCGCACAAGGAAATGCCCGGCTTTGGCGAGCAGATGCGCCAGATCAGCCTGAAATTCGTGCCCACCGCCATCCTGTCGCGCCAGTGCGCGGTGATCCGTCACCAGAGCCTCATCATCAACCTGCCGGGCCAACCCAAATCGATTCAGGAAACGCTGGAAGGCCTGCGCGGGAGCAACGGCGAATCGGTGATGGCCGGCATCTTCGCAGCCGTGCCGTATTGCATAGACCTGATCGGCGGACCGTACTTGGAAACGGTGGACGAGGTCTGCAAGGGTTTTCGGCCGAAGAGTGCCATCCGGACGCCAAAACCGGCTGTTTAGGGCGTCAAATGTGGCCCTAGGCCTCTTGGAATATACGTGGGCAGCTATTGAATCCAAAGCGTCAAGTACTCTACTGTTCGCGCAGCAAATCCACCAGTGCCCGCAATCCGGCGGTATACGAACGCCAACCCAGCCCCTGAATCGTCGCCTTCACCGCTGGTGAAATGATCGAGTGGCTGCGCCAGGGCTCACGAGCCGCGATGTTGGACATATGGATTTCCAGCACCGGGAACGGCATCGCCTTGATGGCGTCGTGCAGCGGCACACCGTGTTGCGTCAGACCGGCAGGGTTCAGCAGCGCGCCCTGGGCAGAGTCGATGTATTCGTGCAGCTTGTCGATCAGCGCGCCTTCGTGGTTGGACTGCAAAGTCTCCAGTTCCACATCAAGTTCACGGGCCAGCGTCGCCAGCTTCTCATTGATTTCTGCCAGCGTGGTGGTGCCGTAAATGTGGGGCTCGCGGCGTCCGAACAGGTTGAGGTTCGGACCGTGAAGGACCAGGATTTTCATGTTTGTGTCACCTGATTATTTGCGCACGCGCGCCAGCTCGTCGTCATACAGCTTGACCATGGCCGGGTCATAACTGGCGGCGAGGCGGTCGGTCACCGGCTTGGCCACCTGCGCCATGCGCACCTGCTCGGCCTTGCTCAATTCGTTGAAAGCCATGCCTTTGGCCTGCAGCTCGGCCACCGCCGTTTGGGCCGCTGCCCGGCTGGCCTGGCGCTGGTAGGTGCGCGCTTCATTGGCGGCGTCCGTCATGATTTTTTGCTCGACGGGCGAGAGCTTGTCCCAAAAACGCTTGCTGACCAGAATGATGTTGGCTGCATAGACATGGTTGGTGGCGCTGACGTACTTCTGCACTTCATACATCTTGTTGGACAGAATCACGGAGAATGGATTCTCCTGGCCATCCACAGCCTTGCTCTCCAGGGCACCGTACAGTTCGGCAAAGGCCAGCGGGACCGGGTTGGCTTTCAGGGCCTTGAACGTATCCACAAACACCGGGTTGGGAATGACGCGCAGCTTGAGACCTTCCATGTCCTCCGGGCGTGTGATCGGCCGCTTGCTGTTGGTCACATTGCGAAAGCCCAGGTCCCAATACCCCAGCGACACCAGTCCCTTTTCAGGCAGCTTGGCCAGCAGGGTCTGCCCGAATGGGCCGTCCAACAGGGCATCCGCCTGAGCGAAGTTGGCAACGGCAAACGGGAAGTCGATCAGCCCGAACTCCTTGACGATGCCGGCCAGCGAGGTGGTCGCAGGCGCCGTCATTTCCTGAACGCCGCCCTGCAACGCCGACTGTTGCTGCAGCTCGTTACCCAGCGTGGATGCTGGGAACTCTTGCACTTTCAGCTTGCCACCGCTCTTGGCTGCCACCAGCTCAGCAAAACGTTTGACACCCATGCTGACGGGGTGGTCCGCATTGTTCAGGTGCCCGAACTTGATGACGCGCTCCTGAATGTCCTGAGCAGAAACGGGCAATGACAAGTGCAGGCAGAGCCCGGCGACGGATAAAGACAAGGCTAGCGAACGATGCAGGAAATTCACGATGGTCTCCTCTTGAGGGTTTCGATACGGAAAGGCGAGTGTATTCCATTTTATGGAAACACTTTCCATTTTGGAAATAACTTTACACTTTTTAAAAGCCATGCAGCGGCTATAGTCCAACGCACACGCCGCTGAGGACAAGGCATAAGGACAAGATGAGCGCAATACTGGAAAGAAGCTTCAAGGTGCTGGAACTGTTGGCCGCCAACCCGCAGGGTCAAATGTTGTCGTCACTCGCCGCCAAACTGGACATGCCGCTGAGCGCGACGCACCGGCTGCTGTCCGAAATGTGCCGCTGCGGCTACGTGCGCCAGGTGCGGGAACAGGGCGAATATGTGCTGACCATCAAGCTGGTCTCGTTGGGGCTGGGGTTTCTCAGCGGCTCCGGCATCGTGGATGTGGCACAGCCGCTGCTCGACCGGCTGGCGCAGGAGTCTGGCGAACTGGTCCGGCTGGCGGTGGTGGATGGCAACGAGCTGACCTTTGTCGCTAAGGCTCAGGGTGCCATTCGCGGGCTGCGTTACGACCCAGACATGGGCCTGTCGGTCACGTTGTCGTGCAGCGCCGCCGGGCACGCCTGGCTGTCAACAATGAGTGACGAGCATGCCCTCGCGCTGGTGACCCGGCAGGGTTTTGGCAAACCGGAAGACTTTGGGCCCAGGGCACCAACAACCGTGAAGACGCTGCTCACCTACGTGCGCGCGGCCCGCAAGCGGGGCTTCAGCATGATTGTCGAAGTGTTCGCACCCGCCATGGCCGCCATGTCGGCCCCCGTGATACGGAGCGATGGCCAGACCATCGGCGTCATCACCATCGCCGGCCCGCTGGTGCGTTTGAGCGAGTACCGCATGCTGACGCTGGGGCCTGCGCTGATGGAAACCGCACGCGATGTCGCTGCGGCAAGCAGCGCATCGGCGATGTTTAAGAAACTCGCGGCCTAGAGCTTGACTTGCGTCATGACCCAGACAAAGACCGCAAGCTGCGTGCAATTCAGCACAATACCTGCAACGTGCAGTTCGCGAAACCGGCGAATCGCATTCATGTCGCCGTCATGCATCGTGCCACGCAAAGCGTCCATACGCGTGAGCATCCAGCGGTGCAGGACAACCGCCAGCATCGCGATGCAGCCAATGCCCACAGCCAGGATCGGCCGGCCCGCGAGTGCCTGGCCAATTGAAGCTGCAATCGCCACCACGGCGATCAGACGGTAACAGTAGTGAAAAACCTGCCGGACAACCCGTGAATCCATCGGCAGGTTGTGCTTCAGGACCAGCAGCGGCGTAGTCCCCAGCACGGAGAAGCCCAATGAGATGAGCAGCAGTACTGTTGAGACCAGTGCGAGCGCGTGAATGAGCATGTGCCTTTCCTAGAAGCGGTTGATTCAATACTCTAGCCGAAACTTGCACAAACTTGCAATGGTCTGCCCGTCTCAGCCGCCCGACACGCCTGCAGCAGTTAAAACAAATTCAGAATTACCGAATAGCAACCGGAGCCAGCGCGCGAGTCAGACTAGCCTCGCCACGACCATGAACTGCAACGTTGTAGCCGTTGATAGTGTCGGTGCGTGCTGTATTCAGCAGTTGGTTGGTGATCTGTGTGGCACCCGCAGTCTTGAACTTGGAACCAAGGATTGCGGCATAACCACTCACAATAGGCGCAGCGAAGGAAGTGCCAGCCAGTCCGGTCTGGTTCGCAGCAACCCCGGCCATCAGGAACTGCTTCTGAACGACAGCGTCGGTACCGGCCCTGTTGGAGTAGGAAGCAATGTTTGCCTTCGAGGTAGCGCTGCCATTTTTATCCAGGGCACCAACGAAAATAGCAGACTTGGCGCCCTTGAGATTGACAGACAGGTAATCATTCTGGCCATACACATTGCGCGTCAGCATATTGACGGCATCGTTACCAGCCGCCTTGACCACAACCGCCTGACCGTTCTTGGCATAGCTGACCATGGAAGTTTCCGTACCGCCCAGTCGCACGTTGGTCAAACCGTAAGCAGCCACCATGCCGTAGGAAGCATTAATGACATTCAAACCCGTCGGAGCCAGGGAAATCGGAGCGCCAGTTGCGAACTGCTGGCGAACAATCGTTGCACCCGGAGCAGTCAAGTTGGCCTCCTCTGAGGTCCAGTAGCCGTGAGTCTGGCGTTGCAGGCCAGCAGCAAGCATGCGACCGGTGATTTGCTGTGCAGTTGCACGATATTCGTCGACAACAGTAATGCGAGTGCCTTGACCGGTGTAACCAGAGTTGAATGCAGCTTTTACATCGCTGGACTGCCAGTTGGCATTGAACAGCGGAGCGGCCATGTCAACAGCTTCGACTTGGGCAAAAGCAGAGCCGGTTGCAGCAACGATGGAAGCTGCAATGAGTGAGCGAACGGTTTTCATTTAATAACTCCTGAAAGAAAAAAATAACAATGATTTAGGGATGAATGGATGACTAGAAATTGATGGTGTACTGAAGGGATACTTGATTTCGGTTTGATGGTTCCTGGTTGACTAAGTGATTCAAGGTTTGGGCTGGGTCCATTTCCGTTGCGGCCATTCGGCAATTCACTTGCTGGACGCCGCCAATGTCTCCGTAGTCAGCGGTGCAGGAGCGCTCGCGAAAACGACCCCCAATGGTTGTCGTTGCCGAGAAGGAAAACTTTGAGCCTTTGGAGATTGGATAAACAGCCAGAAATCCATATTTGAAACTCGGATCGATGGTGTATTTCTCACCACGCTCTCCTGTGCTAAAGCCCCACAGGACGCCCAAACGGGGAGAGATCTGAGTTATGAAGTCGAGCCGAATATCGACGCTCCTGGCGGCATACCACTTGTCAAGCCTGACGTTGCTGCCTTCTGCGGTTTCATAGCCACCATTGCTAAGCGACTTAGCCAGATCGGACAGGGAAGAGCCCTGTTTGCCCCCAATCAAGTGGGTCGACTGGAAGAAATCAACGGGCAACACATCGGCGTGTGTTGCAACAGAAGACGAGAAGCAAGATAAAGCCACAACCGCTAACGCCAAGATGCGTTTTAGCGCTGGAGGTTTACATTCACAGAAAGAAGTCGCCAAGCCGCTCTCCAAAAAAAGGCGAGAGTCGGCGGCTCGTGGAGTCCACGACAACGGAAAGATCCGCTGGCAGCTAGTCGAGCATGTCTCTGTGTACAGAGGGTTAGCTACATAGCTTTGCGTCGCCAGCTTTCGCTGGGTTTGCCAATGA
>ERZ795056.2362-NODE-2362-length-20969-cov-32.867888_pt1 | contig 20969 bp, 16 predicted proteins | sample MGYA00375140_ERZ795056 | MGnify/ENA primary metagenome ERZ795056 (study PRJEB30185, sample SAMN05720227) | activated sludge metagenome | isolation source: Anaerobic digester | place: USA | collected 2015-03-09 ... | reverse complement strand
CACCCACCGCCGGCACCAGCGACAGGAAGGTCATCAGCACCGCCCACAGCAGCGCACCCTGCACGCCCAGAAACCAGAAGGCCAGGCCGCCCAGCGCCCCCTGGGCCGCGGCCACCAGCAGGCTGCCCTTGACGGTGGCCCGCACCACGGTGGCGAACTTGTCGCCCAGCGCGCGCTGGTGCGCGGCCGACAGCGGCAGCCCGGTGGCGATGGTGCGCACCAGCGACTCGCCATCACGCAGCAGAAAGAACGCCAGGTACAGCGTGATGGCCAGGCTGGTGAGGAAGTCGAAGGTGTCCAGCCCGATGCCCAGCGCGCGGCTGGTGATCAGCTGTGCCGCCTGCGCCAGGCTGGCGGTGATGCGCCGCTGCAGGCTGTCGAAGTCGGCCACGCCGAACTGCTCGAGCACGCCCACCAGCCAGGCGGGCAGGGCGCCGAACATGCGGCGCACCGCCAGCTCGGGCTGCCAGGCACCGCTGTCGATCTGCTGGTACAGCGCCGCCGCCTCACGCGCCAGCGACGCGGCCAGCAGCGTGAGCGGCAGCACGCCGATCAGCACCACCACGCCCAGCACCAGGCCGGCTGCCAGGCTGCGCCGCCCGCCCACGCGCGGCAGCATCCGGCGGAACATCGGGAGGAAGATCAGGGCGATGATCACCGCCCACAGGATGGCGCCCCAGAAGGGTTGCAGGATCCAGCCCAGCGCCAGGGCGCAGGCGATCAACAGCAGGACAGGCAGTCTCGAAGCCATGCAGGGGGCAGGTGCACCAGCGCGCCGCAAAGCGCGGCGCTGCCGATGGTAGCCGGCACGCAAGGCCAGCGTCCGTGCGCCGGCCGGTGCCGTCAGGGTGGTGCCGTCAGCGGGGGTCGATCGGCGTCATCGGCGGCTGGCGCGCCTCGATCACCGCGGCGGCATCCAGCACCAGGTCTTCACGGAAGCGCGGGCCGATGATCTGCACGCCCATGGGCACCGGGCCGGCCATGCCGGTGGGCACCGACACCGCCGGCAGGCCCAGCACCGGCACGGCGAATTGCGACTCCTGCGCCCGCAGCACGCGCGCCATCGATTCGGCGCTGTCCACATCCATGCCCCAGGGGAAGGGCGGCTCGCCGGACACTGGCGTCAGCACCAGCGGGTAACGCTCCAGGAACAGCTGCCAGCGCCGCAGCAGGGTCGACCGCTTGGCCAGCGCCAGCAGGTGGGCGGTGTGGTCCAGCACGGGCGTGGCTTCGAGCATCCAGCCGAACGAGCGCCGCACGCCCTCGTCGCCATGGGCCTCGATGGCTGGCCACATGAAGCGGCGCGCCTCGTCGTTGCCCATCAGGTTCCACAGTTCGTGGGCCTCGGTCAGGCTGGGGGGTTCGACTTCTTCCACGCTGTAGCCTGCATCGGCCAGCCAGGCACCGGCCTGGCGCACCGCGGCCACCACCGCCGGGTCGGCCGGCTGGCCCTGGCAGCACACCGTCATGGCCACGCGCAGCGGCCGGGCAGGGGCCGGCCCGGTCAGCGGGGCGGGCACCCACCAGGGGTCGCGCGCATCGCCGGCGCTCATGGCCTGCAGGGCCAGCCGCACATCGGCCACTTCACGCGCCAGCGGGCCCTGCACCGACATCATGGCCATCGACAGCGGCCGCTCGGCCTGGGCGCTGGGCAGGAAGGCGGGCACGCGGCCGAACGACGGCCGCAGGCCCACCACGCCGGTGCAGTAGGCCGGGTAGCGCACCGACCCGGCCAGGTCATTGCCATGGGCGATGGCGCCCAGGCCGGCGGCCACCGCCGACGAGGCGCCGCCACTGGACCCGCCCGGCGTGTGGGCCGCCGACCAGGGGTTGAGCGTGCGGCCGTGCAGCGCGTTGTCGGTGAACCAGCGCACCGAAAACGCCGGCGTGTTGGTGCGGGCTATCACCACGGCGCCGGCGCGGCGCAGGTTGGCCACGACCGGGCTGTCTTCGGTGGCGATGTTGTCGCGGTAGGCCACCACGCCATTGGTGGTGGCGCGGCCGGTGGTGTCGACGTTCACCTTGACGGTGACCGGCACGCCGTGCAGCACGCCCAGGGCATCGCCACGCCGGCGCGCAGCGTCGGCGGCATCGGCGGCGACCAGGGCCTCGTCGGCCATCACGTCGACGACGGCGTTCAGCCGCGGGTTGACATCGGCCACCCGGGCCAGGCTGGATGCCACGGCTTCACGGGCCGAGATGGCACCGCTGCGGATGGCGGTGGCCAGGCGGTGTGCTGGCCAGCGCCAGAGTGCATCGTCAGACATGGGAATCTCCGGGGAAGGACATGCAGGCACGGCAACAACGGCCCGCGGGGATCAGGCCAGGGTGAGCCGCATGCCGCCCACGTCGAAGCGCAGCGTCAGCGTGGCCATGCGGTCGGCGGTGGCGGCGCCCAGCGGTTCTTCGTCCATGCCGCACAGCAGGCAGCCGGTCAGCTGCACGCTGGCCAGTGTCTTCTTCAGGGTGGCATCGAGCAGGTCGACCTGCAGCGCCAGGCCATCGCTCTCGTCGATGCTGCCGTCGGCCACCAGCTTGTGCACCCAGGCGCGGGCCGCTTCGGCCCGGCGCGACGTGATGGTGACGGCCAATTCACCGAGCCGGCGCTGGCCGAGTCGCAGGCGCAGGCGCCCGCCGCTGAAGGAATCCTGCGCCCAGTCGACCTGCAGCGTGGGCAAGTGCACCGCCGACACCGCATCGTCGCCGAACGGCAGGCCGGCCACGCGGAAGTTGCTGGCCACGATGGCCTTGCGCCGGCCGGTGCTACCCTTGACCTTGCCGCTGGATGGCGCGTCGTCCACACCATCCACCAGCCAGCGCAGGGCCAGGCTGACCGGTCGCTTGCCGCCGCCAGCGTCAAGCACCGGCCAGGTGAGGCTGGACAGGCGGGCACCACGGAAGCCGATGCGGCGGCGGGCATTGAAGTTGGCGTCGGCGACCACCAGCGCGCCGTCACGCTGCGTCAGGTCGCCAGCCAGCGCGGCCTGCAGCCAGTCGATCAGCGGGCCAGGCTCGACCAGGTCGAACTCGGCGGCCATCTCGCCCAGCGTCACCCGGGCACTGCGCCGCACCACGGTCTCGCGGCCGGTGGACTGCGTCGCCTTGTCGACCCGCAGGCTGGCAGGCTGCGCGGTGCGCAACGGCCCGGCCGTCTTGCCGTCGAGTTCCAGAAACAGGGCGCTGGTGGTGCTGATCACGGTGGCCATGGGCAGATCCGCAGGGGTGGACAGGCCAGCATAACAAGCGGCACGCGGGGCCGCGCCCGGGTTTGTCAGGGGCTGGCCCATGCCGGCGCCAGCGTGAAGCCGGGGTAGCCCTGCTGCTGCACATCCGCACACTTCTGCACATAGGCCGGAAAGCCGAACAGCGGCATGAAGATGCGCGGCTTGCCGGGGATGTTGGCACCCAGGTACCAGCTGTTGCAGCCCAAGTAGATGGTGCGCGTGGCCACCGCATTGACATGCGCCACCCAGTCGGCTTCTGCCTCGGGCGTGGCCTCCAGCGTGCGCACGCCACGGGCACGCAGGTCGGTCAGGGTGTCGGCGATCCACTGCACCTGGTGCTCGATGGCGACGATCACGTTGGTGAAGGCGGCGGTGGCGCCCGGCCCGGTCAGCGTGAACAGGTTCGGAAAGCCCGACAGGCACAGGCCCAGGTAGTTCAGCGGCCCGGCCTGCCAGTGGTCCTGGATGCGGCGCCCGCCGCGGCCACGCAGGTCCAGCCGCAGCAGGGTGCCGGTCATCGCGTCGAAGCCGGTGGCCAGGATCAGCGCGTCCAGCGTGTGTGCTTCGCCGCCAGCCACCAGGCCGGTGGCGGTGAAGCGCTCGATCGGCGCCGTCGGCAGATCGACCAGGCGCACGTTCGGCCGGTTGAAGGTGGCGTAGTAGCCGGTGTCCACGCACAACCGCTTGCAGCCGATGGGGTGGATGGGGCACAGCGCGGCGGCCGTGGCCGGGTCCTTGACGATGCCGCGGATCTTGTTGCGCACGAACTCGCCGGCCAGTTCATTGGCCGCCGGGTTGACGATCAGGTCGTTGAAGGTGCCCAGCAGGCCGAAACCGCCGATCTGCCAGCGTTCCTCGAACATGCGTTCACGTTCTTCGGCCGACACCGAGAACGCCGAGAAGCCGTTGGGCGGCAGCATCGAGCCGAAGCCGCCCATCATCTTGCGGTTGCGTTCGCGGAAGGCGGGGTAGTCGGCCTTGACCTGGGCTTCCAGCGCCTTGTCCAGCGGGCCGTTGTGGGCCGGCACCGCATAGCTGGGCGTGCGCTGGAAGACGGTGAGCTGCGCCACCTGCGGCGCGATGGTGGTGATGGTCTGCACGCCCGACGAGCCGGTGCCGATCACGCCCACGCGCAGGCCGGCCAGGTCGACCGGCTCGTGCGGCCAGGCCGCCGTGTGCAACACCCGGCCCTTGAAGTCTTGCAGGCCGGGGAAGTCGGGCTGGTTGGGCGTGGACAGCGGGCCGGTGGCCAGCACCAGGTGGCGCGCCGACCAGTGCCGCCCGTCCTGCGCCGCCACTTGCCAGCACAGCGCGGCCTCGTCCCAGTGGGCGGTGGCGATGCGGGTGTTCAGCTGGATGCCGTCGCGCAGCGCGTAGCGGTCGGCCACATGGTTGGCATAGGCCAGCAGTTCGGGCTGGGCGGCGTAGCGCTCGGTCCAGCACCAGTCCTGCTGCAGCGCGTCGTCGAAGCCGAAGCTGTACTCCAGGCTCTGGATGTCGACCCGCGCGCCGGGGTAGCGGTTGTGGTACCAGGTGCCGCCCACGCCGCCGGCGGCTTCCACCACCAGGGCGGTGAGCCCGCGCTGGCGCGCGGTGTGCAGCATGTACAGGCCGCCGAAGCCGGCGCCGACGATCAGCAGGTCGATGGGTGGGGTGGTGGTGTGCATGGTGGTGGCCGTCAGGTCAGCGCATGCCGATGCGCACATCGCCGAACAGCTGCGACATGCCGCGCGGTTGGCTGCGCCAGTACTGTTTCGGCGCCTGCACCTGCGCGCCCAGGGCGGCGGCGGCATGCCAGGGCCAGTGTGGGTCGTACAAGATGCCGCGGGCGATGGCCACGGCGTCGGCCTGGCCGCTGGCGATCACGTCCTCGGCCTGCTGCGGTTCGGTGATCAGGCCCACGGCGATGGTCGGCAGGCTGGCCTCACGCTTGATCTGTTCTGCCAGGTGCACCTGGTAGCCCGGGCCGATGGGGATCTGCTGGCGCGGTGACACGCCGCCCGAGCTGACGTGGATGAAGTCGCCACCAAGGCGCTTCAGTTCCCGGGTGAAGGCCACGCTGTCGGCCGGGCCCCAGCCGCCGTCCACCCAATCGGTGGCCGACAGGCGCATGCCCACCGCCACGTGGGCTGGCACCGCTGCGCGCACGGCGCTGAACACCTGCAGCGGAAAGCGCATGCGGTTGGCGGCGCTACCGCCGTAGCCGTCGGCGCGCTGGTTGGCGATGGGCGACAGGAACTGGTGCAGCAGGTAGCCATGCGCCGCATGCAGCTCGATGGCCTGGAAGCCCAGGCGCACGGCGCGGCGTGCCGCGGCCACGAAGTCGTCCTGCACCTGCTGCAGGCCAGCATCGTCCAGCGCGGCGGGTGGCAGTTCACCGCCGATGTGGGGCAGGGCGGACGGCGCCTGCGCCAGCCAGCCGCCCTGGTCCAGCGGGATCTGCTGACCCCCGTCCCAGGGCGTGTGGCTGCTGGCCTTGCGGCCGGCATGGCCGAGCTGGATGGCCAGGGGCATGGGGGTGCCGGTGTTGCGCAGCGCCTGCAGCACCCGAGACAGGGCGGCCTCGTTGGCGTCGTTGTACAGGCCCAGGCAGCCGGGGGTGATGCGGCCTTCGGCGCTCACCGCCGTGGCTTCGACGATCAACAGGCCGGCGCCGCTGAGTGCCAGCTGGCCGAGGTGGACGAGGTGCCAATCGGTGGTATTGCCATCGACGGCGCTGTACTGGCACATCGGCGCAATGACGATGCGGTTGGGCAGGGTCAGCGGGCCGAGGGCGAGGGGGGTGAAGAGCTGGGGCATGACCGCAGTGTGCGGGTGCGCGCGGCGGGGCGCTGTCACCAGGTGGTCGCCTGGGGGCTCGAAGCGGTCCGTTCCTTGTCTGTGCGCCTTGCGGTTTGCTTCGCCGTTTCGGTGCAGCCCGCCGGGTCCCGCCCCGGCAGGCGGCCAATCTTTTGTCGGGGCCAAAAGATTGGATCAAAAGGCCCCTTCCAAACTTTCCGACACGAGCCCAGCGCCTGTCTGGCATCGAGGCGGGCGCCTCGCCTGTCCGGCTCGAACAGAGATGGCCGGAAGCAGCGCGGCACATTCCACGGCCGTGCCACCCCGGTCAGGGCTGTGTCGCGCAAACCTCGACCAGGCGCGATCGCGGCATGCGGGGATCGGTGCTGCCCAGCAACCTGCTGAGCGGAACCACCGCTGAAGCGACTGCGGTTGCGAGGGGCGGCTGTGTTCGAGCCGGACAGGCGAGTCGAAGCGCCTGGGTTTCCACAGGCGCGCCGGACTCAACGCGCAGTTTGACAGGCGCTTCTTTGGTGACTTTCTTGTCGCCTGACAAGAAAGTTACCCGCCGGCCGGGGCGGGACCCGGCGGGTTACACCGAGCCATGGGCTGACTTCTGCAAGGCGATCCATCCAGCGGCCAACAGCCGCGCCGAGCCCCAAGCCGCCAGCCAAAGCGCACGATCAAGACGGCGCCGCCAGCCGCATCACCGCCAGATAGCCCGGCTGCACCTCCATGCGCGCCGTGGTACCAGCCGCCTGCAGCAGCGCGTGGGCCCGCGGCAATTGCCAGCAGGGCAGCTGGGTGAACAGATGGTGCTCGCTGTGGAAGTTGACCCAGTAGGGCGCGATCAGCGCCCGCTCCAGCCAGCCGGCGCGGGTGGTGCGGGCCTGGCGCAGCGGGTCGGGCTGGTCCACCGGCACCAATGCATGCTCGGCGATGTTGCGCAGGCGCGTGACCAGCGGCAGCCAGCTGGCCATCGGCAGCAGCCACAGCACCAGCCACAGCCACCACCAGCCCGCGGCAGCAAACACCGCGAAGCCCAGCGCATTGGCGATCAGGAAGTGCCGGTCATGGCCAGTGAAGGCACTGGCGCCATCGCTGCCCGCCACCTGGCTGCTGCGCCGCAGCAGCGGCTGGATGCGCTGCTTGTAGAAGGTCTGCCCGCTCAGGTCGCGCCACATCTTGCGGCGCAGCGACGTGCGGCTGATGGGAAAGGGCGCCGACAGCACCAGGTCCGGGTCTTCGGCCTGCTGCACATAGCGGTGGTGCTGCAGGTGGTAGGGCCGGTAGGCCTTCAGCGTGGGGGCGCACAGCCAGTGGCCCACCCAGTCGTTGATGGCGCGGTTCGGGTGCAGCAGGCCGTGGGCGGCGTCGTGCATCAGGATCGCCAGGCCCAGCTGGCGGGTGCCGACCACCATCACGCACAGCGGGATCAGCCACGGCCAGCGCGCGCCCACCACCATGGCCAGGCCGATGGTGCCCCAGGCATGCGCCACCAGCCACAGGCCGCGCCACGATGACTTGGCCGACAACCGGCCCCACTGCTCGGGCGTGAAGTGGTCTTCGGGGCGGGCGCGGGGGGCAACGGCCATGTCAGTCCTGCCCGGCCGTTCCGAAGGGACGGACAGCCCCCTCGGGGGGCAGCGAGCGCAGCGAGCGTGGGGGCAGCATGGTGGCGCGATTGTGGTGGGGGCCAGCGACGGGTGGCGTCGCGCAGTTGACGGCCTGGCATGGCGACAATCCGCACCATGCACCCCCTCGACACCCTCGACACCCCCGCTGCCGTGCTGGACGTGGCACGCCTGCAGCACAACCTGACCCACATGCAGCAGCGCATCAGCGCCCTGGGCGTGGCACTGCGCCCGCACATCAAGACCAGCAAGTGCCTGGCGGTGGTGCAGCAGCAGCTGGCGCTGGGCGCGCAGGGCGTGACCGTGTCGACGCTGAAGGAGGCGCAGCAATGCCTGGCCGCCGGCATCACCGACATCACCTACGCGGTGGGCATCGCCCCGGCCAAGCTGCCGCAGGTGCTGGCGCTGCGCCGGCAGGGCGCGCAGCTGACCATCCTGACCGACAACCTGGCCAGCGCGGCCGCCGTCGGCGACTTCTGCCGCGCCCAGGGTGAAGCGATCCCGGTGCTGATCGAGATCGACACCGACCAGCACCGCAGCGGCGTGCCGCCTGAATCCGACCTGCTGCTGGACCTGGGACGCGCCTTGCACACCGGCGGCGCCACGCTGGCCGGCGTGCTGACCCATGCCGGCGCCAGCTACCAGTGCAGCACGCCGGCCGCCCTGCAGGCCATGGCCGAGCAGGAGCGTGCCGGCTGCGTGCGCGCCGCCGAGCGCCTGCGTGCTGCGGGCCTGCCCTGCCCGGTGGTGAGCGTGGGCTCCACCCCCACCGCGTTGTCGGCCACCCGGCTCGACGGCGTGACCGAGGTGCGGGCCGGCGTCTATGCCTTCATGGACCTGGTGATGGCCAATGTAGGCGTGTGCAGCGCCGATGACATCGCGCTGAGCGTGCTGGCCACGGTGATCGGCCACCAACCCGACAAAGGCTGGGCCCTGGTCGACGCCGGCTGGATGGCGATGAGCCGCGACCGCGGCACGCAGGCCCAGGCCTGCGACTACGGCTACGGCCAGGTGTGCGACGCCGGCGGCCGGCTGCTGCCCGGCTGGGTGATGACCGGCGCCAACCAGGAACATGGCATCGTCGGCTTCGACCCCGCCAAGCCCGGCGCCGGCGCAGCGCCGGCCGACGTGGTGCAGGCGCTGCCGGTGGGCACGCGCCTGCGCATCCTGCCCAACCATGCCTGCGCCACCGCGGCGCAATTCGCCAGTTACCACGCACTGCAGCCCGACGGCACGCTGGCCGACTGGCCGCGCTGGAACCACTGGTAGCCGCTGCATCCGCACCGCCCCGCGCTGCGTATGCCGGGGCATGACAGCACAACGCACCACCCTGCGCACTGCCACGCGCATCGCCCGCCGCGGCACCAGCCGCCAGCGCCGCTGGCTGGCCCCGCTGCTGCTGGCCCTGGCCTGCAGCGCCCAGGCACATGACACCTGGTTCGCCCCGCTGCCGCCTGGCCCGCAGGGCGAGCTGGTGCTGGCGCTGGGCACCGGCGCGCGCTTTCCGCGCCAGGAGACGCCGCTGGACAAGGACCTGATCCGCGCCAGCGGCTGCCAGGTGCGGGGCACAGCACAGCCTGCCGCCACCACACCGCTGCAATGGGTGTCCTACCGCCCCGACGCCATGCTGCTGCGCAGCGCACAGTCAGCGCAGCCCCACCTGCGGCACAGCTGCTGGCTCGAAGCCCAGCCCCTGTCCATCACCCTGGACGACGCCACCGTGACCGCGTACCTCGACGAAATCCGTGCGCTGCCCGTGGTGCGCGACCGCTGGTCCGCCCTGCTGCGCCGCGGCGTGCGCTGGCAGGAGCGCTATGTGAAGCATGCCCGCATCGAGCTGCCGGCCGCCGCGCCCGCCGCCGCCAGTGCCGGGCTGCCCGGCCAGGCTGGCGGGGCGCCCGGGCTGGACCTGCAGGCCGACATGCCCGCCGGTGCGCTGCGCGCTGGCGACACGCTGCAGGTGCGGCTGCTGCGCAATGGCCAACCGCTGCCCGACCTGCCGCTGGCGCTGCGCAACGACCTGAACCCCTTGACCCTGTGGCACCGCAGCGACGCCGACGGCTGGGTCACTGCCGTGCTGCCACTGGCGGCACGCTGGCTGCTGAGCGGTGTCGACCTGCAGCCATCGGCCACCGACCCCGACGGCTGGGACAGCGGCTTCGTCAGCCTGCACATCGAAACCCTGCCGCGGCGCTGACCGGCACCTGGCGGCGCGCGGCGGCCCGCGCCGGGCCGGCAGCTCGACCGCGGGTTGACGCCTGCACGGCTGGCGCGTGTCGGCCGGCTGGGGCGAGCCCGCCATGGACCTGGCGACCACGCTGCGCTATCTGAAATGGCCGCTGGCCGGCAGCCACGACCACCGCGCGCACGACACCGCCCTGCGCGACGCCCTGTTCGACTGGCTGGCAAGCTGAGCGGTCCGCCGCCTCAATCCACAGGTAGCGGGCTGTCCGTCTCGCTGACCGGCGCCGATGCCGAGTTCAGCCGCAGTGGCGTGCCGGCCCCAGCCGCCCGCTTGTCGGCGATCAGCTGCCCCGCAAACTCGGTGTAGGCGCGCACCGAGGCGATGGCGCTGTCGGGCACGGCGTCGGTCGGCACGGCGGGCGGGGCCACCGGGTCGTCGGCGCCACCACCACCGCAGGCGGTGAGCAGGGCAGCCGCCGCGGCGGCCACCCCCAGGCGGAACAGCTGTCGCATGGCGTGGTTCTCCTGGGCTTGCATCACTTGCTGCCCGGCAGCGGGGTGTTCAGGTACGGAAAGCCCGGCAGCAGCGGCACCACGGCCTGGTCGACCGCGTCGTGCAGCGTGAAGGCGGTGGCACCCAACGGCACCTTGGCCGGGCTGCAATCGGCGCCAAAGCCCAGGGCGTTGGTGGTGCCGTTGGCCACGCACAGGCCGCCCATCACCGCCACCAGCGAGATGTCGACCACGTCGTCCTTGGGCCGGCGGCCGTTGGGATAGCCGGCCAGATCGATCGCCGAGCCCAGGTTCTGCGGCCCGCCCACACGCAGGATCTCGCCCACGACACCCAGCCGGTTCTGCTGCGCAAACGGCACCGGCGCAATCGCCGTGTTCAGCCGCAGCATTTCGGACCCCACCACGTTGCGGGGTTGGTTCACACCCGGGATGCCGGTCAGAAAAGTGGTGACCAGGTCATTGCGCGGGAAGTTGGTGGGCGCCGTGTTGGGCAGAGCCAAGGCAATCTCCAGCAGCGCGGGCAAGGTGGGGTTGGTCACATAGTCGATGAACTGCCCGTCACCCTTGGGCGACGAACTGTTGAACCTGTCCTTGTCCTTCAGGCCGATCACCACCTCGTTGACCAGGGGCATGCCCAGGCGCGACACCTGCACCCAGGCACCGCCGGGCTTCTCGGCGGTCTGGTGGCCCGACGGCGGCATCGGGTTGAGCAGGCGCGCCTGGCGCAGGCTGGCGCTGGTCCAGCCGCCGATCACGTCGTCACCGTTGGTCAGGCAGCTCTTGTGCACCTCCAGCGCCAGCGTGGTGATGTTCTCGTCGCCGATGGTGTTGGGCAAGGCGCCGATCAGCGCGGGGTTGGTGATGGTCGACACCGGTGCATTGACCAGGTCGAAGATGGTGCCCAGATTGACGGCGAACGGGTCTTGCCGCTGGCCCACGAACACCTTGGCCGGCATCGCGCAGCCCGGGATGTTGACGCTGTGGACATGTTTGGCGGCATAACCGGCGTAGTCGGGGATGGTCTTCATGCCGATGTTGTCGACCGGCTTGTCGAACACCGAGGCGCCGCCTGCGGTGTTGGTGGCCAGCGCTGCGGTGCCGGTGCGGCGGTCACCGCGCACCACGGTCAGGGTGAAGCGTTCGGCCAGGTTCAGGCTGGCATCGCGCACATTCGCCACCGCACCGGCCTGCACCAGTGGAATGGCCACGTTCTTGCCGCCAATCGGCAGGGTGATGCCGGCACCGCCATTGGCCAGGGTGTTGGTGAAGCGGAACTGGAAGGTCAGGTCTTCCTTCGCGTCGCCGTTGTTGTCGACATGGATCTCGTACAGCGCGTTCGGGTCCATCGCGAAGTAGTTCGGGCCGCCGTAGGCGTCCTGCAGCGGCACGTAGTTGGCGATCAGGGTCACGTAGTCGGCGCGGCCGGCTTCGTAGCTGCGGAACATGTAGAAGTCGGTGCCGTCCACTTTGGGCGCGGTGGTGATGAACGGTGCCTCGCGGTGGCTGGACGCGCCCGCCGGTGCGGCAACGGCCAACAGCAGGGCGGCCATCAGGGCAGACAGGGCAAACGGGGTGTGGGTCACGGGATCTCCTCGGGTGGACGGGTGGCTGGAGCTGGCTGATACGCGCCCTGCGGCGGCGCGGATGCAAACCCGGCCGACGAGCGGCCACTTTGTTGCACCACCCCCCCGCATCCACGGGGGGTGGTGTGCGGATTGGTGGTCTGGCGCATCCGGCGGCCTGCGGGCCGCGTATGCACCGGTTCCAACCGGAGACCCGCCATGTCCTTGCCATCCCTGCTCGCCCGCGCGCTGCGCACCATCACGCTGGCCGTATTGCCGCTGTTCACCCTGGCACCAGCCGCACAGGCCAGCCCGATGCTGCTGTCGTTTTCGGGCAGTGGCAATGTGCTGGTGCCCGATGCCCAGGGCGACGGTGGCTGGACGGGCACCGTGCTGCAAGACCCGGAGCCCGGCTTGGCCACCCCGCAGGAGCTGGTCAGCGTGGTGCTGTTCCATGTCGATCCGCTGACCCAGCTGTTGAGCGGCCAGTTCACCTTCACCCGCGCCAGTGACCTGGGTGCCACGCTGTTCGGCCTGGTGACCGGCGGCCCCACCGGTGGCGACGTGTTCAACCTGGGCGGGCAGTTGGAGCTGGACTACACCATCCAGGGCGGCACGGGCGACTTCGCCGGCGCCAGCGGCTTCGGCCTGTCGTTCCTGAACTTCGACCCCAACGGCATGTTCGACAACTACACCGAGACCGGCCTGCTGGTGCTGGCCGTGCCTGAGCCGGGCGCGCTGCCGCTGGTGGCCTGCGGGCTGCTGGCGCTGTGGGGCGTGCGCCGCAACAGCGCCACGATGTCGGGCAGGGCAGCCTCGGTGGCACGCCGCCCGGCGTCCACCAGCGCGGGCATGGCCGCGGTGTCGAACAGGCCCACCCGGCGGTGCAGCACCGGGGTGATCTGCAGCAGCGCCTGACCAGTGGCGCGCGCCTCGGCCAACCGGGCCTGCATCAGGTTGTTGGTGAGTGAGGACGACACCTGTGCCAGCAGCCGGCTGGGGCCGTCGATGTGCCGCGGCATGGGCGCCGGAAAGCCCAGCGCCAGCACCGCCTGGGCATCGGCGGCCGCGCTCACCGGCAGCGGGTCGGCCAGGCAACCGTCGACCAGGCGCCGGCCATCCACCAGCACCGGCGCAAACATGAAGGGCAGGGCGATGCTGGCGCGCAGGGCCTGCACCAGGCTGCCATGCTGCAGCACCACCCGTTCGCCAGTGGCTGCACAGGTGGTGGCCACCCGCAGCGGCAAGGCCAGGTCGCTGAACTGCAGGCCGCCAAAGGCCTGGGTCAGGCGCTGCATGATCCGGTGGTCGTGCCGCATGGCGAAGTCGGCGTCAAAGCGCCCCCAGCGTGGCCACAGCATCTGCGGCAGGGCCAGCCAGCGGCGCTGGGTGGTGACCTCGGCCGACCACAGCGTGGTGGCGATGCGCACCGCCTCGTCGGCACCGTGGCCGGCGGCGATCAGCGCACCGAACAGGGCGCCGGCGCTGCAGCCCACCACCAGGTCGGGTTGCAGGCCATGGGCCATCAGCACCTGCACCATGCCCAGGGCGGCGATGCTGCGCACCCCGCCGCTGCCCAGGGCGATGGCAAAGCGCGGGTGGCCAGCCACGGGCGCCGGGCACGCCTGGCTGCCGGGTGTACCGCAGCTCATGCCGGCCTCGGGCCGTGCCACAGCAGCGGCGGCCGGCCGGCCAGCGCCCGGCCCAGCCGCCGCAGCAGCGCGGGGCGGGCCGGTGGCGCGGGGCGGGCTTCGCTGGCAGCCAGGCGGTGCTGCACACGCACCAGCCGCTCATCGTGTGGGTCAGGTGCGCTGGCAAAGCCGCAGCGCTGTGCCAGCTGCAGCATGGCCTGGTTGTCGCGCAGCACCTCGCCTTCCAGCCAGTCCAGGCCGGCAGCTGCCGCGGCCTGCTGCAAGGCCCGCAGGGCCCAACCACCGACGCCATGGCGTTGCCAGCGCTCGTCGACCAGCAGGGCGAAGTCGGCGCTGCGGCCGTCGTCGGACACGCAGTAGCGGGCGTCGGCCACCAGCTGCTCCCGGCCGGCGTCGATGGTGCTGACCACCAGGGCCAGGTGGCGCCGGTGGTCGACCCGGGCCATCTGCTGGCACAGCGCCGGGGACGGGTTGACGGCCCCGTGGAAGCGGTTGCGCCGCGCTGCAGCGCTTTGCGCCTGCAGCAGCGCGGCCAGCAGGCCGCCGTCCTGCGGCCGCACCGGCCTCAGCAGCAGGCGTTGCGCGCCACCCAGCCAGCGGGCGTCGGTCAGCGTGGTGGATTCAGGTCCAGGCCCCCGGGCCTGGGCAAGGTCTGACAGCATGGCATTCCCCCGTTGATGGCCGCCTCGATGCGGGCGGCCTGCTCTGATTCATCGTCAAGCGCGGCTTGATCCCGCCAAGGGCCGGGGCGACCCATCCCCTGGCGGGATCAGGCGCAGCTCATGGGGCCGGCGCGTGCGGCAGGCCGCCGGCCATGGCCAGGCAGACAGGCGCCACCGGCCCGGGCCGCGGCGTGCGGCAGTGCGCGGCCAGCCGATCGAACCAGTCGGCAGCCAGGCGGGCGTCGGCCTGCAGCAGCCCCGGAAACAGCCGGGGGCCGTGCCGCAGCGCCAGCCCCCAGGCCTGCATGGCACGTGCATCGCCTTCGCCGGCCGCGCGTGCCAGCAGTTGCAGGCCAGCCGCATCGGCGTGTTGGGCGAAGGCGTCCTGGGCCGCGTCCCAGGTGCCGGCGCAGGCCGGCTGCGCGCAGGCCAGGCCCAGCAGCAGTGCGGCAGCAGCAGCGCAGGCAGGGCTCGGGGTGGTCGGGTGCGGGGTCATCGTGATCTCCTTGTCAGGCCGGCCAGGAAGGGCCTGTGCCAGAGAGATCGTCAAAACGCCGACCAAGCCGCCAGGCCCGCTGCGCCCGGCTCATCTGCGCGGATGACGCCGCCCGCGCGGCGGGGTCAGTTCGGCAGCCGGGCCAGGCCGGCCAGCCGTTGACGGGCGTCGCGGGCGTCGGCGGCGTCGGGGCCCAGGGCGGCGTCCAGCTGCTTCACCGCTTCTTGCCAGGCGGCTCGGGCCGCCGGCGCGTCGCCCGCGGCCAGCGCCACCTGGCCCTGCAGGCGCAAGGCCAGGCCCAGGGGACGTGACTGCTGGAAGCCAGCGAACTTCTGGCGCGCGTCAGCCACGGCCTGGTCGGCCTGCTGGCGGGCGGGCACCAGGTGGCCCTGGGCCAGCGTCACCTCGGCGGCCAGCATCGCCGCAGCCACCTGGCGGCTGGCATTCACCAGGGGCGACTGGCTCTCCGCTATCGCGGCTTCGGCCAGGCCGCGGGCGTCGGCCAACCGGCCCTGCCGCAGGGCGAGCTGCCCCTGCACCAGCAGCATGCGCAGGCGTGTCTCCTGGTTGCCATCGGGCTTGGCGGCCAGCATGCGCTGCACCTGGTCGGCATGCACGGCGCAGCGCGCCAGGTCGCCGGCGTCGCAGTGCGCCTCGGCGGCGGTGATCGCGGCGCGCAACATCACATACGGGCTGGCCTGCACGGCGGGCCGGGCCAGAACGGCGTCAATCAGCGGCACGGCCTCGGCGCCGCGGCCCAGCTGGGTCATGGCCAGCGCGTGGTTGACGGCCTCGGCTGGCTCGCGCTCACGGCCGGCGCCCGGGCCCTGCTGGCGTGCCAGCAGGTCCTGCAGCACCGCATCGGCGCGCTGCACCTGGCCGGCGCGCAGCAGCACATTGGCGAAGTTGTTCAACGCGGGGTTGTAGGCGGTGATGTCCAGTTCACCGCGCTGCTTCAGCGCCTGCAACAGCGTGTCGTACTCGGCCACGGCGCGCGCCATGTCGGCGGTGGAGCTCAGCACCTGGGCACGCTTGATGCGCAGGTCGAACCAGGCGTCGTCCTCGCCCAGCCGCGGCGTGCCCAGGGCCTGCAGTGCGGCGTCGATGTCGGCCAGGGCCGCCGCGTAGCGGCCCTGCGCGTCGGCGATGCTGGCGCGGTTGGTCAGGCATTCGATCATCACCGCCCGCCGCTCGGTGGGCTGGGCCAGCGCCACCGCCACGCCGGCATCCACCTGGCGCTGGGCCTTCTGGAAATCGCCCTGGTAGGCCGACACGATGGCCAGAATGCAGTCGGCCTGCGCGGTCTGCGCCACATCGCCGGCCGCCACCGATGCCACGCGCGCGGCCTGCAGCATGGATTCGGTGCGTGCCCAGTCACCGCCCTCGGCCCACATCACGCCCAGTGCGCGCAGCAGGTGGGCCTTCACCCGGGGCTGGTTGGCGAACTGGTGCTCGGCGATGGTCTGGCCGCGGGCCAGCACATCGGCCACCAACACCGGCTTGTCGGAGACCGGCCCCAGTGCCACGGCCACCAGGCGGCCCATGGCGCTGGTGAGGTCGGCCTCATCCTGGGCCAGGCGCGCCTGCCGCTCGGCAGCGGCGCGCTGTTGCTCGGCCAGCAGGCGCTGCTGCTGCGCCTGCCGGGCCTGCCACACCGTGCCCGCCACACCGGCCATGATGGCCAGGCCCACCAGTGCCCCCGCGGCCACCGCGCCGCGGTGCCGGCGCACGAACTTGCGCGCCCGGTAGGCCAGCGCGTCGGGTTGGGCCAGCACCGGCTCATGGGCCTGGTGGCGGCGCAGGTCTTCGGCCAGGGCGGCCACCGTGGCATAGCGCTCGGACGGGCGCTTCTGCAACGCGCGCAGCACGATGGTGTCCAGGTCGCCCTGCAGCGCGCGGGCCAGGCGCTGGGGCGTGCTGTCGCGCAGCGCCGCGGCATCGCCATCGGCCGCTGCACCCAGCGGGGGCGGCGCCGGCGCATTCGGCACCGGCACCAGCATGCAGCGCGACGGCCGCAGCGGCTCGACGGCCAGCGTGGCGCGCATCACCTCGGCCGCGCCGGCGCCGGGCGGCGCCGTGGGGTGGCGGCCGGTGAGCAGCTGGTACAGCAGCACGCCCAGCGCGTACACGTCGGTGGCGGTGGTCACGCCTTCGCCCTGCAACTGCTCGGGCGCGGCGTAGTCGGGCGTCAGGGCGCGGCCACCCTCGCGGGTGAGGGCCGTGGCGTCGGCCGTGTCGGCCTCGTCGGCCAGCAGCTTGGCGATGCCGAAATCCAGCAGCTTGGCCTGGCCGTCGTCGGTGACCAGGATGTTGCCGGGCTTCAGGTCGCGGTGGATCACGCCGTGGGTGTGGGCATGGGCCACCGCATCGAGCACGTCGCCGAACAGCGCAAGCCGTGCGGCCAGGCCCAGGCGGCGCTGGTCGCAATGGCGGTCGATGCGCTGGCCTGGCACCAGCTCCAGCACCAGGTAGGGCTGGCCGCCGGGGGTGAGGCCGGCATCGAGCAGGCGGGCGATGTGCGGGTGGGTGAGCCGCGCCAGGATCTGGCCTTCGCGCCGGAAGCGCTCGGCACCCGCCCGGCCCACCAGCGACAGGTGCAGCAGCTTGATGGCCACCGCGCCGTCGAAGCGGCCGTCCTCGCGCCGTGCGCGCCACACGCTGCCGCCGCCACCCTGCCCCAGCGGCGCCTCCAGCACATAGGCGCCCAGGCGCTGGCCAGCCAGGCCAGGTTCGGCGTCGTGCACGCCGCCATCGCCGCCCTCGGTGTGGGCAAGCGGGCGCACCGCGCCGGTGAGAAAGCCGCCGGACTGCGCCAGGCTGCCGTCGGCCAGCAGGCGCGCCAGCTCGTCGGCGAGGTCGGGGTGCGCTTGCTGCAGCTGGGCCAGACGGGCCGGCCGCTCGGCGGGCGGCAGGTCGAGCAGCTGGTCGACCAGCGGGCTCAGGCGCAGCCAGCGCGCGGCGTCGGGTAGGCTCATCGGACCATTCTGCAGTGTGGCGGCGGGCACCAGCCGACGGGGCGCACCACGGCTACGCAGCCGTGGGGACTGCCTGGCGCCGCACGCGCCACAGCAGCAGGCCGGCGCCAGCCAGCCACAAGGCGCCGGTGGCCGGCTCGGGCACACCGCTGACGGCCAGGGTGCCGCCGGCGTACAGATCGGCCGTGTCCCAGGCCAGGCCGGTGGCCAGCGTCGGCAGGCTCAGCGTGGCGAACCGGCCGTCAGGCGCCTGGGCGTAGTGAAACAGCTGGAAGCGCTGGCCGGCCTGCGGCGCGAACCCATCCTGCACGCTGAGCGACAGGTTGGCGCCGGCGTCGAACAGCACGCTGCCCCCGAACTGCAGCTGGTCGAAGCCGCTGCCGGTCAGGTCCATCGCCAGCAGGCCGTTGAACTCGGCACTGCCCAGGTCCACGATGGCAGCCGTGGTGGTGCCACCGGGGTTGTAGGCCGCCTCGAACCGGTGGTACGCCCCGTCGCCCTGGGTGGTGAAACTGCCGGCGCCGCTCACGTCACCGAAATAGACGATGTGGGCACCGGCGGCCGCGCGCACCTCGTTGTGGTTGGCCAGGCGGCCCCAGAACGTCACCTCCGACCCACCCGACGCGATGATGCGGCCGTTGCTGCTGCCGGGCGAGTTGGCCACATCGCCGAAGATGCTGGCACCGCCGAAGCCGATCTGCACCGTGCCGGCATTGCGCAGGCCGGTCACGCGCAGGGTGGCATCGTCCAGGCGGATGAAGCTGCCGGCCTGGGCCGTGTAGAGGCCGTCGATGCGCAGCTCGCCACCGCGGCGCACCTCCAGCACCGAGCCGTCGCCGCCGCTGTGGGCCGTGCCCGCGATCGTCAGCACCTCGCCCGCGCCCACACGCACGCCCGGGCTGCTGCCGCGGTTGACCAGGTTGGCGTTGATGCGCCCGTCGCCCGCGATCAGGCCCTGGTTGTCGAGCGTGCCTTCCACCGTGATGTGCAGCGGCGTGGCCGCCGTGCCCTGCAGCGTGCCGCGGTTGACCAGGCCGCCCGCGATCACGCCGTCGCCCATCAGGATGCCGCTGCGCTCGATGCGGGTGGTGGCCGCCGTGCCCACCAGCCGCGCGCCCTGGGCCAGCTGCAGCGTGGCCTGGCTGGCGCCCTGGGTGGCGGCGCCCACCACCAGGCTCTTCATCTCGGCGCCCTGGCTGGCCACCACGGTGACGGCGGCGGCGGGGGCGACCAGCACATCGAGATGGCGGTTGGGGGCAAAGCCCAGGCCGCTGTCCCAGCGGCGGGCGTCTTCAAAGCTGCCGCCGGTGGTGCCAGCCCAGGCCAGGGTGCCGGTGGGGGTGAGCAGGCAGCCGTGGTCGAGGTCACGGCAGGCGCCTGCGATCTGCCCGCTGGCGTTGATGGCCACCACATCCACCAGCGCAACGTCGGCGCTGGCGTTGATCAGGGGTTGCAGGTCCACCGGGCTGGCACCCGGCGCGGCGGCCAGTTGTCGCTGCGAGACACCGCTGGCGCCACTGACGCCGGTGCCCACGATCTGGCCCAGGTCGTTGATGCCATCGGGCAGGAACTTGTCGAAACCCGGCGCGGCCCGGGCCGCCCGCAGGCCGCCGACACGGTCGTACACGAAGCCGGCCAAGGTGCCGCCTGGCAAGTCCGACACACCCACCACCGTGCCTGCGGCGTTGAGCCCGGTAGGGCTGGAGCTCGCACCGCCCAGGGTGCCCAGGTCGTGCGTGCTGCCATCGCTGTAGAGCGCGGCATGCTGGTTGAACCCTTCACCCACGGCACCAGCCACCTGGCCCGCCTGGTTGATGGCGACGGGATAGGCCATCAGCGGGATGGCGGCGGTCTGGCCGTCTGCGTGGATCCAGCTGCGGGTGCTGGTGCCGAAGCTGTAGCCCGCCACCATGCGCCCTGCGGGGTCGATGGCCTGGGCGGACGATTGCGTGGGGCCACCTGCCGGCAAGCCGGCGATGGGGGCGAAACCGGCGCCGAGGAAGACCGCCTGGTAGCGGCCGTCGACGACACCGATGCCCACGACCACGCCGTTGGCACTGATGCCGGTGGGGCGCGCCGACAGCAGCCCGGGAATGGGCAGCGCGCTGAGCACGCCGGCGTCGAAGCTGAACGGCCGCGCACTGCCAAGTGGCATGCGCTGCTCGCCCACCACAACGCCACTGTCATTGAGCCCGGTGACAGACTGCAGCATGCCGGGCGCGGCGGGCAGCATCTGCAGGTCGTAGCGCACACCGCCTGCACGGGCCGGGGGGATGCCCGCCAGGGCGGCGGCCAGCATGGCGACTGCCAGCCTGGTGACAGCGGGTTTGACACACAAACGCGGGACAACGGTGGGTGGCATGGCAAGGACCGGTTGGCGCCGCGCAAGCCGGCGGCATCCGGTTCATCGCAAAGCCCCAGCCAAACCCGCCACATCGGGCGCGGAGTCGGCACGTCCGTCCCTCATCGAGGGGAGCCAGGCCCGCGCCGGACAACCATCAGCCCGGCTGCATGGCTCTGAACAGCAGCAACCGTGCCTTCTCCCATTGCCGCTGCACGGTGCGCTCGGAGCTGCCGGTGAGGGTGGCGATCTCGGCCATCGAGAAGCCGCAAAAGAACTTCAGGTCCACCACCTGGGCCAGCGCGGGCTCCAGCTGGGCCAGCTCGTCCAGCGCATCGCCGATGCCGCTGAGCAGTTCGGGCTGGGGGCAGGATTCGGCCACCTCGGTGTCGAGCGAGGTGATGTGCAGCCCGCCGCCGCGCTTCTGCGCCTGGCGTTCACGCACCCGGTCGATCACCAGGCCACGCATGGCGCGCGCGGCATAGGCCATGAAGTGGCCCGCCGTGGGAAAGGCCAGTGCGTCGCGCCGCGAGATGTCCAGGTAAGCCTCGTGCAGCAGCGTGGTGGCGCCCAGCGTGGCGTGCGGGCCCAGGCGGTTGGCCTCGCGCCGTGCCAGGCGGTGCAGCTGCTGGTACAGCTGCGTGAAGAGCAGATCGGTGGCGCCCGCGTCCCCACGCTCGGCGCGGGCCACCAGCTGGTGCAGGTCGGCAGGTTCATCTTCGGCCATCGGGCCATTCTGCACCGCGGGCTGCGGGCCTTCGTCGGATCGGACGATGGGCGCGCCGCGGGGCGCTGCTTACGATGGTTGGCTGACCGACCATCCAGCCGCCCCCAAGGAGAGCCCGCCCATGACCACGCCCGCCGTGCTGATCGAACGCCTGCCCGACCATGTCGCCCTGGTCACCATCAACCGGCCCGAGGCGCGCAACGCCGTCAACGGCGACGTGG
>ERZ795056.2360-NODE-2360-length-20975-cov-7.753824_pt1 | contig 20975 bp, 21 predicted proteins | sample MGYA00375140_ERZ795056 | MGnify/ENA primary metagenome ERZ795056 (study PRJEB30185, sample SAMN05720227) | activated sludge metagenome | isolation source: Anaerobic digester | place: USA | collected 2015-03-09 ... | reverse complement strand
CCCGATATTTTGTAAATACAATTATATTTGCATTTACAAATAATTGTAATGGCAGAATATAATCTCACATATAAGGCGGCAGTTGGTAAGCTTGTCGCCCTCCGTAAATCGAAGTCCATCACCCAAGAAGAGATCAGGCTTTTAACGGGCTACGGGCTCAACACCATCGTTAAGTTCGAGTCTGTTTTAAAAAATGGTCGCTACACCAGCTTCGAGGTAATGGAAGCCTATTGCAAGGCCCTAAACGCAAGGTTCAATATCAATATTCATACTGAGTCCTAGTAAGGCTTTGCTGATATGATATCACCTTTGTCACCGTGGAGTGGTGCCATTCCCCACCTTTTTTTGTAGGTATCTGGTTTTCGTTCAGCTTTTGACAGATGATCGATGTCTTTATGCCTTGTCGGTGTAAATCCATGATGGCATCCACCACGGCCATTTCATCGACGTCGATTTCGAGTTTGGTGTTTTTCGGGTTGGCGTTTCTCCGGTAACCGTATGGCGTGTGTGATGTAGCCTTACCGCTTAGTCTCCTGTGTTTGAGCGCGTCTTTTGTGCGTTCACGGATTTGAAGGCGTTCCAGGTGGGCGTTCATTAGTTCGGTGACAAACATTCGGAATCCGTCGCTGGTGTTTACATCTATGGGTGTTCCGTAGCCCTTGCTGACGAACATCTTAATTTTCTTGGTGTCGGTGTAGTGCAGGGTGTTCATGCCGTCACGGAGGTCACGGAATAGACGCGATACGTTGGGGCTGGCGATGCATGTGATACGGCCTTGGTCCAAGTCGGCTTTCATGCGTTTTCCGTCTGGTCTAAGGAACAACTCAACTTCTCCACTTATGTCTTCGTCGCAGTATATCTCCACGAGCTTAAGTCCATATTTTTCGCAGAACCCCTGTGCTTGGTTTCTGTACATCAACAGGCTTTCGCGTTGATCATCGGTGCTTACGCGTATGTACCACCCCAGTTTCATAAGCCCTGCATTAAAACTTTAACGGCACGCAGCTCTTCTTTGTAATATGCCATTAAGTCAGGCATTTGTTGGGCGTGGCTTGTGAGGATATTTTTTTGCGTGGATAGCATGTAATCCAATAGTATGTTCAATTGCTTCTCGGAATTCATACCGTTTTTTATGGCGTTGAAAGCCGCTTCTATTGTCGTCATTGGGCTCAGGTTTTGATTCCACAAACATAAACACAATAAACAAATAAAACAAGTATTTAGGTGATTATTTTTTAATTATGTTTGCAAAAACAATTATTATGTCAGAGCGCGTAGTACGAGGTCGAATTTTCCACGTTGAGAACAAAGACCGCAAGTTTGGTTCCGCAGAGAACTACAATTTTATCAGTGTCCAAGACACCCGAACCCCGGAACAGAAAACCTGTAGCGGATATGACAGCGAAGGCGAGGCCTTTGAATACGTGTTGCCGCAGGAATACGATTTGTTATTCACCGATGCCGAAATCATGGTGGCTCGTACACGTGCGCTTAAAAATCAGGAGGACCTTTTGCAGAAATCTTTCATTTCTGACTTAACCGATGATTTGTAATTAAAAAATTCTATTTTTGACAACATGAAGAACCTGTTTCTAATCGCATCATTCGCTGCCTTCTTGGTGGCCGCTGATGCGTCGGCTTCGGTTACGGTCAAGAACTGTGATGAAGACGTTGGTTGTGCCGTTGTGGATCAATACGGCATCGAAGCTTGCTTCGTACAAGAACTGGCAGTGATGCCATATTCCTACGAACCCCGCTTTGAGATCCAAACCCCAATCGTTTACGCCACCATTGAAGCAGTTGAGGTCAAAGCCTCGATTAGTTATAGGCAGGACGCCGAGCGAATACGATTATGTAATGCTGATTTCGTCAAAAGCTCATACCCCTGTGAATCCTTGGTGTACTTTGACGACCATCCCAAGGGGTGAGATAAAAATGGTTAATTGTGAGGAAAGCCCAGCAGAAATGTTGGGCTTTTTGTTTTGTGTAAACAATGTTTACATTTACAAAAAAAAAACACATAACATGGATAGCTCGATTATCGCAAAAGTATGTCACGAAGCCAATCTCGTGATCTGTCAATTCAATGGTGAAGACACTCCTAAGAATTGGAATGAATGTAAACACGAACAACGTGAGTCCTTGGTTGAACGCGTTGAGTCCCGACTAGCGAATCCCGGATCAGAAGAGCCGGATTACGATAAGTTACCTGTTGGCCAAGAAGCCAAGGATGTATTATTCAACGCTATCGTTGACAGCCTAAAGGCTTTTATTCCTAAGCCCGAGGTTGAAGAACCCAAAGAGGAAATGGTTGATGTATTAGTTACGGAAGAAATGTTGTCCGAGAACCCTGAAATGGTAACAGATGGCATCAAAGCTGGTGACGTAGTACAAGTTCCTAAAAAAGATTTTGATAAGGCAGAAGCCAAGGCAAAGAAAGAAGCTGAAAAAGCAGCAAAGAAAGCTGAAGGCAAAAAATAATTAATTCGGGTAGCTATATGCTTTGATATTTCAAACATATAGTTACCTTTGTAAAACATTGCGGGGTGGAGAAGATGGTCATCTCAGCGGCCTCATAAGCCGAAGATCGCAAGTTCAAGTCTTGCTCCCGCAACGAAGTTGTTCAACTCAACTCGCTAACCGAGCGCCACAGGGGCGGCAGGGACACAAAAGCACTTTCTAGAAGTGTAATAAAATCCTACAGGGCAGGTTTGGCATCCCGGAAAGACGGGAAATGGTAATGTAGCTCAGCTGGCTAGAGCGCATCTTTGTTGCTAAGTAAGTGATGAACAGCTTTATTAGATGAGGTCGGTGGTTCGAATCCACCCAGAACCGCAAAGATAGAGGTTGTGATGAAGCCTAATTCTGTGTAATGGCGGTAAAGCCGATACAAAGCCAATCCTTCTGGGTTGGCTTTATTTTTTATGCGTCTTTTCCTTGTGGCAGGGCTTACACAATATCTGCAATCCGTTTACGTCACAGAATAACCTACGGGCGAATCCCGGTAAATCATCAAAGCTTTTAAGGCTTCCCGCTTCTTCGATGTGATCGACGTCAATGTTTTTTTCGGGATGCCAGTTTTGGCATTTCGCGCATTGGTATTCGAACTTATGGCGTTTGCCAAACACCGGTTTTCTGTTCATGTTCTTGGCTATGCCCACGGGCTTCCAGTACATCGTCATTTTCCGGAAATGGCTTCTTATCCATCCAAAAAACTGGGCTTCGGTCATGGTGTTGGCGTTATGGGTTCTCGCCACACGTATGTTTTTTACTTTCTTAACGGCCATTATTGGGGACAATGAAGTACATAAATACCACGGTTTCTAAACCCGTGGTGTGGTGCATAACGTATTCGTAGGGTACGAATGTTGAATTTAGGTATGTTTGGAACATGAGTTCATTACATTTGTGTTATGGCAAAGTTCGCTAAAGATGTTTATCGCTACACCGATAGTCAAACAAATGTAGTCGATAAACGTATTTATAAGGAAATGCATGAAGTCAATAGCATCGTAATGATGGTGTCGGCTTCCCTTGATATCTACAAGTTCAGGTTTGTAAGAAATCTAAAGTACGTGCTTGCTTATACGGGATTATCGGAGCCCGAGTATTGCCGCAGGATGAAATCGTATGGCGTAAAGAGCACGAGAAGTTTCTTGTACAATATCGAAAGCGGTAAAACACTGGGGTTCGATTTGTTTATGGTGGCGGCATTTTGTCACGAGTTCAGGCTTCCCATTCCATTGGTGTTAAATTTTGATATCGAAGACCGAGGTATTGATCTCGCGGACTACGGACTATTTAAAGACAGTCATAGGACCAACAAGCTAAAGAACTTCAAATACATTCGATATATGAAGGAGCCCCATAACAGAAGGGTGGCGAAGTCGGTAAGGGAAAGGTTATTTCTACAAGCCTCGAAGCCAAAGCCAATAATTGATTTATGGTCTGTTTACAATAGAGCAAAGGGATAATGGCGTATAAAAGCGGGAGGTGGGTTCGACACGTTGAGCCCGAGTACGATAAAATGACCGATACCGAATTACATCGGCATTTCGAAAGAGAACAGAAACGAATTGATTGTGGCTATCAAGGACTTGATGGCGACTACTACATGTTTCTAACACAGTTTAAGATCAGGCACAGGTCCACGGGTTTGATATCATATCCTGACGACATGGAAGCCTTTAGAGAACATGTTTTTCCCCATCTTAAATACGTGGAAGCCAACAACGCGGATTCCATGTTCGTCACACAGCGTGGAGCCGGGAAGTCAACGGTGTGGAGTGGGTTTCTGCCATTAAAGACTGCGATTAAATATCCGGGTTCAAAAACCATTATGACTTCGGATTCCGTGGACACCACGAGAACAAACTTTTCCGAAAAACTAAAGGTGGCTTACGAGGGTATGCACCCCTTGTTTAGGCCGATGCTTATTGATGGTCAGTTCCCCAACGAGAAGTCCGATAAGCAATACGTGAAGTTTGGTAGACGTGGAGGCCGAAATAAGAATGATCAGGGTTCCGGAAGTATCATTCAATCATTCGAAACCGCATTCAAGCCTACGTCACCAAACAAACTAGAGGGACAGGGTTCCAAAGCCGTTATTCTTGATGAAATGTACAAGCACCCCTATGTTGACGACGTGCGTTCCAAGGGATATCCGCTTGTGCGTAACTTCAATAAGAAGGTGGGTAGCATTTACTACGTGGGTTCCCTGAGTGATGCCACAGCAAAGGGCTTGAAGAACGCAGTTGATATGTGGACTCAGGCAGGAAAATATGGTATCGTGCCATTGTTTATTGATGCCACGTGGTTCAATGATGAAATCGACGACTACGATGAAGACGGGAATATGATTATCGGCAAGCCCGTTATTTGCAGAAAAGATGATGGCTCCATAGATCGTGATAAAGCCAGAGAGCAGTTCCTTAAGAACCGCCGGGCAATGGAAAAGCTTCCCAACAAGAAGACGTTGATGGAATACATGCTGATGTTTCCATTAGATGTAAAGGAACTCATGGATGTGATGTCGGACTCCTGGTGGGAAGACGAAGTGGTGCTGATGTACAAGGAGCAAAAGACAATCGTAGAGAATGCCGCAATGGTAAACAACTACGAAAAAGTTGATCGCCCAGCTGTTCTTTATCCCAATGCAGAAGGTCGTGTGACCATTGACTACAGCGGTAAACGCGAAACCTCGAAATACTTCATTTTCGAAGCCCCACATATTGACAGAAACTATATCGTGGGTATCGATACGATTCCCGGCAACTCAGAAAACAAGGTTGGTAGTGATCACGTAGCCGTTGTTAAGTGTTTGGAAACCGATCAGTACGTGGCTTATTATGCCGAGCGTAGTAATGACATGATGAAGCTGGCCAAGAAAACATTGCTGCTTCAGTATTGCTATAACAATGCAATAGCACTTGTTGAGCGTAATAGTATCGGAGCCCTTAAATTGGCTTATGAACAGGAGGGCGCAATGCGAATGCTAGCCAAGTGTCCGAAAAGGTTTAGGCCCAAAAGCGGAACGGTTGAACTCGGTTTGAATAAGGATAAGAACACACCAGAGCTGAGGCAGTTTAACCGGGCATACATAGGAAACAATATGTTTATCATTAACATTTTAAGGTTATTTGATGAATTTTTGCTGTTCCCATTCGAGAACACCGACTTAATGGATGCCATGGCAATGGCAGAAGCCCTACATGACGATCACCGAACAGCTGAGAAAAAGAAATCCGCGAAGAAGCCAGTTCCGGTGTCAACGGTTAGGTATGTCACGGGAACCGATGGTAAACGACACATGGTGGCCGTGAGCCAAACGAATCATATTGGCAGGGATGGTGTTCTTGACTTATCGGAATATTTTAAAGAACCCAAAAAGATTTAACTTTACGAACTCAACTACGTGCATAAATGATTGATTTCAGTAAAATTGTTTTTCCTTGTGAGGGCGAATATAAAGTGGAGCCGGGTTGGGAGAGCTGTTTAATTCTTGGACTAATATCAGAAGGCAGTAGTGTTCAAGCATTGAAAACATTGGCTAACTACTGGTTAATCATTGATAACGAGGGAACGGTAAAAAAAATACAAAATCTAAAACATGTTAGATTCGATAGGTATCGGGTACTTTCCTGATCAAAGCTTGACAGATTCCGAAATCATTGCGAAGTACGGAAGTCTTCGAACCTTTTATTTGGAAACCGGAAGATACTGGGCGCGTTCCTATAATAAACTACCTACGCCTAGCACCAACAAAACAATAGTTGGCGTTGGGGGCGGTGAGGTTCAGCAAATCGTGGAGAACTTCAGGTTTTATCACGGTATTCAGCAAAACGCTGAGTTCACATACCTAAATGAATCCCTTAATGAAAACGGTCAAGTTGAAGAAATGGCAACCCCATATCTTGCCGGCCAGGACTTAGGTGTTATCATCAATTTCATGCAGGGACAGTTTTTGGGAATTGTACAAAGTGCGGAACCTCGAGTTGATGTCATTAATCCCGATATCAAAAACGCCATTACCAAGAAGTTGAAAATGGTTGAGGTAGCCCGTAAGTACAAACCATTTATTGAGAAGATAACACAGGCAACTGGTATCGAATTCGTGCCCCCGGCTTCACCACAGGCTAAAACCGAGGAAGTCGTTAAAACCATATCGAGGTCGTTTACATCGGACCTACTCTTGGATGCGGGTAGGGGTTTGGAATACATTCGTAAGAATTACATGGGACCTTCGGATTACGTAAGGTCTTTAACGAATCAAAGCGTTGGACGCCGTGCCGCAATCTATATAAATGATGATGCCCAGTTAGAAGAAGTTGCTCCACACCGATACTTTAGCGTGGCAGCCCGTGACGACGATTTCGGACGTTTTGATGTAGCCCGTGGTATGGTTAATTACATACACAAGGACGCCGCCATAGCAAAATACCACAAGGACTTAACTCCAAATGAAATCAATTCATTGAAGACGATGTCCTTTTACGGAACAGATATTTTCAACTCTTTACAAAACCTATATAATTACACGCTGTTTGATCAGCGAACCCAGTTCTTAAGTGAAGTTGTTATATTTTGGGAAAGCACCATTGATTCCGGTTATGGCGTAACAACAACCGAGGAAGACGGGAAGAAGATTTATAAAGTAAAGAAGACGAAGTCCGATGCCAAGAGCGCACCAGTAAAGGTTATTAAAACCTGTACACTGTTAGCCAATACTTTTGCCGTTGGTTGTGGGATATACGATATCATTGACGACCCCGAGAAGTTCGGAAATCGATTGTTTCCTATTGTTGTTTCTCAGCCCAATACATACTTAGGAGTTAATCAATGTATCGTTGACAGATTAAAGCCAAAGCAAAAAGAGCTTGATGCCATAAACCAAAGAGTACGGGAAAATTATACCATGGACTTAGGAACTTTAATTGCTATTAATGGCAAGAAGTTCAGGGACGGTATTACGGCTCCGGAATTATTTTCACAGGCTCGAAGAACCCGGTTTATTATGGCAACGGAAACCGGAGAAGATGATGATCCCGCGAATTCACAACCTATAATGCAGCGAGAAGATGTATCTCTAATGAAAGAGATTCAGAACTACTTCATCATAAAGGATTCGTTAAAGGCAGAGATTAAAGAAATTGCTAATGTGTCGGCTATAATCATGGGTACTCAAACCGAGTACACCGGATTGAAAACACAGCAGAACTCAGCAGCACTTGCAAGTAATAGCTTATTATATGGATTTGGTTGCATATTGCAGCTCCACGCCGATGCCGCAGCTATTGCATTGGAGAAACTAAAGAAACTTGTTCAGCGCAATCCAGACCGTCCTAAATGGCAGAACTTATTTGGTGAAGACGGTGTGGCTAGAATCGTTGCATTAAAAGACGACCCATACACAGGATTTACGCTTACGATTTCCACACATGATATCATTGATCCCGTACGTAAACAACGTATGTTGTCTATGCTTGATAACTTAATGGCTACGAAACAAATTGATTTCGCGGATTGGTTAGATGTAGAAGACGCCAAGACAATGCCTGAACTCAAAGAAGCGGCTAGAATTAGTGTTACTAAAAAAGCCGAATTTGAGCGTGTTTCTCAGCTTATCTCACAAGCAGGAGAACAGCAAAAAACAGACACCATAGCAGAAGCACAGGTTCAAGGCAAGCAAGTTGAGAGCAATGCGATGTTGGCCAGTAAAAATGCTACCAACGTAACTACGATGGCTAAGGCTATGATAATGAAAGGAGCGCCACAGGAAGAAGTAGCGGAATTTGTTAGGGGTGCAGCTGAGGGCGGGGCTCCGCAACAACAACCAGTGCCTCAGTAGTGCGTTAATAACTATATAAGTGTTTGATATACAATGTGTATGAATGCTTATATTAAAGAAAACATTTAATAAAGCAAATAATAATAAATTTGTCATTCATGGAAACCGAACAAACAACAGCAACAACAGAGGAAAAGGTAGTTACCGAAACAGTAGTAACCGATGAAAAGGCGAACCCAGAAAAGGTAGCAGTCGAAACCGATGTTAATGCAAAGCCCTCTGGTGAAAACGCGTCGCCAGCAGGAGAAACAAGTGAAGAGGAAGATGGTATAGAATGGAACCAAAAGCCGGCAACGACAGCGGCGGCTCCTAGTACCGAAACCGACACACGCCCCGATGCCGAACAGGCTGCATTTTGGAAATCTGAGTTTGAACGCGTAAGCGCAGAACTCAATGCCATTAAGCCCAACGTAGAGGACTCGCTTGTGAAAGCTTGGTCCGAATACAAGCAATCGGAAGACGAACCCACAATAGCTGGATTCTTAAAGCACGTAGGTGCTGTAACCACTACCGAAGTCGATCACCTAAAAGGTGAAGACCTGATGAAGGCTTACCACGCCAGCAGAGCGAAGGCAAGAGGATTTTCTAGTGACGAAATCGATGATGTCGTTAATGAGGAAATGCTCGAATATCAGAATGCTGGTAAATTAGGTAAGAAAGATTTAGAGGATGTTGCTAGACAGCACTTCAGTTCTGGAAAGAAGAAAAGCGTTGAAGACCTAGAGTCTGAATTCAAGACTAAGCGAGAAGCCGCACAAAACGAGGACAAACAATGGAGAGCAATCCAAAGAGAAAACCTTGTTGACTTCTTAAATCGGTGTGTTGCCAAAGGTAAATTTAACGACCACGTGGCTGATAAGAAATGGAGAGACCAAATACTTTATGTCGCTGATAACAGCGCAGCCGTATTTAATCCCCTTTTCGTTCAGTACACACTACCCGATGAAAAAGGCGAAGTACACTTGTTCACACCTAGCGTCGTGGATTTCATCGACACCGCGTATTTCCGTGAAGAAAACAAGCAACGTGTAAAGAAAACAGTAGACAAGGCAAAAGTTGAGAATATAGAAGAAAAAGCTGCTGTAGCACATAATCAAAAAATTGTGTCCGAAATAGTTTCTACTTCAGATGCTCAAAAAGACTTGGCTTACTACGATGCTTGGTTACAAACAAAAGGTAAACGACACCCTAAAGACCCAAGAGTGAAGCAGGAGTGAAACATTAAATTGTTTCTCACCTAATAACATAAGTAATGAGCGCACCAGTTGCCAATTATACCCAGGGGAGTTTAGCCAAAGAGCTTAACCTGTTGGGGCTTATCCGTAACGAAGTCGTAGATGGTATTGTCGAAGAAGGACAAGCTGAATACGCTATTACGAAGATTATCGAGAATTCCAATGCGATGTATGAGTCGCAAGGAACTGGTAATAAAATCATGAAAACCTACAAGGACGAGGTTGCGTTCACTGGAGACCCTACGATTCAATCGCAGATCCAAAGCGTTGCTTCTCTTGGTGGTGGTGTGTTTCGTGTAAATTTCACCGATCCCAATTATCAGGGCTTCCGTGAGAATGACCACGTAGATACAAAGTTCAACGGTAACCAAGCAAAAGTTGTTGCCGCTGGAAACGGTTGGGTAAATGTTACACAAGCACCGGGCTTCGCGGCTCCAACGCTTAGTGACTTTGCAGCATCTAAAGTGTTGATTCAACGTACGCGTTCAATCGAGTTGCGTGGAACTCTTGCTCCAAAAGGAGTTTATCAGTTGCCACAGACTTGGGAGAACTACATTTCTGTAATTGACGACGGTGGGCAAGAGTCATTATTTGATGGCATGAACCAAACCGTTATCTCACAAGCTGGGGATTACATCAATGTTGCACCGATCAAACAGGCTTTAGGCCGTTTCTTCCGTAACATGTCGATGATGTATTACACATCACGTAAGGTGAATCCAGCTACAAACGGAATGAATTATAGTGCCACTTCTGGTATTATCGAGCAGATCAAAGCTGGCGGTACTTATATCGCAAAGAACTCGGTAATGCAAAAAGCTGAGTTTGAAAACTTGGTAGCACAATGGTACTTGTCTAACCCGCACAATAACCAACAAAACCGTATCATCAAAACTGGTCGTATCGGTATGGCGTTAATTGCGGAATGGTACAAAGACCTTATGAAATACGATTCTCAGATCGCTATCAGCTTCACTGATGGCTCCGTGAATGGTTTGAACGCAACCAAGATTTATATTCCGGGTTGGGGCTTTGTGAATGTGATGTATGATGTTATGCAGGACATGAACATGAACGGTGAGCGCACAGCGATTCCGGGATATGTTGGTATGCCAAAAACATCAGCGGATTTCTATTTCTTAGACTTCTCGCCTGTTCGTATGCAAACCACTGGTGCAACAGCTCCAGCATTGCAAAAGATATTCTTGAAAGCGAAATACTGTTTTGCATTTAATCAAGGATTGAAACCAACGGAATCATTGGCATCAGCTATGGCCGGAGGTACTGCGCTTACATTGGATAACCTTGAATTGACATCAACAACTGCCGATTTCAACGACTTCCGTATCTACTCTATGGCTGGTATTAACGTGATGAACCGTAGTGCACACGTTTATATCGAAAACAAGCTTTAATCACATTTTAAAAAACGGAGGACAATAAAAATGTCAAATATCAATCAAAAGGTTGCCGTATTAGCTACACTTCAGGCCGCTGGAGCCGATGTGAGTCTCGACAACCGTATTCTTCGAATCACTGGCGTTGATGCGATTCCGGTACTTAAAATCCAAACAGGGAAGCTTATTGCTTCCGTAGCTGGATTGGCTGTGCCTTACACCATCACATCAACTGCTGCCGTTGCTGCTCTTACGACGTACGAGATAGCAATCGTACAGGAAACCGCAGATCGCGTTTATACGGCATTCATTTCGTACACCACAGGGGCTTCGGCGCCAAGTGATACCGCGTTCTATGCTGCTATTGGGGCTCTTATTCAAGAGTATATCGACGGTGGTCAGTTACTTGGAACCGTAGTTGCTGGAGCATCTAATGTCGTGTTCACGGGAACCGTTGATGCACCATTGGCAAACACCACGGTTTCTAACCTAAGTATTGCTGCTGGTACGAAAACACTTACTGCCGCTGGTTCATCTGCTACAGACGCAGCACCTCGTGTGCTTACCGCTGGAGCCGCTCATGGACTTACTGTGGGACGTGCGTATCGCATCACGATTTCTGGTGTTACAAGCACTGGTGCAGCTGATATGAATAAAACCCATATCGGTATCGTGTTAAGCGCGACTACAATCGCTCTTATCGGAACCACTGCAACTGGAGCCGTTGTTACTACTTCTGCAACCATGACGGTTTCGCAAGAAGGAAAGCAGGATTTCAATAAAGACGCAACACTATTCCCTGGTTATTCGCCAACGACTAACTACATCGGTGTTGATTTGGAATTCTTGTCAAACGATCCGGTTCAAGCTGGTGTGGTTATCAACCAAATGGTGTTGGGTACACTTGACGATACGACCAAAGGTGGGGCATTCTACAATGCTTTACTTGCGGCACTCGATGGTACGTCAGTGACCGAAACCCTAGCGGTGGTTTAATCCAAGCATTTATTCTGAAGCCCTGCATAGCGATATGCGGGGCTTTTTTTATTTTTACCAAACTAAACCAGAGATAAAATGGGAAAGAATCACATGGCCGGAAAAGGCAAGTCAGAGAACAATAAAAGCACAGGTCGTGACTACAGCAAGGAGAAAGCTTATCAAAGCAGCCCTGAACGCATCAAGTACAGAACCGAGCTAAATGCCGCCAATCGTAAAGCTGGAACATACGGCAATGGAGATCACAAGGATATGAGTCACACAAAGTCAGGCAAGCTTGTCAAAGAGTCTCAAAAAACAAATCGCGCCCGTAATGGGCAAAATGGCAAATCGACGAAGAAATGAAATAAAGTATTACATTTGTAAAAACACTTTTGCAAATGAAAAAGAATACTAATATGATGCGTATCACAATTCGTGATATGGCGAACATCTACGGCAAGCGTGTCGTGGATGCCGAGTACGCATTCGTAAACGAAGACGGTAAGCAAGTAAAATGTGTGTTGTCGGATAACGGAACCGTACACACGGTTGATATGGATAAGGTGATCAAACGGATGCCTATCGAACTCGACCGAAACAACGCCTACACTTTTGATTACGATATCGGCAGAGAGTCGCTTGATAAAAAGGCTATTAAGAAATGGGCGTCAAACCATCCGGATTTGGGTCCAGCTGATTACACCAGCAGCAGTGAATACGTTATTGTATTTGATGATGAAGTCATTGATAACACGTACGAGGACGACGACGAGAAGTATGACGTGTTCTCTAAATTCAAGGTGTTGGATGCCAATCAGCGCAATGGTATCAGTGTGCATTTCGGAATCGAGCCCTGGGACTTAAATGAACGCGAACTCCGAAATAAACTCGTGAGCTTTGATTCCGGTATTATAACAACGGACAAAGACAGCCGAAAAGATTTCTTAAATAATATCGATACCGTATTCAATCCAATTACATTGAACTTCCAAGCAGCTGTTCTATGTGGTGTTATTGGTGGTAGCGAAACTGGTGTTTACACACTTAATGGTGAAGTCCTAGGCAGCAGTAAAGAGGCTTGTATTGCTGTGTTGATGCAACGCCCTGAGTTGTTCAGTATCATTGAGCGAGAACTTAAGAAAAAAGCGAAGTTCATCTATACGCAATCCGAAGCCAAAACCATTAGTCAGGAAAGCGGGAAAGGTAGTGCAGCTGATCAAACCGCTGCCGAACTCAGCGCACTTGGTGCTGGCCCCGGAGAAACAGCAGAAGCCGCAGCAAAAGCAGCGGCAGACGCTAAGGCTAAAGCAGACGAGAAGGCAGCGGCAGATGCTAAAGCAAAAGCTGATGCAACAGCAAAAGCGGCTCAAAAAGCAAAAGCATAAACATAGGAGTGAAACAAACAGAAGGCCTCGGTGTAAACCGGGGCTTTTTTGTTTAGAAATAAATATCTTTGGGGTATGGTAACTACGGGCTTAAGTTTTACGAAAGAATTCGACAGGCGCACCGATAAGAGTTTCAATGATTATTATGCGCCATCGGTATTAAAGCGATTTTTCAGACGGGCTGTACAACTTGCAATCACCGATAAATACAACAACTTCGATAACCAAAAACGCAATGACGAGTTGCGTTCATTTCTTGTTTATAAGAAAAGTGTTGGTGCCACATCGGGAAGGATTATGCTTCAGCCCATTGCTGTTATCGGCTACGATGATACCACGGGTGTTATCACAACCGCATATCCACACAATGCCTTAGTTGCACAGACGATTTCGGTGTCAATCGTTGGAGCCACGGGCTCATATATTGGTGACGTTGTGGTGTCAGCAGTTACCGAAACCACGATTACGATACCAACTGGTGTCACAACTGGTGCCTTCGTTAGTGGTGAAGTCGTTACGCCGGAAAGCCTTACTGATTACATGCACCTGTTCGCAATACGGGCATCATACCGATTTGCTGGAGAAGATGATATAAAAGCGATTACGTGTTCGCCACAGAGCATTTATATCCATCTAACGAATCGCAGTAAGCTAAGAGATAAGGAACAGATTATTGTTGCCGATGTCGTGGGGGCCACTGGAGCAAATGGTGTTAAGTATGTGCGCCAAGCCGGAAACCGAAAATATCAACTGTTTGAGGACAAGGACTTGTTGGTGCCCACAGTAGCTACATCGGCATACCTAAGCGGGGGCACGATATCAACTGTAAGAGAAAATGCATGCTTTCCCATCAAGCCCGATATCGAATACATTCAAAAGGTTGATAAGCCCAGTAAGTCATTTCCTCGTTATCAAATCGCGGACAACGCGCTTATATTGGAACCCGCAACGGATTCCGTTTCTGCTCGTGTGGATTACATCAAGCTTCCTTTTGAAATCGATCCCGAGGACGACACCATCAACCTGAATCTGTACATCAGCGAGGAAATGATTCAATACATTTTGGATTATGCCGCGCGTCTATTTGATCTCGAAACCAAGGACATCAACAGTTTACAAATCGACACCCAACAGGTGGTAATTAATCAGTAATGAAGACACTTGAATTTGTTGATACCATTGGTAGCTGGAAGCTTGGGGGCACGTATGAGGACGAGAGCGCAGCCAATACCCAGTTGAGGATTCTCAATGCGGGAAACATTGCACGACAATATGTGCTGAGGGATTTCTACATGAAGTTTGGCAGCATACCACAGATATGTTACCAGGCGTTCGACATCATTCCGTTATGGGAAAACGAACACTGTAATTCATTTACGGCAAAGGTACCAACCATAATGACGTTTCCCGATCCACAAGTAAATGGATGGGATTCCATAGTTCCACTGTGTGAAGGCGCAATGCCTTTAACCGAGATCAGAAGTCAGAGCCAAATGCGACAGGCAAGAAATCATTCGCTTATGAGCGTTATGAGGTCTTCGGGATGGTTTCTCAATACGGGAAACATGCTAGAGGTTATTTTGAAGCCTAATGTAAAGGCTACAGAGTTTCCTGCTCGGGCGGTGTTGTCTCAACCACAACTGTGTCCAGCATTCAATGTCGATGAAGACGAATATCCGTTTCCCGATGATATGATTCAAGACATAAAAGCTATGCTTGAACGCAGCGATTCCAAGCGGTGGTTCTACCAAAACAGTCAGGTTTCTAACAGTAAATCAGAAATAGAAAATGCCAACAGGAAACTATAGTCACGTATCGCTAGAGGAACCAATCACCGAAGCCAAGTGGGAGTTGGGTATTAGTGAAACCACGGTTCACGACATAGAGCTTCAGACCTTGGCACAACGTGCGTTGTTACGCATGAATAACTTGGGTTCTATTAATATCAAAACTTTTCGTTTAAAAGTAATTGGTGGCGAGGCGACAATCCCTGATGGCGTGTTGAGAATCATGGCCATGCGTTATTGTGATGAAGAAGGCCACTCCTATGGCGACTACTTAGCTGACTTCGCGTTTATGGAAGAATGTGGGTGCAGCTTTGATAAAGGCGTTTACAGCACGCCTTACGTAAGTAATGTTATGATCAACAACGGTAAAATACAATGGCGGTTTCATGACATGGCTCCGGAATACGTTAACATAGCATGCCGGGTAAGAACTATTGATGGCAATGGATTCATAATGATAAAGGACTACATGGTGGAAGCCGTTAAGTTTTTTCTTTGCCATAGATTTGCATTGAAGTATTTGGAGAAATACGGGCGCGATAGATATCTTGAATGGAAGAAGGGTTGGCTAAATCAGAGTTCGCGCGTTGTGAGTTTTGATGCACACGACAATTTCCAAAACAACTTTAAGCGTGTCGTGAGTTTATCACATCCGAGAATCATTGCGTTGTAATCGTATATTTGTTGAAATAAAACATTGAATTATGCCTCTTGTAAACGGAGTTTGGGTTAATGATAATAGCCAGTGGACAACTGGAACCGGATTCGCAAACCAGCAAGCCGATTCTCCTGCTTGGGGTGGTGTTCCATATTCTCCCAATGTATCAAAGCCCGGTAGTGGAGGTAAGATTGCTGGTGGTTTGTTGAAAGCAGGAACAGGACTAGCTACTGGTAATTATTTGCAAGCCGGACTTGGGTTGGTTCAAACCATTGGTGGCGTAGCCGGAGCCAAGAAAATACAGGAACAACAATATCCTGAATTCACACCCACAGACGACATGATTGCATCGAAGACCAGATCTTCGAACTTGTCGAGAATGGGGTATACACCAGAGCAAAGAGCGCAGTTTTCTTCTATGATGGGTATGTCACAAAACGCCGATTATAAGAACGCCATTAATCTAGCTGGTGGTGGGTTAAGTCCTGCTATCAATGCAGCTCGTGGTGGCAGTAGACTACGTGCCATAAATGATTTCGCCGCACAAGATGCGAAGTTGAAGATGGATAACATTCGTTACGACGACTCAATTACCGATAAGTTTCAGCGCTTACAGAATCAAGAAACCCAAAACAAGATTGCTAGAAGGGCGGAGTTAGATAGAGCTTATGGTGGCGCCATTAAAACCGGAACCGAGAATTTCGTAAATGCTTTTCCTGGTGGCAACGCGGGTTCATATAGCATGGGTAATGCGTTTGGTATGCTTGCTAAAATGGGTATGTAATGGAGGGTATGCCGTCATTAGCCGTTGGACTAGGTTTGCAGGGCAAGCCTTTGGACCGCGCACAGCTTAATTATCTACGTGAGAAAGGCGCACAGGATGCCAAGATTAAGGCAAGTGCTGCAAAGCAAAAAGAACTCGATCCCATAAAGAAACACTTATTGGATTTGGGTGGCGTTGCTTTGTTCCCGTATCAGAAGAAGATATTGAACAATAAGGTTGCGGAAACCTACAACTACTTAATGGAGAATTCCGACAACTTAGACCAAGGAGCCATTGGACAAATGCTGATGGGGATTAAAAACATGAGTTCTCAATTCAAATCGGATTACAACAGTCTTCAAAAGTTACAGTTTCAAGGCGGCAGCAAAGCCCTTCCTTTTCAGAATTCATTGAATGCCATGAAATCTATTGAGGACGTGGATCAGTTGAACTCTGTCCTAGGACAACAGCCCGGTGCTGAAGGCTGGCAAGTTGACCCCAACGATTACGGTTTTAAAGGCGTGGCTTATGACTACACGCCTATTTCCGAAACCGTAAAAACCTATATCGACAAAAACTTCGATTCGTATTTACAGGAAGTTAACCAAGGTCTTGGTGTCAGTACCGTGGGTTCAAATGGTAAGGAGTTCGCCAACTTAGAACTTAAACCCGAAGCTTACGAAGTCGCACTTCAGAACATAAACAACAATCCGGAGTGGTCGGGTTCGGCTTCACACGATTTCTCTATGAGTCCAGAAGGCCGTGCAAAGAGTTACGACCTAAGTACGGATAAAGGCATTACGGAGTTCTACACAGACCGTGACAACTGGGTGAAAAATAATATCATCAAGCCTGAGTTCGACGCCCGTAGTAAATCCCTTGGAATTGCCAAACCAATGAGCGTGACTGTTAATGCTGGTGACGAAGCCGTACAGGGTACAATGGCTCCATTTGATGCCAATGTAGTTGTGAAGTTTGGAGACCAAATGATTCCAGTTGAAACAGCTGGAGCCGTAGCGTTCTCCGATCAAACATTTACGTTGCCAAATGTTGTTGAAACCCGAAACGCTGATGGCAAGAAGATAAATACTACTGGTAAGAAGTTGACATACAACTTCGTTGCGAGTAGCTATACACTAGATAAACCATTAAAAACTAAGTATGGCATCATGCCAGCTGGTATGCTTGTTCCAAAAGGGTACGAGCAAAGCTTTGTTAATCTAGGTGCTGAGTTTAGTCCTAAGTTATTGGCATGGGCACAAGATCCGGCTTCCAAAGAATGGATATATACACCATCTAAGCCAGCTAATCAGGCCATGTTCATGAAGGCAAGTAAGCAGGACAAGCAAATCATTACAAGGGTAACGGAATCCCAAAATGATTTGCTGGAAAGAATGAAGGGATATAATCCTAAGTATGGCGACCCCACACCTAAATCCGTAGCGGGTGGAAATACCAACAAACGTGTTGACCCAATCGTTCCCAATCGAAATAAAGCCGACGAGGAAAAAGAGGCTGCAAGAAAAGCGAAGGGTGGCAGAACTATAACTACGCAAGCACAAGCAGATAAGGAAGCGTTGAGAAGAAAACTTAATAAAGGAGTGAAATAATGGGAGAGGAATTGAATGTAACCACAGAGGTACAGGAAGACATTCCAGTGGAGCAACCACCTGTTAATGATGGCGCGGAGAACTTACGTTTATTACATAGTTCACTAGCTGGAGATAGCGAGTATGCTGACATTGTACCAAAAGACTTTAATAAGTTTTTAGAACAATACAAAGACCCATCTAATGCACAGCTTTTATTTAGTGCTTTAACTGGAGATAGTGAGTATAAAGATTTAATACCAAATGATCCAGTAAAAGCAGGAGCTATGTTTGGTATAGTTATAGACCCAAAAAGCTTGGGAAAGCCGTCAGCCGTTCCTTCACAGTCTTCGGATGGAGGTTCGGCTATGAACGGACGTGGAGTGGAACTACGTTCTATATTACCACAGACGTACTCTTCCGAGCAAGCAAAAGCTGATATCGAACAGAATGTTCCAGGAGCTGCTGCTATGAATCTTGATTACGATGTCATAGCTAAAAAGATGCAGGGAAAAACACCTGCACAGGCTGTACGTGAATACATACAAACCATTAAAGATCCTGTTGAGAAACTTAACGCAACAAGGACTTTATATAAAAGCATTTCATCTGAGGCAGCAAGCCGGGCGACACAAACAAGAAGTCAAATAGAAGAAATTGACAACAGCCTTCCTGCAATGCAACAAAGCTTAGATCAGATGCAGGCCCAAATCGGTGAACTTCAAGCCACTGATCCACAACAGGCCGAGCAATTAAATGAGCAGTATAATCAACAGGGAGAGCAGTATAATCAATTAGTTGCTCAACGCAATGAATTAGCTGATGCCTATGAAAAGGATGCTAAGCTAATCGCCACAATGAATGCTGGTCGCGTAGCTGAATATAACATAGCTAAAGCCAAAGGTGACATAAGTAGAAGTAAAGACGGTTCACTTGCAGCGATGCCAATGAATGCTATGTTTGGAACCGCTATGCAGTACAAGCCCGAGGATGCCATGACGGCTTCGGCTTGGAATACAATGGCTCCCAATTTGGTTAGAACCTTAGCTGGTGTAACTTCATTTCTGCCTTCGTATGACGACAATCGTTCGGTTTCCCATGCGTTATTGAATGTCGCGGATTCCATTGAAATCGATTCCAAGAAATACATACCTAAAGACCAACAGGGTTCATTAGTACGTGGTGAAATAAATCCATATACCATAGCTGATTTCACGGGTATGTTATTGGGTTCTGTGGCTGGAAGCCTAGCTGGAGGAACAGCAAGGGCGGCTCAGATTTTCAACGCATCACAAGGCTTTGGGGAAATGTATGGTTGGGGGAAAGAGCATGGACTAACAGACGCTGAAGCCGTGACATTGGCTGCTCCAGTTGGTTTTGTTTACGGATATCTTGGAGATAAGGGTGTGGAGGCGTTGTCTGGTGCATTCACAAGAGAATCTACAAAGAAGCTTTTGCTTGAAGAAATAAAGGCATTGGGTAAAAACCCGAGTACAAACGCTTTAATGAAAGTCGCAGAGCGATTCCTAATCAACGCAACGAAAGGAGCCGGAAGAGAAGGTCTTCAGGAGAGCGTCGAGTTCACATCTGAATTCGGAATGCAAAAAATTGGTATAGAATCAGGGCGTGCTTTACCAAAGTTTGGAGAAGATTATTCATCAAAAGCTTATGTGCAAGGGTTAAAAGACAATGCTATTGGTGGCGTTTTGGGTGGTGGTGCATTGGGTGGATTGTTTGGGGCCGCAAGCCGAAAAACGTATGCCGATGTGGTTTCTAATGCATTACAGAATCCACAAGCTGAGCAAGATTTTATTGCTGATGTAGATGAACTCGTGCTTTCGGGTAACATAACACCGGAGCAAGGTGATCAAGTTTTAGCCAACTTAGAAAAAGCCAAAGCTGCCGCAGCTAAAATACCCACCAGCGTTACGCAACCCGAATCCGTTTCTCGGGCAACAGAACTTATTCAAGAGAAAGAGGAACTGACTGCTGAATTAGAAGGTAAGGACGAAGCCATGGTGCAGCCCATTACTTCTAGGATAGAGGAAATAAATACTGAGTTGGGTAATATTGCATCTAAGCCACAGGTAGTTGCAGAAGAAGTAAAGGCAAACGAACCCGTATCAGAAGAAAAAGCACCATCTATTACATTTGAAGCCGCGGTTTCAAATCCTGAAAATGATTTCGTATACAATGGTGAACAAGGTAAGCTTTCGCAAGAAGGTCAAACCATTGTGTTTGAAACCAAAAACAGAATATATGAGATTGGAAACGTCGATGAAATCAAGGCTAAAGGCATTGATGAATTAGGCGTTGAGCAGTTGAAAGCTCTTGATGTAACAATCAATGATGATAACACATTGACTATCGAGGGTAAGAATTATGTAAATAATTACTCAAATCCAGAGGCTGCAATAAACTATGATGATAACGGCAGTGTGCTTTCTGTAAACCTTGAAACAGAAAATGGACAGAAGCGTGCATTCAGAGGTCAACGCGCCGAAGAAATTGCATATCAGTACAAACTGAAATCACTTGAACAAAATGGAACAGACGAACAAATCGACGACGCAATCCAGCAGGCAGAACAAGCTGTCGAAACTCAAAGAGTTGCTGATGAAGCTTCCACTAAGCGAAAGGGCAAAAGTGTTAGGACCAAAAGCGAAGAAAAAGGTGTAGCGGAAACTCCTGCAGTCGCAGAAGTCAAAGCAGAGCCAAAGCCAGAAGTAAAGCCGGAGCCCGTAGTTGAAGAAGCTAAATCAGAACCACAGGCTGAGCCCGAGGTTGCTCCTAAAGAAAACTGGAATGCTCTTATTGATAATTCCGCAACATCAAG
>ERZ795056.2358-NODE-2358-length-20981-cov-5.768040_pt1 | contig 20981 bp, 16 predicted proteins | sample MGYA00375140_ERZ795056 | MGnify/ENA primary metagenome ERZ795056 (study PRJEB30185, sample SAMN05720227) | activated sludge metagenome | isolation source: Anaerobic digester | place: USA | collected 2015-03-09 ... | reverse complement strand
CGGCCCTGAAGTATCCCGAGGACATGCAGAAGCTGGTGCCGGCCATGGGCCAGAATGTCATCGTGGTGCTCGCCACCGACTTCCTCCTGGCCGTCGGGCTCGTGCTGGAGCTGATATTCTCCGTATGAGGCTGCCAGCCGTCATCGTGCTGGCCGCGGCGCTGACGTCATGCGCCGTGCCCGGCATCCGCACCTTTAACAACGATCTCGCGAAATCGTACCATGATCCGGTGGGCTACTTCCACCGGGTCGCCGGCGCGGGCGACCTCGTCGCCGTGATGCGCTGCGTCGAGGAGGGCTTCGTCGGCGTGAACGCGCGCGACGCGTACGGCTGGACCGCGTGCATGTACGCCGCGCGGGGCGGCCACGACGGCGTGGTAGAGTATCTCGTCGCGAAGGGCGCTGATTTCAAGGCCGCGGAGGCCGGCGAGACTGCCCTTACAATCGCCATTGACGGCGGCTGGCCCGGGACCGCGGCGTATGTCATCGAGGCGGGCGGGGCGGTAACGTCACGGGACCCGGACGGGAATTCCCCCCTGATGAAGGCGGCGGTGCGCGGGTACGGCGATATCGTGCGCGAGCTCCTGTCCCGGGGCTTCGACATCAACGAAAAGAACAACGCGGGCAAAACGCCCCTGCTGGCCGCGATCGAGGCGCGCTATTTCGACATCGCCGGCATTCTCCTGAAAAAGGGCGCCGACCCGGACGCGCGGGACGCGTCCGGCGCTGCGCCGCTCCTCGTGGCGATTGAAAACAATTATTCCGACATATTCGGCCTCCTGCTTGCCGCGCGGGCGGATACGAACGTCCGCGACGCGCAGGCGCGGCCCGCGCTCGTCGCAGCCATGGACTTTGGCCGCCCGGACCTTGCCGTTCGGCTGGTCAGGGCCGGGGCGGACCCGGGAAGGGCGGACGCCGGCGGGAGGACCGCGCTTCATTGCGCGGTGCTGGCCGGCAACGACGAACTGGCCCGGCTTCTTGTTGAAAAGGGCGCGGGGCTGAACGCGCGGGACCGCGACGGCATGACCCCGCTCATGATCGCGGCCTACTACGGCAGGGACGACATGGTGCGGCTCCTGGTGGAGCGCGGCGCCGATACGGCCCTGAAGAACAACGCCGGCATGAGCGCGGCCATGCTCGCGCGGGAGAGCCGCTTTGAAGCGGTGGCCGCTTTTCTTGATAGCCGCGTATCCGGGGGCGGCAGGTGAAAGCGGCCCGGGCCCTCATCAACACGCTTGCCTGCGCCGCGCTCGCTGCGGGGTGCGGGTACATGACCATCAGCAAGCGGGACGACGTTTCGGAGAAGCGCAGAGCCCCGGGCGGCGGCACGGTCTACAGCTCCGCCGTGCTCATGGGCGAAGTGACGGCCCCGTGCGCGGGACCGGTGCTCGTGCTGGCGCAGCCGGTCCCGGAACCGGCCCTCGAAACCCCGGACCACGTGATCCTGGAAAAACCGGGCCGCTTCATGGTGTACGTGCCGGCCGGCTCCTACCGGGTCTTCGCCTACTGTGACGCTAACCGCGACGGCGCTTTCACCGGCGGCGAGGCGTGCGGCTCGGCCGGCGGACGCGGCGGCATCCGGGTCGGGGAGGGCGAGGTCGCTGCCGGGATCGCAGTGGCGGGGCCCGCGGCCGCGGACGGTCCGCGCGGCGGCATCTCCATCCGCGACGACGGCACTATGCCGCACCAGTCCGTCAACGGCGAGCGGATGAAGCTGTACGAGGAGCGGTTCTGCCTGCAGAACGCGGAGGCGGGCTGGTGGCGGCCCACCCAGTTCATGAAGGCCTTCGGCGCGAACATCTTCGCGGCGGACCCGTATGCTCCCGGGAAGGTGCCGGTCCTCTTCATTCACGGCGCGGAGGGGTCTCCGCAGAACTGGGCCTATTTCCACTACCGGCTCTCCGATCCCCGGTACGTGAAGTGGTATTATTATTACCCGACCGGTATCCGGCTCGCCCTGGCCGCGCGGCTGCTCTACGAGGCGCTCCTCGACATGAAGAAGCGGCACGGGTTCTCCCGGATCTGCATCACCGCCCACAGCATGGGCGGGCTCATCGCGCGCCACCTCCTGGCGAACTACGACCTGGGAAAAAAGGGGATCGAGGTCCGGCTCTATGTCTCGCTCGCGTCGCCCTGGTCCGGGTTCGAGTCGGCCGAGCGGGCGCTCCAGCTCCCGTCGAAACGGCTGCCCAGCTGGCTCGACGTGGCGACCTCGAGCGAGTTCATACGGCGCACGCTCCAGTCGCATATCCCGGCCGGCACCTCCTGCCACCTGTTCTACGGCACGGCCGACGGTGTTTCCGCGGACAAGGCCCTGGACGACCGCGCCTGCCGCGATGCGAAGGGCAAGCACGGGTTCGAGGTGAACCATGACTCGATACTCACGGACCGGAAGGTATTCAGGAAATTCTACGAGGTACTTACCGCCGAGATGGGGAAATAATATTTGATAGCGGCGGGTTTAAGCCCGCCGTTGTCAATTACAGCCCGGACCCTGTTTCCATCAATTCAACCAGCCGGCTGACGAAGCGCGCTGCCGGAGCGCCGTCAACCACGTCATGGTCGATCAATAAGGTCAATGACAGATACTCCCTGATTGTAACCGCGTTGTTTATTGCACCGGGCTTCCGGACAATCGAGCCCAGGCCAAAACATACGGGATGGATGCTGTAGGGGATAAACCAGCCGCTTGTCTTCCCCATCATGCCGATCGAGGTAACAATGGCAGTGCCCATCATGTTCTTCACGCGCCGGGGGTTCGACAACAGGATTTTCCAGATAATAAGGCGCAGCCAGCGGGGCAGGAGCGCGAACAGCTCCATGGGTTCCGCGGATTGTTTCCCGCCCAGGACATAGTCTTTTCCGGTGCGTACTTCCTGCTTTTTCGCCGTTTCAATTTCATTGAACAGCTCTTGTGCGCTTTTTTCATTGACCTTCCTGATAACAATGGGCAGCGGAACTAACGCTCCGTTGTAATCCTTCTCAATGACCAGGGAAATGTCGACATCATCGAATACGAGAATCCTGTTTTTGCCTTTCCGCAATGCGTGAACGCTCTTGTGCTCCGAAACGGCCTGGCCTATGCATTTGAGCGTCCAGGAAGTAAACGACAGCGTTTTCCCGGACTTCTTTTGAATGGTTCTGATCTTCTTCCGGGCCTCCGTGACGTCGATCTCGATCATTGCCCTGACGTGATGTTTCCGGGAGCCGAGCGCGCCGATGTCCATGGTGAATAGCCGGCTGGAGGGGAGGGTGACTATGCTGTAACCGGTGTCTTTTTGCATGATTGTTTCCTGGAATCACTCGGCCGGATTGATGCATGATCTTTTGTCCGACTCATATGCATCGCAGCAGAAGATCCTGCACCCCTGCGGCCTCGAGTCGTAGATCGTGCAGCGCCCCGCCGGGCTCAGGTTGGGACAGGCCATAACGGTCCGCCCCGGCGCCACGACCAGCGGGGACCGTTCTCCCGACATCGGGAGCTTCCCGCAGCACTGCATCAGCTTTTCATCGATCAGGCAGGATTCGCACAGGGACATGGGACGCGCCTCAGAGGGGCGCGCCGGCGGTGCAGAAGCTCTTGTACCGTTCCTTGGCTATGTCGTAAATCTTCTTCACGAGCTCGCCCGGGTTGCGGCGGTACTGCTCCATCCGGTCGGTGACCATCTTCTTCACCTGGTTGATGTTGATGGAGGAGCCGGTGAACACGACCTCGATCTCGCGCTCCACCGACTGGTAGCTTTCGCCCGAGTGCTCGATCCGCTGGCCGATGATGTTGTTCTGCATGTTGCGGTGCTGTATCTCGATGTCGATGAGCTCCTGCGACTTCTCCTTCGTGGTGGAGAACACCGTGAGCGACGGCATGTACTCCTCGAACTCCTCGGACAGGAGGATGCTGTCGAGCCTGCCGTTGAAGTTTAACAGGGGCAGGAGGGATATCAGCGACGAGCCGTACAGCGTTATGGTCGCCTCCGGTATGATGTTGTCAAACGGGTTGAAGGCGATCGAGTTCATCAGGGAGAAGGTCTTGACCCCGGCCTCGCCCCTTCCGATGTACACGATCTCGTCGCTTTTCAGGTCGCTCTCGTGCATGAACTTCTCGATCACCAGGCTCTTGCGGTCGCCGGAAATGAACCGGATCACGTCCCCGGCGTAGACCTCCTTGTTCGCCTGGTCGAGCTTCTTCATGTATTCGGTGGAGAAGAGGTTTATCTCGTTCAGCCCGACCCGCTTGACGAACTCGATGGCTATCTCGAAGGGCATGGCTGTGAGCACCAGGGGCGCGTAGGGCTTGATGAATTTGACGAAGAGCTCGGCGCCGGGGAAGAGGCGCGATTTTTCGCCGATGACCGAGATGCAGGAGGTGGGCACCTCTTTCAGGAGAAAGTCGGGGAAATACACCGCCAGCTTGAAGAAGGAGAAGGGGACATCGCCCTCGACGGATATCCGCCGGTTGTTGATGTCCAGGATGTTCTCGATCTTGATCCCCTCGGTGTCGAAGAAGATGTTGTCGATCAGGGTGCTGTAGTCGCCGATCTCGAGGAAGTCCCCCAGGCCGAGAAATATTTTCTTCGGCTGTTTCAAGAGGTAGGAGAGCTCCTTGAGGTAGTCCTTCCGGTCGAGGCCGACGCGCTCGAATCCCTTTTCCTTGCCGCGGTTGATTATCAGGTCGTAGGTGTCTTCTGTCATGATTGATCTGGTTGTTCCCCAGAAGAGAATGTGCTGAAAACGGGCGCCGGAGTCAATATTTTTTTTCCTGGGGCCGGGCGCCTGTCCCTCCTGTCCCGGGGATGTCAGGCCAGGGAGGTACACTGCCATGGAGAGCGGAGCGCCCTTCGTCCGCACTCGGCAACCAACCGGTCCCTGGGCGACTTGCGCTGAGCCTGTCGAAGTGAGCCGAAGGGTGCTTCGTCGTCCCGACAGTATCGGGACTCCCCGCAATGACTGATTACACCCATCAGTCCCTCGTATGGAGCAGGCCGGATGTGAATCCCGCCTGCCCGGGCGGTCATTGAAGGAAATTTATCTTGACACTTTTTCCCTTTATATATTATTCAGGCACTTTCCGGCCGAAAATATAAAGAAGAACACCTGTTTTTCAAAAACGCTCCAGCCGCATGCGGGGCATATATTTTACCAGGAATCGTAATGAAGAGAAAGATCGTATTGTTTTCATGGGCCGTTGCCGTATGCACGCTGATTTTTTTCATCGGGTATTCCCGCGCGTCGCTGGCCACGGGCCTGTTCCGCTCCGCCGAACGGGAGATGAGCAATAAGGCACCCGATTACACGGCGAATGACCGCGCCAGGACCTACGGCAGGCAATTCGCCTCCTGGCTCAACGGCAACGTGCCGGGCGGCATGGTGCCTTCCGCGGCGGTCGGCGTCATACAGGGCGATGAGCTTGTGTTCCACCATGGCGTGCGCGCCGACCTGGACACGCGGTTCGGCATCGCCTCCCTGTCCAAGACCTTCACCGCGGTACTGGCACTGCGGCTGCACGAAAAGGAGCTCCTTGACCTTGATGCGCCTGTTTCGAAGTACCTGCCCGGCGTGGTCATCGGGCGGGCGGAGCTCCACTCGGTCCCGGTCACAGTCCGGCACCTCCTTGCCCACACCTCCGGCATCCCGTCATACGGGAGCAGCCACCGGGTCTTCAGTTTCGGCAACCGGTCCGTGTCCGTGCCCGCGCAGGTGCACCCGGCCGGGTACTGCTATTCGTACTCCAACGAGGGCTACGCGCTCATGATGCTCGTGATCGAGGCGGCCACCGGGAAGTCCTACGCGCAGAACATGCAGGACCAGGTACTCGGCCCGCTCGGCATGACCGCGAGCACCGCCGAGTTCGCCAACGGCACCGGCGGGATCGTGACCACGATACGCGACCTGGCGAAGTACACGGCCATGCTCCTCAACCGGGGCAGGTACCGGGGAAAGCTCATCCTGGGCGAGGAGTCCTTCGCGCAGATGCTCGCCAAGCCGGTCGAGCTTCCCGCAACCCGGGTCGACTACTACTACTCGCTCAGCTGGGAGGTCATCACCGTCGGGGGCGAGATCGACAGCTACTACAAGGCGGGGCGCTGGTTCAACCAGGCGTCCGGCCTGCAGGCCTTTCCCTCGAAGAAGATCGCCTTCATCTATCTCTGCAACCCGCCCGAGCACCTGGGCGACTCGTTCATGTCGTGGCGCCAGGGACTTACCGGCATGCTGCGCTACCTGGTGCGGAAGATTTCCGACGACGAGAGGCTTTGCACGGAGTGGCCCTCCCTTACGCCGGGCGAGCTGAAGTGGTACGAGGGCTCGTACCGCAACGTCATCACCGGCGAAACGGTGAAGGTGTCCCTCAAAAGCGGCACCCTGTTCAGCAACGGCTTCGGCGGCTTCATGCCGCTCAGGACATTCACCTCTAACCGCTTCCTGATAGACAGCGGAAGAATGCTCCATAATTTCGTCTGGAAGGACAACCGCGTCGTCGGCCTGGCGCTCCGCCACGGCTACTACGAACTGGTGCGACCCTGAATTTAATTTGACAAAAGGCCCCGCATGACCCTCAATAGATTCCCTGCCGGTGAAGCGGGGGCGGGCGCGTTCATGCGCGCCGATACTGCGCCGCGGCACCGGCCATGGACCGTCAATGAGAAATTCGCCACTGACATCGGCCATCGTGCTCTGCTCGCTCCTCTCGGCCGCGGCCGCCGGCGGGTGCTTTGTCGAAAAATCGGCGCCGCAGCAGAACAAGGCCGCAGTGCCCGGGCCGGGGCCCGGCACGTTGAGCAAAGAAGCGGCGCGCGAGCTCCGCGCACGGAACATTATCGCGGAGAAAAAATCGCTCTCGGCATGGCTGCTCGCGAATACCTACTACCCGATCGTGCCTTCCGCTGCCGCGGCCGTGGTGGAGCATGACCGGGTGATCTACCGGCAGACGGTGCGGTGCGAGCCCTCCCGGCCGTTCGGGGTCGCGTCGCTCACCAAGACCTTCACCGCGATCGCGATTCTGCAGCTCGCCGAGCGCGGCATCATCTCCCTCAACGACCCGGTCAGCAAGTACCTGCAGGTCACGTTCGAGAACAGGGCGCTGGGCTCCCGGCCGATCACCATATGGCACCTCCTGACCCACACGTCCGGGCTCGTGGAAGACCCGAACCCGAAATATGAAGAGAAAAGCTTTCCCTTTACCGTGCCCGAGCAGAAGTACCCGACCGGCTTCCGGTTCAATTACTGCAACCAGGGCTACAACCTGCTCGGTTTTGTCGTGTTCGAGGCCTCCGGCATGCCCCTGGGAGAGTACATCACCCGGAAGATACTGATACCGATGGAGATGTACGATTCGCGCGCTCCCCTGAGCACGCACGGGGCGGCCGGCGTGGAGTGTTCCATCGACGACCTGGCCAACTACCTGGTCATGCTGATGCACGGTGGGGTGTTCCGGGGGAAACGGATCATCTCGAAACGCATGTACCGCACAATCGTGGACAAAACCATCGAGGGACCTTCGTCGAAGAACGAGGAATACCGCGGCATTTGCTTCCGCGTCTGGGCTATCGACGGGGACGTCTACTCCCTGCATCATGCCGCGCACATGCCGGGCGCCGGCGGGTTCATGCAAATGTTTCCGCGTCACGACTGCGGGTACGTGTTCATCAGCAACCCGCCCGTGTACGACCGCGAGGAATTTTACGGCTACTATTACGGGCTCAAGAGCAGGCTGGCGCGGTTCTGCCGCGCGCTGATGACGGACGATTTTGACCCGGTGAGCTTCCAGGCCGACCGGCCGTCCCCGAAACAGCTCGCGATGTTCACGGGCCGGTACCGCATGAACGACGGCGGCGCTTACGTCGAGATCGAGCTCCACCCGGGCGGTTACCTGGTCGCGACCAAGTCCACGACCGGCCTCCGCTACGGGCTGATCCCCACGTCCCTGCACACCTTCGTGTACATCTACCCGGGGCAGTCCGAGAAGGGCGAGATATACGATTTTGTCATGAAGGGCCGGCGCGTGGCTGGCCTCGGCGTCAAGGACGGCTATTTTATACGCGAGTAACGATACGAATTAACGAGAGAGGATCACCCATGGAAAAGACTGTATTATTCGAGAAAGAGAACGGCGTGGCGCTTATCACGCTGAACCGGCCGGAGCGGCGCAACGCGTTGAACCAGGACCTGTTGAAGAACCTGTACAACTGCATCGAGGCGGTCGCCTCGGACATCGATATACGGGCCGCGGTCCTGACCGGAGCGGGCTCGGCCTTCTGCTCGGGGCTTGACCTGAAGGCCATAGCCACCGACAACCTGATCGATCCGCGGGGCGACGGGAAGCTGCTCTCGGACGTGCTCGGCGCCTGTGACAAGCCGATCATCGGCGCGATAAATGGACCGGCCATGACCGGCGGGTTCGAGCTGGCCCTGAACTGCGACTTCCTGATCGCTTCGGAGCAGGCATCCTTCGCCGACACGCATGTGAAGATGGGGATTCACCCCGGGTGGGGCATGAGCCAGCTCCTGCAAAATGCGGTCGGCCAGCGGATGGCCAGGCAGATGTCCTTCACCTGCCAGTTCATTACCGCGCAGGAGGCGCTCAGGGCCGGCCTGGTGAACGAGGTGGTCGCGCCGGAGCGCCTGGTGTCCCGCGCGAAGGAGCTGGCCGGCCATATCGCGGCGATGAACCCGGACATGCTGCAGACCATGCGCAAGCTGATCGAGTACCGCGACGGAGCGAGCCTGGACGAGTCGCTCGCCCACGAGGGCCGCGAATTCATGAAATTTTTCAACAAGCACTGGAAGAAATAGGGCGCGGGCCGGGGGTTCAGTAGCCTTTTGACTCGGCCTCCCGCACTTTTTTATAGAGGTTCTCGTCGCTGGTCGCGAACACGACGGAGTGGCTTTTCCATTTCTCGTAGTCGCGCACGTACTCGGTGGACATGCCGACGGCCTCCATGGTGGGCAGGTAGCGGACCCTGCCGGAGGGCTCCCGGACCTCGGATTCGCCCGAACGGACGCAGAAGAGTATGGCGTTGGAGATCAGGCGGGGCAGGAGGTCTTCGAAGGGGATGCCCATGTTGTATATGTCCCGCACGAAACGGAAAAAGCGCTTGGAGTAGAACTTGATGGTGAGGACGCCCGGCCTGGCAAAGAACACGGTCCGGTTGGCCGGGTCCCACGTGTAGCTCCTGAAATCGCGGTAGGCGAGGAGGTCGCCGCTGTTGATGTACATCCTGCCGACCATGACGATAAACGACGCCATGAAATAGCTCTCATAGTATTTATCCAGCAGCTCAAGGTGGAGCTTCTGCCGGGCACGCTCCTCCTCCGTTGCGGGTTCCGGCGGCCAGGGCCTGGTGCGGGGTCCGAGCATCTCGTCCACCGTGAGGCCGCGGGGGTTCGGCGGCTTCCGGTATCCGTACCCGGTCACGGGCATGCCCGCGGCACCGCCCCGCGAGGGCGTGATGGCGTACCAGCATTTTATTCCCGGCTCTGCCGTCATGTCCGAGAATGAGGTCACCTTCGTCTCGCCGATCGGGACGGCCGGGCCCCGTTCGAAGTAGGAGCGGGTTATGGTAAAGACCGCGTCGGGATAGTTGCAGAGCCACGACAGGGTGACCCGGTCGAACGAGGCGCCGCGCGACACGTTCAGCCCCGACACCACGGGGAGCTTGCCCTGCACGAAGAGCGAGGCCCGGCGCACGACCCTGTCCGATGCGGCGTTCAGGCCTGTTGCGGTGACCGGCTCGCTGATGGTGCAGAGGTAGGCACGGTCCGCGGCCGAGTATACCTTCGCTTCGATGGTCAGCGCGCGGTCCCGGGCGATGATCCGTCCCAGCAGGAGGTGCGTGCACCTGAGCCTGGCGCAGATCTGCGCATAGCGCCTGAGGCTTGCGGCCGGTATCGTATTTCCCGTCTCGTACGCGTAGGCAAGCAGTACGGCGTCGCGCCGCGGCGCGGCATAGAGCCGGTCCTTCCGTGCGGCAGCGGTCATGGCGTGGTAGGCGGCCGAAAGGGTCTCGCCGCTCGCGCCCGCGGCCCTGAAGCGGAGGATCCCCATGAGGGGGGAGTCGCCGGCGGGGGCCGGAGGCGCGATGAACAGCGGCAGCGCGATAAGGACGCAGGGAGCCAGCCTACAGAAGCTTTTCAAAAAGCGCCTTGACCTCATCCTCTGATTTCAGCCTGTATTTTTTCATTTTAAATATTTCAATTTTAAAGAAACCGAACCTGAAGGTTTTAACGAGATTCTCCTGCGTGAAATGGTCGCGGTACAGGTCGGCGATAGCTTTCTCGAAAATGACGTTTCTGCATACCGCTATATACAGGGGGATGTTGCTCCGGTATTCGGTCGTCAAGTTCCCGTCCCTGAGCGAGTTGATCGGCACGGGTATATCATAGGTCATTTTCTTGATCAGGTTATGGTTGTACGGGATGAGCGACTGGACGACCAGCGGCATGATCCGGTTCTCCACGACCAGGCCCGATGACCAGCTCCCGGCCAGGACCGCGTCCGCCGGCAGGTCCCGCCCGACCTCCTGCGAGGCCTGGTACAGGGTGTGGTCGTGGAACAGGAACCACCTGCCGTACTGGAACAGCTGCAGCCCGATAATGAGAGCCAGTATGACCGGGCTGAATTTCGGGTTCCTGAGCAGCTCGAGGAGGCGCTTGCGCTTGAGCACGGCCGCCGCGGAGCAGGCCACGAGGACCAGGACGGCCAGTGCCGCGAGCAGGGCGATGGTCCTGTAATCGCGCGCCAGGTAGTAGGGGTAGAGCTTGTCAATAAGCATGTTCCGGACCGATACGGGCACCGCCTGCACCAGGACGACGATCCCGGTATAAAGCGCCCCGAACAGAAGGAAAAGGCCGAGCAGCAGGCCGTGCGGGGACTTCTTCTTTTCCATGATGTAGTCTGCGACCGCGGGCCCCGCGGCGCCGGTGATAAAGCGGGCCGCGAGCACGATCAGCGGGATGATGAAGAGGAGGTAATAGCGCGACGGGCTGTAATACATGATGGTCAGGAACAGGAACCCGAACAGGAGCCAGCTTGACAGAAACAGGTCGCCGTGGTTCCGGCGCTCCCTGAAGATATAATTGTAAAACGTGTACAGGGCGTAGATGAACCCGAGGAAGAACGTCATGGGATGGAGGAACACGAACTCCAGGTACATCCCCTTGGCCAGGACCAGGTGGATCGGGTCGAACGCCGTGAAGGGGATGAATGCGGCCAGGGGCCTGCCGAAGACCTCGTACGACATGAGCGAAAAGGCCAGGACGGTGCGGAGGAAGAACAGGTGCCCGAAAATCAGCCAGAATATGACGATAACGGCGAGCACGGATACGAAGGCCGTGTTGATCAGCCGTGCGTATTTTTTTGAGCGCCCGCACAGGTACACGAGAAGCGCCGGGAACAGCGCCGGGGCTATCACGAGCAGGTTCCTCTTTATGAAAAAGCCGCCGGCCACGCCCGCGAGCCCCGCCAGGAAAAAGAGCGCGCGCAGGGGAATCCGCCTGCCGGCCCCGGGCGGTGGCTGCCGGAACGCCTCCGCGAACCCGAAGAGTGAAAGCATGACGTAGCATATCAGGTGCGCCTCGAACAGGCCCAGGCGGTTGTACATGGCGGTGAAGTAGTTGGTTCCGAACAGGAGCAGTCCCACGAGCGCGGTGGCACGGTCATAGTTGCGCATGAGGAACAGGAAAAGCAGTATCATGGTCAGCGCCGCGTAGGCCACGGAAAGAAGGCGGATCGACGCGTAGCTCACTCCGAAATTCCTGAATATCCAGAGGTAGGGGATGGTGGCCAGCGGGCTGGTCCCGGCCCATCCCTGGTATTCGTCCTCGGGGGTCCACTTGATGTCACCGTACAGGACGATGTTGCGCGGGTCGTAGGTCTTGAAGCCCTCGTCGGTGATGGTGGCCGCCGATGTAGTGAGATCCTGCGGCGCGTCCGCGTTGATGTGGACGGCCCTCATGCCGGTAAAAAGCATGACCATAAGTGCGGCCGCGGCAAAAAAGCGAGGTCCCGTTGTCAATTTGTTAATGGCGTTCAGCATGGTCGGTTCTCACACGTTATTTTCTATGAAATTGCCGGGAGCGGCGGTGCCGGTGGCGCCAACCGTTTCAGCCGCGTGGCTGCGGTCCCAGGCGTGCCGGCAATGGTACTTGTTGAAGACCTTGATGTAGCCGTCCACCATCTTCTTCCACGCATAGTTGGTGATGGTGAAGTTCTTGGCGCCTTCGCCGAACTGCTTCAGGTAGGGGAGGTCCGAGAGGAGGTTGTGGATCTTCTCGATCCAGGCCGATTCCTTCTCCGGGGGGACCAGGAACCCGTTCCTGCCGTCGATGACCGCGCAGGTGATTCCCTCCATCGCCGAGGCGAGCACGGGCGTCCCGTTCACCGACGCTTCCAGCGCGACCAGCCCGAAGCCTTCGGCGTCGCCCTCGACCTTGATGTTGGGCATCACGAACATGTCCGCGTGCTTGAGGATCTGTACCATGTCCTCGTACGGCTGCTTGCCCAGGTAAAAGGCCCTGCCGGCGATCTCCGGCTTCCGGAGCGCCCTGTGAATATCGATCTCGTCCATGCCCAGTCCCAGCATCAGCACGATCAGGTGGGCAACGCGCCGCGGCAGGAGGTTCAGCATGAACTGGATCCTGCGTATGTTCGGGTCGGAAGGCCCCACGATCATGAAGATGATGTTCTTGTCCAGGTGGGGCACCACCTTCGTCATGAACCATGAAAAGCCCTTTCTTCTCACGCTCCGGCCGATCGAGACCAGTATCTTCTTGTCCTGGAGGGGGACGCCGATCTTTTTCTCGAGTACTTTACGGAAGCCTGCCTGCCGGTTGATGAGGGACATGTCGGTATCGACGCCGTTGCGCACCACGTAGACCTTGTCCCGGTCGATGCCCCGCTTGATGCACTCCTGCGCCGTCGCCTGGCTCACAGCGATCACGCCGTCGAGCCTTTTGAACTTCTCCAGCACGACGCGCTGGAAGATTTTGCTGGGGAACACGATGTCCAGGCCGTGGATGGTCGCCAGGACCGGGACGTCGGTTATCCTCTTGATGATCAGCCCCACGAACGCCATCAGGCCGTCGTTCATGTGTATCAGGGAGATGTTCGGGTTTTCGCGCAGGACCTTCCGTACCTTCATCGGGAGGGTAAGGATGAAGCGGGCCCGGCTCATCCGGTTGTCGTATATGAGGGTGTGGACCTTGTGCTCGCGCGCCACGCCGTTGATCAGCTCGTAGCTCTGCTTTTCCATCCCGCCGATCGTGGGCGGATACTTATGCGTTATGAACAGTATTTCCATTATCGGTTCCACCGGTTTGTCTCATGATGACGAGAAAGGCGATGAACCCCGCGCCTATCCAGAAGATCTGGCGCGCGCGCCTCAGGATCGAGACCGTGATCCACACGCCGGACCCGGGCACGTTGACGAACTCGAGCATCATCTTGCTGGCATACTCCTCGATGCCGATCTGTCCCGGGACGAAGGCCCCTATGGCCTTGAACACCATGACCCCGACCTCGATGGCCACGCAGGAGAGGAACGTCGCCGGGAGGTCGAGCAGGCGGAGTATCACCCAGAATTCCATTGCCCCCATGAGCCAGCTTCCGAATGAGAGCAGGAAGGCGACAATGAACGGGCCCTTCTTGGTTTTATAGAAGTCGATCAGCTCCTCGTCCACCTCGTGCATCTTGGCGATCGAGCCGGTCAGCCGCGTGGAATCGGGGAAGCGCTTTTGCATGAGCCTGAGAACCGCGGCCGGGAGGGACATGATCCCCCTGCCGCTGCCCAGGCGGTAAAGGAAAAAAACGAGGAGCGCGAACATGGCGGCTATGGTAATCGAGAGGGAAGCCGCCCCGGTCCGGAACTTGAGCTTGTCGAAAAAGACGTACACGCCGATCATGATGAGCGTCAGCGCGGAGAATAGCACGAGAAAACGGGAGATGGTGAGCGAGACGATGCTGTCCTTGTAGGGGATTTTGGCCCTCCGCAGCAGCAGGGCCTTGAGGGCCTCTCCCGCGATCACGTTCGTAGGGTTGATCTGGGCCAGGCTCTCGCCGATCTGCCGGATGATGAAAAGCCGCGCCGTGGACAGGTGGCCCGGGTACTTGTAAAAAGAGAGGCGCCAGGCCACGGTCACCATGAGGTACGCAACGAAGGTGACCGCGATGAGGAAGACGAACCGTACGTTGACGAGCTTCAGCTGTTCCCCGATGCCCGCCAGGGGCGATTTCGAAACGAACCAGTAGATCAGGAACAGGCCGAGCAGGAGCCCTGCGGCCCTGATGATGAGCTGGACCCTGCTTTTTTTCGGGGCCGGGGCCTCCGCCAGGTCGGACGGCAGCTTCATTTGGTTCCTCTGGCCTCTCTGTTTTCCAGTATTTTCTCTTCGTACGAGCTGTACATGTCGCGGCAGAGGATATCCCACTTCTGGGACTGCGCGTATTTGTGCGCCCGGACGCCCATCTGCTTCCTGAGGCGCGCGTCGTCGACGAGCCGGCCCAGCTTTTCGCAGAAGACGTCTATGTTTTTAGGCTCCACCAGGTATCCGGTCTCGCCATCCTTCACTATGCCGGCGGGCCCGCCCTTCGCGGCGGCCACGACCGGGAGCCCCGAGGCCAGCGCCTCGAGCACCACGTTTCCGAACGTCTCCGTGATCGACGGGAAGAGGAACAGGTCGCAGGAGGCGTATATCCGGGCAAGATCGGAGTTGATGAGCTTGCCGGTGAACACCGCATCCGGCATCTTCTTCCGCATCCAGTTGAACTGGGGCCCGTCGCCGGTGATGACTATTTTCACGTTCGGGTGGGATTTGTTGAGGCGCCGGTAAATCTTGACGATGGTCGATATTTCCTTGATCCAGAAGATCCTGCTGACGAAAAGTATCCGGAGCGTGTCCTTGCCGCACAGTTTGTCTATATAGTTTGTGTCGCGATTCCGGGGGTTGAACTGTTTCATGTCGATCCCGCGGCCCCAGATCGTCATCCGCTTCCGCTCGATGCCGCACCGGACCAGGTCCTCGAGCACCGGCGCCGTGGGCACGAATACCAGGTTGCAGGCATTGTAGTAGTATCTGAGAATGTACGGCACGATGTGGCTCAGGAAGTTGAGGAACGGCAGGTATTTGAAATAATAGGATACGTACATTGGAAAATGCGTATGATAGGTCGTGACCAGCGGAATGTTGTTACGCTTCGCGTAGTTCCGGGCGTAACGCCCCAGAAACGACGGGGTGGTGAAGTGGACGATGTCCGGCTTGAACTTCTCCAGCGCCTCCTCGAGATTTTTGTCGAAATAGGGCAGGCCGAGGGGATAGTCGCCGTACAACGGCATCTTGACATACCGGCACACGACGACCGGGAAGGGAAACTTCACCTTCTCGGTAGGAGGATAGGGCGTGATGCACAGGAACTCGAACCGGTCTTCCGGAACGCGCTCGATGATGTTGTAGAGCGTATGCGTCACGCCGTCGAGGTTTTCCCTCAGGACGTCCGCAAATAACGCGACCCTGAACTTTTTGTTTTTATTTCCCGCTGATGAGATTCGCCGTGTCTGTGCCATATAGCCCGCTTGATTCTTGAATTGGCCTGCCGGTTGCTTGCGCTGTCTCTCTGTCCCCGTGGGCCTGAAGAAACTATCGTGAAGTTGAATTACATGCGCGCCACAATAATTTCATAAATTTGGCCTGTCAAGGACTATGTGTTTATTTTTTCCCGCGATGCGCTGCGCGCAGTGCAAAAATGCACACTTGTATCATTAATGCAACAGGGGTGCGCTATTCATGCCGGAGCGCGTCGATCGGGTTGAGGCTGGATGCCTTCCACGCGGGGTAGAATCCGAATCCCACGCCCACGAGAGCGGAAAACATGAAGGATACGACGACCGTGGAGAGTGAGAAGATGAAGGGCTGGCTCGCGACCGCGGTGTACATCCCGTACACGAGCACTCCCAGGAAGATGCCGGACACGCCGCCGAACGCGCTGATGATCAGGGCCTCTATGAGAAACTGCATCAGGATGTCCCTGGTCTTCGCGCCGATGGCCATGCGTATTCCTATTTCGTGGGTGCGCTCGCTCACGGACGCGAGCATGATGTTCATGATGCCGATGCCTCCGACGATGAGCGATATGAAGGCGATGGCGACGGACGCGAGCGCGAGGTAGCTGGATATCTCCTCGGTCTTCTTGATGACCTCCTTGCTGGAGGTGATCTTGTAGTCCTGCATCTGCTCGGGCGTGAGGGAGTATTTGCGCTGGAGCAGGTCCAGGAGCTCCTGCCTGACCGTGTCCACCTGGGTCTCGGAATAGGTGGCGACGTTGATCACGAAGAAGCTCTGGGTGCCGAAGAGCTTCATCGATAGGGTCGAGTAGGGGCCCACGATGAAGTCGTCGAAGTCCCTGCCCGCAAGGGACATGCCCTTCTCCTGCAGGCAGCCGACGATCCTGAAGGGGATGCGGTTGATCAGGATCACCTTGCCGAGCGGGTCCTCGTCCTCGAACAGCAGCTTCTTGATGCTGTGCCCTATGATGGCGACTTTTTCGTAGGAGGTGATCTCCTGGGGCGAGAAAAAGCTGCCGCTCTCGAGCTCCCAGTTCCCCATCATGAAATACTCGTTGCTGACGCCGAAGATCTGCCGCTGGATGTTCTTGCTCTTGTACTTGACCGGAAACTCCCAGGAGTTCATCGGGGTGATATACTGCACGTCGGGAATGGTGCGCCGGATATCCTTTAAATCGGCCTCGGTGAACGGTTTTTTCACGGCCATCATGGTCAGGGCGTTGGTGCCGAAGCTCTGTATCTTCTCGCGGACTGACACCTTGAGGCTGTTGCTGATGCCGGCGAGGAGGATGACCGCGAACACGCCTATGATGATGCCCAGGCAGGTCAGTGCCGTGCGCATCTTGTTGCGCTGCAGGGCGCGCATCGCCACGATGGACAGGTTTTGGAAGCTCATGCTCATGGTATCATCTCACCCGGTGCCGGGCCGCGAGGGCCCGGGAAACTGTATGCGAATCGCCCGACCCGAACATTGTCGCCCCTTCGGGATACGCGTCAAGGAAAAAAACGGCGCGCGCGCCGCGTCCGGCCGTCACTTTTTCCCGATTCTCGCCGCGATAAAGCAGAAAAACGCCGGGATCGCGCTGGCAAGCAGACAGATGACATGGAAACCGAACCCGGTGAAGATCGCGTCCTGCTTGCCCATGCCGACCAGCATGAAGCCGCCGGTCCAGCCCGCCTCGAGCGTACCGAAGCTCCCGAAGCTGTTGATGGGCAGGACATTGGTGAGCACGCTGCCCGTGGACCCGGCCACGGACTGGATGAACCCGACCTCGACCCCGAGCGCCCTGATGGACAGGAAGAATATGAAGTAGAGGACCGCCCACACGAGCATGGTCGTCAGGGCGAGCAGCGGGACGAACTTTCCCGTTTTGAAGGAGGAGAACTCCCCAACGAGCACGTCGATCAGGCCCATGGCCTTTTTCACGAGGGGCCTGTCCCTGTAACGGGGCCGGTCGGCCGCCATATGAAACAGCCGGCCGCACAGGATGACGAGCCATTTCAGGTTGAACAATATGATGACGGAGATGACGAGAAACACGATGCCGGCGGCGACGAGCGCGACCGACGTCTCCCTGCCGAAAAAGAGCACGAGCGAGCAGAGAAAATAGATCGCGATGATGATGAAGTCGAAGATGCGCGTGACGACCAGTATGTGGAGCCCCTTGGTCATGTCGACGCCGCCGATTTTTTTCAGGTAATAGACGAAGGTCAGCTCGCCCGTGCGCGCGGGGAACACCATGTTGGAAAAATTATGATAGCTCGTGATCGTGAAGAGGTCGAAGAGCGGGATCCGGTAGTCCCCCAGCATGACGCGGAACCGGAGCATTTTCGAGATGTTGGAGAGAACGTAGACGGCGCAGCAGGCGGCGATCAGGAGCGGGTCCGCCTTCCGGATCATGTCCACCGTGCCCGCGATGTCCATCTGGCGCAGCAGCAGCCATGCGAGCAGCAGGGAGACGGCGAGGAAAACCATCGTCCTCCAGCTGAATATGCGCCGCTTCCGCTCTCGCAGGATCTCGTCCGGTGCGCTTTCCCGGCCCGGGTGGTTGTCCGGCATGCCCATTATTTCCTTCCGGCGCGGCCGCGAGCGCTTTCTTTCCCCGGGTTGCCGGCGGCCTTCCTGAGCCGGTACTGGATGTCCTCCAGGAGCGCGCGGTTAACGGCCATCAGGTCCACGATAAAGGCCGCGATCATGGACTGGAACCCCATCAGCATGAGTACGGCAGCCAGGACGAGGGACTGGATGTGGCCCGCGCCGCCGGTGGTTGCGTAGTAATAGAGGAAGCGCACCACCGGGACCATGCCGATGATAAACATCACCATGCCGATCCGGAGGAAGAAGCGGAACGGCTCGTACACCACGAAAATGCGGAATATGGTGATGATGGAGCGCTTGATGTAGCTCGAGATGCTCTTGACCAGCCGCGACGGCCGCAGGTCCTCGTTCACGCGCACGGGCACCCAGGTGATGGCCATGTTCTTCCTGCCGGCCTGGATGATTGTCTCCAGCGTGTAGGTGTAGGCGTTGAACACGTTCAGCTTGAGCGCGGCGTCGCGGCTGAGGGCGCGAAACCCGCTCGGCGCGTCCGGTATGTCGGTCATGCTCACACGACGCACCACGTAGCTCCCGAACTTCTGGAGGAGCTTTTTCACGAACGAAAAGTGCCGTATGTCCGTGATCGGCCGCGCGCCGATAACGTAGTCCGCTTTGCCTTCAAGGATCGGCTGGATGAGCTTCGGGATATCGCCGGCATGGTACTGGTTGTCCGCGTCGGTGTTAACGATAATGTCGGCGCCTAGCGACAGGCAGGCGTCAAGCCCGGCCTTGAATCCCTCGGCCAGTCCCCGGTTCTTTTTAAAGTGCACCACGTGGTCCACGCCGTTCTTCTTGGCCACCGCGACGGTGTTGTCCGTGCTGCCGTCGTCGATGATGAGCCATTCTATCGTATCGATGCCGGGAAGCCTGCGGGGAAGCTCCTTCAGGGCTATCGCGAGGGTGGCTTCCTCGTTGTAACAGGGGATCTGTATGATCAGTTTCATCGGTCGGTCCTTCCGGGTTTCTGTTTTCGGATCATGGTTTTCCGGTGGGGTATTATTGGAGGAGGGCAGGGAGAAATTCAAGTATATTATTTTTTTATGCATGCGGAGGGCGGGGTCACGCGATCCCGCCTTCCGCATGCGGTCAATCGTCCTGCCCGGACCTGTGGACGTCGAACATGCTGATGTTCGTGGAGAGCTCATGTGCGCTCTCGTCGAGCTTCGAGGACAGGTCGCGCACCGTCTCGGCGTTCTCGGCCGACTGCTGTGCGATCCTGCCGATCTCGAACATGCTTTCAGTCATTTCCCGTATGACCTGGCGCTGTTCCTGCGAGGAGTTGGTTATGGCCGCCGACGTTTTACTGAAGTCTTCGATGGCAGATTCGGTTTCCTGGTTGCGCTCGGCAAGGGTCCCGGTGAAGGCGCGGGACTCCTCGATGACGCGCGCTGTTTCCTCGATATTGGAGCGCACGTCACTGAAGATGCGCGCCGTAGTCGTTATGAACCCGAGCTCGCTGTTTATCTTGCTGGAATGCTCGCCGATGTTCTTCCGGATGGTGCCGGCCAGGGACGTGGTCTGGTCCGCGAGCTTGTTCACTTCGTCGGCAACGACAGCGAAACCGCGCCCGTGCTCCCCGGCCCGGGCGGCCTCGATGGAGGCATTCAGGGCAAGCAGGTTGATCTGCTCGGCGATATCGTTGATCTGGTCCACCATCTCGTCGATGTTCCTGACATAGGCGCTGAGCTCCTGCATGGCGCCCACCGACTTGGTCAGCGTTTTCTCGCCCTCCAGGGACCGCTCGAGGGTCTTGTTGATATTGTCACGTATGCCGTCGAACCTCGCCTGGAGCTCGCGGCTGTCGCCGGTCGTTTTCAGGATTTCGCCCCTCAGGGAGTCGAACCGGCCGAGCTGGTTGTCTATCGTCGTGAGGTTCGACTCGAAGGTGTTGGACATCTCGTCGAAGGCGCTGCTTGCCTCCTCCACGAAAGCGGAGAGGGACCGGGCGTTTTCAGACTGGCCGCGCGACGAGACGTTGAGTTTCCCGCTGTACTCCTCGAGGTCATGGGCCTTCTCCGACGTGGCCACGACCACGCCCCTCAGGTTTTCCTTCATTTTGTAGACCGAGCGGTTAATTTTCGCGAACTCGTCCTCGACCAGGAGCTTGGTCGCGAACGCCATGAGGCGCCCCTGTCCGACCTTTTCCAGGAACTCGATGATGATGGCGATCTTCGATGTGATCGACCGGTTGAGGATGGAGGATATGAAGATGGCCCCGCCGAACCCGATGAAGGCTATGACTGCCACTTTCCCGTAGAAGGCGATGGTGTCAAACCCCTTGCCCTGGGCGAGCGTAAGGGTGTAGGTGCCCAGGATGACGAACGGCACGGCGGATATGAACAGCACGGTCCAGGTCAGGCGGTTGAGGAGCTTCATCCTGAGGTTTACCGGCCTCGACGGCCGCTCCGGAAACACGCCCATGGCGTAAACCTGCTGGGTGAAGATCTCGGAGAAGAGAAAGTAAAAAACGATTCCGGAGAAAGCCGCGAGGAAGGTGGTAATCCACATGAGCGAAATCTGCAGGCTTGTGAGGTCCAGAATTATCATGTACGGCACGATAGCCATGCCGAGGCCGACGATCCACCTGAAAAAGGCCCCTATGCTGTGCAGGTAGGGGAGCAACATGAAACGCCTGAAGGCCCCGTCATACACCTCGCGCGTGACTTCGGCCCCCGCCAGGAGCGCCGTGAAATAGGATGTGATCGGCGTCACGACGATCTTGTTGTTGATTAGGGTCGTGGCCAGGGACACGGGGAAAACTATTGTCATGACGATAAAGAACGTGCGCCACTGCTCCGCGGTGAACTCTATATTGAGCCACAGGACGAATACGAT
>ERZ795056.2357-NODE-2357-length-20987-cov-4.750812_pt1 | contig 20987 bp, 17 predicted proteins | sample MGYA00375140_ERZ795056 | MGnify/ENA primary metagenome ERZ795056 (study PRJEB30185, sample SAMN05720227) | activated sludge metagenome | isolation source: Anaerobic digester | place: USA | collected 2015-03-09 ... | reverse complement strand
CTATCACCGTCAATCAAAGTGGCATCTATATCTTGTCTGCGTCAACGCCTTGTGGCTGGGTCTATGACACCCTTATGCTTACCGTTATCGACTGTGATACCTTCCCCGAAGCATTACCTCCTGATGTAAGCCACTTTACAGCATGTCCTGTATTTACGCCTAATGCCTTCTCTCCCAACGATGACCAGATAAACGACCTATTTGGTGCGAAATTTCAATCGAGTATTTCCATGAAATTTATCCGGATGGATATTTATAATCGTTATGGGGAATTGGTATTCTCAACCCAAAATGAAAAAGGAATGTGGGATGGCAAGCAAGGTTCCTCGCCGGCACCGATGGATACTTACTTCTACATGATTCGATACCAATGTCACGGTGTCCCGCAAATGGCAAAGGGCGATCTCTTGCTGATTCGATAAGTGGGCATTTTTCACATAGTTTTAACGCACAATGAGCAGGGTGAAAACTTAATTTTGTCCTCCGCCCGAAACTGGGTGATGAGGCATGAAATCTATCATTGTAGGCATATTATGTGTTTTGGTTGGGAGCTGGGTGCATGCGCAAGAAATTGTCATGATCACTCAACCTGCTGCTAACAAAGTGGGCATTCAGGATGCCTTTGAGGTGAAATATATCATTAAAAATGCATCACAAGTTGAAAATTTCAATTTACCCGATTTACGTGACTTTCAGGTATTGAGCGGGCCGTCACAAATGACAAGCACATCCATTATCAATGGTGAACGAAGTGTAAGTTTTGAACTTACCTATGTGTTTCGAGCTAAACGAAAAGGCCAACTTGTAATCCCCGGAGGAATTGCCACTTCACGTGGTCGAGAATACAAATCCAATAATGTCACGATAGAGGTAATCGATGGTAGCGTTCGAAGCCAACAACAACAGCGTCAGCGCAGAGATCCTTTTGACGATCCTTTTTTCCAAGATCCTTTTGGTGACGACATGTTCGCCGATATGCAAAAGCAACATCAACAAATGATGAAAAGGTTGCAACAAGGTATGCAAGGCCAAATGCCCCAAGGACAAATGATTCCGCAATCAAGACTCCCTAATAACCGTGCACCTGAAATTATTAGTAAACAAGACATTGCACAAAATCTTTTTATTAAGGTGGATGTCGACAAAACAAATGTCACACTTGGGGAACAAATTACAGCTACTTACAAATTGTATGCGCGTATGCCGATGGAAGTGAACCTTACTAAACTTCCATCCCTTGTAGGTTTTTGGAGCCAAGATTTTAAAATTCCACAACCTCCAAAACCGACTCGCGAGGTGATTAACGGAAAAGAATACCAAGTGTTTGAAATCAAACGAACAGCCTTATTCCCAACTCAGACCGGCACTCTCGAATTAGATGCCGCTGAAGCAGAAGGTATGGCGCAATTAATTGTCCCGAAAAAAGTAAAACAAGACAATCCTTTTGACCGTTTCTTTGGCCGTGGTGGACAAGAACAATATGTAACTACTTACGAATATGAAGAAACGCCGGTTAAGTTGCGTAGTAGTCCCATAAAAATTCAAGTAACAGGCTTACCGACAGACAATAAACCAACTTCGTTCAACGGCGCCGTTGGGCAATACACCATCGAAAGCAATATCGACAAAACAGAATTAACCACTGATGATAATGCGATTATAACCTTGCGTGTCAGTGGTTCGGGCAATTTAAAACTCATTGGAACCCCGGCCTTAAAAATTCCGGATGATATTGATTCATTTGATCCGACAGCCGATGATACCATCACTAACACCAATGATATTATCGCAGGGTATAAGACATTTACTTATACGCTCGCCCCACAAATCGCTGGTACATTTACTATTCCACCGGCTGCCTTTTCCTATTACGATCCTATTTTAAAAACCTACAAAACTCTCAATACCCCATCCTATACACTTCATGTTAAACCAGGAAAGAACACACGATATACAGCTGACAATCGCCTCCCTAAAGACATCCATGATATTCATTCAAAAGCACTAAATATTCAGAAAGAAAGCAAGCCTGTCTCCTTACCTAAGCACCCTTTGTTTTGGAGTGGTTTTGCCTTGCCCTTCTTGGCTTATTTAGGCTTTATATTTGTTCGTCGTAAAGAAGATGAACTACGCAGTAATACTACTTTATTTAAAAATAAAAAGGCGAATAAAATTGCCTTGAAACGTTTAACGACCGCTGAAAAATTCTTAAAAACGTCGGCTCAAGGTCCTTTTTACGAAGAAACATCCAAAGCCGTTTGGCTATATCTTAGTGATAAATTATCCATCCCTCTTTCAGTATTATCGAAAGAAGTCGCAGAAGAAAAAATGACGGAAAAGAAAATTAGCGTGGACTTACAATCCGAATTATTCCGCATCACCCAAGAATGTGAAATGGCCTTGTATAGCCCCGAAAGTGGCAGCATGAAAATGCACCAAACCTATAGCGATACTTTAAAATTAATTGGAAAACTAGAAGACCATCTATCATGAAAAAAGGATTGATAATTTGCTGTCTACTTCTTGTAACCGTCATGTGGAATTCCTATGCCGAAACCAATTTGATGTTTGAAAAAGCGAATCAACAATATCATAATAAAAATTACGACTCTGCCGTGCATTTGTATCAAGAAATGATTGATGATGGATATGCACATAGTGATTTATTTTACAATGCCGGTAACGCCTATTTTCGCATCAACAAAATTGGCATGGCCATTTGGTGTTATCAAAATGCACTGAATCGACATTATGAAAAAAATTATGCTGAGAACTTGTTGCTGGCACAAAAACGAATTAAAAATCCCATAGCGTCACCGCGCGAAATATTTTTTATTCGATGGTGGAAAGGATGGCTGGGTTTATTTACGGTGAATCAATGGTCTATCATTGCCCTAGTTACTTTTTTACTGGGTATGACTTTGCTGTTTGTTCGAATCATAAAATCGAACACTTCTTCCAAATGGCCTTCACGAATTTTATTGAGCATGTCAATCCTATGTTTACTCATGGTTGCCTTTCGCTATATGAGTGGCCTCGAACGAAAACATGCCATTGTCATTGCTTCGGCACAAAACGGAAATCCATCCGAGTTAAGTGAAGGAATCGAAGTCATCATTCTTCGTGAGCAAACCAACACCTGCATGGTTATTTTACCTGATGGGAAAAAAGCAACACTCGCGACTCAATCCCTCAAATTTTTATAATGGCTTCTTTGGGAATTTATAAGCATTCGATTTAAGCTGATTGAATCCTTAGCACGCGTGTAGTTTCATCCACTATGTCTAATTCGATATGTAGTGTTTGCGAAGGCAATAAACCTAATGCTATTTCAGGCCATTCTACAAATACATACGCCTCAGTTTGTCGAATCACATCTTCTACACCAGCCTCAATCGCTTCGTCTTCATTTTTTAATCGATACCAATCCATATGAAAAATGCGCTGCTGTTGGCGCCCTTGATATTCTTGAATGATTGAAAATGTGGGGCTACTCACACCATCATCAACGCCTAATTGTTTACACAAAGCTCGAATCAAGGTTGTTTTTCCACGGCCCATTTCAGCGTGAAATGCCATTATCTTTTGACCTGCAAATTCAGTCAATAACCACGTTACGACTTCCTCTATTTGATCGAGTGAAAAACTTCGTTGCATAGTGTGTAAAGATAAAAGCAAAATTACATTCGAACTTATCGAAGTCATTATTATCCTAAAAAATTCTACTCATTTTTTACAATATTCATTTGTATGACTTGTATTCAATTTCTGAGGAAAACAGGGCTTTGCTTTTCTACTCAAAATAAAACAAGGGCCGAAGGCTTTAGAGGTCTACCTTTGCAATATGAGTATTCCTGTTCAATGTCAAGTTGAGGGTATGACATGCGGCAATTGCGCTCTCACCATTCAAAAATATTTGAGTAAACAAGGCGCTACCCATGTAGTAGCCAATGCCGCTACCGGTGAAGTGGCCTTTCAAGTCGCTGAAGAAAAAAATATAGACCAACTTTTCGATGGAATTGATTCGCTTGGTTATCATGTGCAACGAGCTAAAGATGGCGAAGGCTCCAACTCATCATCCGTCAAACCTTTACTTTTAATTTCATTTCTTCTCTGGCTTCCATTGATAAGCCATATGTTTATTTCATGGGAGCCTTTGCATTTACCATGGGTGCAATTTCTGTTGGCATTACCGGTTTATGTGATTGGTGTTTATCATTTCGGGCGAAGTGCTGTTCGTTCTATCATAAACAAAATACCCAATATGGATGTATTGGTATTTTTAGGTTCAACTGCGGCCTTCGTATACAGTTGCATGGGTTGGTGGTTGCATCCTGAGGCCGTTCACGACTATTTGTTTTTCGAAACCGCTTCTTCCATTATCACATTGGTGTTAGCAGGCAACTACCTAGAAGAATATACCGTTCGTTCTACTGCCGGTGCCATGAAAGAATTAATGAAGTATCAAAAAACGAAGACCACCATCGTTTGGACCGACAGTATTGGCAATGAAACCCTGCAGGAAATTGAAAACGAATTTGTTCGCGTGGATGATGTATTACAAGTAAACGCCGGCGACAAAATACCTTCTGACGGGAAACTTATTTCAGGCACAGCCCTTGTGGATGAGAGTATGATGACAGGCGAGAGTGCTCCGGTGCTTAAAGAAGTTGGGAGTGATGTAACCGGAGGTACTATCGTCGTGCAAGGAAATCTTCGCATGAAAGCAAGTGCCGTGGGTAATAATACCGCCTTAGCAACTATCATTAAATTGGTCAATGAGGCGCAAGCTGCCAAACCACCTATGCAAAAACTAGCCGATCGCATCAGTGCTATTTTTGTACCCGTCGTCATCGTTATCGCAATACTCACATTTATCATGAATGCATTTGTTTTTCATCAACCGATTTCAAACAGCATGATGCGTATGATTGCCGTGATGGTGATTGCCTGTCCTTGTGCGATGGGATTAGCCACACCCGCCGCGATTATGGTTGGATTAGGAAGAGCAGCCCGTAATGGCATTCTTATTAAAGGCGGCGACACCTTAGAACGTTTTAAAACAATTCAACAAATTGTGTTTGATAAAACCGGCACTCTTACTACCGGAAATTTAACTATTGATTGTTTTGAAACCACCATGAAACATGATGAATTTAAATCGATTGTCAATACGCTTGAATCCCATTCATCGCATCCCATTGCCAAAAGTATTTGCAGCGCTTGGGCAAATTTCAGGACGGAATTTACTGCCGTTGAAGAAATAAAAGGTATAGGAATACAAGCCCACGATCTTGAAGGTCATCAATGGGAATTAGGGTCCTACCGACTGGCCAAACTAAGCAAGAATCAAACTCGACATGATTTATACTTACTAAAAAATGGACAGCTTCAAGGGTGGATAGATATGAAAGACGAACTTCGACTTGGCACACAAGAAGCTATCAAGGCACTAAAGCAAAAAGGATATAAAACAATTTTATTGAGCGGTGATCGAAACGAAAAATGCGTACTAATCGCCAACGAATTGGGTATTGATGAAGTGTATAGCGAACAACTACCGCAAGACAAACTTAAGGTCCTCGACGAACTCATGAAAATAGCGCCGACAGCGATGGTAGGCGATGGTATTAATGATGCGCCGTCTTTAGCCAAGGCTAGTATTGGCATTTCATTAAGTGGAGCCACTCAAATTGCGATTCAAAGCGCTCAAGTCATTTTGCTTAAAAATAATTTATCCTCGCTCAGCGCTGCGATTCAATTAGGCAAGTCTACGTTTACCACCATACGTGAAAATTTATTCTGGGCTTTCTTCTATAATATTGCAGCTATTCCTGTGGCTGCGAGTGGATACCTTACACCCACTTGGGGCGCAGCACTCATGGGGCTCAGCGACATTGTGCTTTTATTAAATTCGTTGCGGCTTCGATACAGAAAGTTAAACTAATTGAATTTGCCATTCTTCTGTGACTTTTGATACATTATATTCATTTGCATTGAGAGAAATTTGCAATATGAAAAACTCCATTCAACTCTTCTTCAGCTTGTTGGTATTATCCACCATCATGGCTAACGCTCAAGATCATTTTAAATACAATGTTCAGTTAAATGCGATTACAATACCCAACTTGCCCGGCCTGCAATCATTTGCCTTTGGACAACATGATGGAAAGTGGTTATTGATTGGTGGTCGAAAGGATGGCTTACATGCTCGACAACCTTTCAATGCCTTTCCGGGCACCCAAAACAATTCGACTTTATATGTGGTTGACCCGCAAACAAAACAAGTCTGGACAGCGAGTTTATCCGTATTATCAACGGCGCTGAGTGAGCAATTACAATCAACCAATATGAATTTTTATCAAGACCAAGACACCTTGGTTATTATTGGTGGTTACGCCTTTGCAACGTCCGTCAATGATCATATCACATTTCCCTATATCACCACCATACAAGTTTCCGGTTTAATGCAAGCTATAGAAAATGGAAATTCGATTACCCCATACTTCAAACAAATTATGGATACAAATTTTGCGATAACCGGTGGGCAACTTGGCAAAATAGGAAACGAATTTATTTTAGTAGGTGGGCAACGATTTGATGGGCGCTATAACCCGATGGGGAATCCAACTTATGTGCAAACGTACTCCAATCAGGTAAAAAAATTCCAATTGAATAATACCGGAACACAGCCCGTGGTAAACAACTATCAGAGTACAGTAGATGCAGTTCATTTGCATCGTCGAGATTACAACTTACTCCCACAAATCTTCCCGGATGGAAGTGAAGGTTATACAATTTCTTCCGGCGTATTTCAAAACAATGTAGACTTACCCTATTTATACCCGGTGGATATTCATGCGACAGGGCATCACCCTCAAACCGGATTTAATCAATACTTGAGTCACTATCATAGTGCCAAAGCATGTTTGTATGATAGTACGAACAATGAAATGCACAGTTTGTTTTTTGGCGGCCTAAGTCAATATTATTATCAGAACAACACCTTAGTACAGGACAACAATGTACCTTTTGTAAAAACCATCAGTCGACTTTCCCGATATGCTGACAGTAGTTTGCACGAGTATAAAGTTGACAACGAGATGCCGGCATTTAATGGCGCAAGTGCCGAATTCATTCCCAATCATAATTTCCCGCATTATAGCAATGAGGTTCTTAAACTCAGTGCCATGCCACAAGACACGTTGCCTATTGGACACATTGTTGGCGGCATTGGTAGCACTAGTTTAAACCCTTTTACAGTGAATGCTACTAACAATACATTTGCGGAAACAACAATATACGAAGTTCAGCTTATTCGCAATGAAGCCTTATCATCCCATTCCATTCCCGGCAAAAACCCTTATCAACTCAATGTATTTCCCAATCCGTTCTCGACTGAATTTACACTAGAATTCGAACTACCCTCTTCAATGCCTGTACATTACTTTATCACCGGCACATCGGGTAATTTATTGCAAGAAGGCGAACTCCCTAGTGTTGCAGGGAAACACAAAGATGTATTGCAGATACAACAAGATATCCCATCTCAAAATCTAGTCCTTACAGTTGTCATTGACAATAAGTTTACGCTCCTACAAACCGTCTTTAAAAAATAACGAATTCGTACGCTTTTATAAATGAGCCTTCCATTCAAGGACTCATTCATTTACCTTTGTATTATCCAAACTACAAACTTCAAATACCATGATGTGACCAGTATTCACATCAACTATTTTAAACTTGTGAAAAGGAGTCTATTGTAATTTTAAAAAAAGCTATTCTTCTATGAAACATGACATTACTACCTCCGAAGACATCAAACTCCTATTAGATTCATTTTACGAAAAGGTTTTAGTAGACGATATCATAGGGTATATTTTTACTGAAGTAGCCCATATTGATTTACCTACTCATATGCCTCGCTTATATGCCTTTTGGGAAATGGCCTTATTATCGAAAGGTGGTTACGATGGCAACATGATGACACCGCATATTCAACTTCACAAAAAAGAACCTTTACGTGACGCCCATTTTGATCAATGGAAAAAATTATTTTACGAAACCATTGACGCGCATTTCGAAGGGCCTATTGCACAAATGGCGAAAGACAAAGCTCATGCGATGAGTTATTTACTACGCATGAAAACGACAGCTTCTGACAAACCAGGATTTATTCAATAAAATCCAACCCATTAGAATAGACCAAACGTCTTGTAGTGACTATGAAAAAAATACTCTTTACTCTAGCCCTTTGCGGTGCATTTGCATCCTGCATTAAAAAAAATGATAGTGATTATACCTATAACCTTGAAGCAGACGGACTTTTTGGTGGTGGATGCGGCGAAGCCAACATGATGATTGACTCCGGCAATGTATCACAAGCTATTGCTGTTCCCAATGTATTTACACCTAATAATGATGGGTTAAATGACCGCTTTAGACCCGTTACCTATTTGGCAACATCCTTGCAGATTGAGCAATTTATGATTTACGACTCGAATAAAGTCGTTCAATGGAAAGCCAATGAGAATGGACAACCGGACTATTGGAATGGCTATTTCAATAATCAACTTTATCAAGGCGTTTTTTATTATTCGTTTTACGTGCGCGACACCAATAATGGCTTAGGGTATCGTATGGGAAAAGCCCTTTGTTTCTGCTGTCATTTACACCCGTATTCCATGCTCAAGGACCTCAATAAATGCCATTTCGAAGATATGTTTGATGTGACCGATGGCACAACACCTTATGCCACGAAAGAATCTTTTTCTTGCCCTTAATCCATCGAAGATTAATTTGCAATGTGGCTAAATAAGTTCAATTACTTTTTTTTCTTGCTTTTTACGACCCCATATTTACCAAACTCAATGGCATAATCTACCCAACCACGTAATTGTTTTTCGGTTTTAAAACCAGCTGGTTCCACACTCAAAAAACTTTTCATTTGGCGTCCGGTAAACATCATTGGTTTCGCATGCTTTTTAGCCATTACCGACTCGCATTTTTCATCCACCACACGCAACATTAATTCATCCTGAATAATGCCTACACACATCTTTTCAGCGATCATGAAAGCCAAGCCTCCGAACATTTTCTTTTCTTCAAATTGAACATGTTCAGAATACAAAATATCTGAAATTCGCTGTGCTAATCCTTCATCGTATGCCATCCTGAACCATTTAAAAAATTACGAAGTACGTGAGATTATTTTTTCGAAGGCTTATCAAATTTTACCAACATCGCGGGTAAAATACTGAGGTTAGTAATCATGGCTAAAAACAAGGTCAAGGCTGTTAAATAACCTAATGCTTTGGTACCATCAAACTGTGAAACTAAAAACACAATAAAACCTGCCGCAAGAATCAAGGACGTATAAATAATACTAATCCCCGTTTCTTGAATAGTGGCCTTCACTGTTGGCTCTGGCGCAAACTGATTGGCGGCTAAATCTTGTTTATAGTTCACTAAAAATCGTATCGTCACATCAATCGCTATACCCAAGGCAATGCTAAATACCAATACCGTGGAAGGCTTCAACGGGATACCTGCAAAGCCCATGATGCCGGCGGTGATAATAAGCGGTATCATATTTGTAATAATCGAGATCACAACAATGCGCCATGAATGAAATAAGAAAATCATACAAACAATAATCATCAATAAGGCAAGCACCAAACTATCTCGCAAACTATTTATAATAAATTTACTGCCTTCCAAAAACACAATACTCGTGCCGGTGAAGGTGACGGTATATCGTTTAGGATTAAAAATTTGATCAGCTTGTTGACGAACACTATCCAACAATTTTGGCAATCGAACCGAACCAATATCTTCAATGCCGACACTAATACGCGCGTAACGTTTAGTTGTATCAACAAATGAGCGAATCAAACTATTAAACTGACTTTTACCCGTATCGGTTTTCATTTTTAAATAGGGTAATAAAAAGGCCACATCAAAACTATTCGGCACTCCAAAACTCGAACTGTCCCCATCATAATACGCTTGTCGTGCAAACTTCACTGCTTCGGCAATCGACAAAGGTTTTGACATTTGCGGGTATTGTCGCAAGGCTGAACTTAATTCATCAATTTTTTGCAAGCTAGATAATGACGTCGCACCATTTTTCTTTTTCGTATCAATCACAATTTCCAGAGGCATTACACCATGGAAATTTTTCTCGAAATATTTTAAGTCTGAATAAATGGAATTATTCTTCGGCAAATCATCTACGATATAGCCTTCACTTTTCAATCGAAAAATCCCGATTACAGATATGCCGATTAACAAGACCCAAAACGCAGTTACAAATTTTGGATGCGTGACCACATAGAATTCGAACTTCAATAACACACTGGTCAAAAATTTATTTTCTAAGTATTGAGTATGCTTGGTTTCTGGAGCTTTCAAATAACTAAAGATGGCAGGCAAGCCAAACAATGAAACGAAAAACACTACCAAAATACTTAATCCGGCTACCAAGCCAAACTCGCGTAAAATTTCACTTTTGGTAAAATAAAAAACACCAAAACCAATAGCTGCTGTTAGGTTGGTAAATAAAGTAACCACACCCATGCGTTCCACCATGCCGAGCAAAGACTGTTGTTTATCACCGCTTTGTTCAAACAAGGTATGGTATTTATTTAAAAAATAAATGCAATTCGGGATTCCGATCACCACCATCAAGGGCGCTACCAATGCAGTCAAGATAGAAATTTTATACCCCATCAATGCAATAATGCCTAAGGCCCAACAAACGCCGGCAAATACAATCAATACTGATGAAAATACCGCACTTAACGAACGGAAAAATAAAAATAGAATCACCGCTGTGAGTACCAATGATGCAATCAAGATTAACCGCATTTCATACTTGACACTTTCCGAAAACTCTGAACGAATAAATGGCAAGCCCGAATAATGTGCCTTTAAATTGACAGAGGTGGCAAACTCATCGGTCATCGCTTTTAATTCTTTGACAACTTCGATTCGTCGTGCTGTTTTCAACACATCCTTGTTCATGTAAATGGCGGTCAAATACGAATGTGATGTTGGATTGTACAATAAGTCACGGTAAAAAGGAAGATTTAAAAATGTGGCCACACTGCTATCGAAAGCAACACCATCGCGAAAAATTGGCATGGTCGTCAATCGCTCTACACTATCTCCGGATTCCTTGATCACATTAATTGCTGTTGGAATTCCTAAAATATTTTCGATGCCCGGAATTGCTTTAACCTTACGTTGCCACTCGGTAAATTTTTTAAAAAATTCAGGTTCAAAAAAATCTTGTTTTTCAAAGCCGACTACCAACATGGAGCCATCCTCTCCAAACATTTTTTTAAAATTCTGATGTTCGATATACTTGGGATGATTGGAAGGAATTGCACTATTCGTGTCATATTTCATTCCGACCTTGCTGCCCAAATACCCCATGAACAATGTTGTAATAAATAGAACAATCAGGATGGGCGCCCTGAAACGAAGTATAAAATGAGCTAGCTGTTTCCACATAAGGGCGGCAAAGATACCATCAAACTTAAAAAATAGGTTGTTTTCACGGCAATATTCTTTATCTCAATTCGTTATGAAATGCCTTATTTTTGACATATGAAGGATGCGATTCAGTTTATTGGAAAATTATTCTTAGGTCTAGCGTTAGCTCATTCTGTGCAAGCACAACCTACTGCCGTCGGAAATTGGCGTACACACTTCGCCTATAACTCCGCTAATAGTATTGAAATAGTCGAAGATGTGATTTACACAGCAGGGATGCAACTCAATACCTATTCGCTTACCGAACAAGAATACAGTAGCTATTCCAAAGTAAATGGGTTAAGCGATGCTGACATCAGTTTAATACGTTATGACAAGGAAAGCAAATTCCTCATAATCATATACACCAACGGCAATATCGATTTATTGAACCAAGGTCAGTTTAGCAATATCCCTAATATAAAAAATCAAAACATTACCGGAAGTAAACGAATCAATTCCGTTTTCTTCAAAAACAAACTCATGTACCTCTCAACCGATTTTGGTATTGTGGTGATTAATCCTATCCGAAACGAAATCAAAGAAACCTATGTCTTGCAACTCAACTCGCAACAATTAGAAGTGAAAGACCTTTGCAACCTCAATGGTTTTTTCTATGCAGCCACCAATCAAGGTTTGTTTCGTGCCGATGAAAATAATATCGAACTTCAAAATTACACCAGCTGGAATCAAGTGGTTAGTACGCCCTTAAATTTCACCTTTTCTCAAAACAATTTATTGTTCGCCGGTTCAAATACTACGTTGTATCAAGTGCAAGGAAGCGCCCTCACGTCATTTTATACCACAACATCCGGCATATCGCGCATTCGTACCGGAAGCAGTGACTTCTACGTTTGCGAACAGGGAAATCAAAAAGCAGTAAAAATATTTAATGGCAACGGGGTTTTGTTAGATTCGGCGAGGTATATAAATCCGGGTGATGTGGTCGAACGCAATGCAAATGAAATTTGGGAGGCCGACAATTGGGAAGGTTGTGTTAAACTAAATAACCGCACCTCAAAAGAACTCGTCAATCCGAATGGTATTTACAGCAATTCAGTATATAACTTGAGTTACGCGAATGACCAAATTTGGGTTTCAGGAGGTGGCGAATTAGAATGGGTATACCTTTTCAATCGAACCGGTATTTCACAATTAAAATCGGATGGCGATTGGGTTTGGTATAATGCCAATTATGGAATCGCTGCAATGGATAGTGTACTTGATATTTTAGATGTAACCGTCGATACGCGCAATCAATATATTTATGGTGCCTCATTTGGAGGTGGTCTATTAGAAATTCACCCGGACCGCAGTACGACTGTATACAAAAACACCGCTTATATTTTACCGTTTGGTAGTAGCTACCGAATTACCGGTCTTGCATTTGATAACAATCATAATTTGTGGATGAGCAACTATGGATCAGAAGCGCAATTGGTAGTCAAAAAAGCCGATGGTTCTTGGCAGAGTTTTGGGTTCCCCTATGGCGTTTCCGAAAAAGCGGCGAGTCAAGTCGTGATTGACAATGCCAATCAAAAATGGGTTGTAGCGCCTCGCGGAATTGGTATTTATGTACTAAACGACAACAATACCATTGATAATAAAAGCGATGATGAGATTCGCTTTTTGCGCATGGGTGACGGTTTTGGAAATTTACCGAATAACGAAGTCAATTGCATTGAAAAGGATAAGAATGGTAAACTTTGGGTTGGTACAGCCGATGGCATTGGCATTTTCAATTGCCCTGAGAGCATAACTAGCACAACGGGTTGTGATGCCGAATTAAAAACGGTGCAATACGACCAAGATGCTGGGCATTTATTTCAACGAGAAAATGTACGTACGATTGCTGTCGATGGCGCGAATAATAAATGGATTGGCACGAACAATGGAGTTTGGCATATCAGTGATGATGCCGAAAAAATTCTGCAACGATTTACTATGCAAAATAGCCCATTGCCAAGTAACGAAATCAATAAAATTTTAATTCATCCAAAGACAGGTATTGTTTATATCGCAACTAACGCCGGGCTTGTTTCGTATCGAGGTGAAGCTACAGATGGCAACGAAACTCAAGATGCGTTGACGGTTTTCCCGAATCCTGTCCCCTCCGGTTATCAAGGTAAAATTTCCATCAAAGGCCTTGTCGAGAATTCGGATGTTCGTATTACCGATATCGCAGGACAATTAATTTATCGTACCAAAGCCCAAGGCGGACAAGCAGTTTGGAATGGAAAACACTATACCGGCACACAACCGAAAACAGGTGTTTACTATGTGTTTGTCACCAATGCCGATGGTAGTGAAACGAAAGCAGGAAAATTTATTTTTAATGAGTAAATTTTCTATCCTGCATGCTGCATCATACTAAGGGTATTGTTTTACGCACCATTAAATTTGGCGAAACCAGTATCGTCGTGAATATTTATACAGAGCTATTTGGCGTGCAACATTATTTGGTTCAAGGTGTTCGCACTGAAAAACGGTCCTCTGCCAAAGCCAATCTTTACCAAGCCGGTACTATGTTGGAGTTGATCGTTTATCATCACCCCAACAAAGATTTACAACGCATTAAAGAAGCGCATATTAGTTATTTGTATCAACAGCTTCACCAACATATGGTCAAAAATACGTTGATGATTTATATGTTGGAATTGATATCGCGCACCATGACAGAGCCCGAAGCTAACCCTGAACTTTTTTCATTTTTTGAAGACAACTTAAAAGACATCGATGTTCAACCTGTTTCGGCACTCACATTTTTCCCCTTGCATTTCACACTCGAACTCGCCTCGCAGTTAGGCTTTTCTATACAAGATGCTTATACCGCCGACACACCTATTCTTGATTTAGTCAATGGACGATTTTGCGCACAACACGATTTACAAAGTATGTATTTTCTCGAAGGCGATCAGGCGCGATGGTTTTCACACATCGCCAATGCGCAAAGTATTGATGATTCGTCGTTTACCGGCGAAAAACGACAAGCCCTTTTAATGGATTGTATTCAATACTTGCGTTTACATATACCGTCGATGGGTGAACTTAAAACGCTCTCCATTCTTCATGCTATTTTACATTAAAAAGGTGCAGCAGCAGGTTTGTTTTGCATCACAGCTTCAATCTTTGCTAAACGAGCTGGTGTTAATTTTTCTAAGACATCCAGCGCTTTAAAATTTTCCACCAATTGACTTTTTTGCGTTGCTCCTAAAATGGTTGAACTCACATTCGGATTGGCTAAGGTCCATGCGATACTTAATTGTGCTAAGGTGCATTCCAATTCTGTGGCTATCTTTTGCAATTTTCGCACTTTATCTAATTTGTCTTTTTGCAACCAGCGATCCGTCAACCATTCAAAGCCTTTCATACCTAATCGACTACCCTTCGGCACGCCATCTAGATATTTACCACTGAGCAATCCTGCAGCCAAGGGACTCCAAATGGTGGTTCCCATTCCTTGTCGTTGAAAAATGCCAGCAAACTCTTGTTCCATTTTTTGACGCTCAAACAAATTGTATTGCGGCTGCTCTACCGAAGGCCCTATTAATTTATATTCCGCAGCAACACGATGAGCTTCCATTATTTCTACACCACTCCATTCACTGGTGCCCCAATACAAAATTTTTCCTTGCTGAAGTAAGGTGTTCATGGCAAGTACTGTTTCTTCAATAGGCGTATTTTTATCGGCACGATGACAATAATACAAATCGAGATAATCCACTTGCATGCGGGTTAAGGCTTCATGACAACCTTCGATGACATGTTTACGACTGAGGCCAGTTTGATTGGGTTTATTGTTTTCACCACGCCAACCAAAATAGACTTTGCTACTTAACACAAAACTCGTGCGATCCCATTTTTTCTTTTTCAACACACGCCCCATCATATTCTCACTTTCACCCAGCGCATAAATTTCAGCATTATCAAAAAAATTAACGCCTTGATCATAAGCAAACCCCATGAGCTCATCGGCTTTCTTATCGTTGATTTGTTTATGAAATGTAACCCAGCTTCCAAAGGACAGTGCACTCAATTGCAGTCCTGATTTTCCCATTCGACGATATTGCATGTGATTGATTTTGTTGTTCGGAATTTCTCCTTAATATTTTGCACCACTCACCCCGATTTGTTCAATGGGATGCCATGTTGTTTTTACTTCTTGCAAATCCATAATCAAATATGGATTGGCCGATGCCGCATCTTCCCAGTTCTTTTGCCACTCACGACTACGCTTTACATTCCCGGCTGAAAGTGCCGACAACGACTTCATTTCATGTTGATCGCCACGACAATAAACAATGGCATTCACATCCATGTGTGATGCATAATGAGAGGCGAGTTCTTTTGCGGTACCGGTTAATATATTGACGATACCACCAGGCAAATCAGAGGTCGCTAAGACTTCACCCCAAGTGATACTGCACAGTGGTTTGCTTTCAGAAGCGAGAACCACGCAAGTATTACCACCCGCAATAACTGGCAAGACTACCGATACAAGTCCTAATAATGAAGTTTCTTCCGGTGCAATCACCGCCACAACGCCCATAGGTTCTGTGACAGAGAAATTAAAATGTGAACTCGATACCGGATTCACCGCACTGAATAATTGTTGATACTTATCGCACCATCCGCTATAATACACACATCGATCAATGGATAAACTCACTTCTTTATCGGCTTGCTTTTGGCTGGCACCTTGCAACATCAACTCTTCGATAAATTGTGCGCGACGCCCTTCCATGATTTCAGCAATACGATATAAAATTTGAGACCGATTATACGCAGCTCGCTCACTCCAACTCGTCTGTGCACCACGCGCCGCTTGAACTGCATTCCGAAAATCTTTACGCGAGGATAAACACATATTGGCGATCACCTCTTTTTTCGCATTCTGTAATGGGTAAAATCGTCCACTTTCAGTGCGTGGAAATTGTCCCCCAATATATAATTTGTAGGTTTTAAAAATACTCACTCGATCCATCATAAAGGGTGTTAAATTAGTCAAGTTACTTTCAAGTAGCAGCCAAATGCGATGCTATCTTGTGTCAACAAAGGTGCTAAAAATTGAACAAACGTGCAAGCCTTATTTTAATGAACTTGCTGCTGACAAGGCCGCATGAACGATACTGGCTTTGGACGGACCAATCACCTCGGCTAATTCACTTACATTGGCTTTTTTTACCTTGGCAACCGATTTAAAATGACGCAATAATTGATGCGCTGTTTTTTCGCCAATTCCTTCAATAGTTTCAAGCTCATTTTTGACAATACCCTTACTGCGTGTTTGGCGATGGAAGGTGATACCAAATCGATGCACTTCGTCACGAACGCGCTTCACTAAATTTAACGCTGCACTTTGAAAACCTAACTTTAAAGAATCTTTGTCGCCCGGGAAAAAAATTTCTTCGACATTCTTGGCCAACCCTACCACGGTTGTTTTGCCAATTAAATTCAAGGCACGAATACTTTCCATGGCGGCTCCTAATTGCCCCTTTCCTCCATCAATGATAATGAGTTGAGGAATATCGCCTTTTTCTGCCAAAACACGTGCATAGCGTCGGTACACAATTTCCTTCATTGAGGCAAAATCATTAGCGCCTACCACTGTTTTTACATGATAGTGACGATACTCTTTTTTTGACGGCATCGCCTGACGAAAACAAACCATGGCTGCCACCGGATACGCACCTTGAAAGTTTGAGTTATCAAAACATTCGATATGAACAGGTAGTTCTTTTAGGTTCAAACTTTGCTGCAACTCGAGTAGTAATTGTTGATTTTGTTCGTCGTTCAAATCACCTAATTGCAAGGCATCTTTACGAAGAATATCTTTTAAGAAAAGCTGCGCATTTTGCTCGGATAGCTCAAACAATTTTTTCTTATCGCCTAAGCGAGGTACAGTTTGCACAATATCAAAAGGAAGTTCACACACTACCGGTAAAATAATTTCTTTGGAATAACTTTTTAATCGGTCCCGTAATTGAGGAATAGCTTCACTCAAAATTTCGACATCTCGTTCTTCAAAGCGCCGATCGATGCGCACCGAATGGGTTTGTGTAATACTTCCCTGTACGATAATCATATAATTGATGACAGCTAATTTGTCAGTCATAATTAAACTACAAACGTCTACATGATCAATTTTCGGATTGACCACAATGGATTTGGATTGATAGTTCGCAATGAATTCGAGTTTTTGTTTAACAATTTCGGCTTTTTCAAATTCAAGTTTTTCGGCATACTGCATCATTTCTTGCCGATAGTATTTTGTGATTTCTCCTAGCTTCCCTTGAAAGACCTCCTTCACCTGATTCACATGCCAAGCATAGTCAGTGCGACTTTGCAGTCCAACACAAGGCGCTTTGCAATTGCCGATATGATATTCGAGACACTCTTTGAATTTACCTTGCGCAATTGACTTTTCGGTTAAACTAAGATTGCACGAACGAATAGGAATTGTTTGTTTGAGAAAGGCAAAAAGCGAGCGTACTTGATGCACCGCCGTATAAGGTCCTAAATAGGTAGACCCATCCTTGATAAGTCTACGTGTCAGAAAGATACGAGGAAACTCTTCATTTTTTATGACGATATACGGATAGCTACGATCGTCTTTCAACATCAAATTATACTTCGGCTGGTATTGCTTAATCAACGAATTCTCTAATAGCAAGGCATCTTGTTCGGTATCCACTATCGTAAATTCCATGCGTATGATATCTTCCACCAAACGTTTGGTTTTATAATATGCTTGATTTTTGTTGAAGTAAGACCCCACTCGTTTTTTTAAATTCTTGGCTTTCCCTACGTAAATGATTTTATCGTCCTCGTTGAAATAACGATAGACGCCGGCTTGCGTAGGAATGCTTGGGTAAATGAGTGAAAATTCGTCCTTAGTCACAGCGCGAATTTAGCGTAAAAAACAACAGGGCCATAGTCAGGTCTTCAGGCATTTGATGTTTGTTTAAAAAATAAGCCGTTCCTTTTGTCTTCAAACAAAATTCAAACCACTCATCCATTTTCTGCGGGAGATATTGTAATTTCATCCACCTTTACAAAAATTTTAAAACCATGAATGCACACGAAATAGATTACAAAATATTTGGGGAAGAGATGCAACACATCGAGATTGAACTTGACCCTAATGAAACAACCATTGCCGAAAGCGGCGCCTTTATGATGATGGACGACGGCGTAGATATGCAAACCATATTTGGCGATGGCAGCCAGCAACAAGGCGGCTTAATGGGCAAACTGTTTAGCGCCGGCAAACGTTTACTAACCGGTGAAAGTTTATTTATGACGGCCTTCACCAATAATGGCCAAGGAAAAAAGCGAGTTCACTTTGCCTCACCATACCCCGGAAAAATTATACCCATGAATTTGTCTGAATTAGGCGGTAAAATGATTTGCCAAAAAGATGCATTTTTATGTGCCGCGAAAGGTGTTAGTGTAGGCATCGAATTTCAGCGTAAACTCGGCACCGGCATTTTCGGGGGAGAAGGTTTTATCATGCAAAAACTAGAAGGCGATGGTATGGCCTTTGTTCATGCCGGTGGACATGTGTTCGAACGCACCTTAGCACCCGGCGAAGTGTTGAAAATTGATACCGGCTGTGTAGTGGCCTATACCAAAGAAATTGATTTTGACGTGCAATTTATTGGCGGTATCAAAAACATGGTGTTTGGAGGCGAAGGATTGTTCTTCGCGACCTTACGTGGTCCCGGAAAAGTATGGGTACAATCACTTCCTGTTAGTCGTTTAGCGTCTCGCATCATGGCATATGGCGCTCTTGGTCGTCGTAAAGAAGAAGGCAGTATCCTCGGCGGGCTTGGCAATTTGCTGGATGGTGATGGTATTTAATTTAAAGAAAATGAAATCTAAACGCCTTACTGATGTGAGGCGTTTTTTTATGTCAATGCATATGCTTTTTTCTCATAGCTAAACTTGAGCAATATCATAGTTGCAAACTTCAATGAATGTTAGCTTTGTTGATTAAAATATAATAACCATGACTATTGAACTCAAATTAAATGAAACTATACAAGAAGTGAAGAATGCTTTCTCTGCTTACTTCCCTTATTTGTCACTCGAATTTTACACGCAAAAACATAATGCCGGAGAAGGCTCTGATGCGGCACAAATCAATCATCAACAATCATTACAAGGTCTTATTCAACATGAAGGATTTTTGCATATCACACCTGACATGAAGGTCTCAGAATTTGAACTTATGTGTGCCAACCAATTTGGTTTGTTTGTACAAGTATTTCGCAAATCCGGTAAGCTTTGGTTGCAAACCATTCGCACTGATCATTGGACTTTGGTGGCTCAAAATGAAGAAGGACGGGCTATGTGTGAAGATGTAAATGGCGACGAAATAGGTGATTATCACGAGCAAGAATAAACTAGGCACGTCGTTGCGCTTTTAGCATTCTCGCATTACCAAACATATCATTGCGCAATTCGGATTCCCATTCTTCCGTAGAGAAGAGTTCATGCACTTGTATGGCAAATGACTGATGAAGTTCAAAAAATATCAATCCCTCGGGACGAAGTTGTTGAAGTGCCATTTGTTGTATAGCCTTGTAAAATTGCAACGGATCATTGTTGGTCACAAATAAAGCGAGGGCCGGTTCTGCTTGTACTACATGCGTCGACAACTCTTGTGTTTCTTCTAACGTTATATAGGGCGGATTACTGATAATAAGGTCGAAGCTACCCAATTGCTCCCGCGAAGGTTGTAAAATATCTTGTTGTTCAAAAGTAATTTCTACTTCATGTTGTAATGCATTTTCCTTGGCGATTTGCAAGGCTTCATGGCTTATATCCACCGCCACCATGTTGCATGCGGGGAATTTTTTTTTCAGACTAATAGCGATGCAAGCACTTCCGGTACCGATGTCTATCACTCGAGGGTTAATTCCGAGTGCCGGCATTTCAGTTAAGGCCCATTGTACCAATTCTTCGGTCTCGGGCCGCGGTATCAGCACAGCCGGACTCACCTTGAATTGGCTACCGGCAAACCATTCATAGCCTAAAATATATTGCACGGGTTCATGATGTTTCAATCGAGTGGCAATATTCGCTAACATGGTTTCATCATAGGAATAGTCTGTATCAAATCGAACTTGTGCGCGTGACAATCCACTCAACTCTTCTGCAATACGCCACCACAATTCTTGCGTATTTCCTTGCGGAATTTCGTTGCCTAGCATTTGCTGCATGAAGGTAAGCGCTTGTCTAAAATTCATAGTGCAAGTAAATAAAATTCATTGATTAGCACCGAAATTTGAGGAACTCTTTTTCCAACTTGCTAATTACCTGGGTATCCTTACCTTTGTCTACTTACTTTATTGCTGCCATATGAAACAGTTAGATCATCGATTGTCCGCTTTATTATTTTTAAGTGGCTTTGTGTTTTTGCAAAGTTGTTTAAAAAATGATTT
>ERZ795056.2355-NODE-2355-length-20996-cov-6.001815_pt1 | contig 20996 bp, 18 predicted proteins | sample MGYA00375140_ERZ795056 | MGnify/ENA primary metagenome ERZ795056 (study PRJEB30185, sample SAMN05720227) | activated sludge metagenome | isolation source: Anaerobic digester | place: USA | collected 2015-03-09 ... | reverse complement strand
GAAGTGCGCTGCGCTGAGCCCGTCGAAGCGGGGCCGGGGGGTGAGGGTGGCGCGGTGTAACGTATGCCGGAATAACGCTCCGTGTCGTACTATAACCCCAAAAAGCCGCTTATGCGCGCCTCGTCGAAAACGCGCTTGAGGGGCTCGCTGATGGCGGAAATCTTTATGTCCATGCCCTTGCCCATAAGGGCGCGCTTTTTGCCCATGAGGTAGCCTAAAAGCTCGGAGGGGAGGTAGACGGTCTTGCTGAGGTCCACTATGATCTCGGTTGCGCCGCCCTCCAAAATGCTGTTTACAGCCTCCTCAAAGGAGGCCTTGTCGTCCAGCGTCGCGCGCGAGCTGTCTATGATGATCTTGTTGCCGATGATGGTGACCATGGATTTCCTTCTTGTTAGGGGACTTTGAGCGCGTATATTTCCAAATTCGATAGGGTTGCTACGGGCGTAAGAACCGCGGCTCCTGTTGATGTTATATGATATACGGACCCAGCAACATGCTCGGTTATGGATAGCTGAAAATCAGTTGAAGAATCGAAGCTGTAAACTGTGCCTGCGTTGCTAACCGTTATTGCGAAATCCTGCGCCGTGTAGCTAACGTTCGAGGGAATTGAATTTTCGTTAAAATGAATTTTAAGCTTAAATGAATTGGCATCGGAAGGATCCGAGTCGACCGCGATACCTACTTTGCCGGTAGAACCTATTGTTCCCAAAAATATTATGGCATACTGATGATTAGTTGGCGGAAAACTACCGCGAGAGATACCGTTCCAAGTGCCGCCCGTAATTCGGAAAGAAGTGTTTTGTAGGTTGAATTCACTCACGCTTCCCGGCGCAATCTTGAAGCCGGTCGAGTGGTCGCGGCCTTCGCCGGCGCCGCAGCCGGCCGCTGTAAGGGCCAGGGCGGCAAACAGGATGAACTTTTTCATTATATTGTGTAAACCAATCCGTAAAAATAACAGCGTAGTAGCTTCGCCGGGAACGGGAGTATTGTCAATAGGTTTTTTGGGATGTTTTTGCTCTTGACACAAGCTTTGTTTCGCCATATATTCACTCTACTCCGACTGTATTGGTATGGCATATTCGGCAATCAGGAGGGGGGGGCAGCTATAGTAGAGTTATTGCGCGGCCGAGAAATCAAGCCAGTGTTCCCAGGATTTGCGGCAAGTCTGATATCAATTAAAATGGTAATCATGAGAAGAGCAATAATACCCATCGTTATGGCGTTTTTAATGGCTTACACGGCTTTTGTGTCGGCAGAACAATTCACAACCCAGGACCGGGAACGAATCGTTCGGCTTGAAACGAATGTTGAAGCCGGTACCGCATCGATCCAGAGGCAACTTGATGATATCAAGAGCTTCATGTTCTGGGGATTCGGCGTTCTGTTCGGGGGGATGGGCATTCTGATAGGATTTGTGATATGGGACCGCAGAACCGCCTCGAGCCTGTCGCCATAAAAACCCGCGAGCTTTTGGAAAAAGAGGAAAAATTGGAGAGGGCGTTGAAGGAGTACGCTAAAAAAGAGCCGAAGCTTGCCGCCATTTTACGATCACTGAATTTATAGCCCGCATATCACATTAACAGAGGCGCGAAATCACTTTCGCGCCTCTGTGTGTATTCATACAGTTACTTCTCCGGCTGCTTTTGTTCGCGCTCCAGCGAACACTGAGGGGCCATTCAGGTGGGTACGCCGAGCTTCGGAAGCACCCATCTGTTAAGCACGAACCATAAAACAATAATCACTACAAACCAAAGGGTCGAACCCACGGGAGAACCTCCTTTGTTGTCAGCAGCGTGAGCCATTTTCTATGAAGAATCCGGCCCCATACGGCGTTTCCTGGTAGTTTACGGTAACCGGCGCCCCTGTGTCGATGTACCGCTGCATGTCCCTGTCCAACAGAATGTCGATTCCATTGTTGTTTAAGAGAAGGTCCTTGGTATCCTCCGACTCATCCAGAGCCAGTCCCAAACGGGGGCCTCCTCAACCGACGCCGGCGAAAACTATGCGCAGCGCCGGCTTTTTGTACTCGGCTTCGGCCATTATGGCCAGGATCTTCTCCTGGGCGCTGTCGGTAATGGTGATGTTCATCGCTTACCTCATATCCAATTTGTAATTCAGCGTCCTTTACTCCATTTCCAAAGCGGCTTTAAGAAAGCCGACCGCTAATAGAAGTTAGCGCTGTTTTAGCAAAAAGCGGAGTAAATATTCCGTATATTAAGAATATACTAAAATACTTTATTTTCGTCAATCAAATAATTTAGACGGGCTTAAAATAAAGAAAGCTCCGCGCAGCGCCGCGCTTCGATACGGGCTGCGCCCTACTCAGCGTCCGCCCTTCGACAGGCTCAGCAACCACCTGGCTTGTCTATAGGTTTTCCCTTTTACTTACTCCAGGGCTGCGCAGCCTAACGCCCCCGGCGCGCTGCGTAATAGACGAGTGTTCATATAGGGCTTGGGTTTTATTGTTTTCTAAATAGGCGGTAAAGAAAGCTTAAGACCCTCACCCCCTGGCCCCCTCTCCCATTAAGATTGGAAAAAAAGGAGAGGGGGGAGTCTTATGAGAGAACTAGTTCTGAACTTTACCCTAAAACACCTTCCCAGAAACTTTCAACTTTCGACTTTCAACTTTTGACTGTTTCACTTTCAACTGTTTCCCTTTCGACTGCTTATTAGCCTCCCGTAAGCCGCCGAGCCCTCTCAGAACACTATGGCCAGAACATCGTCGAAATAGTTTACGAAGCGCGCGTCAAGGCCCGCCTTTACGTGCCCCGGAAGCTCGTCGAAGTCCTTCTTGTTCTCGAGAGGGAAGACAATGGTCTTCACCCGGGCGCGCTTGGCTGCGAGGGTCTTTTCCTTTACGCCGCCTATGGGCAGCACCTTGCCGGTTATGGTAAGCTCGCCCGTCATGGCCACTCGTTTTTTGACCGGCTTGTTTTTGGCAAGCGAGTAGAGCGCCGTAGCCATGGTTATGCCGGCCGACGGCCCGTCCTTTGGGGTGGCCCCAGCCGGAACGTGCAGATGGATGATGTGGCCCTCGAAATAATCCTTCGCGATGCCGTAATCATCGGCCCGCGATTGTATGTAGGTGTAGGCAATCTCGGTGGACTCCTTCATGACGTCGCCGAGCTGTCCGGTCTGTTTGTAGCCCTTGGTTTTGGACTGGACGGCCGTCGCCTCCACGTACAGGGTCGCGCCGCCCATGGCGGTCCAGGCCAGCCCCATGACCACTCCGGGTATGCTTCGGTCATAGAGCGAGTCGTCGGTAAATACCGGTTTCCCCAAAAATTCCTCAATATTATCGGGCGTGATGCGGATCTTCCCCTCGGCCCCCTCGGCGAAGCGGCGCGTGCACTTGCGCATTATCTTTTTAATGTTGTTCTCGAGGCTCCTCACGCCCGCCTCGCGCGCGTAGCCGTCGATGAGCTTTCTAAGCGCCTTCGAGTCTATGGAAACCATGCTGCTCTTGAGGCCGTGCTCTTTGAGCTGTTTGGGGACCAGATAGCGTTTGGCGATCTGGAGCTTCTCCTCGAGGATGTAGCCCGAGAGCTTCATGAGCTCCATGCGGTCCAGAAGCGGGGGCGGGATGGTGTCGAGCTGGTTCGATGTGGCTATAAATAGGATGTTGGACAGATCGAAGCGCACGTCTAAGTAGTGGTCCAAAAACTGCGAGTTCTGCTCCGGGTCCAGCACCTCGAGGAGGGCCGAGGCCGGGTCGCCCTGGAAACTCGCGCCTATCTTGTCTACCTCGTCGAGCATTATGACCGGATTGGCGGTGCCGACGAGCTTCAGGCTCTGGATGAGCTTGCCGGGCATCGCGCCTATGTAGGTCCGCCTGTGGCCCTTTATCTCCGCCTCGTCGCGCATGCCGCCCAGCGAGAAGCGGAAGAACTTGCGTCCCAGGGCCTCGGCCACCGATTTGCCGATGGAGGTCTTGCCCACGCCGGGAGGGCCGACGAAGCAGATGATGGAGCCGGCGATGTTGCCCTTCATCTTTCCTCTGGCTATGAATTCGAGAATGCGCTCCTTGATGTCCTCAAGGCCCCAGTGGTCCTTATCCAGGACCTTTCGCGCCTTGGCGATATCGTAATTGTCCTCCGAATACACGCCCCAGGGCAGGGAGGTAAGCCATTCCATGTAGTTACGGCTTACGCCGTACTCCGCGGAATGGGGCTCGATCACCCGGAGCTTCTCCATCTCCTCGTCGAAGCGCTTTTTGGCCTCCTCGGAGAGTTTTAAATTTTTGGCGCGCTCCTCGAACTTCTCGAGCTCCGAGGTCTTCTCGTCCTTCTCCAGCCCCAGCTCCTTCTTGATCTCCTTAAGCTGTTCGCGCAGAAAGAACTCCTTCTGGTTGCGCTGGACCCTCTCCTCTATCTGTTGCTGGATTTTCCGCTGGATCTTGTTTAGCTCCAGCTCCTTTTTAAGAAGCAGAAGCACCTTCTCCACGCGCTTCTTGACGTCGAAGGTCTCCAGTATGTCCTGTACCTCGGAGGCCTCGGAGGAGGTCATGGAGGCGACGAAATCGGCGAGCTTGCCGGGGTCCTCTATCGTGAAACGGTTCAGGAATAGCTTAAGCTCCTCCTGGAAGAGCGAGTTGGACTTAATGAGCTCCTTCACGGAGGAGATTATCGCCATGGAGTAGGCCTTCATCTCCTCCGTGGGCGGGGCGTCTTCCTCGTAGTTGTGGCGGACCCTCCATCGCGTAACGGGCTCGTCGGCGAGCGCCTGCTCCAGGGTGAAGCGTTTGATTGCGGTAATCATCACCTGTATCGTCTTTTCGTCCATCGGTGACACGCGTATAATCTTGATGCTTGTTCCCACCGTGTAAAGATCGTCGGAGACCATTGGGCCGTCGTGCTGGTTTCGAATAAGCACGGCGCCGCCCACCTTGCTTTCGCTCTCCATTATCTCGCGGGCGGCGGCGAGCATGCGGTCGCCGCTCAGGACCATGGGAATCATCATTCCCGGAAAAAGCGGCCGGTGCGAAACCGGGATGATCGGAAGTACGTCGGGCAGAATCTCCGACGGTATGATAAGATGCGTGTTCGTGCCGTTGTTCTCGGTATTTTCCTTATCGCTCATTTTAAAGCCTTCCTTGACGATGGTGCTTTTTCTGTTCCGGAACAGGCCCCGCGCCGTACGGGCGGGGCCCCGTCGGGCCTGGCGGCCGGACGGAAGGGTTTACAATCGAATGGGACAATTCTACAGGTCCGGTCGTAATAATTCAAAGATTTTTCGGCGTACCGCGCGCGTTTTTACGTCGGATGTCGAGGCGGCGATCATGATCGTCGCCTCGACGGGACCGCCCGAGGCGGGCATTCCTTCCGGCGCGAAATGTTACTTGACGGCGCCGCCATTTTATGAAGTACTATTGCGCACCGGCGCGCGCCCCCTCGCAGGTGGCGCCTATACCGTACCGAAAGGAGAGATGCCGTGAAACGAATCCTGCTCATTTTACTTGGCCTCAGTCTGTGGATTCCGTCGGCTCGCGCCGCCGTATATCTGGAGGGCGTGGCCGCCTATACGAACGCGGGCAAGGCCGATACCATGCTCGGTTTCGGCGCGGGCGTCGGTTTCCAGGCGGGGGAGAACATCAATATCTTCCTTAGAGGGCTTAGCCACACGAAGACCGAGAACGCCGGCGCCATGGACAAGGCCGAATACTCACACGACATGGTGATGGGCATATTCGAGTATGCCTACGCCTTCCCCACGGCCCCTTTCCGCTGGATCACCTCCCTCGGCGTCGGCATGACCATGACCGAAGTGCAAAAAGACAGCCAGTCCGTTGACCTTTCGGAGATGGGCATGGCCTTTGGGGTGTGGACGGGTTTCCTCTGGACGGCGACACAGCATATAGCCCCTTACCTGCAGATAGGCTATCATAAATCGATGTATTCCGAGGACTTCGAGGGGGAGAACGTCGGGGGCTACCAGGTCCTGTTCGGCGTGCGCTTCACGCTGTTCGGCCGGAACCGCGCCCTCGACTCGGACTACTGAAGACGCCTGCCTTACCTTGCCGGCGCGCCGCCGGGCGCTGTGGGCAGGTCGGCTGCGATCATGCCGGCGATAGCCGCCACCGGGTCATCGAAGAGCGAATCGGGCTGCTGTATAGACAGCATTAAAAGGAGGCTTCGGTCCTTCATGTCCACTGCCCGCACCCACGATGCTCGGCGGTCCCTGCTGAATCCCACTATCATAAGCACGTCGGCCGAGCCGCCGAAGCCCCTGGCCATCCGCTCCAGGGCCTTCTCCTTGGTTCCCGCATAGGCGAGATCGAATTCCCGGAAGAAATCGCGCGTCTCCTTTACACGCTCGTCGAAGCGCGAGTTGTTCCATGGGCCGTGGTAAAAGCGGACATTTCGCGCGTCTCCGCAGGGCTCCAGGGATCCGGTCTTCGTTGTGACGTATCGAAAGGCCGCAAAGTGGCCTGAGGCGGTGAGGGCTTCGATGTCGTTGTTCTGCGCGCATAACACCGGAAAGCCCTGTTCGAGAAAGGGAATGTAGAAACGGTTGAGCTCTTCACCGGAGACGTTGGTGATGAAGGCTATGCGCGTGCCGGCGGGAACGGCGCGCGCTTTATACAGGCCGTCCCCGCGCAGGTAGGCCGCCAGGACCCGTGTGACGCGGTCCACCAGGCGGAATATCTCGGCCTCCATCCTCTCTGTGCTCGTAAAGCTGAACACCTCCATGGTTTTCCGGCCGCAGACGCTGAGCCGTATTTCGATGCGGTTTCCCGGAAGCGGGAGGAAGGAGCCGGTTATAAAGTAGTCGGCGCCCGCGATTCCGGACGCCTGGGCCAGCTCGTCGACTGAATAGAGCTTTTTAAGCTCCATGCCGCGCTTTCTAAACCGCTCGTCCACGGACGCCGGCCTGAGCACGGTCATCATGTACTGCGAGGCCAGGGACGAGGCGAAGGAGTTCGGGAATATGGTCTCCAGATAATCATAGTTGGCGTTACCCGAACGGTTGAGCAGGTAGCCGAACGCGACATCGCCTGCGGCCTTTCCGGGGACCGCCAGCGCGAGGGCAGCCGCGAGCGCGGAGAATAGAAGCGGTCGGAGTCTCAAGGCCTACATTCCGGAGAGGCTCGTTATGAAATGGTCTATGATCGATTCGATCGTATCGCTGTAGCGCGTCGGGTAGTTCTCGAGCCACACCAGCTCGTAGCTCGCGAGGTCTATGGCGCGGCCCCAGCTTACGCGCTCCCAGTCGTTTAGCTCGAAAAGGATAAGGTAGCGCACGTTGTAGCGCTCCTTCATCTCGCCCAGCGTTTCCGCCTTCTGCATCTCGTAATTGTAAATGGTGAGCTTGTAGAGGTTGTCGTGGGCTTTCTGGATGTTGAAGGGCGAGCCCTGATCGTTAAGCGACGATTCCTGTGCGATCTTCTTGAAATCGCGAATGTCGTAGACGTCGCGCATGGCGTAGAGATCGGAGGCGTTGAAGGCCTTTACGCGGTAGTCCTTTTCCATGAATTTGGCAAGCACCACGTTCTGTATGTTGGTGGGGCAATCGACGACGACCACAACGGCGGATCCGGGGCCTATCTTCTGCTTGCCGTACCGCACCGCCTTTTTGCCCGCGCATGCCAGGGACACGGCAAGCGCGAGCGCGCATGTGGTAAAGAGTAACGCTTTGGTTTTCAGCATGACCGCACCTTCTTTGCTGGAATTGGCGTCGTCACGGCCGACGTCGACCGCCCGATAGAATGCGGTTTTTTTGCGTGAATGTCAACGATAAAATAAACGGAACGGGGCGCGCCGGGCCGCGGTATTGGGCTTAACGGCGCGCCTGATGGGATGGACTACTTTTCCGCCGGGGCCTCGGCCTCGTCGGCCTTTTTCTCGGTCTTATGCATCTCCTTCTTCAGAAATTCGGTGTTCTTCTTGATGCCCTTTTCGTCGCGGAGCGCCTCGACCATCTCGCGGATCTTTACCTGGAGCTTCTGCTGCTGTAGCTGCTGCCTGATAAAAGTCTCGGCCTGATCGGCCGGCACGCCCCTGAAGCGGGCGCCCTGCTGGCGGTAGACGCTCTCCACCTCCTCGTTGGTTGGCTCTATCTCGTTCTTGAATTTCTCGCGCACGTAGTAGCCGACCACAACGGCCTCCTTGGCCATCTGCATGAGGGCCTCCACCTCGTTGTCCTTGGCGATCCCGTCGCTTACGGCCTTTTTATAGACAAGCCGCTGGCGGATGAGCTGTTCGAGGAACTCCTGCTTGTTGAGGGTCGGGTTCTTGGCGACCTGCGCCGGATCGGCCGCAAGCTCGTCTATCTTCTCCTTCGGAAGATTGTACAGCGACTTCTGCTGGGCGTAATAGAAGGTGTCCAGCTCCTCTATGGTGATTGTGTCGCTGTCGATTTTTGCCACCCATTCGCCGCCGTACTTGTTGCACGAGCCGAGAAGCGCGACGGTCGCGAACAGGCACACGAATGTCGATACTGTTATCCTGCTTTTCATGAGGGAGTTCCTTTAATACATTTTATATGAAGATAAACGCGCATGTAGCGGCCGGAAACTCGTAATCCTCCCGGACAGCCTTGAAGGCTATTGGGTCAGGATATTTGTTGCAACCATTTTTTTAGCTCCACAAGCTTTTTTTCGTCCCCCTTTTCGGTGGGCTTAAAAAGGACCATCTCGTTGTCGGAGGGGTCAAGCGATATACGCCGGTCCCGCCTGATAAGGGCCACGATTTTGCCCGGATCCACGCGGGAGTTGCCGGAAATGCGCAGGCGGACTCCGCGCGAGTCCTCCAGGATTTCGTCGATCTCCAGCGCGGAGGCCAGCGCCCGTATCTTCTCCAGGGCCACCAGCACGCGCACCTCGGCCGGGGGGGGGCCGAAGCGGTCGGCCATCTCCCTTTCGATCTCCTCCACCTCGCCCTCCATCTCGCAAGACTCCAGGCGCTTGTAGAACTCTATCTTCTGGCGCTCGTCGGCGATGTAGTCCTCGGGGATGAAAAAGTTCGTCTTTAAAAACACCGGGGTGCGGAACGACCGCGCGGGCCTCTCGCCCTTTAGCCTGCGCACCGCGTCCTCCAGCATCTGGCAGTAGAGGTCGAACCCCACCTCCATGATATTGCCCGACTGCTCGCGCCCCAGGATGTTCCCCGAGCCGCGAATCTCCATGTCCTTCATGGCGATCTTGAAGCCGCTGCCAATGTCCGAATACTCGGCTATTACCGCAAGCCGCTTCTGTGCGGTTTCGGACAGGGCCGTGTGGCGCGGGTACATTAGGTACGCGTAGGCCCTCGCGGCCGAGCGCCCCACGCGGCCCTTCATCTGGTAAAGCTGCGACAGGCCGAAGGTGTCGGCCCGGTTTATAATGATGGTGTTTACGTTCGGCATGTCCAGGCCCGACTCTATTATGGAGGTGCTTACCAGCACGTCGTATTCGCGGTCAAGAAAGGCGATCATCACCTCCTCCAGCTCGTGTTCGTGCATCTGTCCGTGCGCAACGCAGAACGAGGCCTCGGGCACCAGCTCGCCCAGCATCTTCGCCTGGGCGTCGATGGTCTGTACGCGGTTGTGCACGTAGAACACCTGGCCTCCTCGCTCGGTCTCCTTTAGGATGGCGTTTCGGACGATATCGGCGTTCTCCTCTATAACATATGTCTCTATGGCCTGGCGATTTTCCGGGGGCGTGGCGATGATGGACAGGTCTCGGATGCCGGATAACGACATGTGCAGCGTGCGAGGAATCGGGGTGGCCGAGAGGGCGAGCACGTCCACCAGGGTTCGGAGTTTTTTAAGCTGCTCCTTGTGGCGCACGCCGAAGCGCTGTTCCTCGTCGATGACGAGAAGCCCAAGGTTTTTAATGGAGATGTCCCTGGCTAAAAGGGCGTGCGTGCCTATTACGATGTCAAGCCTCCCCCCGGCCAGGCCGGCCTTCGTGCGCGCCAACTGCGAGGGCGTGCGGAAGCGCGACATCATGTCTATCGTTATGGGGTATTCGGAGAATCGTTTTTTGAACGTGGAGAAGTGCTGCATGGCGAGCACCGTGGTGGGCACAAGCACCGCCACCTGCTTGCCCGCCATTACCGCCTTGAAGGCCGCTCGTATGGCCACCTCGGTCTTGCCGAAACCGACGTCGCCGCACACCAGCCGGTCCATGGGCTCGGCCTTTTCCATGTCGTCCTTTATGTCCTCCACGGAGGTGATCTGGTCGGGCGTCTCCTCGTACTCGAACTTCGACTCGAACTCCTCCTGCCACACCGTGTCGGGCGGAAACTGATAGCCCTTCATGGCCCGGCGCTTCGAGTATATCTGAATCAGCTCGCCCGCGATCTCCTCCACCGAGCGCTGTACGCGGTCCTTTATGCGGTTCCAGGCCGACTTTCTGCCAAGCGCGTCCACGCGGGGGGTGCGCCCGTCCATGCCTATGTACTTCTGCACCATGGTTATCTGGTCAAGCGACACGTACAGCCTGTCGGCCCCCTCGTACTCTATGAGGAGAAAGTCGCGTTCAACCCCGCCGGCCGCCATGCGCTCGAGCCCCCTGAACACGCCAATGCCGTGGTTGATGTGCACCACGTAGTCGCCCTGCTCCAGCTCCAGGAATGATTCGATCGGCCGCGATGCCCCTCGCTTGAACTGCCTTTTCTTGCGGTACGATTTTCCGAAGATATCGTGATCGGTAAGAAGGAGCGTCTTAATCGCGGCGAGCTCGACGCCCTCGCGAAGCGGAGCGAGCACTATGGAGAGCGGCGCGTCGGCGTCCAGCTCCTCGAAGCCGCCGGCGGGGCCAAGCTCACCGAAGAGGTCGAACAGGCGGCGCGCCTGCCCCTCGAAGGCCGTGCAAATGACGGCGCGCCAGCCATCCGCAAGGCGCGCGGAAAGATCCTCGCGCACCTGTTTGATCTTTCCGTGGTAGTTCGGGATGCTCCGCATGCGCCACTGGAGCGCGCCCGGCGAGGCGGTAAACACCTGGAGCTCGAGCGCCCGGGCGCGGGCCTCCTCGAAGGCCCGCTTGTCCAGAAGCCTTTCGGGCGAAAGGCAGAACACCGAGCGCGACTTGCGCTGGTACAGCTCGTCGAAAACTTTAAGAAGCCGGTCCCGCTGCGCGATGAGCTCCATGCTCTCCAGAAACACCACCCTGTGCCCGGGGGCCAGGTAGGCGAGCGGGCTAACTCCCTCCGCAAGCAGAGGGAAGAGATCCTCAACTCCGGGTAGAGGGCCTTCGTCGCCGAGATACGCGCCGGGCACATCGCGGTCCCCTCGTTCACGGGAGACGGCGGCGCGTAGCGCGGCGGACTCCGAGGCCCCCAGCACGAGTTCCCTCCGCGGGAAGATTGTTACGGAGTCGAGCCTGGAAAACGAGATCTGGCTTTCCGCGTCGAACTCGCGGATGGAATCCAGCGTGTCGCCGAAAAAGTCAAGGCGCACCGGGTTGTCGCCGGTGGGAAGAAAGACGTCTATAATGCCGCCCTTCACCGAAAACTGCCCGAACGACTCCACCCTGTGCTCTCGCGTGTAGCCGAAGTCAACCAGGGCCGAGGCTATATCGTCGAATGGATAGTCCTCGCCTGTCGAAAGGCCAATGCCCTTTTTAAGGAGGAAGTCGCGGGGCGGAACGCGGCGAAGGAGCGATTCCACAGTGGCGACAACCACGCAGGGCTCGCCCGAGGCCATTTTATAAAGAGCCGCAACCCGCTCGCGCAGCAGCTTTTCCGCGGGCGATACGAACTCGTAGGGCAGGGTCTCGTAGGGGGCCAGGGTATGGACGAGGCGCGGGTCCAAAAAGCACGACAGGTCAAGAGCGAACTCCCGCATGGCCTGGGCGTTTTTTGTAACTACCAGGATAGGAGCAGGATTCTCGTTGAAAAGCGAGGCGGTGATGAAGGGGAATGAGGAGGGCGCCACGCCCTCCACGGAAAGCCTGGTATCGCGGCGGGCGCGGTATTCGGCGAACTCGCCGGAGCCGATGAACGACAGGGTAAGTGGTTCGAGGAGCATTGGCTTTTCCTGTGGGACGGGGCGCGCCGTCAGTAACGGAACTCGATCTCTGAGAGGACCGAGTCGTCCAGAATGCCCCCTTTAAGCGTGGCGTTTTTGCCGAGGTCCATTATGCGGCCGAGTTTGCGCTTCGTCGAAAAATAGCGGCAGCCGTAATAGGCCGAGGCGGCGGCCCCGGTTGCCGACGATGTGAAGGCCAGCACGCAGATTACGGTGCTTATAACCCCGAAGTCTATCACCGAATAAAACAAAAGTCCAATGCCGAACGACAGCGCGGCGCCCCCGGCGAAGAAGAGGCTGTTACAGCCGTTTTGCAAACGGTTGTCGCGCTCTGTGTGGAGCCAGGGGATAAGATAGCCGGGCGGCAGGTCGTCGAGCCCGCTCTTTTCGGCCGTCAGTTCGAACTCGCGCTGTATCGGGTAGCGTGCGTAGTGGTAGTGGCGCGTGCCAAGGGGGCTCGTCCCGCTCAGGCGCTCTATGGTGTATTCGTACCGGCCCGGCGCGAGTTCGGAGGGCAGGCGGAGCATATAGTACTGGCGGTAGTAGATCTCGGGTGTGGTAACGAGCACAACTGGAGCGGCCTCGGCGCGGTCGCGGTCTCTAACGGTAAGCCGGTGACGGATGCCCTTTCCGGCGTCGTCGGAGAGGTACATGTCCTGCCAGATGAAAACGGGCGATGCGAGCCCGGTCGTTTTGGACGGGTAGACGATCGTACCCGTCATTCCCTGTGCGCGCAGAACGGCCGGCGAGGCCAGCAGGGTCGCGCTAAGAGTCAGGGCGAGGATTATAGGGCGGATTATAGCGTTCATGGCGGCTCTCAGTCGGTGCAGCAAAGGACAGGAGAGGGCCCTTACGGGGACAAATCAAATACTTTTTCGTTTTCTCGGAGGATTCGCGGGAGGGTAGGCCTCATTCCCGGCCCACTCTGCCGTGGCGGTTTATTCGAATTCCGCGATTTGAAATATTAAGGCCTTCTATCCGGGGCTCCATATAAATACATTATCTTGCTGTATGCCATTTGAGTTGACATTTGGACCGATTTTGTGGTATATTTATGGAGAGAGTTTTACTTGTCGGGCCTTAAATATTTAATAAAGGAACTTCTAATAATTAGGTTTTCAGTAGTTACAAATCATAGGAGCTTCAAAAATTCAATTTTTAGAGGTTCCCTATAATTAGTAAAAACAGCAATTTCCTGTAGAGTAAGTTATTCGATATCCATCATATGGAGATAAATATGAAAATCGAATCTAATTTTATTATTACCATGCAGGATTATCTACTTAAAGTAGGAAAACTAATACCTCCAACAAAAGCATCGCTGGATAGAAAGGCTGGAGAAACACTGCCATTTTCATGCCATGTAAAATATATGATTTATGCATTGTTGAGCAATCAGGAGAAGTGGAGCAATGTCGAGAAGAATCTTTCAAAGATAGATGATGTATTTTTTCAATATGATGTGCAAAAAATTAAAAATAGACCATGGGAATATTTTTATGAAAATATAAAACCCCTGGTCATACGAGGGTTATCTCTTAGGGGGCAAATGCAAAATTTGCATAAAAATATTGGGACGTTGGAATCTATTCATAATAACTATAAAAACGGTGGTTTGGATGGTTTTGTGACCTCAAGGCCTCCGCGTGAAATTGTGATTAAATTTACAAAAGATTACAAACTTAAATTCATGGCCTTTTCTCTTGTCTGTGAGTATCTAAAGAACGTTGGCGTACTTTGTGCAAAACCGGATACACATGTAATGCGTTTTCTGAGTAAAACAAGAAGAGGTTTTCTTCCCAAGCATGAATCTTTTAAATCCAAAGATAAACAAGGAAAAGAGATTGTTAAAGAAACGGCCTGGAGGGATACCGATAAATTATTGGCGCTCGAAGTTATTGAAAAAATTAGTCAAACCTCCGGAATGTCTCCAAGTGACGTTGATGGAATAATTTGGAGTTACTGCGCTGATGATTTCGGAGAGATATGTACAAAAACTCCAAAATGCTGGAAGTGTGTCGTTGAGGAAGGATGCAATTATAGTGCATATTCTAAGAAATGAAATAAATACATTATTCATGCCCAGGCCCTACCATCGGCGGATTCTCTTTGCGGCGACGGCAATGGACGGTTTGATATTCCGCCCCGCTTTTACCTCTTTCCGCGAAGAGGGTATGTCTCGTCACCCCCCGTAATCATATCCCGCAAAATACGAGCATCGCTCTCGTCCGGCAGGCGCCCTGTAAGGCTTCCCTCTATCACCTTCTCGCCGTCCTGGTTTACGTATTCGGCGATGGCGCGGGCGCGGTTCTTTCCGTCCACGTCGGTGATCATCAGGGTGCAGGTGATGGTGTCTCCGAAATAAACGGGTTTTAAAAACTTGAACGTCATGCCCGAGGCGAGCCATGCAATCTGCCCACCGATTTCGCAAATCATCCCGCCGACAAGAAGGCCGTGACAGATGAGCCCTTTAAGGCCCTTGCCCGCGGCGAAGCGCCCGTCATAGTGCACCGGGTTGTAGTCGCGCGTGATGTCTCCAAAGATCTCCGTGTCCTCGCGCGTAAATGTCCGCTTAACGACAAAGACGTCCCCCGGACGTATTCCCCGAATCGCCTGCTCTCGCCATGTGGACATCGCGCCATAACCTCCCGTAAGCTCGTTCCATTTTGCCTCCGTCGCGTCTATGGTATCGACCATGCTACAAGCTGCCGGCGATAAAAACAACGCGGAAATTGACCATGGAGTTTACCTTCCCTTCCGGCAAGATGAATCGGGGGACTTCTTCCACCCTGGCAGGTGGAGGCTGGATATCTTCCCCCTTTAGAAGGGTGGATCGAGGGGGTTGTTACCTCTCCCGGCCCGGAAGGGCCGAGGGAGGTTTTCCCCTGGCTTTCCAAAACCTTCTTGAAATTTTCCACTCAATCGGGGGAACTGGAACAATGACGCGCCGGGAGGCGCGTTTCCAATTAAACGGCCCGGAGGGACCGCCATGAACAGGAAATTCCTCGCCACCGCTATCGGGAGCTTTCCGTACCCCGATGCCGAAAAGGCGCTTAATATCATATTTAAATGCATTCCCGAGGCCGTGGTATGGCCGCAGTTGCCGCGCCTGGGGCTTCTCGAGCAGATGGAGATTCAGTACTCGGAGGGGATGCCGCGCGCCGTAGTGGACCGCGAGAAATCGCGCATGTACTTCGACACATCCGGCGACTATTCGGAGGAGTTCGGCGCCTTCTACGAGGCATACATGGAGGCGATGGATCCGGACTCAGGAAGCGGAGACTGCTCGGCTGCGGCCATCTCGCCCGATTACTCGCGGGGTATTTATGCGCTTGAGGCGCGTCTTAAGGCCGAGGGCGGAAAACGGCCGTATGTAAAGGTGCAAACCACCGGACCGTGCTCTTTCGCGCTTACCGTAACCGACGAGAACAAGAGGGCCGTCTATTACAACGAAGAATTTCGCGACATGATAGTGAAGGCGCTCGCCATGAAGTGCCGCTGGCAGATCGCGAAGTTCCGGCCCTACGCCGAAGAGCTCATCTGCTTTATCGACGAGCCCATCCTCTCGGCATTCGGCTCGTCCACATACATCTCGGTCAAGCGTAACGACGTGGTCGCGCATATCGCAGAGCTCGTTGACGCCATCCATGCCGACGGCGCGCTGGCGGGGGTCCACTGCTGCGGAAACACCGACTGGTCCATCCTGGTGGACGCGGGCGCGGACATCCTCAACTTCGACGCCTTCGGTTACGGCGAAACCGTGGCGCTCTATGGCGACGCGCTTAAAAGGCATTTCGGCAGGGGCGGGGTGCTGGCATGGGGCGTGGTCCCAACCTCTATAGAAATCCGCGGGCAAAGCGTGGACGCTCTCGCCGCCCTTTACGAAAAGCAGGTGGTCCATCTCGCCGGCGCCTGCGGTATAGAGCGAAATCTCATCCTCGAACGGACTATCCTCACCCCATCGTGCGGCACCGGCTCCATGGAGGCGGCCGACGCGGAGATGGTGTTCGATTCACTGCGAGAGCTCTCCGGTAAATTGAAATCGGCGTACGGGGCTTAAGGACACGGGGCCTGGATGAGCTATACCGTCGCTATCACCGGCAAGGGAGGCACCGGCAAGACCACCATAGCGGGGCTCTTCGTCACCGGCCTTGTGGCCGCGGGGCGCGCACCCGTGCTCGCGGTTGACGCGGACCCCAACTCATGCCTCGATGCAGTGCTCGGCGTCAACGCGGCCTCCACCGTGGGAAGCGTAAGGGAGGAGGCGCGCGACGGCTCCTCCTCGGGCGCCCTGAAGGGGATGGCGCGCGCCGAATGGATAGACCTGCGCATAGCCGAAAGCTTAGTTGAGGCCGACGGCTTCGACCTCATAGCGATGGGCCGCCCCGAGGGGCCCGGCTGCTACTGCTACGCCAACAACGTGCTTAAAGACGTGCTCGGCCGCCTCGCCTCGAACTATCCGTACACCGTCATCGACAACGAGGCCGGACTGGAGAACCTCTCTCGCAGAATTGTGCGTAGCGTGGACCTCCTGGTGCTTGCGGGCGACCCCTCCAGGCGCGGACTGGAGACGGTGAAGCGCCTGTACGGCCTCGCCGTGGACATGAAAATCTCGTATAAAAAACTTGCCATAATAATAAACCGCCTGCGTAGTGATTCGACGCCGCCGGACCTGGGTCCTTTAAAATCGGAGGTCCCGGCCGATTTTACGGTCTTTCTGCCGGACGACGCCGAACTCGCCGAACTCGCCGAGCGCGGCGGGTCCATGTGGGAGCTTTCCAGAGGGAACCGGGTAGCGGCCGCCGTGGACGCGTTTCTACCCGAAGTCTTTTCATAGAGGGCGCGGCCGGCTTTTAGGCACGCGCGCGTAAATAAAATCAGGCAGCGAAACATGGGAGAAGAAAAATCCATTAAGATAAAGTCGCCGGCCGACAGGGCGGTCGATGCCGCCTCCATAGAGGCGATAGCCAAAGCCGAGCGCGACAGGGTGGGCTTAAGCTTTACCCGGATGGACGCGCAGGGAAAGTCCTGCGCGTTCGGAACATCCGGCGTTTGCTGCAGGATCTGCCACATGGGGCCATGTCGCATAACGGCGCGCTCGCGCTTCGGCGTGTGCGGTGCGGACGCGGACACCATCGTAGCGAGAAATTTTCTGCGCGAGGTCGCGGGCGGGGCCGCAGCGCATTCGGACCACGGACGCCATCTCGTGCTGCTTTTAAAAAAGGTCGCGGAGGGCAAAGGCGGCGGCTATACGCTTAAAGACGCGCGCGCCCTCGAAAGGGCCGCCCGCTCGTACGGCATCGAACCAGACGGCAGAAGCGAGAGCGAGCTTGGCCGCGAACTTGCGGACGCCCTTCTCGGCGAGTTCACCGCGCAGGAGGAGACTCTCTCCACGCTAAAACTCGCGCCCAAAAAACGCCAGGGGCTGTGGGACAGGCACGGCGCCTCGCCCTCCGGCGTGGACCGCATGATAGTCGAGTCCATGCACCGCACGCACATGGGCGTGGACCACGATTACCGCAATGTCCTCATGCACGCCTTTAGAACGGCGCTTTCGGACGGATGGGGTGGCTCGCGAGTGGCGAGCATCGTCTCCGACATACTCTTCGGTACCCCCTCGCCGGTGCGCTCCACGGCCAACTTAGGCGTGCTCGGCGAGAATACCGTCAACGTGGTGGTGCACGGGCACGAGCCGGCGCTTTCGGAGATGCTCGCAGCCGCGGCCGCCGACCCGGGCCTGCTGCGGCTTGCGGCAGAGGCCGGCGCGGAGGGAATCACCCTTGCCGGAATATGCTGCACGGCGAACGAAATCCTCATGCGCCACGGCATACCGGTTGCGGGCAACTTCCTCCAGCAGGAGCTCGCCATTGTGACAGGCTCGGTCGAGATGATGATAATAGACGTGCAGTGCTGCATGCCGTCGCTTCCCGAAGTGGCCTCGGTCTATCACACGGAGATCGTCTCCACGAGCGACATCGCCCGCACCGTCGGAGCTCGTCACGCGAGCTTCAGCACCGAAAACGCATACGAAAACGCCTCGGCCCTGCTTCGCCGCGCGATAGAGAACTTCAAGCGGCGCGACCCGGAGAAGGTGTCCATTCCACGTTATGAGAAGCCGCTGGTCGCCGGTTTCAGCGTGGACGCGGTAAAGTACATGTTAGGCGGAAGCTTCCGCGCCTCCTTCAGGCCGCTGAACGACGCCATCATACAGGGACGCATTAAGGGAGTAGCGGGCGTAGTGGGTTGCAACAATCCCAGGACCAAACTCGACTGGTACACCAACAGGCTCACCGAGGAGCTCATCAAAAACGACGTGCTGGTACTAAAGACCGGATGCGCGGCCATAGCCTCGGCGAAGGCAGGCATGCTTACCCCCGAAACGGCCCTCGAAAAGGCGGGGGCGGGCCTTCGCGAGGTGTGCGAGGCGGTGGGGATGCCGCCGGTGCTTCACATGGGGAGCTGCGTGGACAACTCGAGGCTTCTGGAGGCGGCGACCGAGGTGGTGCTGGAGGGCGGCCTTGGCGACGACCTCTCCGACGTTCCGGTTGTTGGAGTCGCGCCTGAATGGATGAGCGAGAAGGCCGTGTCCATCGGGTGCTATTTCGTCGCCTCGGGGATAGACGTCATTTTGGGTTATCCTTTTCATATATCCGGTTCGGAGAACGTTTCGCGATTTCTTGGCGAGGAGGCGCGGGAGCTCTTTGGGGCCTCGTTCCACGTGCACCCGGACCCTATCGAGGCGGCCGAGGCCGCGCTTGCCCTCATAAACGGCAGGCGCGACAGGCTGGGCATAAACAGAAAAGCCGAGCGGAAGCTTATGGACATGAAGGACAGGAGGGAGCTCGGTGTCTAAGATCATCTGTTCGAGCGCCATCGACGGGGCGGCGCTGTGGGTCTCCCGCGCCGAGGCGAAGTTGGACGAGGCCATAAGCCTTAAAGGCGAAACGGCCCCAGTGGGCTTTCCCGATACTGCGTATTATCTTCCGGTCATCTACTCCTTTACCGGCGAAAAAATGGAGACGCTATCCGACCTGCGGCGGGCGCTTCGGCGCGCGAAGGAGCTGTTGCCCGAGCGGCCCTCCGACAATGTGTGGCTTCCCTATTTAGGCGGCACCCTCGACGCCGGGGTGGCTTCGCTTTTCGCGTGCGAGATCATAGAGTCATGCCGCTATCTCGCGGGGCCCGCTCCGGTCGATGGGATATGGCTGGGCGCGGCGAGCGACGTTATAATGCGCGAGCGCGGCATCGAGTTTGTGGACGGCACCGCGCCCGGATTTGCGGCGATAACAGGCGCCGCGCCCTCCAACGAAACGGCGGTAAAAATTGCCCGCGAGCTTCAGGAGAAGAACCTCTATGTGTTCATGGCGGGCCGGACAAATGGCAGGCAGTTCGCCGAGCAGCTCGCCGAGGAGGGCGTGCAGCTTGGATGGGAGACGCGGCTTGTTCCCTTCGGGCAGGATGTATCGGCGCTCATCTACGCCCTCGGCTTCGCAAACCGCGCGGCGCTCTCCTTCGGCGGAGTGAGGCCGGGCGATTTCGAGGCCAACCTGCGCTACAACAAGAACCGCATCTTCGCCTTCGTGCTCGCCTTAGGCGAGGTGGACGCCGAAAAATACGCCGCAGCCGCGGGAGCGCTTAACTACGGCTTCCCGGTAATCGCCGACACCGACATCCCGGAGATCCTTCCCTCGGGCATAACAACCTACGAGCACGTAGTTGCGAACGTGCCGCACGAGTCCATGGTGGAGCGAGCGCTCGAGGTGCGCGGCTGTAAGATTAAGGTGACCAGGGTGCCCATTCCCGTCTCCTACGGCGCGGCCTTCGAGGGCGAACGAATCCGCAAACAGGACACCCATGCCGAATTCGGAGGCAACATCACGACGGCCTTCGAGTACGTAACCTCGGTCGAGATGGACGACATTAGCGACGGCGAGATTGAAATAATAGGAAAGGATATTGACGATATAGAACCGGGCTCGGCGCTTCCGCTCGGCATCTGGGTGGAGGTGGCCGGCCGCAAGATTCAGCAGGACTTCGAGTCCATTCTCGAGCGGCAGATACACCACCTGATAAACGGCGCGGAGGGCATCTGGCACATGGGGCAGCGCGACATCGTCTGGACGCGCGTATCGAAGAACGCCTTCGAGCGCGGCGTTCGGCTGCGCCACTATGGCGAGATAATCCACGCGAAGTTCCTGGCCAACTACCCGGCCATAGTTGACAAGGTGCGCGTAACGCTCATCACCGACGCGGAGGAGGTCGAGCGGCGCGTGGCCGCCGCGCGCGCCGTGTACCAGGAGCGAAACCGCAGGCTCGAGTCCATGACGGACGAATCGGTGGACACCTTCTACTCCTGCCTCCTGTGCCAGTCCTTCGCCCCAAATCACGTTTGCGTAATCACGCCCGAGCGGCTCGGCCTTTGCGGCGCATACAACTGGTTAGACGGCAAGGCCGCATACGAAATCGACGAGACGGGCCCAAACCAGCCAGTGCCCAAGGGCGAGTGCTTAGACCCGGTAAAGGGAATCTGGCAGGGCGTAAACGACTACGTCTACCCGCAGTCGCATAAAACGGTCGAGGCCTTTTGCGCGTATAGCATAATGGACCGCCCTATGACGAGCTGCGGATGTTTTGAGGTGATACTGGCCTACCTGCCCGAGACGAACGGGGTGATGGCGGTCAACCGCGAGTACACGGGCGAGACTCCTGTGGGCATGAGCTTCTCGACCCTGGCCGGCACGGTTGGGGGCGGGATGCAGACGCCCGGCTTCATGGGCTGCGGCAAGGTCTTCCTCACTTCGCGTAAGTTTCTTTACGCCGAAGGCGGACACAGGCGCATAACGTGGATGACGAAGGAGCTAAAGGAGATCCTGTCCGAAGACTTGAGCAAGCGCTTCGAGGAGCAGGGCGCTTCGGGCATGATGGAGATGATTGCCGACGAGACCATTGCAACCGACGCCGCCGGGGTGCGTGCTCACATGGAGCGCACAGGGCATCCCGCTCTCTCCATGGAGGACATGGCCGTTTACGCCGAGGCGCCAGACGGC
>ERZ795056.2350-NODE-2350-length-21057-cov-5.301447_pt1 | contig 21057 bp, 16 predicted proteins | sample MGYA00375140_ERZ795056 | MGnify/ENA primary metagenome ERZ795056 (study PRJEB30185, sample SAMN05720227) | activated sludge metagenome | isolation source: Anaerobic digester | place: USA | collected 2015-03-09 ... | reverse complement strand
AATGTATAAAGAGGGAATCGACTTGGATTCTATTGAATGGGCACACCATTAATTTAAAAGAGAGAGTTTAGGCTCTCTTTTTTTATGTACGCAAAATACCCATTACACGGTATTTACTTAATTAGTGAAAAGCTGGAATTTTGTAAAAAAGTATATTATGAAACTTCTACATTTTTTCTTGCTTAGTTTTATCTGCGCAACTACAACACAAGCCCAAATACAATTAATCGCTACAAGCCATTATAATTACGATTCGACAGGTTATTTTAAAAATGATACTAGCACCATTTTTTATGCAGCGGCAAATACCAATCCGGCAAAACAAAATTATGCAGATGCCTATGTGACATATCAACCGGATTCAATCCGTTTCTATTTTAAAAACGGGGCTTCCATGGATTTACAATCCAGGGCGATTTATTCTTACGGAAGCAATTATGATTTTCCGATAAAGTACCAATCGCATTTGTACAACAACAATGTATACTTTTTATATACCAACACCGATTATTATCGTACCGGCAATCTATTGGATTCGGCGATATCACAATCGACGACTATTTCAACCGGGAATACCAATACCGATGCCAAATATACTTATCATTACAATGGACTTAATTTAAATGATACTACTTGGAATGTATATTTTTCGAATGGCGTTTATTCCATGTCACAAAAAAACGTGACATCATATACGGCCTCAAATAATATCGCTGAGATTATTTACTTCGAAAGCTCAGATTCCATTAACTATACGCCAGACAGTAAAACTAATTTTTTCTATAGTAGTGCCGGTGTCATGGATAGTTCGGTATTTTATACATGGTATATGAATGCATGGTATAAAGTTGGGAAAAATGTCTTTACGAATAATTCAAATCAACAACCCATATTAAAGGAGTACATGTATTATGATAATACAACCATGATTTACAGTACAACCACCAAAGAGGTTTATATGCGAAATAATGGCATTCAGCGGGATTCTATGTTTTCAATGACATGGAATCAAGCAAATATGCAATTCGATACCACGGTGAAGTATGGCTATCGCTATCAATCGAATTTATTGACCCAATCTTATGGATTTACCCTAAATCCAACTACCCTTCAATGGCAGCCCGATCCTTATAGCGCCATCAATAATTATTATTACAATGAAATACCTTCCTCAACCAATGATATACATTCAGACAAGGCCTTCAGTCTTACTGTATTTCCGAATCCGGCAGAAACTCATATCACGTTAAAAGGTGATTGGCAGCAAAAAACGTATTTCATTTACACTCCACAAGGTCAACTCGTGCAAACGGGAACTGTATCGGAGAATCAGCAAGTGCCGGTTCAACTTCTATCTAGTGGACATTATATCATACAAGTTGCCGGAAGTCGAGGTATGCAAAAAGCTAGCTTCATTAAGTTGTAATGCTAACGTAAATTTTTGTTTGTGTAATGAAAAAAGGGCCAATTGATTTGGTAAAAATTCAACTAAATATCCGTTTGCATCCGACCAAACCGTAAACCAAAATGACGAAACGAATGTTTAAACATCCATCTAGCTAAATGCCGGTTTTATCAATGTTACAGAAAAAGTTGATAAAGTGATTTGATAGTTTTACATCGTTGTAAAGCAGAATTAAACGCGCGTAATTTATTCTTTCAACGAATCATTTTATCACTAAAAAACAAAACATTATGAAACCTTCATTAAAAATTTTTATTTCCGCTTTTGCCAGCATCCTTATGCTAGGTATTTTAATTGTGAGTTTGTCCTCATGCTCAAAATCGAGCTTTCTACTAACCGATGATAAAGGAGGATTGTCAGATTCTCCAGATGCATTGAAAACGATGCCCATTAGTACATTAAATACATCAACATTGATGGGAACTTGGCATGCCACTTATTATTTTGATAAAAAAGATAAAACATCAAAACTGAATGGATATACATTCACTATGTTAGCCAACGGTACAATAAATGTGGTTGGCGCCATGAATGTTACCGGAACTTGGAGTGTCAACGCGTCTCTCACGAAATTGAAACTAAACTTAGGTACGGTGAAACCACTTTCAGAATTGAACGAAGATTATGCAATCATCAGTCAAACCGCTAATCAACTTCAACTCACTCATGTAAGTGGAGGTAATGGCGGCACTTCATTGTTAACGCTAGAAAAATAAATATAGAAAACCCTAAAAGACCGCACGTTAAATGCGGTTTTTTAGGGTTTCTTTCAATCTGCCTAAAAATCACTGATTATTACGATGATAATCAATAAAATCAACTCGTCACACCGAATTCAGTCAACCCTATATTATTGACATTCAGGTACTTAAAATCAAAACTTCCAATTGGTTCTTGCTTTCTATGGGCGATATGTCTTAAATTTGTCGCCCTATGTTTCAAAAACTGGTTTTTAGTTTCCTGCTTTGCTGCCATGCATTTATGCTAAGCGGACAAGTTGTGCCTGTTTATTACAGTTCATGGAAGCGTTTAAAACATAAGCGAACAACTCCTTTTTACGATTTAGTGCAAATTCATCAACGAAGCAACCATGAAATTAGAGTTTACGGGGGCAATGATTTTGAAATTCTCGCAAGCCAAGACAATATTTCTCCCAAAACCATCCGAAACAAGGTACTCGCCATTCAGAAAGGGGATTCCTTATTTTTAAATGGAGAAAAAATTAAATTGGCGCCCTATTATTGTAAGGTTATCCAAAAAGGAACTTATATCGTTTTTAAAGGCAGTGTCACCGATAAAGAACAAAGTCACATCGATGAATTAGTGGCTATTTATGGGGCCAGTGGTGGATTTGAAGCGAGACTCCTCGCCGAATTCAATGAGAAACGTAATTTATATTATTTAGATACACGAAAGAGCAAACCCAAAGTAGTGCGTATCGATCGATTAGAAATACGACGCCTATTACGTGGGCATAAGGAACTGTATAAAAAATACGAAAAAGAACTTGAAATGGATAGCATGGATACCATGATTCGCTATATGGAAATCATCAATCAAATGCAAAATAAACCTGAATAAGGCAAGCAAATAAACAAAGACGCAGGATTCACCTTTACAATCCTTAAACAAAATCTTAGCAGCTTAACAAACCCAAATCCAACAAATCCTATATCTTTGGTTGGCATAAAATAACCGAGGCGAACACATCGTAGCCCTCTAAATTTAAAAACATGAAAAAAATTTTGATACTAGCCATCGTCGCGCTTGTTAGTTTTACGACCGCCCAGGCACAATACGAAAACACGAAGATTGAAGTGGGACAAAAAGCACCTGAATTGTCTTACGAAAACCCCAAAGGTGAAACATTGAAACTATCTGAAATCAATAGTAAACGAGTGATTCTGTTAGATTTCTGGGCAAGTTGGTGCGGCCCTTGTCGTATGGCCAATCCTCAATTAGTTGAGTTTTATAAAAAATACAGCGCTGCTAAATTTAAAAAAGCGAAAAAAGGATTTACCATCGTGAGTGTGTCTTTGGATAAAACCAAAGAACCATGGATTCAAGCCATCGAAAAAGATAAATTAGAATGGCCTTACCACATGAGTGATTTAGGTGGATGGCAAAGTAAAGCAGCCGCCGAATATGGTGTGATGTTTGTTCCTCAAGCCTTTTTAATTGATGCAGACGGCGTAATCATCGGTAAATATCAACGTGCAGAAGACTGTGTCAAAGATTTAGAGAAACTAATGGTGAAATAATGTCGGCATTGTCGGATAACAAACTAATTATCATTACAGCACCATCCGGTTCGGGAAAGTCGAGCATTGTAGCGCATTTACTCAATGCCATACCCAACTTAAAGTTTTCGGTGAGTGCCTGCACTCGTGCACCGCGCCCGAATGAAGTTGATGGCATTCATTATCATTTTATGTCACCGAACGATTTCGAAGCTAAAATTCAACACGATGAATTTGCTGAATATGAAATGGTGTATCCCGGAAAATACTACGGCACTTTAAAATCTGAACTTACATCGTCTTGGGCTAATCAGCAAATTCCTATCGTGGATATTGATGTACAGGGCGCCTTACGATTAATGAAAAATTACGGTTCACAAGCGTTGAGCATTTTTATTTCAACGCCATCTATCGAAGAATTACGAAATCGCTTAGTAAAACGAGGCACCGAAACACCGGAATCTTTGGAAGAGCGCGTACAAAAAGCCAAGGAAGAAATTCAATATGCGCCCCAGTTTCACGTGCAAATTGTCAATGACCAACTTGCCAAGGCTTGTGAAGAGACAACCAACTGTATTCTCGACTTTATTGCGCGTTAATTATTTTCACAGTACTTTTAACCTTTATGCTAACTTCCATTATCTATATTTTTATTTGCCTTGTCCTCATCGGATTTTTTTCCGGTGTAGAAATAGCCTTCGTGAGTGCGAATAAACTCACCATTGAATTGAAACGTAAACAAGGCTCCTATGCCGGAAAAGTACTCTCACGTTTCATGGAAAATCCGGCTACGTTTATTGGAACAAGCTTAGTAGGTATTAATATTTTTTTGGTGATTTATGGTTTGTTGATGACGGAAGTCACTGATGAACTGTTCAATGTCCTCAACTTACACAACGAATACATTCGCTTATTTTTAGATACCCTGATTGCAACCATAGTGGTATTAATTATTGGGGAATTTATTCCGAAGGCGATATTCAGTTCCAAACCGGAATCGACATTGACCTTGCTAACCATACCTATTCAAATTTGCTATTATGTGCTGTATCCGATTGCAAAATTGTTTGTGCATATTTCAGAATTTATTTTAAAGTATTTGTTTAATGTGCGGATCACAGAAGAAAAGACAATTTATTCTCGGATTGATTTAGAACAATTTGTCAAACAAATGCGCACTGGTCAAGATAGCGAAACACAAGACGTCAATACCGAACTCTTCGAAAATGCCTTATACCTTTCGCAAATAAAAATAAGAGAATGCCTGATTCCGCGTAATGAAATCGAAGCGGTCAGCATCACGACTTCCATGGAAGAAGTTCGTAAAATTTTTATCGAAACAAAACGATCTAAAATTATCGTCTATCAAGATACGATTGATAATATCCAAGGTTATTTACATCATATCGATGCACTCAAAAAACCAACCGATATTAAAAATGTATTGCACACGATTCCTGCAGTACCGGAAGCCATGAATGCACTTGATTTGCTGAATCGATTTACAAAAGAACGTAAAAGTATTGCATGGGTGATTGATGAATTCGGAGGCACGGCCGGCATTGTCACCATGGAAGATGTGCTCGAAGAAATCTTTGGTGAAATACAAGATGAATATGACGAAGAAGAATATGTCGATAAACAGTTATCAGCCAATGAATATATTTTTTCGGGTCGTTTAGAAATTGATTACCTCAACGAAAAATATAATCTCGACTTGCCGGAAGATGATGCTGAAACCTTATCTGGCTATATCATTGCCAATCACGAGTCGATTCCTAAACAAAAAGAACGCATTATTTTGGGGAACTACGAATTTCATATGTTGTTGGTGACAGATACGCGCATCGAAACCATTAAAGTAAAGGCCCTACAACCCCGAAAAAAATAATTGCATGAAAGCCATGATTTTAGCCGCGGGATTAGGTACCCGTTTAAAACCGTTTACTGATCATCACCCAAAGGCGCTAGCTATTGTCAACAACAAGACTTTATTGCAACGCAATATCGAATACTTGGTTCAGTACGGCGTAACCGAGATTATTATCAATGTGCATCATTTTGCCGAACAAATTATTGACTTTGTCAACACACTGCAACTTCCCGGTATTCAACTCCATATTTCTGATGAACGTGATGAGGTGCTTGAGACGGGTGGTGGATTAAAAAAAGCAGCATGGTTTTTTGAGGATGGTCAGGCATTTATTTTAATGAACGCTGATATTTTAACTACGATGCCACTTGATCAAATGCTAGCACAACATCAACAACAAAAATCCCTCGCCACCTTAGCTGTCAGTCAACGAGAAAGTTCACGTTGCTTTTTATTCAATGATAAAGGGATACTTTGTGGTTGGCGAAATCGACAAAGTGGTGACGAAAAAATAAGCCGTAACGAAACTCCTTTACATGAATTTTCATTTAGCGGTATTCATATCATCGAACCCAGTTTAGTGAAAGCCATTCCTCAAGAAGGTAAATTTTCGATGGTCGATGCCTATTTAGATTTAGCCAAGCAATATGATATCTGCGCCTTTGATCATACAGGATATATATTGTTGGATGTAGGCAAACCGGAAAGTCTCGCCAAAGCCGAAACCTTGTTTAGAGATTGATAATTTTTATCTGAGAATTTGCAGCAGCGACGAAGGAAGTTGCTGTAAATAAAGCCTGTTAATCCCCGACGTAGAAAAATCTTACTGAGGCCTTTTAGCCGAAGGGTTAGATTTTCTTTGTCGTTTTTGCAGTTGGGAATAAGCAACTGCAAAATCTGGGTTTATTTCTATTCAGATTACGGTTGTCCCTAATCAGAATCTCATGAAACAAATCCCTACCGCGTAATCGTAATTTTCGTAACGCCGGGTTTGATAATTTTGGACAATTCCTCTACGTCCTTATTTTTCAACGAAACACAACCATCAGTCCAATTGTGTTTTAAATCAATCACATTGTCTCCGTTAGGCCAAATCCCATGAATACCTACCAGCCCACCAATACGAGCACTAGGCGGGATCAATCCCTTCGATTTATTGATTTCGAAATTGTGTTTCGATTCTTCATTGGGGTAATCTAATAACATAAACTTATCCCATTTTTCATGTTCTTTCAACGTGAGTATGGTAAAGGTTCCTTCGGGTGTACGACGATCACCTTCCATTTCTTTTTGTTGTAAATGAACAGGACCAAACACACATTTATAGGCTGTCAAAATATGACCTTTATGATAGACCTGCATGCGAAATTTAGATTTAAATACTCGTATACTAATGGAATCTAAATCTAAAGTGTCTACACTAAACGGACGGTTCAAGACCGGCGGTTTAGTAATAATGGTGGTCGTAGTTTTTTCTTTTCCTGCTTTCTTGACGATGGTTTCAACCCGATTTCCTTTGCTATCATACGTCACTACATTATTGGGCTTATTGGCATCTTTCATCGCGGACGCTTCCCGCGCTTTTCGATCTTGCTCCTTCAACATTTGCAAATATTGCGCCTGCTTCGTTCGCAATGAATCGGCTTGCCTTGTTTGTGCCCATGCGGTTGACGACAACACAAGGCTGCAAAAACAAACGAAGATGAGAGCTCGAATAATGTTTGGCATCAGGTAAAAATCGCAACGAATTTACTTATTGTTTCGTTACGAACATCATAAAGTGGATTTGCAGATTAACTCAACGATTGTTTACATTCAGCGAATTTGTAGAAGAAGCGTTCAACGTTATTCAGGAAATCCTAAATAGTGACGCGCAAAATCCCACAATACAATGCCCGCGCTTACCGAAATATTCAGAGAATGCTTACTCCCTAATTGAGGGATTTCGAGCACGTGATCACAAAGCGCCAACACGTCTTCTTGCACGCCATTCACTTCGTTTCCAAACACCAAGGCATAGCGTTGACTCGGTTGCGGAATAAATTGTTGCAAGGGAATACTTTGATGCACTTGTTCCACACCAATCAATTGATAGCCTTCATTTTTAAGCGAAAGAACCGCTTCGAGCGTAGTGGCCACATGCCGCCAAGGAACAGTCTCGGTCGCACCCAGTGCCGTTTTTTGAATATCACGATGTGGAGGCTGAGGCGTATAACCACAAAGCACAATACCTTCAATGCGGAAACAATCACCGGAGCGAAACACCGAACCCACATTGTGCATACTGCGTACTTCATCTAACACCACCATCACCGGTAGTTTTTGCGCCTCTTTAAATTCATCCGGACTTAAGCGCCCCAATTCATCCATCGATTTTTTGATTGCCATGCCGTAAAGGTAAATGAATACGCGCTTTTTTTTATGATGCCCCCGATAAACCCTGTCCTCACCGCATTCCAATGGTCGGGGACCCGGCACCCTTGCGGGTTTTCATCTGGGCCGGTACTTTTTTTATTAACCTATTTTTCATTATTTCTAAATGAATCAAATGATTTCTCTTTCGCTGAAACTACTCATGTCGAATCAAAAAAGAAGTACCGGATGTCGACCTTCGATCTAAATTTTGAAGGTAATAAATTCCATTAGGGAAATCGCTGACATCTACTTGAAGGCTTTCATGGTTTGACAAGGTGAACACTCGTAAAGCTTGACCCGACGTATTATACAAGGCAAAATCACCTTGTTGCCGTGAGCGAATCATGAGTGTGCTGCCGGCAGGATTTGGATATACCTGAACCTGCATCAAAGGTGAACTTTCTTCCGGAACTGCATTCGGATTTTGTGTCAGCTTAAAACGATAGACACTGCCGCCATCGGTACCGGCATATAAATATTGAGCATCGTTCACCATGGTATTTACTTGTAAATAATCTAAACCTTGATTCATGGTGGTCCACGACTGACCGTTATTCGAAGTTACAAAAACCCCTCCTCCTAAGGTGGCAACAAAAAGACTCGTATCCAGAACATAGAGATCGCGTACAAACGTATTGCTTAAACCATTATTTTGTATGGTCCAATTGGCACCTTGATCGCCGCTTGAAAAAACACCTGATTCTGAACCGGCAAATAATTCAGTCCCTTTTACAGCTAAGGTAATCACATCAAATTGTGGATTGATACCACTACTGGCAATGACCCAATTACCGCCATAATTCGAAGTCTTAAATACAGCACCGTTAAAGTTCGACTTACCGGTGCCAACATAAAGTTCATTGTCTAGTACGGCAAAATCATAAATTCGAGTAATCACCTCACCTAAAAAATTCATGGGTAAACCGGTATTGACGGGCGCCCATGTAAGTCCATGATCGGATGAACGAAACACACCGCCATTGGAAGTGCCGGCAAACAAAAATGAATCTTGAATGCCCAAGGACAATACATCCAACGACGTCATGCCTGCATTGGCAAACGACCATGAATTCCCATTGTCAGCAGATTTGTATACGCCATGATTCCCAATACCGGCAAACAAAAATGAATCCTTGACTAACAATGAATTTATTTTCCCTGTGCCCACCGTTGTTTGTAAATTGGTGAAGTCTGCATGATAACCTGACCATGTTGTTCCTTCATCGGCACTGGCAAACACATTGGGAATATAGCTGCCCGCAAAAAGGGTATTTCCTTTTACTGTCATCGACGTAATAGTTTGGTTGGTTAACAACTCATTTGACATGGCCCAACTTGCGGCATTATTGGTGGATGTCATGATGCCGCTTCGGGTAGCGAGAAAAAGGTTCGTGCCTACCAACACAATATCATGTACAATCTTTCCGGTTAAGCCGGTTTGTAAACCAGTATTGGCAGCAGTCCATAAGGCACCATTGTTGTTGGTTACAAAAACCCCACCATCACAGGCAATGAATAAAGACGTTCCAAGTTGTTGAAACGAACGGGCCACAAAACTATTGGCACCAAAACCATTCGCAAGGCCATTATTGACTGCTGTCCATGTATTGCCATTATTGGTGGACATGGAAATTCCGCCACCATTGCTACTCGCGGCATACACGGCATTTCCAAACACCGTCATGGCCATAAATGCTTGTCCCGACAGTCCATTATTGACGGCCGACCAATTGGCGCCATTATTATCCGAACGAAAAATCCCGCTTTGCGTACCGGCAAATAATGAGCTTCCATTCATCACCAAACACCCAATCACCGAGTCGGTGAGGCCATTATTCATCGAGGTCCAATTGGCACCATTGTTCGAAGACATAAAGACGCCATTTTGCGTGCCGGCAAAGAGTATAGAACCATTCACCCAAACAGGACCAATACTTTCACCAACGAGACCTAAATTATTCCAGCTACTGCCGTTGTTTGCCGATACCCATAATCCACCACCTTCGCTGGATGCATAGAGTTGATTATTGAAAACGTCAAGCCGATTAATGGCTTCGGGACAAATAACACTGACATGATTCCAACTTAGGCCGCCATTGGCCGAATGAAAAAAACGATTGTTTTCGGCGATGGCAAACACCTGATTTCCATTGGCTGCTAGTTGCCAAACAGGACCGCCGCCGGGTCCGCTGGTTTGCTGCCATTGCGCCGATAAGTTCAATGTGCTAAGGACTAAGCAGACAAGGGATAAAATAAGCTTCATGTAAATGATTTTATAGTAGAACGACACTATAATAGAAAAAGTTAGGATTCCAACTTCAATTGACCGATGAAGAGGGTAAAGAAAGGTATGAAGAAAATTTGACGTGGCCTATTTCTTGTAGCCGAAAAGAAACAGCAAGCCTCTTTATAATTGAGATTTGAAATATAAATGAAATGAATGTCAATGAAATCTCTGCTTCTCAGCGGTGTTGAATGAAAACCCGCAAGGGTTCGGGGTCCTCGCAAAGCAAGTCTCGGTGAGCAGCCATTCGACGGGGGCATCTAGGCTTTTACGATTTGACGAATTGCCAAATAAATCTGACTTTTGCGGCGTGAAATTTAAAAACTATTTATCCCTCATTAAATTTAGCCACACGATTTTCGCGATGCCTTTTGCGTTGATTGGCTATATGTTGGGAGTGGTGTATGAACAACGTCCTTTTGATGCGTGGACCTTGTTGGCAGTGGTTTTGTGCATGGTGTTTGCGCGCAATGCGGCCATGGCATTTAACCGATATATTGATGCACATTATGATGCGTTGAATCCGAGAACAGCGGTGCGTGAAATTCCGGCAGGCGTGATACAACCTCGTCATGCGTTACTCTTCACGGTGTTGAATTGTGTGTTGTTTGTGCTTACGACATGGTTTATCAATCGCATTTGTTTTTATTTATCGCCCGTGGCCTTGGCCGTAATTTTAGTGTATAGTTATACCAAACGCTTCACCGCACTTTGTCATTTGGTATTAGGCATTGGATTGTCATTAGCCCCTGTGGGAGCCTATTTGGCGGTAACAGGTTATTTTAGTTTGTTGCCGGTGTTGTTTTCCTTGGTGGTATTTACGTGGGTATCGGGCTTTGATATTTTGTATGCTTTGCAAGATGAAGATTTTGATCGTGAGCAACAATTACATTCGATACCGGCGTGGTTAGGTCGGCGCAAGGCTTTGATGGTGTCAATACTCTTACATGTAGTGACAGCCATATTGTTGTTAGCGATAGGCGCTATAGCGATGTTGGGCATTTGGTATTGGTTAGGCGCCGGCTTGTTTATTGGCTTGTTGGTGTATCAACATACCTTGGTCAAACCACATGATATCAGTAAAGTGAATATGGCCTTCGCAACCACGAATGGCATTGCAAGTGTTGTATTTGCCGGATTTGTGATTCTTTCGTTGGTACTGTAAAAAGTACGACAGTCAGATCTACAGAAACAAGCTACCTTCGTTGATCACTGGAATATAAATTTTACACTATGGCGCGCATCTTGGCAATTGATTATGGTAAAAAACGAACCGGTTTGGCGGTGACTGACCCCTTGCAAATTATTGCCAATGGTTTAACGACGGTGGCCACACCAGAATTAATTCCGTTTTTGAAAAACTATTTTGCCAACGAGCCTGTAGAGTTAGTGCTGATTGGCTTACCGAAAAGTTTACGCAACGATGATACCCATGCGACACCCTTGGTAGAGGCCTTTATTAAAAATTTTCCGACTCATTTTCCGACGATGCCTTTGAAAACATTGGATGAGCGATTTACGTCTAAAATGGCGTTTCAAACGATGATAGACAGTGGTTTGAAAAAAAAGGATCGCCAAAACAAAGCATTGGTGGATGAGATAAGTGCCGTTATTTTACTGCAGGGGTATATGAATCAGGCAAGCTAGATAGCAGGATAAAAGAAGAACGCCTCGTAAATGGGATTCTACAAGGTTGACATTGTTTCTACTGATAGGCAAGAGCAACCGTTTATACGTTTTTAAGAAGACCTTATCATTTCAGTGCGCGTCTTACGCAAATTTTAACAGTACTTCGCAGTTCATTAGAATTCTATGAAGTTTTATACCCTTATGCTGACGCTTTTACTTGCAACAGCCTTTACTACACAAGCACAACAAAAACATTCAATTAGTGGCACCATCAAGGATAAAAAAAATGGGGAAGACTTGATTGGAGCTACCATTTCGGTAACACAACTCAAAGGCACCGGCACACGATCGAATACCTATGGGTTTTACTCCCTCACCTTGCCCCAAGGAAATTACGAATTGAAAGTAAGTGCGATTGGATTTACCACACAATATATTTCGATTGAACTCAACAAGGATATTCAGCAAGATATTCAGCTGGAGTCGGTGAGTTCGAACTTGAAAGAAGTGAAAGTGAAGGCGACGCGTAAAGATCAAAATGTAACCGACGCACAAATGGGCATGACCAAATTGAATATGACCGAGATCAATAAAATTCCGGTATTGATGGGTGAACGTGATGTGATAAAAACCATGACCTTGTTACCCGGCATTAAATCAGCCGGAGAAGGGAATACCGGTTTCAATGTACGAGGCGGTGCATCCGATCAGAATTTGATTTTGTTAGATGAAGCCCCTGTGTATAATGCCTCGCATTTACTGGGTTTTTTCAGCACCTTTAACAGCGACGCTATCAAGGATGTACAAATTTATAAAGGCGGTATGCCGGCAGAATATGGCGGTCGATTATCGTCGGTCTTGGATATCAAAATGAAAGAAGGAAATGATAAAAATTATAGCGTGAGTGGTGGTTTGGGATTAATCTCGTCGCGCTTGAATATCGAAGGACCTATAGTAAAAGAAAAGGGGTCCTTTATCATTACCGGTCGAAGAACCTATGTTGATCAATTTTTGAAATTGTCGAATAAGTATAAAGACAATAAACTTTATTTCTACGATGTGAATGCGAAAGCCAATTATCGCATCAATAAAAACAATCGAATTTTCCTATCAGGTTATTTTGGTCGCGATAAAATTGGCGTCGGAAATGCCTTTGGAATTGATTGGGGTAATGCTACCGGCACGGCACGTTGGAACCATGTATTTAATTCAAAATGGTTTTCGAATACGTCGCTCATTTATAGTAATTACGATTATAAAATTTCGATTAAGAGCGGGACTACAGATTTTGATATTACGTCACGCATCAAGGATATTAATTTCAAACATGAATTTAATTTTTTCCCGAACCCGAAAAATTCTATTAAGATTGGTATCAATTCCATTTATCATACGGTAGTACCCGGACAAGTAGATTCGAAAGGCACCACCGGTATTAATGATGTCAAGTTGCAAGATCGCTATGCCTGGGAAAATGCTATTTATGCCAGTAATGAATGGAAGCCAAGCGAAAAATTATCGATCATTTATGGGTTGCGTCTCACCTCATTTAGTGCATTAGGTAAGGGTGATTTTTATTCATATGACAGCAGCGGTAATGTGACGGCAACCAAGACTTACGGGTCCGGCGAATTTGTCAAAACTTACGTAAACTTAGAACCACGTATCTCGGCCAGTTATTTACTCGGCACATCCAATTCCGTGAAGGCAGCCTATGCCCGTAATGTGCAAAATTTACATTTGATTTCAAATTCAACAACGACCTCGCCCACTGATTTATGGGTGACCTCGAACAACAATATAAAACCGGAAATTTCTGATCAGGTTTCAGCCGGATACTTTCAAAACTTCGATGATAATAAATATGAGCTAGGTGTGGAGGCTTATTATAAAACCATGCAAAATCAAATCGATTATAAAAATGGCGCGAATACGCAAGCCAACGATAAAATTGAAGGTGAGTTATTAAGCGGAAAAGGACGAGCTTACGGGATTGAATTATTACTGCGTAAGAAAACAGGTCGATTTACAGGATGGGCCGGTTATACTTTGTCACGCACAGAACGAAAAATCAATCAAATTAATAATGGCAATTGGTATGCAGCTCGACAAGATCGCACCCATGATGTTTCGTTAGTCGGTATGTATGATTTGACCAAACGCTGGACCATCTCAGGAACTTGGGTTTACAATACCGGCAATGCGGTTACTTTTCCTTCCGGTAAATACACCATCGATAATCAAGTATTTTTTTCGTATACAGATCGAAATGCATATCGAATGCCAGCCTATCATCGCTTAGACATAGGTGCTACATATACTAAGAAGCGTAGTGATCGACGAGAATCGAGTTGGTCGTTTTCGGTGTATAATGCTTATGGCCGTCAGAATGCCTACTCGATAGATTTTGAGGAAGACCCTAATGATGCCAGTAAAACACGTGCCGTTCAAACTTCCTTATTCCGTTGGGTTCCATCTATTACTTATAACTTTAAATTCTAAATCATGAAATATCAACTCATTTTTTTATCGGTGATTTTAATGGCATTTAGTGCTTGTACTAAGGTCGTGAAAATAGACTTGAACGGAGAAGATCCAAAATATGTTATTGAAGGGAATATCTCTGATGCGGTTGGACCAGCTGTGGTGAAAATTTCACGCAGTGTGAATTTCGATCAGAGTAATGATTTTCCTAAAGTGAGTAATGCACAAGTAATTCTCAGTGACGATGCCGGCCATCGAGATACCTTGTTGCAAACTGTGCCCGGCGAATATCAAGCGCTCACGTTGCAAGGCACACCGGGACGCACTTATACTTTACAGGTACAAGTCGATGGAAAGCAATTTACCTCTATCAGCACTATGCCTTATCCAACACCATTAGATACGATTAATGTACTTAATTTTGGTTTTGGCGGACCTGATCAAAAAGCTTTAATACCGGTGTATAAAGATAGTGCTGGCATCAAAAATTATTATCGTTTTATCGTGTATAAAAATACCGAACGTCAAGATGATATTCATATCAACGACGACCAATTTGCCGATGGCTTAGTAGCACAGCAGCCTCTCTTTGGACGTGCAGAGTATAAGTCCGGAGACGAAGTGACGATTGCCATGCAGGGTATTGATTACGGAGCTTACTTGTATTTTTATTCCTTATTGCAAAATACCGGAGGAGGTGCCACACCGGCGAATCCTGTTAGTAATATTCAAGGGGGTGCTTTAGGTTATTTTAGTGCGCATTGTATCACGGCAAAATCAATTACTATTCAATAGGAATTGATTTTATGCGGAATGTGATTTCACAATACTTTTAAGTTCATTCAATTTCATTAAGGCTTCAACCGGCGTAAGGGTATTGATATCAACGCCTTCTAAAACTTCTTTGACGTGTTTTAGGTCGCTGGCAAGTCCGTCAAAAATATTGAGTTGGAAATTTTGAGTCGGTATTTTTTTCAGTTGAGCTCCTAATCGCTCATGTAAATTTTTTTCTTCAAGCAAGGCTAAAATTTCATTGGCTTTTTCCACCAAGGACGGAGGCATTCCGGCCATGCGGGCAACGTGTAAACCAAAGCTATGTGTACTACCGCCCAAGGCTAATTTGCGCAGAAAAATAATTTTATTACCCGCTTCACGATGCGTCACATGGTAATTACGAATACGTGGAAATTTATTTTCGAGTTCGTTTAATTCGTGGTAGTGAGTGGCAAATAAAGTGAGTGGTTTATGTGTATGATGATGCAAAAATTCGGCGATACTCCACGCAATAGAAATACCATCGAATGTACTGGTACCGCGTCCGATTTCGTCCAATACAATCAGGCTACGCGCACTGATATTGTTCATGATAGAAGCAGTTTCTGTCATTTCAACCATGAAGGTACTTTCACCACCGCTCAAATTATCGGAGGCTCCGACGCGGGTAAATATTTTATCGGTTAATCCAATTTGAGCTTGTTTCGCAGGTACAAAACTACCGGCGTGTGCCATGAGTGTAATGAGCACTGTTTGTCGTAACAAGGCACTTTTACCACTCATATTCGGACCCGTGATGATGATGATTTGTTGATCGTCTTTGTTGAGCGTAACACTATTCGTCACATACGTTTCGCCAATAGGTAAACTTTGTTCTATCACCGGATGACGACCATCTTCGATATGGATATTTTGTCCTTCATTGACCTCGGGACGATGGTATTGAAATCGAATGGCATTGGCGGCAAAGCATAAAAGGCAATCCATTTGCGCGAGTAACTGTGCATTCAATTGAATAGGTGCGATGTATTCTTGTAAGGCCACCAGTAAGGCGTCATAGACTTCGAGTTCAAGGCTCAGAATTTTTTCTTCAGCGCCGAGAATTTTTTGTTCATATTCTTTTAACTCCGGCGTGATATAGCGTTCGGCAGTCGACAACGTTTGTTTACGTATCCACGATTCCGGTACTTTATCCTTGTGCGTATTCGTTACTTCGAGGTAATAGCCGAACACATTGTTGAACGAAATTTTCAGGGATGAGATACCTGTAATTTCCATTTCACGTTGTTGAATTTGTAGCAAGACATCTTTACTATGACTCGATAGTTGACGTAATTCATCAAGTTCGGGATGTATGCCTTCATTGATAAGGCCGCCTTTGTTGGCTAAAGAAGGTGGCGTGTCGATGATGGTTCGCGCGATTTTTTCTTTGATCGATGCACACGAATTGAGTTGCTCGTGAATACGTACCAAGGTTTCATCATCAACAGCTTGAAGTAAAATTTTTATTTCATCGATGCATTGCAAGGCTTTGGATAATTGTAAGACCTCACGCGGTGAAATTTTGCGAAGCGGTAAACGAGCCACAATACGTTCGATATCACCTACTTGTCGAATCAAGTGAATAAGTTGGTTGGCTAATTCTTGATGCCGTATAAAGTAGTCAACCGCATTGAGACGAGCATTGATTTTTCGTATATCCTGCAAGGGGAATAAGAGCCATCGTTTGATGAGGCGAGATCCCATGGGCGACACGGTATTGTCGATGACCTTTAATAAGGTATAGCCACCATCGCGACTGCTTTCAAGAAGTTCTAGATTTTGTATGGTGAAGCGATCCATCCACAAAAAATCATTTCGTGTGATACGCTGTATGCCGGCGATATGACTTAGTTGTTGATGCTCTGTATCTTTGAGGTAATGAATGGCAGCACCGGCGGCAATAACAGCTTGTGGAATATCACTAATGCCAAAACCTTTCAGAGATACTACACCAAAATGTTGTAATAAAGTATCAGTAGCATATTGTTCAGAAAAAATCCATTCATCGAGGGTATAGGTATAATATTTTGTACCGAATTGTTCTTGAAATAAATTGGATTTTTGACGCTGAAAAATAACCTCAGACGGTTTGAAGCTTTGTAAGAGTTTATCAATGTATTCGGTGTTTCCGGCTGTGCAGAAAAATTCACCCGTCGACATATCCAAAAACGCAACACCATGATGATCCTCGTTGAGGTAAACACTGGCTAAGAAATTATTGGCACCATGATCTAATAATTTTTCATTGGTAGCCGTGCCTGGGGTGACTAATTCAGTGACACCCCGTTTGACGATGCCTTTGGCTTGTTTGGGATCTTCTAGTTGATCGCATACAGCTACCCGATGACCCGCTTTGACCAGTTTGTGTAAATAAGTTTCCATCGAATGATGAGGAAACCCGGCCAATTCGGTGGCATTGGGATCACCGCTATTTCGTTTGGTGAGTGTGATGCCTAACACTTTAGAGGCTATGACCGCATCTTGTCCAAAGGTTTCGTAAAAATCACCTACACGAAATAATAAAATAGCATCAGGGTATTTGCTTTTAATAGCCCGATGTTGTTGCATTAACGGAGATTCAGACGAAGACGATTTTGCCATGAAGGCGAAAGTAGTAATTTTTATAATAGAGAATCAGCACTGAGTCCCTAACGTGAACAAAACGTGTATAACCAATGGGTGAAAATCAAACCGGTCTTGAAGGGGAAATGGAAAAAAATAATTGTTCCTTTGTAGATATACAAATACAAGTTGAAGCGAGGGCGTATCATAGGGCTACTGATGTTTGCAGGAATTTTATTGCTGCCATTTTTTTTACGGGCCCAAATTTGGGATTATTCGTACACGCATTATGGCAAGGCCGACGGATTACCGAGTAATACCATTTATGCAGTAACGACGGATCAACAAGGCGTTTTATGGATAGGCTCCGATGCGGGAGTTACCCGATTTGATGGTGCCCACATGAGACATTTCACTACTGATGATGGGCTCCCCTCCAATGATGTATTTCGATTGTTTTGTGACGCTCAAGATCGTATTTGGGTTTTTGGACTTTCCTCGCAGGCGGCCTATATACAACATGATATTGTACATAATCGGTCGAATGATTCATTATTGTCGAAAATCAAATTGATGACAACCCACAATAACATTTTTGAATTTTCGAATGGTGCCATTTGGATTACATCGACACCTAAATTAATTTATGAAATCAAGGGGAATCAACTTACTAAATTTGAACTCCCTGGTACTATTATAGATAATTTATTAATTGGTATTCAGCGGAATGATTCTATGTATTGTTTAGGTCCTAAGTTTTTCTTTCGAGCAGATATCAAGGGTCGAAAGGAGGCCTTCCCTATTCAACATAGTATACCGCTACTTGGCATCGCAAGTGCCAATCAGAAATTATATGGATTGAAAGAAGAAGACAATAAAGTATGCAAAATAAAATTAGATGAATTTTTAGCCGGAAAGTATTTTACAGTTCGATCGACATGGAAATTTATATCGAATTCAACGGGTCATTTATTTCATATCCAAAACAAAGGCATACTCGAATATAGTTCGGACGATGTTTCGAAATCAATAGCACAATATTTACCCAGTAGCAATGTGGCCACATTGTATGAAGATAAGAATAAGAATTTATGGCTTCCAACTTTAGGGCATGGTTTATTTCTGGTCAATTATAGTCATGCACATATTTATCAAAATGAAATTAATGAAACGGCCAACAAATTTTTATCGTTATATATTACGCGTGATTATTATTTTTTAGGAAACGACAACAATGAATTATCCGTTGTAGATCGAAAAACAAAGAAACTAGTCTTTCGGCAAAATATCTTGAAGAATGCCTCGTTTTCAAATCGTGTGATGCGCATAATTCCTTTTGGGAATAATCAGATATTTTGTTCAACGGATTTGGGTGTACATCGTTATCACTTTCAACATAAGAAAATAATACCTACTAAATCAGGAGGTTCTAGTAAGAATATCAATATGGAAGGAGACACCTTGGTAGTTCAGAATAGTGCCGGTATTATCTATTATAAACCTGACAGAGATGATACAACCATCTTACTCTTAGGAAAAAGAACCTATTCCTATATTCGTTACAATGGCGAGCAGGTAGTTGGGGCTGAGGATGGACTTTATCAATTGCAAAAAAACATTTACAAAGAATATGAATTAGGGCGAGAATTTAAATATCGTGTGATGGATATGATAAACATTGATTCGATGTTGGTTTTAGCCACCATTAATAATGGAGTGGTATTTATTAAGAATCATCAAATCGTGCGTATCATAAATAAATCCAATGGCTTGAGTCATAGTAATTGTTTTCGAATGGTGAAATATCATCATCAATTATTTGTAGCCACCAGTCATGGGATTAGTATCATTGATTTAAACACCTTTGAAACAAAAAAGATTTTTGAATTTGACGGACTCGCCTCGAATACGGTCAATGATATTCAGATTGATAGCGACACACTTTATGCAGCGACAGATGCCGGGTTGTCAGTCATTCCTATTCAAAATATTTCATCTAATATCAACTTCAAATTTTTTTTACAGCCTATTATTGTTGGACAGGATACGTTGTGGAAAGACACCTCATCCTTATCCCTGCGCACAAATCAATTGTTGAATGTGACATGTAATTCTCTATCTTATTCTTCGAAAGGGGATATCATTTATTTTTATCGTATTCGTGAATTGGATTCTGCCTATGCCGGAACTCGCGATCAAAATGTTTCTATCGAGTTTAAAGAACCTGGAGATTATACCTTGGATTTTTTTGGCAAAGATGCCAATGGTAATTTGAGTAATCAAGTTACACTGCAGGTTCACGTGATTCCGTTTGTATATCAGACCACATGGTTTAAATTTCTTATTGGCTTGCTTTGCATTGGAGTATTTTTTCTTTCGTATAAATGGTTTTTGCATCGAATACGTAAACGAGAGCAACAAAAAAGTGAGCTAGCCCAAAAAATTCGCGGCTTAGAATTGATTGCGTGGAAGTCGACAATTAACCCGCATTTTTTGTTTAATTCGTTGAATACCATGCAGAGCTTTTTCAGTGGTAATGACTTTGTCAAAGCAAATCGTTTTCTTTCGCAGTTTTCAACCATCTTACGAAAGACCATCGATCAAAGTAGTAAACTGATGATTCAGATTGATCAAGAAATAAGTTATTTACAAAACTATTTAGAACTTGAAAAAATAAAACGGTATGACGATTTTAGTTTTCAAATCACGTTACGTGATGAAGAGATTAAGTCGTATTTTATTCCAACATTAGTGCTACAACCCATTCTTGAAAATTCCTTGAAACACGGAATTCGGGATAATGAAAATGGAAAAATAGATATTGAATTTGACAAGTCAGAACAACGTATTGTATGTACAATTTGTGACAATGGTCGAGGCTTGCCACAATCGGCTGTTGATATTGCGAGCAGCTCAAAGGGAATTAAATTGGTTAAAGATAAAATTGCTATTATTGAAAATATGATACAACAGAAAATACCGATGACCATGTCAAATCGGGTGGATGCGACAGGAGAAATTTTAGGATGTCAAACAGTTTTCTCGTTTCCAATTATTACATTTGATTTAGATGATAAGAACAGTACTCATAGATGATGAACGTGCCAATATAGAATTACTTAAAATCTATGCCACACGTATTGCCCCGATGTTGAAATTATTGGCACAGCGATGAATGTCGATGATGGTATTCAAATGATTATTCAAGAAAAACCGGATTTGATCTTTCTTGATATTGAAATTCATAATCAAACCGGTTTTGATATTTTGAAGGTGGTGCCGCGTTATG
>ERZ795056.2347-NODE-2347-length-21080-cov-13.786017_pt1 | contig 21080 bp, 17 predicted proteins | sample MGYA00375140_ERZ795056 | MGnify/ENA primary metagenome ERZ795056 (study PRJEB30185, sample SAMN05720227) | activated sludge metagenome | isolation source: Anaerobic digester | place: USA | collected 2015-03-09 ... | reverse complement strand
CATGTGGAGGCAACTACGATCTCATGTGGAGGCAACTACGATCTCATGTGAGGGCCTTCAGAAGCAGATGGGAACCTCGCAATGGAACTATATATGCCGGTATTACCGGCCTTCAACCCATCCCATGCGTGGTGTTCCACATGAATGGGTTACGCTTTTATGCGATTATTCCGATATGGAATGAACGTGCGATATGGCCCGACCGTGGCCTTGGGAACGGGTGGGTGGATATTCTGCAGCGGCATAGTGGGGGCTGCTGGAGGGGGCTTTACGACCAGGGTGCGTAACAGGGCCAGGACCGCTAACAACAACGGCGTCGCTCCACCGGGTCCACGGAGCGGAACAGATGAAAGCGAATATCCGACTTGCCCTTTTCTCGTTGACCGCTGTCCGCCTGCTCGCCCTGTTGCGGAACGTGATCGCGAAATTGACGGGCAACGCCTTGTTCCCGAACCCCCCGGTGACCTTGGTGGACATGAAAGCGAAGGGGGATGAATTGCAGGTGGCGATCGAGAACGCCACCGATGGGAGCAAAGCCAGCAAAGCGGCCCGTAACGCGCTGGTGCTCGAAGTACGGGCCATGCTGCGCCGTGTGGCCGATTACGTCCGGATGGTGGCCAACGGGAACGAGGCGATGTTGACCACCACCGGGTTCGAAATGGCCAAACAACCAGCTCCGGTGGGCGTGCCGGGCGTTGCCAAGGACATGCAGGCCCGCATGACCAACAGCAAGGGCGGTCTGGAGCTGCGTTGGCGGTCGGTACACGGTGCGTATGGCTACCAGGTGTGGATGACGGCCAGCGACCCCAACGTGGAGGCCAACTGGGAGGCCATCGGCTACACCACGCGTGCCAGCCACCTGGTCACCGACCTGGAGAGCCTGAAGTCCTACTGGTTCTGTGTGAGCGCCATTGGCAGTGCCGGCGAGGGCCTGCAGTGCGACCCCGCAGTGGGCCGCGCCGCCTGAGGACCACCGCGCGTGCTCACGAGCGGAGCACACGGCGATCCTCCCCACGTCATGCAACGGACCCCGGCCTCGGTCGGGGTTCGTTGCGTTTGGGGCTCATCACACCCACCCCTACCTTCGGCCACATGCAGCCCTGCGCCAACTGCGGCCACCCGCATGCCCACCCCTATTGCCCGGAGTGCGGGCAACAGCGCGTGGCGCCCGGCATCCGGCTGCGCGAGGTGGTGGGCGACCTCATCGCCGGGCTGTACAACGTGGATGCGCCCATCCTCTTCACGTTGCGCAGCTTCTTCACCGGGCCGGGGCGGTTGACGCGCAGCTACCTGTCCGGCAAGCGCAAGGCCTACACACCACCGGTGCGCCTGTTCCTGATGGGCGTGGGCTTCTACTACCTGATGCGGTGGGTGCTGGGCTGGGACCCCGTGGATGCCGCGGTGCTGGCCACCGGCCATACCGAGGTGCCCCAAACACCGGCCATGCAGGTGAACCACTGGATGAGCCGCAACGTGAACCTGCTGCTGCCCCTCTTCATGGTGATGCTGGCCGCGGCGGACCGGCTGCTGTTCCCGCGCACCACGCTGAACTGGACGGAGCGGCTGGTACACTACCTCTTCGCCGTGGGCACCTACCTGATCACCGCCACGCTGCTGATCCCCCTGTACCAAGTGTGGCCCCGGCTGCATGTGCTGGGCATGGTGGTCATCTTCGGCATCCTCATCGCAGCGGCCATCGGCCTGCATCACCGCAGTGTGTGGAACACCGTGAAGGCCGTGGCCATGGTACCCCTCACCTTCCTGCTGTACGTGCTGGTGTGTACCGTGCTGGTAGCGCTGCTGCTGGGTGTGCCCCTGGCCGCGGTGTTCGTGCGGCCGGGGGGGTGATGGCGCGCACCCGACACCCAAGCGGCAACCTTGTGCGCACCGATCGTCTTGGTACCAAGCAATACCCCCATGAAGCTCCTCTACGCCCTATCGGCCATCCTGTTCACACTCGGTAGCAGCGCCCAGTTCGGGCCTATTCAACTGGCCTTCGAGAGCGAAACGAAGTTCCCCTTCCGCGTGATGGCGGGCGATGTGGACGGCGATGGCGACCTGGACGCGATCACCTACAACTCGGGCACGGGCAGTAGCAGCACCAACACCCTGCGTTGGTCGGAGAACCTGGGCGGCGGGGTGTTCGGGGAGACCCGCGTGATGTTCACCGGCAACATCCCGGCAGCAGAGGCCCTGCAGGCCCGCGACATGGACAACGACGGCGATGCGGACGTGGTGGTGGAGGGCAATTGGTACCGCAACGATGGTACGGGCGTGGTGACGCTGGTGGGTGCGTACAGCCCCGTGGGTGGTGCGGGCCTGTTGCTGCAGGACCTGGACGGCGATGGCGACGTGGACGATGTGGTGCGCACGGCCACCGGCTGCAACCTGTTGCTGAACAACGGTGCGGGGGTCTTCACGGTGGGTGCCGCCATCGGTCCGGTGGGCACCAACACCACGATGACGGTGGCACAGGGCGACCTGAACGGCGATGGCCTGCCCGACCTGGTGGTGGGCGGCGACAATGCGCAATTGGGCTGGTATGCCAACCTGGGCGGCGGTGCCTTCGGTCCACAGCAGCCCATCCCCGGCTATGTGGCACCCGCCCAGCCCCACTGCGGCGATGTGGATGGCGACGGTGATGACGACCTGATCGTGTTCGGCATGGTGGACGGCACGGTGTGGTATGCCAACGATGGCGTGGGTGGGCTGGTGGTCGGCGGCACCATCCCTTCGGAAGTCCCCTTGGTGATCGCCGACCTGGACGGGGATGGTGATGTGGACTTCAGTGAGGACACGGGCACCAGTTGCGATGTGCACGTGCTGCAGAACCAGAGTGGCGCGGCCTGGACCACGCTGGTGGTGGAGACGGTGGATGGCTACAACCTGGCGGGCACCCGCTACGGCGTGGGCGACATGGACGGCGATGGGCGGGATGACCTGCTGACCTCGGGCGGCATGGACGTGCCCGGGTGGTACCCGAACCAGGGGGGCGGCACCATCGGCCCACGGATGCGCTTCTGCCAGAGCATGGGGGGCGGCTACGACATCAGCGCCAGCGACATCGACCAGGACGGTGACCAGGACCTGGTGACGGCCAGCCGCTACGGCGATTGGGTGTGCTGGTACCCCAACAACGGCGATGGCACCTTCGGCGACCAGCGGGTGGTGGTGGAGTACCGCGATGGGGTATCGGTCTCGCGCACGGCGGACCTCGATGGCGATGGGTGGCCGGACATCATCACCAACGTGGCCAGCTGCGCGGTCATTTGGAACAACAACGGTGGCGCCAGCTGGACCCCGCAAGCCCTGCCCGACCTTGGCACCAGCCGGTGCGAGACGGACCTGGATGGCGATGGGGACCTGGACCTGGTGGGCACGGGCACGTGGTACGCGAACGATGGCAACGGCGTCCTCACCCCCCAAGCGGAGCCGCTGCTGACCCAAGGCACCCTGAAGGCCGGTGACCTGGACGGCGACGGCGACCAGGACCTGGTGATCATGGACAATTCCACGGGCACCTCCTTGTTGAACGATGGGTCGGGCGGGTTCACGGCGCTCACCTTCCCGGCGTTGTACTACTCCAACTTCGCCCTGGGCGACCTGGATGGCGATGGCGACCTGGACGCGGTGGCGATGGTCACCACCACGATCCGCGGCCTGTACAACGATGGCAGCGGTGCCTTCGCGCAGGACCTCCTGCTCTACACCGGTGCGCAAGGCACGCGACGCAACATCATCATGCACGACCTGAACGGCGACGGGGTGCAGGACGTGGCGTGGGCCTTGAGCAACGGCTACACCCACCAGACCTATTACAACCTGGGCGTGGGTGATGGCACCCTGGGGCCCGCCAACCTGATCGACCCCACGGCGGAGAGCGCGGCGGCCATGGTGATCGCGGACCTCAACGGCGATGTGGTACCCGACCTGGTGACCGTCCGTTTCCGCAGCATCAGCTGGCAGGAGAACCTCTTCTTCAACGCCTTTCGCCTGCGCGGCAGCGTGTTCCTGGACTTCGACCTGAACGCCACCTTCGACAACGAGGACCAGAAGGTGCCCTTCCGTTTGGTGCGCAGCGATGCCAACCAGGTGCTGGTGTGGACCAACAGTGCGGGGGACTACGACCTGCCTGCGGACGAGGGTACGTGGAACGTGTGGCACACCCCCGAGCCGCTCTTCCAGGTGACCAATGATCCGGACGTGCTGCAGGCCACGCTGACGGCTGCGGCACCGATCGCCTCGGGCCTGGACTTCGGGCTGGCGCCGATCGCTTCGAGCGCCTCCTCCTTCTTCTCGGTGACCCCGTTCACCTTGCGGTGCAACACCTCGTCCTCCCTCCAGTTCCACTTGCGCAACACCGGTTCCTTCATCCCGGAGGACATCCTGATCGACGTGACGCTGCTGGGCGGGTTGGCGGTGGAATACTTCTCGCCCCCACCGGACTCCGTGGTGAACGGCCACGCTTATTGGAACGTGGACAGCCTGGGCTGGTTCCAGTCCTTCCACATCCATTTGGGCATCACCACCGGTGAGGCGGGCAGCTTACTGGAATACGGCTACTCCATCACCGGCACCAACATGGACCCGATCGTGGTGCCCTCGGTCCAACGTACCGTGACCTGTGCCATGGACCCCAACGACAAGCGCGTGGAGCCCGAGGGCCATGGCACGTTCGGTGCGGTGGACATCGCGCAGGACCGCTTCGAGTACATCATCCGTTTCCAGAACACCGGCACGGACACGGCCTTCACCGTGGTGTTGGTGGATACGTTGGATGCCGACCTGGACCCCACCACCATGGAGATCCTCGACGCGTCGCACGCGCTCACCCGCATCGAGGTGGACGAGGAGCACGTGGCCTGGTTCCACTTCCAGGGCATCCTGCTGCCGGACAGCGTGGTGGACGAACCGGGCAGCCAGGGCTTCCTGAAGTTCCGCATCCGCCCGGTGGCCGGTCTGCCCCACCTCACCACCATCACCAACGCGGCGGCCATCTATTTCGATCTGAACGCGCCGATCATCACCAACACGGTGCTGAACACGTTGGTGGATTGCGAGCTGCATACGGCCAGCATCACACCCAGCGGCCCGGATGAACTGTCCGCCCTACCCGCCGACGGCACCTACCAGTGGTTCCTGGACGGTGACAGCATTGCCGGTGCCACAGGACCCACCCTGACGCTGGTGGAGAACGGCCAGTACACGGTGCAGGTGACCAGCGTTTACGGCTGCGTGCAACTGTCCGACCCCTTCGGTGTCGTCAACACCGGCACCGGCGCACACACCGGTGGCCACTATGCCGTGCTGCCCAACCCGGCGCAGGACGCTGCGGTGGTGATGGGCACCGGCACCTTCCACCAGCACGACGCTGTGGAACTGCTGGACATGGACGGGCGCGTGGTGCGCCGCCTGGCAGCCACGGCCACGGACAGGCTGGTGGTGGCACGCGACGGCCTTGCGGCCGGCACCTACCTGCTGCGCATCCACGGCACCACCATCAACGCGGTGGTGCGCATCACCTTCGTGGACCGCTGAGCAGGATGCGCACGGCTGTTGGCGATCGGTGTTACCTTTCACTTCACCCATGCGTACCGGCACCCTCCTCGCCTTTCTGATCCCCGGGGCACTGGCGGCCCAAGCGCCGGTGTGGCAATGGGCCACCGCGCTTCGCGGGAGCACCAACGTGTACATCGACGAGGTGATCGGCAGCACGTTGAACGGGTGCTTCGTATCCGGCTATTGCTACGGCGACCTCTACCTGCCTTTCGATACGCTGCAAGCGAACGATGGACAGGGCGACCACTTCGTGGTGCATGTGGACAGCTTGGGTGTGCCGGACCGGGTGGTGCGCTCCACCGTACCCGTGGCCTCCATGATACCCACGGCGAACGGCGGTCTCAGCTGCCGGTACATCGTGCAAGGGAGCGTGGTGGTGAATGGCACCACGCTTACCAGCGCCCCCGGGTCCAGCGGCATCGGCATGGCCACGTTCGATAGCGGCGGCACGCAGACCGCGATCGGCAGCCTCGACAACGTCATTGAAGGGGGATTCATGATCCCGATATGGTGCGCCCATCAGGAAGCAGCGGGCATGGTGCTGGCCACCTTCGTGACGGACAGCCTGCGCGTGGATGGGGAGTGGTTGTACGGTTGGGGCATCGTGTTGGTGCGGCTGTCGGACCTGGGCGTTGTGGAGTGGCACACCCAACTGGAAGCGACGGAATTCTATTTCTTCTCGGGGCTGCACCTGTCCACCAACGGCAAGTCCCTCATTTGCGTGAGCGATGTGGCAGGCGATACACGGATCATTTCGTACAGCACCGGGAGCGATCCGGACTGGTGGACGGAACTGTACGGCAGGGACACGATGGAGCCCGTACCGATGGCGCGCCGCCCCGATGACCGAGTGCTCCTGGGTGCGGCCTTTTCCACATCGCCACCCGACGGTGGCACGGCGCTCGTGGTGGAGGAGTACGAGTCGGGCGGTCAACTGGTGAACAGCAGCTGGGCATCGGAACCGCAACTCTGGAACAACGCCATCCGATCGGTACACGACCTGCCCGATGGCGGTGCGCTGGTGGCCGGGTATCAGAACGGCTTGTTGACCTTCGGCCCCTTGGTGCAGAACACCACCGGTCCGGACGGGTTCGTTGGCCACATCGGTCCGGACGGACAATGGGACTGGGTGACGCGCGAAACCCTGGGCAACGTGTTCGGCCTGCGTGCCGCACCCGGCTTGAACACCCGCATCTACTGCGCAGGCACATCGGACACCGGTGCGCAGTTCGGCGCGCACACGCTGCCCTTCCCCTCCGGTGGGATGTACGGCGTGGTGGCCTGCCTGGGCGACATCACGCTGAGCACCCCGGAGCAACACGCGCAGGATATCCGCACCCTGCGGACCTGGCCCAATCCGGCACAGGACCTGCTGCACCTCTCCGGCGATGCGCAAGGCGCTGTGCGCATCGTGGACCTGCTGGGCCGCGACCACAGCACCGAGGTGCGCTGGCGCGATGCATACACGCTGGATGTATCGACCTTGCGCAGCGGTGTGTACGTGGTGCAACGCGGTCGCTCGCGCACGGTGTTCATCAAGGCGTGATCTCCATCCTTGGACAGGTGTCCGGAGACGCCTGCATGCGCCGTCCCGAGCACGGTAGGGAACTGTTCGGATCCGTCAGAACAGAGGACTTCGGAGCGGCAATAGCGCACGGCCACGGGCGTTCCTCGAGCATCGGACACCGTTGGTCCGGTCTCCACATGATGCAACCGCGCACCCTGTCCTGTTCCATCGCCGCATTCCTACTGGGTGCGGTGGTCGCCCAACCGGGACTCATCACCTCGGCCATCGCCTTCAACGCCCGCGTGAGTGATGTGGCCGTTGATGAGCTCGGCAATGCTTACGTCACCGGCTTCATGCACGAGGCGGCCACCTTCGGAACAACCGTGCTTCCACTGGAGCCGGGCGCTCCTTACGACGGCTTTGTGGCCAAGCTTTCTCCTGATGGTGCGTGGCTGTGGGCCCGGCGATTCGGCAGTGCCAACGGCATGGACATGGGGCTGGCGATCGCGGTAAGGCCCAGCGGCGGTATCGTCGTGGCGGCCGGGGTCGCCCAGGGCACCCAGCTGACCTACCATGATCAGGCACTCACGAACCCCTTGGAAGATGCGCTACTCCTGCTCCGGTTGAACACGAACGGTGAACTGGTGGAGCATGCCTTGGCACCGGGTGGGCTACCGGAACGCATGGTGATGACGGTCGGTCATGACGGCACGTGCTACGTGGGCGGAGTGTTCCAAGGGCCGCAGCTCGACTTCGGAGGGACGGTGGCCATGGGACCTCACAGTGGCTTTCTGGCCGCGCTCGGACCCTCCGGCACCTGGTCCTGGTCGCACGGCTTCCAGAGCCCATACTTCGCGGAAGTAACGGACCTGGTGATCGACCAAGGGGGAGATGTGGTGGCCCTCGGGGACTTCACGGGGCCGTCCATGATCATGGGCGACCACCTCTTCAACGGCTACCCCATCATGGATGACACGGTCTTTTGGACCCTCTTCGTGCTCAAGTGCGACCACCAAGGCAATGTGCTCTGGCGCAAACAAAGTGGTGTGGACGAGGGCATGACCAGCAGGGGATCCCACTTGGCCCGGTTGCCCAATGGCAACTACCGCGTCAGCGGGTTCTATCATCAAATGATCACGCTGGATGGCCTGACCTTGGGTGCGCCCAGCTCGTCCTTCCTGGCGGAACTTTCACCGGAAGGCGTCTGGCTCGGCCTCGACCTGATCTCCCCACAGGACAACGTGTCGTGTGGTTGGGCCGAAGACCCGGTCACCACGCTCGGCAATGGCGATCATGTGCGAACCGCTGGCACGATGCCCTTACCGGTCCTGATCGACGATTGGAGCTTCCAACCGGGAGCAGGCCCATCCGCAGGCATCATGCACTACGATGGGACCGGACAACTGATCGCTGCTCAAGCCATACCATCGGAGGGGATCAGTGTGGTACACGGCTTATCCAGCGGCCCGACGCGAACCCTTTGTTTCGGGCAGTTCCGCGGTGAGACCACCTTCGGCCCTACCACGCTCTTCTCACCCACCGAGATCTCGTTCATCGCTGAGATCGGCACCGCCGCTACCGGTGTGGGCGATGTCCTTGAGGAAGGACGTGCGATCCGGTTGTTCCCCGTTCCAGCCTCCACGGTCTGCACACTGGAACTACCCGGTCATACGGGCAGCAGCCCGCTCTGGATCATCCAGGCGAACGGTGCGGTGCTGCATGCGACCGTGTTGGTCGGTGAGCGCATGGAATTGGATATCGCCGACCTTCCAGCGGGTGTCCATTTGGTGAAGGTGGGTGCCACCGTAGCGCGATTGGTGAAAGAGTGACCAGCGCCACATCCGGAGCGCACATTGTTCAGCACCTTCGCGCATCGGTCCGGGTTGTCATCCCGCCACTCCTCCGCGTCTTCACTGTTCGGAACCCGCGGTTCGTATTCTCCGCAGCCTCTGCGTCCTCCGAGGTCCAACCGATTTGGGATCCTGACATTCCTTTAGCGGCCCATCGCATTCCTCCCACCTTTACCCCATGCCTGCGGTCTCCATCCTCCTCCCCTACCACAATACCGCTGCGACGATCGATGACGCCGTGGCCAGCATGGTGGAGCAGACCTACACGGACTGGGAGCTACTGCTGATCGATAACGCGAGCACCGATGACGGTCCGGCACACGCGCAACAGTGGGCGGCACGTGATCCACGGATCACCCTCCTCCACGAACCGCGCATCGGCATCGCCCACGCGCTGAACACCGGTCTGGCCCATGCCCGTGGCACCACCATCGCCCGTATGGATGCCGATGATGTGAGCCATCCGGAACGCTTCACACAACAAGTGGCCTACCTGGATGCCCATCCCGATGTCGGTGTGGTGGGCACGCGTACCACCTTCGCCAGCAGTGTGCAAGAGAGCCGCGGCATGCAGGCCTTCGTACAGTGGCAGAACGCGCTGCTCAGCCCACAGGAGCACTACGTGAAGCGTTTCGTGGATGCACCGCTCGCCCACCCCACGGTGCTCTTCCGGCGCGCGTTGGTGGAGCACCATGGCGGCTACGATACCGGTCCCTTGCCCGAGGACCACGAACTGTGGTTGCGGTGGATGGACGCGGACGTGCGCTTCGCGAAGCTGCCTCAGGAACTGCTGACGTGGAACGACCATGCCCGCCGCCTCAGCCGCACCCATCCGCACTACAGCGTGGACGCCTTCTTCAGCACCAAGGTGCAGTGGTTGGCGCGGTGGATGAAGCGCACGTTGACCGGACGTCCGGTCATTGTCGCGGGCACCAGTGCGCTGTGCCAGGAGCGCGTGGCGCTGTTGGAAGCGGAGGGCATCGCGGTGCAGGCCTACACCGATGTGAAGGGGCGCGGGGTACCGGGCCGCCCCTTCATTCCACACGATGCGCTGCCCGCTGCGGGCGAGGCCTTCGTCGTCTCGTTCATCAGCCAACGCGGCACCGGTGATCGGATCGCGGCGTTCCTGACAGGACGAGGTCTGGTGGAGGGCGTGGACTTCGTGCTGGCGGCGTGAGTGGCCACGGAAGGCCACCGAACGAACTACTCAACGCTAGTGATCCTTACTGATCACCATTGGTGTCCGGGAGAAACTGCTCAACGATCAGAACTGCTCATCCAACAAGGGGCAGCAAAGGTCAAGATAGAAGGGGCTTACGTACGCCACGGCTTACCAAACACCGGCTGCGACCCCCTGCGGGGTCGACAATACAACGCACCGTTCATCGCCCTTCGGGCTACATGCTATGACCCCTCCCGGGTCAATACCCGCTGCCCTGTAGGAATGACCCCGGAGGGGTCACAGCATGTTGTTCTGGCATCCACTGCGGCATCACGACCCCGGCGGGGTCGCAGCCGGTGATGCAACCCATTTCCCCGGACACCACTGACTGAGCCCTACTCATTCACCACCAAATGAGTAGTTGGCGGTCTTGCACCTGTTCAACGCCCCAGCACCGCCCGAAAACGTTTCGCATAACCCTCGCTGATGGGCAGGTGGGTGCCGGCGAGCACCACATGATCGCGCTCCACGCGTACGATGGCGTGCAGGGCCACCATGTGCGAGCGGTGGATGCGGCAGTAACGATCGGCCGGCAGGCGTTGCTCCAGATCACGCAGGTGCTCCAGGCTGAGGATGCGGCCTTTGTTGCGGGTGTGTACGGCCACGTAGTCCCGCATGGCGGAGATGTGCGTGACGTCCGTATGGTCGATGCGCACGACCTCGTGACCGCTCTTCAGGAAGAAGTGATCGGGTGTGTTGGGCTCGGGCGCAACGCTGGAACGTGCGCGCAGCTTGTCCACCGCCAGCAGGAAACGCTCGTAACGCACGGGCTTCAACAGGTAGTCCACCACATCCAGTTCGAAGCCATCGATGGCGTGTTCGGCATGGGCGGATGAGATCACGAAGCGGCACTTGCCCTGCGCCAGTTTGATCAGTTGCAGGCCGCTGAGCTCGGGCATGCGGATGTCCGTGAAGACCACGTCGACGGCACCGGCCTCCAGGGTGCGGAAGGCGGCGATGGGATCGGTGCCCGATGCGGCGAGCACCAGGCCGGGGGTGCGCTGCACGTAGCCCACCAGCACCTCCACCGCCAAGGGCTCGTCGTCCACCACCAGGCAACGCAACGCTTCCATGCTCACGAAGAAAGGGGGAACACGAGTTCCGCGGTGTAGCGCTGTGCCTCGTCGCGCCGGAAGGACACGGAGGCCCGCTCGCCGTACAGGAGCTCCACGCGACGCTGCAGGTTGTGGTTGCCCGTGGGTGCCGATCCATCGCCAGCCTGTGTGCCGATGAGGTTGGTGCAGGTGATCCGTATGCGCTCGCCCTCCTGCGTGATGCGCAGGTGGAGCGGCTGCTGTGCATCGCAGGGGTCGCCGTGCTTGAAGGCGTTCTCCAGCAAGGGCAGCAGGAGCATGGCGGGGATTCGTGCGCCACGTAGCACATCCTCCACCTCGATGCGCACGTTCAGCGGGCGATCATAACGCAAGGCGTGCAACGCGATGAAGCGTTCCACCTGTTCCAACTCGGTGCCGATGGGGACGAACTCGTCCTGGTGCTTGGCGATGTAGCGCATCAGGTCGGCGAGGTCCATTAGTTGAGGGCCGAGGTCGGTGCCGGGCCGTTGCGACAGGGCGTAGAGGTTGTTGAGCGTGTTGTAGAGGAAGTGCGGCGCCATGCGTGCGCGCAGCATGTCCAGTTCGCTGAGGCGCTCGCGGTAGGCCAGCTCGGTGCGTTGCTGGTGCTGCACCAGTTGTTGCTCCGCAAGGTGTACCAGTGTGGCGAAGCCGATGGGCAGCAGGGCGTACAGGACGTTGTCCAACGCGAAGTTGATGAAGGGCGTGTGAGCCGGGTAGTTCGGCTTATCCCCCAGGCTGGGCAACAGCCATTGATCACCGATCCAGCGCAGCACGAAGAACAGCAGCATGCCGCCGATGAGGCTCGCTAGGAAACGAAGTATACGCTTGCCGGTGTTGCCCGCCGTGCGGAGCACTACCCGATGCATGGTCAAGGCCGTGAGCGCATGGTACGTGGAGAACAGGAACGCGTAGGTGGTGATCACATACGCGAAGTCGCCGGTGCGCAGCCACCAGGTCACGTTGGAGCCGAAGCCCATGAACAGGCCGAAGCCCACGAACAAGAGCAGCGCCGTGCCCAAGCGGAAGTGCCCATCGCGTTGGAAGAGCCGGGATCGGGTTCCGGTGCTGGTGGTGGTCGCCATGGTGCGCCAACGAAGCTATCACGCTACCCCGAGCGCAGCGCCGTGCGATCGGCGGATCGTCGCTTCCGCTCTGCGAACGCCTCGCCGACCGTTCATGCCCGCTTGCCGATCGGCCGGTCCTTCCGCCGATCCGCTCCATCGCCGGGCGTGGCCGCGCACTAGCCTTGTGGCACCAACACCAGCACCATGCGCAGTACCAGTGCCCTGCTATCCGCCACCTTGTTCCTCGCCGCTTCCCTGGCGTCCCCCCAAGGCACCCTGCCCGATCCGGACGCCATCCTGGTCGGCACCGCCCCCCGTCCGCAGGTGCTCTTGCTCGGCACCTTCCACTTCGGCTATCCGGACCTCGATGCCCATGTCACGGCCGAGGACGATCGCGTGGATGTGCTGTCGCCGCAGCGGCAGCAGGAATTGACCGAGCTGCTGGATGTGGTGATGCGCTTCAAGCCCAACAAGCTCTGTGTGGAGACCCAGGGTGGATGGTTGATGCACGAATACCAGGAATACCGGAAAGCGGAGCGGAAGCTGGGCCGCAACGAGTTCTACCAGATCGGGTTCCGCATGATGGATCGTGCGAAGCTGGACACGATGTACGCCGTGGATGCGCGGCCACTGGTGCTTGATCTGTACAACGGGGCGGACAGCCTGCGCTACAAACCCTGGTTGGACAGCCTCTATGACGGCTGGTCATTCGGCGGAGAGGACCTCCTTTCGCAACGCTATGATGCGTGGTACGACGCGACCGACAAGGCCAAGAAACACAACACCTTGTTGGACATCTTCCTGGCCATGAACGACGATCATGCGTTGGACCGCGACTACGGCGCCTACCTCAACGGCTACTTCAAGTTGCCGGGGCACCGCGGTGCCGATGTGCACGCCATCCATTGGTACAGCCGCAACCTGCGCATCTACCGCAACATCCAGGACATCACCACCGGGCCGGAGGACCGCATCCTGGTGGTGTTCGGCGCGGGGCACATGGGCATTTTGAAGCATTTGTTCGAATGTGATCCCGGGTACCAGCTCGTGCGCTTGAAGGAGCTGGTGGAGCAGTGATCACGTGTCCGCTTAGCTTCGCTTCCATGAGCGAGGCCAATTCCTGCAAGAGCTGCGGCACGGTGGTGAAGGGGCTTTACTGTTCCGCCTGTGGCGAGAAGGTGTTGACGCCGGACGACCACACGTTGAAGCACTACCTCGGCGCACTGCTCAACGCCTTCACCTTCGCGGATAGCAAGCTGTGGAACACCTTGAAGGCCGTGGTGTTGCGGCCCGGCGAACTGAGCACGGCCTACATGGACGGGCGCCGCGTGAAATACATGCGGCCCGTGGCCTTCTTCTTCCTGGCCAACTTCATCTACTTCGCCATACCGGTGTTCCAGACCTTCAACACCACGTTGGAGGGCCACATGCACTACATGCCCTACAGCACCTGGGCCAACGCACAGGTGGAAGAGCAGCTGGCACGCACGGGCGAACCCCTGGAGGAGTTCACGGCCCGCTACGCACCGGCCTCTGCCAACAACGCCAAGCTGATGCTGGTGCTCATGGTCTTCCTGCTGGTGCTGCCCATGGCCTTGTTCCACCTGAGGAAGCGTACGTACTTCAGTGCCTACGTCACGGCCGCGTTCGAGTTGATGGCCTTCCACGTGTGGGTTTCCACCATCGCGCTGGGCACGGTCTTCGCGGTGCTGGTCACCGTACTGGGCACCATGGGTCGGCACCTGGACCAATTGCACGTGGACGACTACCTCAGCATCCCGCTGATCCTGTTGCACCTGTGGGCCACCATCGGCATCGGGCGGCGCTTCTTCGGCTGCACCTGGCCGGGTTCGGTGTGGCGTGCGGTGGCCATGTTGGTCGGCCTGCAGTTCGCGCTCACCAGCTACCGCTTGTTGCTCTTCGAGGTCACGTTGTGGCAGGTGGGTTGAGCGTGGCCTGGTCCGCCCGACAGCGCCGGGTGTGCCGATCCGGCGTCGGAGTGCGTTCCTTCGTACCGTGGAAGACCTGAGCGCACCCCTGCACGCCCTGCGGAGCCATTTCGACAGTGGCGCCACACGGCCCTATGCCGCTCGGCGTGCTGCGCTCCGGGCCTTGCGTGCGGCCATCCGCCGGCACGAGGAGGAATTGCTCGCAGCGCTGCACAGCGACATGCGCAAGCCGCGCTTCGAGGCCTACATGGCGGACATCGGTCTGGTGTACGCGGAGATCGACCATGCGCTGAAGCACCTGCGCGGCTGGATGCGTGCGGAGCACCGCCCGACGCCGTTGGCGCTGCAGCCCTCGCGGTGCGCATTGCATCCCGAGCCGGTGGGTGTGGTGCTCATCATAGCCCCGTGGAACTACCCCTTCCTGTTGCTGATGAACCCCTTGGTGGGTGCGGTGGCGGCGGGCTGCTGTGTGGTGGCCAAGCCCAGCAACGAGGCACCGGCCACCGCGCGGGTCACGGAGCGCATCATCCGCGAGGTGTTCGCACCGGAACAGGTGCTGGTGGTGCAGGGCGCGGGGCGCAGCGTGGGTCCGCGCCTCATCGAACCCTTCCGCTTCGACCACATCTTCTTCACGGGCAGCCCGGGCGTGGGCCGCAGCATCATGGCCCTGGCCGCACCGCACCTCACGCCTGTGACCCTGGAGCTCGGCGGCAAGAGCCCCGCCATCGTGGACGACACCGCCGACGTGGAACGCGCGGCACAGCGCATCGTGTGGAGCCGCTTCCTCAACGCCGGGCAGACCTGCATCGCCACCGACCATGTGCTGGTCCACGAACGCGTGAAGGACCGATTCCTGGCGGCCGCCCAGCGTTACGTGCAACAGTTCTATGGCCCCGATCCCCAGCGCAGCCCGCATTACGCCCGCTTGGTGAACGACACGCGCTTCCAGCAGGTGAAGCGCTACTTGGACCATGGGCGCATCGTGATCGGTGGCCAGCACGATGCTGCCGACCGCTACATCGCCCCGACGATCCTCACGGACGTGTCCTTGGACAGTCCGCCCATGCGCGAGGAGATCTTCGGGCCGTTGTTGCCGGTGATCGCGTGGCGCGAACGGGAGGAAGCGCGGGTCATCGTGGCGCGCAACCCGCATCCCTTGGCGCTGTACGTGTTCAGCAGCGACCGCGCGAACCAACGCTACTTCACCGAGGGCATCGCCTTCGGCGGTGGGTGCATCAACCAGTGCATGCTGCAGTTCGGCAATGCGGACCTGCCGGTGGGGGGCGTGGGCACCAGCGGCATAGGCAGCTACCACGGCAAGGCCACCTTCGACCGTTTCACGCACCACAAGCCCTTGGTGTTCGGCAGCACCTTGCTGGAGCCGGGCATCCAGTACCCGCCGTTCAGCCGGTGGAAGGAGAAGGTGCTGCGGTGGGTGTTGGGGTGATGATCATCACAGACCCGCCCGCTGGCGCGGGGGACCTTTGCGCTGATCCCCAACTCCTCATGCGCACATCGCTCCTTCTTCCCCTGCTGTTGCTCGTTCCAACGCTCCATGCCCAGTCCTTCGGCGATCGCCGCTTGGTGCTGGAGGAGACCCCGATCGCGGGCATGCCGGGCATCCAGTCCTTCGCCTGGGCACAGCACCAAGGACAGTGGCTGCTGATCGGTGGGCGCACGGACGGCTTGCATCGGCGGCAACCTTTCGCGGCCTTTCTCGCGGCGGACAACAACACCATGGCCCATGTGGTGGACCCCGTGAGCGGGACGGTGTGGAGCGCCTCGTTGGCCAGCCTACCGGCTGCACAGTTCGAGCAGTTGCAGAGCACGAACATGGAGTTCATGCAACAGGGCGATGTGCTCTACGTGGTGGGCGGCTACGGGTTCTCGGCCACGGCTAACGACCACATCACACATCCGCTGCTCAGCGCCATCGATGTGCCGGGTGCCATGGAGGCAATTCGCACGGGCGGCGCGTTGGCGCCGCATTTCCGCTACATCACGGACGAACGTTTGGCCGTTACCGGTGGCTACCTGGGCCGTATCGGTGCGCAGTATGTGCTGGTGGGAGGCCAACGCTTCATCGGCCGCTACAACCCCATGGGTCCGGACTTCGGTCCCGGCTTCATCCAGGAGTACACCAACGCCATCCGCCGCTTTGGCATCGCGGATGATGGGCAGAGCCTGGGCCTGATCGACTACAGTGCCACCGTGGATACGGTGAACCTGCACCGCCGCGACTACAACCTGGTGCCGCAGGTGTTCCCGGACGGCAGCTTCGGCTATACGGCCTTCAGCGGCGTGTTCCAGTACGCGGAGGACATCCCTTGGTTGAACACAGTGGATGTGAGCGCCACCGGACATGTGGTGGTGCCCGTGTTCGAGCAGTTGTTGAACCAGTACCATACGGCCCATGTGCCGCTGTGGTCGTCCAGCACACAGCGGATGAGCACGGTGTTCTTCGGCGGCATCGGTCGCTACTACTTCGATGGCAACGGCCAGTTGTGGGACGATGTGAACGTGCCCTTCGTGAACACCATCAGTCAAGTGACGCGTGATGGCGCCGGGCAACTGCAGGAGACCGCCATCGGCACCATGCCGGCCTTGTTGGGTTCCAGCGCGGAGTTCATCCGTCTGCCCGAGGTGCCCATGGTGTTCGACGACATCGTGGACCTGGACCAACTGAGCGGCGATACCGTGGTGATCGGGCACATCGTGGGGGGCATCGAAAGCAGTGCGGCGAACATCTTCTTCATCAACACCGGCACGCAGAGCACAGCGAGCACGCGCACGTTCCGGGTGCTGTTGGTGCGCGATACCAACGTGGGCGTGCGCGAAGTGGACCGCGCCTCCGAGCCCCTCCTGGTGACCCTTTCACCGGACCATGAGCGGATGAGCACGGGCTTCACCCTGGCCACGGGCGGGCACGTGCAGTTGGAGCTGTTGGACACCAATGGACGCCGGGTGAACACCCTGTTCTCCGCACGCCTACCGGCCGGCACACACCTGCTGCACCACACGGTGAAGGACCTGGCACCGGGCGTGTACGTGGTGGACCTGCAGGCGGATGGGGAGCGCCGTTCGGCGCGCTTCGTACGCTGATCGGCACTCCGTCACCGGGTGGCGAAGTGGCTGCGGTAGCGCTGCCAGAGCGTGCGTAGCGATGCGGGAGGATGACCCTGTGCCCGGAGCGCGGCACTGAGCGTGGGGATGTGGGCCACGTGCCGAAGCAGTTCGCGCCAGCACCGGAAGATGGTGTACGTAGGGTCGTAGATGTGGCCCGGCTCGGAGGTCACGCCGTTGAGTTCCATCACCAGGAATCGTCCCTGTTGCAGCGCTTCGTCGTCGGGAGCGCGCACGTCGAGCCGCCCGTAGTGGATGCCTGTGGTATCGGCCAGGAGCTCGTCCACGGCCCGTTCCAGTTGTTCAGTGAGTAAGTGGCCCCCATCCAGGAAGGTGGTTCCCCGGCAGTGGTTGCCGATGGGTTCCACCACCACGCGTTCGCCGGATGCCGGCACGGTTGCGAGCAGTGCGGCGCGGTAGGTGCGCAGGCGGGGCAGTTGCTTGCTGCCGCGAAAGGTGCGGCGCAACAAGTCCTCCACCGTGGTCCGTCCATCGCCCTGCACGGCGAGGAAGGCCTTGGTAGCGATGGAGAGCAGGCGTGTGCGTCCGGTGTGCGGGTCCTTCAGGAAGAAGAGCCCGTACTCGTGCTGCCACGGCACCAGGCGTTGCACCAGTTGCGTCGTGCGGCAGGCTGCGAGCAGGCGTTGCAATTCCGCTTCATTGGCCACCAGGGTCACCCCTTCCCCGCGTTCGCCCACATCGGGCTTCAGGATCAGGGGTGCGCTGAGTTCCGCGTCGCGCAGGGACTGTTGCACGGTGGTCCAGGGCGTGTCCGGCTGCACCAGCACCGTGGTGGGATACGCGCGTTGCGGCAGTCGGGCAAGGATGTCGTGCTTGCGTTCACCGAAGAAGCCACCGAGGTCGATGGCGGGGTTCACGTTGGTGAAGAATGCGCCATGACCGCTGCGTAGGGCGTGCCACAGGGCAGCAGGGATCACCGGCAGGTGGATCAGTTGCCAGGGCCAGTACTCGTGGTTGAGCCGATCACGCCAATGCCTCAACGCCCGCATGCTGCCGTATGCTCAGTGCTGGCGGTGGTTCTGCGTGGACACGGCCACTCCCAGTTGCCCGTGGATGCGCACATGTGGCAGCGCTTGTTCCAAGGCGATGCGGACCATCGCGAGGTGGTGCACACCATGATCGGCGAGGTAGAGCAGTTCGCGCTTCAGGGTAGTCTCGGCGCCCGTACCCAGCGGCACACCGGGAAGATCGGCATCCATGCGCAACTCACGGTCCGCGCCGAGTTGTTCCAGGTGGCGCTTGCTCCAGGCCACGGAGGCGCGCGCTGCGGCCACCTCGGTCTCGATCTGCAGGTCGCGCCGGCGTCGGTCGTAGCTGAAGGAACCCGTATCCACGGCGGAGAGCAGGCACTGATAGAACTCCAGGATGTGACGGATGTGCTGGCCCACGCTGCTGCCGAACAGGAGCGTGTGGCCACGCATGAGCTCCTCATCGGAGAGTTGTTCCAGGATGGCATCCACCTGCGCGAGCACGGCGATGTTGTGGTCGACCAGGGTCCTCATGTGTACGCTCGGGGGTGGTCGTGGTGCGCCTTGCACAAGCGGGCGATCCGCTGTTCCTTCACCGTCCGGTCCATTGCTTCACGTCCTCCATTGCGACCGTGCGCGACCGAACGAGCACGAAAGTAGCGAGTAGCAACACACCCAGCGCAAGGGCGAAGAGCAGGCCACCGTCGCCCTGCACTTCGATGCCGAGCACGGTGAGGTGTGCGCCGAGCGCACCGAGCATGATGCCGATGGCCAATGCGGCACCCAACCAGTTCCAACGCGTGGTCAGGAGCAGGATGGCCGCCACCAGTTCAGCGACGCCGGAGGCCAAGCGACCCCAAGGCTCAACACCGAGTGTGGCGAAGATGTGGACGGATTCCGGCGCACCGGTGAACTTGAAGTAGAGGGTCTGCAGCAGGATGATCGCGGCGGCGATGCGGGGAAGGTGCGTGAGGTAGCGCATGGTCGGGTGTGGGGGTGGTGGGTGTGATCAGCGTGCGTGCACGAAGGCCTTCCAATTGGCATCGGCCGCGCGGTGCAGCCGTACTTCGTCCTTGTTCCAGGTGGTGAGCGTGTTGTTGAAGAAGGCGTTGTAGAACAGGAAGAGCTTGCCGTCCTTCACCTTGAAGGTCTCCGGGTCCACCTCGACCTTCTCGTTGGTGGCCCCCATGGCGTAGGCGCAGTAGCCACCGTACTGGGGCAGGTAGCGTTCCGGCATACGCTTGAAGAGATCCAGGTAGGCCTGGGTGGAGAAGTGGAAGGTGGCTCCTTGGTGCACGTGGCTGTAGCGCGGCAGTCCTTTGCGGGCCTTGCCTTCGGCGAAGTAGGCCACCGGGTCGTAGCCTTCCACCCACAGGCCCTTGGCATCGACGTTGAAGTAAGGCGCCGGCTTGGCCTGGGCCATGAGCAGGGTGGCGGAGAAGAGCAGGGTGAGCAGCACGGATGAGCGGATCATGGTGGGTGGCACGGTCCAATTGGGGACCGAACGCGAGGGTGGTCGCAGCGCGATCCTGTTCCTGACAGCCCACGTGGAACGCTGGTTCCAGGAGGTCTGTCAAAGCACCTTCTCTCCGCGCTTGGGGCGCAATGCATCACGCACCAGCTTCAAATGCTGCTCGTCACATTCCAGCGTGGCGGTGGCGCGAATGGGCAGTCGGGTGACCCAATGCCGGTAGCCCGTGATGTGTTCGCGGGCGCAGAACTCATCCAGGTGACGCAGGAAATGTTCGGCGGTGGTGGGTGCGTCGGGCCCGAAGAAATCCCAGTGGAAGCGGAGCAGTGGCATGGCGGAGATGCGCAAATTTGCGGAAGTGGAAGCCTTGTTGTTCTTCGTCGTGGCCACCGTGGCCAGTTTCATCGGCTCGTTACAGGCCGGTGTGGTGAACACGGCGGTGCTGGCGCACACCATCAAGTGGGGACAGGTGGCGGGCCGGCGGATGGCCTTGGGAGGTGCGTTGCCAGAGCTGGTGTATGCAGCGGTGGCCTTCGTGGGTGCGGGCTGGCTGGTGCACGCGTTGGGCATCGGCACCACGGGGATCACCTTGGTGGTGGCCTCGATCCTGCTGCTGTTGGGCGTGTACTTCCTCTTCCTCTACCACCCCAAACCCGCCGCGGTGGGCGAGGACAAGTTGACCGGTGATCTCCGACGCGGGATGTTGTTGGGCTTCGCGAACCCCCAGCTGTTGCTGTTCTGGTGCGGTGTGCGCCTGATGGTGGTGTCCTGGGGCATGGATGGTGAAGGGTTTTTGGAGGGGGCCGCGTTCGCGTTGGGTGCGTTCACCGGTGCGATCGTGCTGCTGTTGATCCTGGTGCGCATGGGCGTGAAGGCGCAGGAGCGCTTGTCGCCGGTGGGGCTGCGCCGGTTGTTCCGCGGGATCGGTGCGGTGCTGGCGGTGAGCGGTGCGTACGCGGTGCTGCGCTCGCAAGGCTGGGTCCCTTAGAGAGCAAGGGTGTCAGGCCAGCCGATCGCTGAGCAGGCGCATCTCCATCATGGGCGCCATCTTCTCGTACAGGATGCGGTAGGTGGTATCGGTGATGGGCATGTCCACACCGAGCTTGGCGTTGATCTCGTGCACGCACTTCACGGCGTAGTAGCCCTCGGCCACCATGTTCATCTCCAGCTGCGCGGCCTTCACGCTGTAGCCCTTGCCCACCATGGTGCCGAACTCGCGGTTGCGGCTGAAGGTGGAATAGGCCGTCACCAACAGGTCACCGAGGTAGGC
>ERZ795056.2345-NODE-2345-length-21100-cov-7.234545_pt1 | contig 21100 bp, 22 predicted proteins | sample MGYA00375140_ERZ795056 | MGnify/ENA primary metagenome ERZ795056 (study PRJEB30185, sample SAMN05720227) | activated sludge metagenome | isolation source: Anaerobic digester | place: USA | collected 2015-03-09 ... | reverse complement strand
CATACAAAGCGGGATTCGACTCCATGTGCATGCCACTTTGCACGTTTTTTAAGGTCACCGTCTCATGCTGATAATAAGACGATAGAAATTGCCCATGAACCTGAAATTGTAAAAGGCTACTTACTAAAATTAAAAGCAGAAGTTTTGTATTCATAATTTCATTTTTTTAAAAAGAAAAAAATTATTGGTGATAAGCAGGCTGCCCATTTTTTTGTTCAGCTGTTTTAACTCATAGTCATAATAAAGCCAGGCCACCCAGGCCATCAGGGCAAAAAGCAGCAGTACAAGAAGAACCTGCATGATCCATTTGCGGGTAGTAGAATCTTTTAAAATTGAATTTGCCATGTCCTTTTTTTATATCACAAACATAGCATTGGCCAGGAGCCTTTTCCTAATAATGGGCGTAGACAATTGCCGGACAAATGCCCGCCAGGCCCGTAAAATGGATGAAAACCGTGGACAAGAACAGGACAAAGGGTTATTCTATCCAGATTTCTTTCAAAATCTTTTGATGGGGACTTTTGATGGGGAGATTTTCTTTAGAAACTATTAAAGAAACGCGGATAACGCGGATAACGCGGATGAAGACGGATTTTTTTGTTTTTTAAAACCACCAACAAATTACACCAGGTAACGATGCAACAATCGGTAAAGCATTTATCCGTGTCATCCGCGAAATCCGTGTCATCAGTGTACCCATTATTTGAAGCGTAAACCCATCGGGCTACATCTTAGTAAAAAATGGGAAATGTATTTATCCGTATCATCAGTGTACCTATTATTTAAAGCGTGAAGCCATCGGACTGTATATTAGAGGAAAAAGAAAAAAGCGTTTATCCATGTTATCAGCGTTATTCGTGTCAACCGTGTATCAATATCCGTTTCTGGTTTCTTGTTTCTCGTTTTTTGTTCTAACGCACTTATCCGTGCTTATCCGCGTCATCCGCGTTCCAAACATATATTTCAAGGAGATAAAATATCTATGACTCCACGTGTCATTCACGTCATCAGTGTTCAAATCATATATTACGGGACTATTAAGCATACGTATACCAATCACGGAATCTATGTTAGAATAGAAACCTCAGTGCATTTGTAATAAGGAAGTTGAGATAGCGAAGTATTAATCCAGGAGCTATTAATCTCCATTTAAACCCATTTCAGGATATTTTTTACGGAGACGATAGCGGCTTTTGCGCAAAGAATCCACCGAAATACCCAGCATATTCGCCATTTCTTTGGAGCTGATGGCGAGTTTATTCAGCGCTATTAACCGCTGTTCGGCAGGCGTTAATTCCCCATATTGGTTTTGAAGATTGATAAAAAAGCCAGGCCATACTTTTTCAAATAATTTTTTAAAACCCAGCCAGTCATCTTCTGTTAAGATCACACTCTGCTGCAGGTTTTCAAGGTGCTGGATTATTTCGGGGCTGGCAGCAGAACCGGTTGGACTGTTGTTGGTTAGTTCCTTGCTGATCTTTTCTATCAGGCTGTTTTTTTCAGCTATTTTATTAATAAACTCGTCAAGCTGACCTTTAGCAGTTTCCAGTTCCTGTTCGGCCTTTTGTTGTTGAAGCATCAAAACGTTTTCCTTTTCCCTGGCCAGTTGTTTCTCTTTTTTGTACTTAACGGTTTGCCGGCTTATGATGAGTGCTGCGATGATCGCCAAACCAACTAACACAAATACGAGCAATATTTTCTGCAATTGTTCCGCTTTTTTTTGCGATTCTACCAGGTCCAGGCTCTGCTGGTATTCCATGCCCTGTATTTTTTTTTCGGATGTTGTGAGCAGTTGCCAGTCGTATTGACTTTTGTAAATTTTCTCGTTTGTATTGGCAGTGTCTTTGTATTTAAGGGCAGCGCTGAAATTCCCTTTTTCTTCATACAGCCTGGCTAATACAGCATAATAATAGAAGCCAAATTTATACCTATAAAAATATTCGCCTTCCCAGGGGTTGTGTTTACAAAAAATGCGCTTCGCCAGCTCTACATAATATTGGGCACTATCGGTACGGTGTAGTTGTGTAAATGCTTCGGCGATGTATAGGGAAGAAACGGCGGCGTTGATACTTTCTGTATCCTGCGACATCAGCACATCAGTATAAAGCAATGGTATGCCTTCGTTAAATTTACCCTGCAGGCAAAGGGTGCGACCGAGGTTACCGCTGGCAATGCTTTCCCATACGGTTACATGTTGTGCCCTTGCAAGGGCGATGGTTTCATTAAATTTTAATATGGCCGAATCGTAGATCTCTAATTTTTGGTAAGCCAGGCCCCATGTGTTTAAAGAACTTAAGCCTTGTTTATTGGGGCTGAATTGTTGGGCCAACGTGGCGTATTGAATACACTGCCTGTAATTATTAAAATTGAAATAATGTGTAGCCAGGCCATTCAATAATTGCCCGGAGAAGGGAATTTTTTCGTACCCGATGGTTGCCATTTCACCTTTCGCTTCCAGCATAAGGTTTAAGCCGGCTGTATATTGCCTTTCGCTAAAAAAAAAATCGCCCACCCTGAATTTATGGAGTGCTTTTACTCCTGATGTTTTAAACCCGGATATGTCGACACCAATTTTAATGAATCGTTCCCGTAGTTTCGCTTTATCCGTAATAAGGGTAGCCTGGTGGTACATACTAAAATACCGGGCATATTCAGTTATCTCATCGTCGCCATGTTTGACTATACTATCTATCAACGTTACGGTAGCAGCAGAATCAAATGTTGGAAACACTTTTTTCTCCAGCAAATCACTGATGAATTCCATTGAAGCCACACGGTCGAATGTCGGGGATTGTGCATTAGCCCGAAAAGAGCAAATTAAAAAGCACAAAAAAATGAACTTGTAAAATCTGGATGCTGCTGTGAAAATCACTGGATGAAATAACATTCTTTTTTATACCTCAGTTAAAAGTTTTGGTATTTAAAAGTAAACTTTTTCTTCATAACATGCTTTTATGCCACAGTCTTTTTACATGAGCCCGACAATTAAGGTTTCTGGGAAGTTAAGTTTCTGCTTTAGGATCATATCTATTAACCCCGCTTTATATGGAAGGCCGGAGTTTTAAAGGATGATGCTGTATATTAGCATGTTGGTGATAAACATCAAATCAAACATTATTTTAAATGAAACTTATTTTGCCATGATGAAATTTTTAGTATCTACTATTATTATTTTATTCCTGCAAGGTTTTGCTATCTGTAAAGCACAAATCTCTGTTCCGCAATATGAACTTGCAGTATCACAAAGTTTATATGATAGCATTGTTCGGCTAGACAGTCAATTCTTTGATGCTTATAATAAATGCGAGATTGATAAGATGGATTCTTTAATTTCTTCTGATTTAGAATTTTATCATGATAAGGGAGGATTTTCAAATTCAAAATCAAAGACAATGGAAGCAATAAAGAAAAATATTTGTGGAAAAGTTACGCGTGAATTACTAAAGGGTAGCATAGAGGTTTATGAAATTAGTGGATATGGAGTTGTTGAAATAGGGTTTCACGGCTTTCATAATAACCAGGAAAAGGAACCAGGGCAAACACGGTTTTCAAAGTTCATTCACATTTGGAAAAAGAATGGACGACAATGGCAATTAACGAGGATCGTCAGCTTACATTAACTAAAATCATGCAGGCAAAAAAAGTATTTGGTAAAATTCGTGCAGGCATATTCTTTAAACCAGGAAAATATGAGGAAATTAATTTTAGAAGAATGGGTGTCATTAGACGGGTATGCAGAAGATAAAAATGGAAAGCTCGATTTCTTCCCTTCAACCGGGAATAATAAGTTTTCAGATAACGATCAGCTAAAATTCATGGAAGGAATTGACACAATTCTTTTGGGTAGAAAAACGTATGATCTGTTTGTCGAATTTTGGCCAACGGCAACTACTGACACAGAAATCATAGCTGATAAATTAAATAGCACGCCAAAAGTAATCTTTTCAAACAATCTTAAAAGCGCTCCATGGGGTAATTGGCCGGAAGCGGAAGTAATATCCGGAGACGCCATAGAAGAAATTAAGAAACTGAAGAATAAAGATGGAAAAAATATTGTTTTGTGGGGAAGCATCACATTAGCCCAGGCATTGATGAATGAGAATTTGATTGACGAATATCATCTTCAAATTTGCCCCACAATTGTTGGAGGCGGAAGACCTCTGTTTCCGACTGCAGAATCGTACAAGAATCTGGAATTAATTAATCTAAAAAAATACGATACAGGAGTCATATTCTTACAATATGTACCAAAATAATCTGCAAGCCACTCGCAGACAAAAGCATAAACGCAATTCGGATGGACAGCTATATTCTGATCATTAGTTCGCTATTGTTGAGCGGTTTTCGGCTTTTCAATTTCTTATCTGCCAGAAGATCTTATTATATACTTAGCCTGCAGGCTGGTTTGGTGGTTCCATGAAAATTTCGTTACTTTAAAAAGCAACTTCATCCGCCAGGCTATTGACGATGGGCGTGAGTGTAAATTGAATCACTGTTTTAATGGAAACATTTAATCATGTTTTTATTGCAAATATTTATCTGGGTTGATTGTTCTCGTGTATATTCTCAAATTAGTTCGGGAAAGTTTATTGGTAGATCATTTTAAATTACTGGTGACTAACAGCCTTAAAACTTATAAGTTTTATGCATCAAAACTCCGAAAATATCTATTCAAAGCTGAAGAACAAATATCGAAACATTCGCAGCCACATCAAATATAAAGGACTGGGATTTTTCCTGGCGGCCAAATTGTATGACCGATTTTACCAGTTTAAATTTAAGCAAAAGGGGATTTCCCATGGATTTGGGAAAAACGAACTGGAAGAAACCATTTCTCATTCTGTAAACAAAGATGCACATGAAAACCAGCCGTCTTCATTTTACGCACTGCGTGAAGGATTCCGGCAAACAAAGCTCGCCTTTCATGACATCAGTTTGATTGATATCGGTTGCGGAGATGGACGGGTAATGAATTATGGCATGCAAATGAATTTTAAAAAAGTAATTGGAATCGACCTTAACCGTACTGCTCTTCTAAAAGCGGAAGCCAATTGCCTGAAAATGCAACAACAAGGCTCTAAGACACAATACCTTGTTGAATATGCGGATGCCGTTCATTTTAGCATCCCTGCGGATGTCAATCTCATTTACCTTTTTAATCCTTTTGGAAAAAAGACGATGGAGGAATTTGTACATAACCTGATTGGCCACGTACAACGATGCGGGCATGATGTGTATGTTTTCTATTGCATTCCGTCGTTCAAGGAAGAATTTGAAGCAGCTCCCGGGAGCACAAAAATATTTGAAAGCCTTAATGATGAAGGTAGTCATGTATATATGTCGATTTTTAGGATGCACTGATATGCGACTATTCTATAACGTTAGCTATATTCCTTCAAGGCTAAAAAGTAAATATTTAAGAAAAGCATAATTCCGCTTTGTGTAAATGAGTTCCTTTTGTTTAATCGATAAACGGAAAGGGTAACTGCCAAAAGCATGGTCAATAGCTGTACATATGACCCGTATTTCGGAAGGATTTTCTACATGATATTTTTCTTATCTCTATCAGAATAACGCGGCCCTCCTGGTTTGCAGGGCGGTTTGATGGTTACATGAAATTCAATTTGCAAAAAATTAATGGCAATCTCATACATATTCTGAATTTTACTTATCTTACTCTACCAAAACTCCGTCAGCCATGAAACATGTACCCTTCAAATTTTTAGGTCTGGTTTTAATTCTTAACCTGTTGTATTTAAGTTCATGTAAAAAAGTTAATACGGATACCCTTCCGGTTAGCGATTTTTATTGGAAGCTTGGGAATACCGAGTATAGTACAAATACAGACACCGCTTTTTTTTCGTATAGTGGTATTAAAATTGTTGCTACCACAAATTCAGATTTCTCTTCTACCATTAAAGGCCCCTCAATTTATCTGAATTCATATGGAGTAGGGAAGTATTCTTTAAAAATTCAAGGCAGCAACCAGTTGATTTATTTTGATAATGCAGGAGAGGAAAATTTAAGTACAGATGGCTCATTGGAGATTACATCAAATACAAATAATTATTTAACCGGCTTTTTCAATGCAACCCTGGTAAATTCGCTTGGCATTGAAAATACAATTAGCGGAACATTTACCGATATTCAACTAAGACCTTAGTATTAAATTATATGATTGGCATTTCACAAGCTGAAAGAACCTGAAGTATCCAAACTTCGCCAATGCTCAACGTTATGCCATTTTGATAATTGAGCATCTTAAACAAAAGTCACTTATACATACGAGATCAGATTTTATATTCAAAACCCTAAAAACTTAAAAATGAGATTTCAATTAATTTCTACGTACAAACTAATCCTGATTTTTGTTTGTTTATCCGTTTTAATTTGTAGTTGCAGTCAGTTTTCAACACCGACAGGTGCGAGGTTGGCGGTTTCATCGGCTATTACTGGTAGCACATATTCAAATGGGAAATGGCATACAAACAGAACCTATTATATTAAGAAACAAAACGAACAGCCGCAAAAACTAAATGGCAGGAACCTGGTGGCAGCAGTTAATGATAATCCTTCGGCTCTCTCGCACGCAAAAGTTTACAAAGTTATGAGAACAGCAACAATACCATTATTCCTAACATTATTTGCCGGAACAACCTATGGAATTTTAGGGAGGGAGAAAAATTCTACTTTGGCCAGGGGCTTTCTAACAGCGGGATTGATTTCATTGCCAGCATTAATCATAACTGCATCGATCGGCAGTCGCCAGGCAAAAAAAGCAATAAGAAAATATAATGAATTTTAATATGGTTATGTTTTTATGAAGCTATTAAACCATTGTCAAAATACTGACCACAGTTTACTTTCGTACTAAAACCCAACGTTGTTTATTTACTTACGAATATGAAAATAATTATTGCAATTTTATTAACCATTACCTGGTATGAAGTTAAGGCGCAGGAATTAACATCATATCCTTGTGATAAAAATATTCTGACAGACGAAGCCTATGAGAAATGCCTTTCTGATTCTGCATTGAAACTGAATGTTTTTGCGGTGACAAATTATATTGCCCTTTTGCAAAAGAAGATATTTCCTGGGTTTAGAATAAAAAGGAAAAGTTTAAATATACCCGTAGAAGTTGAATCTGACTTGGCAATCCTGAGAAATATGTATGATTCTACATTAAAATTTAAAACAGGTGTCATTAAAGAAGATATGTATAAGAACCAGAAATACGTGCAGCCATACGCATATATTTCAAGTTATTTAGCATTGGAGATATTTAACCTTTATCCAGATATTTATGCGATATTATTAAATCCCATTCATTTAGTTCTCAGGCCTAAGACTAACCCCGATTCTTTGAAGCTAATTGAGACTTATACCAGTAAAATATTTTCAGCATTGCCTGCAGATCTATACAGCGAAGTACTTTTATATTCAAAGGACCTGGAATTAAAAAGAAAGGAATTTTCATATAATGTGGTTATGTTCCAGGGTGAGCTTGAGGCGGCTCAAAAAGATAAACTTAACGTCCTGAATTTTTTACTATGGACAAAGTAGGAGTACTTATTGCAGAAGAAGTGGAATGATATTTACTGCCAGATTTTATAACTATGGAACCCTGGTTTTTTATCAATTAAATATACTTATATGAAAACTGTACTCTTTACCATTCCATTTGTTTTACTAAGCCTGGTATCTCTCATGTCTTGCTCGAGCACAAAAAAAGCAACAGGCTCAGCAACAGGTAATTTTTCCAATTCTAACAAATTTGCACTTACTGAAATTTCCACCGATGCTACTTATGGTTATGCTGCATCAAATCCAATTAATGTTGGGGGAATTAAAGAATCCAAAGGGCCCTCTAATCAAAGGCGTTTTCTAAATGCACTTGCAGGACCAAATGGAGAGGAAATATCTTACTCGAGAATTGGTAGTTGTTGCCCATTTAAAAGTGAAAATGGTTTGATGGGAGGGGGATTGTTAGATCAGTACGAAATTAAATGGCAGGGACAGGATAAGCCTGTTATATTATTTATAAATTTCTACGATCATGGTCCCCTGAAAGCTCCTAAAGGGTTTACCTTACGTTAACGATGCTCAATCGGGTTTATACACTAACAAGGCATCCGAAAAATATACATGGTCAATTGATCTCACATTTTGCTTTTGTACATGTTTTGCCAATGATGCAGTTGTGGCAAACTACAAAAATGTTATCTGCAAATTTCTGGCTGACGGTAGATTTTACCCCATTCACTTCAATGACAAGCATTGAATCATAATCCTGCTTCGACAATACTTTTATTTCATTATTGATTCCTAAACCCACTTTTACAACATACTGTAAAAACGAACTTGAATTATCTTTTACAGCCACCATCTTGCAACTTTTCCCAACGGTAACGTCAGACAGCATTTTATTAAAATGAACCTTTATTTCACCATTTTTATTGGGAATTGGATCGCCATGTGGATCAAATTCCGGATACCCCAAAAATTTATCCAGTTTATCAACAAGTTTGGTTGACTGAATATGTTCTAATTGTTCTGCAACTTCATGCACTTCATCCCAGGAGAAATCGAATTTTTCATAAAGAAACGTTTCCCAAAGCCTGTGTTTTCTTAAAACATTTACAGCATTTTTTTTGCCTTCTTTTGTAAGGGTTATTTTGCCGTACTTTTCATATTCCACCAATTCTTTTTCCTTCAGCTTTTTAAGCATATCGTTTACAGTTGCTGGCTTTACTACTAAAACACTTGCTAATTCATTCGTGCCAGCTTCATGAGTTCCGTTCTCAAAAATTATTTTAAACAAAGCTTTTAAATAATTTTCTTCTGTATATGACAGCATTTTTAAGGTAAAATTATGGTTATGAGCTATAAAGATACAATAATATCTAAAACTTTATTAGTTAGATTAGTCTAACATTATTATTTTTACGGCCATAACTCACTTTACAAAGGTCAAATGAACATATATAAATTAATCATGGCGGTTGTTTTTGGTTTTGTCGCCCAATCAATCATGGCTCAAACAGCAACCGTTTCAGGCAAAGTGATTTCTGAAGGGCGGCCTGTCGAATCTGCCACCATCATTTTAAAAGGCACAGCATATGGTGCAGGAACAGACTCATCAGGACGTTATCAAATAAAAAATGTAAAAAAAGGAAGCTACCAGGTACAGGTTTCCAGTGTTGGATACAATAATGTTTCAAAACCTGTAACGGTTAAAGAAGACGGAAATGTTGTTCTGCATTTTGATCTTACAAATTTTGAAAACACTTTGCATGAAGTGGTTATTACGGGAACGCTTAAAGAAGTCAGTCGTGTAGAAAGTCCGGTGGCAGTGGAAGTTTTTAAACCAACTTACTTTAAAAAGAATCCAACTCCAAGTATTTTTGAAGCCCTTCAGAATGTAAACGGTGTAAGGCCTCAGCTCAATTGCAATGTTTGTAATACTGGTGATATACATATCAATGGGTTGGAAGGCCCATATACAATGGTACTAATAGATGGTATGCCTATAGTGAGTAGCCTGTCTACTGTTTATGGTTTGTCTGGAATTCCCAATTCATTAATAGAAAGGGTAGAAGTTGTAAAAGGTCCTGCGTCGTCATTGTATGGGAGTGAGGCCGTGGGAGGATTAATTAATATCATCACTAAAAAACCGCAGAATGCTCCATTATTTTCAGCTGATATTTTAACGACCAGTTGGCAGGAATACAATGCTGATCTGAGTTTCAAGGCAAATGCCGGAAAGAAAGCAAGTGTATTAACCGGGGTGAATTATTTTATTTTCCAGAACAGGGTAGATAACAACAACGACAATTTTACTGATATGACCCTGCAAAACAGGATATCAGTTTTTCAAAAATGGAATGTTGAAAGAAATGAGAGCAGGGTTTTTAGTATTGCAGCACGTTTTATGTATGAGGACCGATGGGGTGGTGACATGCGTTGGAATAAAACATTCAGGGGAGGAGATAGCATTTATGGAGAAAGTATATACACAAAGCGTTGGGAAGTTTTAGGCAATTATCAACTGCCGTTTAAAGAAAAAATGATGTTTTCATTTTCCTATAATAACCACAACCAGGATAGCAGGTATGGCAAAACCATTTATGATGCCCAGCAAAATATTGCGTTCGCTCAACTCACCTGGGATAAAAAACGCGGCCGAAACGATTTCCTGGCAGGCACTGCATTGCGCTACACATTTTATGACGACAATACACCTGCAACGGCAACGCCTGATTCCATAAATCAACAAAACCAGCCACAGAAAACATGGCTTCCGGGAATATTTGTACAAAATGAAATCTCCCTTTCTGAAAATCAAAAGTTACTGTTAGGTATAAGGTATGATTACAATTCTTTTCATGGAAACATTTATACGCCAAGACTAGCCTATAAATGGACGATCAATAAAAAGAACATTTTACGACTGAATGCAGGCACGGGTTTTAGGGTAGTAAATCTGTTTACCGAAGACCATGCAGCGCTCACCGGCGCAAGAATTATAGAAATTCGAAATGAATTAAAACCCGAGAAATCATACAACGCAAACATCAATTATATCAAAAAAATATATGCGAAGAATGGCACTTTTATCGGATTGGATGCATCAGCATTTTATACTTTTTTCAATAACAGAATTGTGGGTGATTATGATACCGATCCAAACAAGATCATTTATGATAATTTGAATGGATATGCAGAAAGTAAAGGGGTTAGCATAAATATGGATGTTGCCTTCAATAGTGGTTTTAAAATCATAGCAGGTGGTACATTAATGGAGAATACGCTTACAGAAAATGGAAAAACAGAGCAACAGATTTTAACTGAAAATTTTACAGGCGTTTGGGCAATATCTTACAAAATAAAGAAGCTAAAGTTAACATTTGACTACACTGGCAATATTTACAGCCCCATGAGATTACCTCTCTTAGGCGATTCTGATCCACGGCGTTCAACATCTCCCTGGTGGAGTATTCAAAACATTCAAATGCTTTATACAGGGTTTAAAAATATTGAGGTGTACGGCGGGGTAAAAAACCTGTTAAATTGGACACCCAACAAAGGGAATCCGTTCATCATTGCCAGGACCAATGACCCATTTGATAAAGACGTACATTTCGGTAGCAATGGCCAGGTAATTGCCAGCCCCAACAATCCCCATGCATTAACGTTTGATCCAACCTATGTATATGGCCCAAACCAGGGTGCGAGGGCTTTCCTGGGCATAAGAATTAATTTAAAATGATGATGAGGTGTTCAATATTACTTATTGTTTGTGCCTGCATTTTTTTAAATGCACAAAGTACATTTGCCCAGGTAAAAACTTATGAATTTGAACAAATAGATAGTTTACAGAAAATTGAAAAAAGAAATGTAGTTGTTTTTATGTATACCGACTGGTGTAAATACTGCGAATTAATGAAGCATACTACATTCAAAAATGACAGCATCATTGATGTTTTGAACAGGGATTTTTATTTTGTCAGTTTTAATGCAGAAGACAAAAGAACCATCGTGTTTAATCATAACACTTTCGCATATAAGCCAACCGGGACAAATACAGGTACTAATGAACTGGCATACCAATTAGGAACGCTTGATAACAAGCTGTCTTTTCCTGCACTTTGTTTTTTAAACAGTAGCAATGAAATTATTTTTCAATATGCACAATACATTGATCATTCATCGCTGTATTCAATATTGAAAGCTACCATCCGGCCACGTTGAATTATGGACAAATTCAGCCATCTTGGAAGTAATTAACATCGTATTTTATCGTATCCGTTTTTTATTACTGGCCTTTACCCATTTAGATTTTTTGCATTCGGGGCAAATGATTTTTGTGGCGGGTTTTAATTTTTCGGTGTAACCACAGAAGATACAGGCATAATGATCGGCTTCAGTAATTTTTTGATTACATTGATCTAAAGAATCAGGCATAATAGGCAAGCCATATTTTACTTCTTCATCAGCAAAATAAAAGACACTGATATTGCCAGAACTTTCTTCTATCGCTTCTTCTATTTGTCCTAATTGTGAAACACCCTGCATCCGTAGTTCAGCAAAAAATTCATCTGCACCCAATGCTTCCTTGGAAAAATTCTGAATGGAGAATACGCCGTTTTTAATAAGGCAGATTGGTTTTCCTTCCATTAACCGTTCAAAATATTTATTCTTTCCAATGATGTAAGTAATAAGCGTGTAAAGACCTACAATCATTGTAAACACAATTAAAGCAGGTAAAATTCCAACATCTTTATAAAACATGGGATCGCCGGCAGCTGAACCTAAACTAATGATCACCACTAATTCAAAAATTGAAAGTTGTTTTACTCCTCGTTTACCTAAAATGCGCAGGCTAATCAATATAATGATAAACATGATCAAGGTTCGCAGAATAGTTTCCGGTAGAAAACTCCAATTTTCACCACCCAGTATTAATTCTTTCAAACTGAATGTTGATGATACCTGTAATACATACATACATTATATTTTTTAATACTCAATTATGTTTAAGGAAAGAATGTTCCCCATGATCTATAAAACCTGGATGAGCCAGCTAATTAATTTATAACTGAGCCAGCCAATACCAGCAATCACTATCAGCAAAAAGATCATTAATGGAATGATCATCTTTAATGCACTTCCGCTGTGCCGCCCTTCCAAGTAATGTTCCCTCATTAATGTTAGATTACGCTGGTTTGCTTTAAAGCCAAAATCGAATAGATCGCCTATAAATGGAATGGCCCCAATAATTGCATCGAGGATGATATTGAATGTCATCCTTGCCAGTACATATCCACTGGCTCCGTTCTTGGCCAGCGTAGAAACCATGTAAGCTGAGATCACGAATGTTGTAATATCACCGACACCCGGAATCAAGCCAATGATGGGATCCAGTCCAAACCTTATATTAGTGCCGGGGATCTTAAACTGCGAATCCATGATTCTGCCAAGTCGTTCCAGGTGTTTAAGTGACGAATTTTCAACATTTGTTTTCATGCTGCTGCTTTCACTTCACACTTCCAATTTGGTGCCGGTTTTCGTAGTATCGGGAGATTGGGTTCTTTTTTCGGCTTTAAACTATATGTTTTCTACAATGTTTTTAATATTGATGGCTGGTTTGGTGCTTACAGGAGAAATTCCGTTCTTTATCAGGTATAACGGAGAGGCTGAATACACTGGATTGCCTCGATAACTCCTTTCATGCTCTGATGATAAATTCCATAGAGAATGATTTAAAAATAGAAGATGAAAATTAGTTTAAAGTCATTGATCATATTTGCTGCATGCATAACAAACTTTAGTTGTAGTTATAAATTGCGGGATGGATTTAAGCCCAAAGAGATTTACAAATCCAATGATCTGATCATAACCCAAATTGCTGAGCATTCCTATAAGCATACCTCTTTCAAACAAACCAATGATTTTGGAAATGTTCCTTGCAATGGCCTCGTGGTGAAAAATAACAATGAAACCATTGTATTCGACACGCCAACCAACGATAAAAGTTCAGCAGAGTTGATTACATGGATCAATGAAACACTTCATTGCAAAATAAATGCAGTCATTCCAACCCATTTTCACGACGATTGTTTAGGAGGACTAAGATCTTTCGATGAACATAATATTCCTTCTTATGCGTTTTCAAAAACAATTGAACTTGCAAAGCAAAATAATTATGTTGTTCCAAAAAATGCCTTCAATGATTCTCTTGTTTTAAAAGTTGGCAACGAAAGTATTGTTGTAAAGTATTTCGGAGAGGGACATACAAAGGATAATGTGGTAGGATATTTCCCTGGCGACAATATACTTTTTGGAGGTTGTTTAATAAAAGAACTAAATGCTGGCAAAGGTTATCTCGGCGACGCAAATGTGAAAGACTGGCCAGCTACAGTTGAAAGAATTAAAGCGAATTATCCGAATTTGAAAATTGTTGTTCCCGGCCACGGAGATTATGGTAACACTGCATTGTTAGATTACACCATAAAGTTGTTTAAAGCACAGTAGAATATTTGCACACAACCAGGTTGGTAAAAGTGACCAGGTAACTTAAAAAACAACCCCCCTTCATTTAAGGGGGTTTGTTTGTTTAAACAACTATGGATCTTTAAGTGTTTTGTATTCCTATTGCTTAATTAGTTTTATCGTTACAGGTTTTTGATCTATCCATACACTGGCAAAATATACACCTGGTGCAAGACGTTCGCCAAAAACAAACTCACTTCCAGGTTTTATTTTTGAATATGATTCAACAGTCCTGCCAGCCATATCCGATACGATCACATCAAATGTTTGTACATCAAAATCTGCAACATTTACCCGGAAGGCGCTGGCAGTTGGATTGGGATAAATATTAATGCCAACATTATTTTTTCCTTTGGCCAAAAGTTCACGACAAGTTATGCTTACCGCAATTGACCTGTTTGAGCTGGATCCACAATTGTTGTTCGATTTCACACTTACATTACCTGCTCTTGTGCCAAATTTTATTGTTACCGAGTTTGTTCCCTGGCCTGATTGAATGATTGCTCCTGTTGGGGCTGTCCAGGTTGTTGACGAAGCTCCGCTAACAGGCGCTATGCTGTAAGAGAACACCTGGTTGGCACAAACAGCGTTAGAACCTGTAATAGATCCAGGTGTTGCTGGTGCACCCTTCAACGTGGCTGAACGTGCAGCACTTGTACCGCAGCTATTCGATGCCGTTACCTTGATGGTGCCACTAACGAAAATGGCAGGGAAGCTTACGCTGACACTCACTGTTCCCTGTCCGCTGTTCAGTGTGGTTCCTGCGGGAACCGTCCAGGTATAGTTTGTTGCCGAATTAACCGGATTGATGGTATATGTTTTAGTTACTCCGCCACACAAATCGTTCTTTGCACCACCGATAGCACCAGGAGTTGACGGAGCCGACCCGGATGTAAGCACCAGCGTATTTGAAGTAGAAAAAGCACATGAATTTGAAACCACGCAAGTATAACTGCCTGCTGTAGTAGCAGAATAGGTTTGATTAATTGCTCCCGGAATACTAACTGCATTTCGGCTCCATTGATAGGTGAAACCTGCGCCACCGTTTGCAGTCAATACATTCGCAGTTCCTGTACATAAAATTGCAGAACCCGTAATGGTTGCATTAACCGGTGCACATACAGTTGCAAAATTTGCTGACAAACTGAAAGCCGACGATGCCTGGCAAACTGTTTGCACCTGCCATTCATAATTTGAAAACGAAACCAACCCCGAAATTGTCAATGATGTAGCAGGGGCAGTTACCGATTGTGTTGTCCAGTTTGGAGTTCCCTGTATACGATACCTCACATTGTAAACAGTTGCGCCTGCCACAGTACCCCAGTTAAGTCTGGCAGTAGTGGTACTGATATTCGTTGTAGTTAGTGCAGTTGGAACAGCGCAGGTTGTTGCTGTAGATTGCAAAACCCTTGCGGTTGTTCCACCGGTTACATACACATTTCCATCGGTGCCGAAAGTAAACCAGGTCGGGTAACCGCTAGGGGTAGTTACAACCCATGCTGATGTACCATTGCTATTAACCTTGCACACACCCATTGAAGACATGTTGCTTCCTGCAATATATGCTGCATTGGATACATCCAATCTCATGGGAGTCAATGCCAGTAAAACCAATGAAGGTCCATCTGCGTCTAGGTTTTGCCATTGCAAGTTTCCGTTGCTGTCATATTTCATAAAAGCTACGCCAAACCCTGCAAGTGGCGTGCCACCAATCACGGGATTATTGTCTGTTCCTACTTCTACTTTACTTCCAATGATCGTATTGGATTTCGTCCAGGTGACGGCACCGTTAGGAGATAATTTCGTTAACGTACTTCCACCAGTTATGCCATTGATGATATAACTGTTTCCATTTACATCGCCTGCTGCATCGCCAATAGAATTGCTTTGGTATCCAGACAGTCTCCAAATATTGTTTCCATTCAAATCTATTTTTGAATAACCGTTAAGTATACCTGTAATGCTCCTGTGAATGATGATGATCTTATTGTCGGGTGTAAATTTGAATGTGACAGGAGCGCCAATACCAGTGTCGAAATAGTTCCACACAGCTGCACCGGATGAATTAATTTTTTTCACTTTTGTTACCTGGCCATTTGGTCCGGTCCCAATTCCAAGCACGTAAATATTATTACTTGCGTCAACAAGACACTTTCTGGTAGAAGATCCGTCAAATGAATTTTCATATACTACCCGCCACAACAGTGTTCCCGAAGGATTAAATTTCATCAGTACACTTGCTGCATTAACCGGGTTGGAAAAACCAGAACGAATTGTTCCACTTACTAAAATGTCGCCATTATTATCCACAGCTACCCAGGTAGCCACTTCATGGCGGGTATTATCTGTATTGTCATGCCTGGCATTCCATAGAACTAAACCCGACGAATTTCTTTTTGTAAGGGTAATGTCTCCGGCAGGATTGGAATCCCAATAGGCCGTGTATACATTATTGGAAAGATCAGTTGCAATGGAAACGCCACTTGGAAAATTATACCAATCAACGGTTGCTTGTCCATGAACTTGTAAAATGCAGATAATTAAGAAGAAGGTTGTGTATTTTTTCATAAAGCTATTTTTAAAAAGGTTAATGGATGGCTTCATAGTTTACCTTTTTACTGCTTCATAAGATACCGGTCATCGCAAGTTCAAATTATTAGTTCATATAAATGCTGATGGTAGTTGGTTTGCCAGAAAATATATATGACAAAAGTCATATTTGATAGAGCTGGTATGGCTTTTTCCCATTTGTAAAGGCATATAACTCAACTTGACGAATTCGGTTTCTGGCCAAGCTGTTTAAAACTGCAATCTGCTATTTTGTATGTATGGTTATATAAGAAGTTTGTATATGCAGGCGAGGGAAGGCGTTGAAGAAGCAGGTGGTAAACACACAGAATAAGATTCGATCTTTCTTCTGGAAACGAAGTGGGTGAATATTTGATTGCGGGATTTATATATGCCTCGCAAATTCTATTGCCCTGGTAATTCCTAAAACTGAAAGTTATTTACGATAAATACTTCGTTTCAAAATGTAGGGGGGAATAGAAAAATGCCTTTTGAAACAAATGGAATATAACGCAATTCAATAATTATTTTAGAAGCCTCATCCGGTATGCATTCATTGCAGTATCTCCCAATTTTTTCACTAAACGATAATTCACGATGATACCAACAGGAGCACCAATAACCGGAACAAGCTGCGCCATTTTTGCCAGGTCAATATAGTCCCTGTATTCCTGCTGAAAATTGCGCCAGTCGAATTGCTCGATATCATCGGGCAGTGTTTTACTGACCTCGTCCCAATGTTCAATTTTTAAATAGATTTCCTTTCGATGTGAATGACTGGAAAAAGCAAGTTCAAAAATATGCAGAATATACACTCTTTCTTTATAGTCTTTAACATCAAAGCCATACATGGAAGCAATATCAAATAACAGTTTCATTTTTATGCCAATCAGGATAGGGAAGTCGGCTAGCCCTAACAGTAAGCCGCCGGCACCTGTTAATCCACCTTCAATAGCCGCTGTTTTTTTATACGTTTTAATTCTTTCCTGTATTGCGGCTTCACAAACTTCCAGCGATTTATTAAATACTGGTTTATGAGTTGTATAAGTTGCGCCAAATAATACGGCCCTGATCATTTGCTTAATAGCACTTGTAATGGCAGTATGTACTTTTTCAGGTATCCAGGTATTGATTTTAGTTTGAATTCGTTTCGATAACCTGTTTAAAATAGATGGCTTGTGAATCATTCTTCTTTGCCAGGTTTTCAATTGTACCGCTGCATATTTTTCGTATGTATCCATGGAAAGGATTTACTTTAATGCTAAAGTTACCTATTAATAAGATCAATAATTGGTTTGGCAAATTCGCTACGAAAATGGTGGTATCTCGCACCCGAACCTTGTCAAGTACAGGTATCAACTGCGTCGCATTCTCTTAAATAACCTTTCCTAAGAAAGAAAGACATAAATTTACACGAATACATTAAAGTGTTCACGAGCATATGAATAAAACCGGCCCGATTGTAGTTATTGAAGATGATGTTGATGACCAGGAGATTCTGGATGAAATATTTAAGAACCTTGATTATAAAAATCCGGTGATTTTCTTTTCCGACAGTTTGGAAGCTCTTCAGTTTTTGATGGATACCAAAGTGAAACCCTTTTTGATTTTATCCGATATTAATATGCCCAAATTAAGTGGATTTGAATTAAGAGAAAAGATTCACATCAATGAAGACTTGAATTTGAAATGCATACCTTATCTTTTCTTTACTACCACATCAGCTCAAAAAGCGGTGGTTGATGCATACTCTCAATCCGTACAAGGTTTCTTTGTAAAATCGAACAGCGTTGCCAAACTGGAAAATACCATTAAAAAAATTGTTGATTACTGGCAGGAATGTGAAGCCCCGAATTTCTTGCCAGCCTGAGTTTCAACATTCAATAAAATACCTTTGATAGGCACCTTTCCTCTTCAAACAAATGGTTCTTATTCCACACTAAATCTTATTGAACAACATTAAACTCTATTGCTGAGAGCAGGTAAGCGTAATTACCTGCCTGGGATGCAGTAGGGAAATAGGTTCCGAAAAAAATTGTATATGTCCCTGCAGGTAACCAGATCGGGAAGCTGTTTGTAATACCGGTTGATGTCCTGGAGAAAGGTGTATTATCAAGGAACAAGGTATAATTGCCCGGCGTAAAATTCACACTTTCAATTTTAAGTACTTTGTTATTTGGAACAGTAAATGTCCGCACTAAAAGTGAGTCAGCGCAATTGGAGGAGCAATTGGAAATGCTATCTGCCCTTATAATGACAACACGATTAAATTGTAAATTGTTTTGTGCAGAAGCTATATAGGAACAAAATAAGAATAAGCAGAAAGCAAGTGTCTTTTTCATGTTTTTTTAAAGTTAAATGGCTAAGTGTTTTTGAGATGTGGTGTGATGATGTTAAGGGATTAATCCAGGCTGCTTCATCATTAAAATCCTGATACGGTATAAATCAGCGTAGTTTGTCTGTCTGTTACCGGTGAAGTGATCAATAAAAACCAACCTGTTCCATTGAAATAATAAAAGCCGGGGTCGCCGTCAGTCTGGTATACCAGCAACCCGGTGGCAGGATTGGCAATAGCTGTTTTTTGCTGGGCGGTCATCCTTGGAATAAGGAGTCCTTTTTTATTGCTGCTGATATCAAGCATTGCGGTAGTGTCTGCAGTAATTGCGTTTTCACTGATACTTACAGATTGCGAATAACAACTGATATTAAACATCATGCCTGTCGCAATAACAATAATCTTAATATATCTTTTTCTCATATAGAAAACTTAAAACGGCAAGATACAAGTAATGTTGTTTGATCAGAAATATTTGAAATAAAAAGTTCCTTATATTCAGAAAACTGCCAAAGGAAATTGATAAGTTGGCTGAAAATATTTTATCGCATAACTGGTAGCTGTGTACGCAGATAAAATCGTGTTTACTCAAATCGGTCAGCAATGCCGGATATTCGCTCTACTAAATAGTGACTATAAATAAGCTAATACAAAATAGATCATGATAACGCATGCATTGATATCTGGCTATTCTTTCCCGGTTGTTAAAAGTGTTTCTTGCCACAAAGTTTAATAATTTTGTAACCATCAGAATTATTGGTTTGAATACTTTAATATATGCGAAAACTAATATTGCAAATGCGAATTACGGTAGATGGATTTGTTGCAGGAACAAATGGGGAAGAAGACTGGGATGTAAAAGCCGATGAGAAACTATGGCAACTAATCAATGAGCTTCCCGATCGTTGCGATACTCTTTTACTCGGCAGGAAAATGGCTGAAGCATTTTTACCTCACTTTGAGGAATTTGAACCAGCCAACCCCAGGTTCGGTTTCGCTCAGAAAATGGTAGATATCCAGAAGGTCATTTTTACAAAAACGCTGGAGAAACCATTCGGAAAGAACACTTCCCTGGCAAAAGGAAATATGGCTGATGAAATATCAAGCCTGGAGAGTAAAGCTGGTAAAGACCTGTTGGTATATGGAGGAGCCGGATTTGTTTCTTCACTAGTTGCCGGTCGGCATATTGACGAGTTTTACTTATTTGTAATTCCCGTAATGATTAATAAAGGAATGAGAATTTTTGACCTGCTCAGCATGCAACAGAAACTTTCTTTAGTCTCAGCAACCCCATATGAATGCGGTGTTACTGTTCTTCGATATACATTGAACAACGATTAAGGAATATCCTGCTTACAATTTTAATTATATAACTTTAATACAAAGAAAGAGCAACTTTCCTCCATAAAAAAATAACAAATGTCCATTACAAAAGAGTCTGAATTAATAGGTATGATGAAGGCGAGTGAAGCAGTTGCCTATACTTTAAAGGAAATGAAAAATTATGCTACAGCCGGTATGTCAACGAAAGAGCTGGATAACTTTGGTGGACAAATTCTTAAAGACCTGGGTGCTAATTCAGCTCCTTACCTGACGTATGGTTTTCCTGGCTGGACTTGTATCAGTGTAAATAATGAATTCTGCCACGGGATACCATCCAACGAAAAAATACTTTCGGAAGGAGATTTAATCAATATTGATGTATCGGCAGAACTCGATGGTTTTTGGTCAGACAACGGAGCTTCTTTTGTGCTTGGGACAGATGTAAACCATCATCAGAAACTTATTGATGCGTCGAAGGAAATTTTACACAAAGCTATTTACCAGGTAAAAGGAGGAATACGCATTTCCGATATTGGATTATTAATTGAAACCGAAGCAAGGAAAAGAGGGTACAAGGTTATTAAAAATCTTACTGGGCACGGCATTGGCCGTAATCTGCACGAAGAACCTACTGAAATTGCCAACTACAGGGATAAGTTTAACCTTAAAAGATTTAAGAAAAATTCAGTTGTTGCCATTGAAACATTTATTTCTACCACTTCCACCTATGCAGAAACGTTAGAAGATGGTTGGACGATGGTAGGTAACAAAGGCGGATTTATGGCCCAACATGAACATACGATTGTTGTTACCGATGGG
>ERZ795056.2342-NODE-2342-length-21114-cov-6.118904_pt1 | contig 21114 bp, 21 predicted proteins | sample MGYA00375140_ERZ795056 | MGnify/ENA primary metagenome ERZ795056 (study PRJEB30185, sample SAMN05720227) | activated sludge metagenome | isolation source: Anaerobic digester | place: USA | collected 2015-03-09 ... | reverse complement strand
ACGAGATGTTAAGCGGTGACTGGAGTTCAGACGTGTGCTCTTCCGATCTAAAACATCTTTCTCAATGGTGCGATATTGGGAATGAACAGGGGAGAGATCAGGAAAAAATTTGATGAGATCGTAGCGTTTGCAGAAATTGAAAAGTTCCTTGACACGCCTGTTAAAAGATATAGTAGTGGTATGTATGTGCGTTTAGCCTTTGCCGTTGCTGCCCATCTTGAACCGGAGATATTGATCATCGATGAAGTACTGGCTGTAGGAGATGCACAGTTTCAGCAAAAATGCCTGGGGAAAATGGAGGATGTGAGTAAGAATGAAGGCAGAACAGTACTGTTTGTAAGCCATGATCTTACTTCTGTGGAAAAATTATGCGACAAAGGCATTTTATTATCGGCAGGCATGATTGAGAAAACAGACACTGCTGCCAATATCATCCGATATTATTACCAGAGTATACATACCAACAAAGAGCTGAACGCAGACCTGATGGACGGGGTTAAGTTAACAGATTTTACTTTCGGAGAAAAGTTGCTGGAAATAGGCGACGATATAGCATTTGGTTTTAAGATCCATTTTGAAAAACCACTTTCAGCGTACCAGGTTTCAGATCTTTGCCTTACCATTTACAATCATAAAGGCTCCCGCATTTTTATTGTTGATCTGCGCAAGGATATTGAACGTTTTAAAAGCGGGAATCACCTGTTGGATGTAAAGGGCGTTCTTAAACAGGTGAACCTGGTTGAAGGTACCTATTACATCGGCTTTTATTACGGCATCAACCAACACAAAGATGACCTGTTTGATATTAAGAGAATCGAGATCAAGCCAAGTGTACACTATGGGCCGATCAAGCCCTATGAGCTGCAATACCGTGGCCAGGTGTATATCAATTATGAAATTTAGCAACGAGGAATGAAAAAAATTATTCAAGGCGTTATTCGCAAAATGGGATTCGACCTGGTAAAACGTGCGTCGGAAAAGCAGAATGTTTTGCATCGGTATAAAGTACCTGTGTATGATTGGGAATATAAAGATGGCGGCATATACCTGAAAGAGCTCGGCCTGCAGGTCGCAAAGCCTGAGCAACTGGAAAACCTATGGTACCATTATGCTAAAAAGATCAGGCAGGCTTTAAAAGGAAGGTTTTATATTTCAACAGATCAAAAGCTTACACTGGAATTTAATGACCTGGTATTTGCGATAAATGACCCTGAAGAATTGTATATCATTTATGAGGTATTCATTGAGCAACATTATAATATTAACCCGGGCAAAGAATTTTGTGTGATTGACATTGGCCAGAACGTAGGCATTACTTCTTTGTATTTTGCCGGTAATCCATCGGTAAAAAAAATATATGGCTTTGAATTGTTCCCCGAAACTTTCAGGTTGGGGCAAGCCAATATACAGGCGAATAAATCCATCGCATCAAAAATTGTAAGTCATGCCTATGGGCTTGGCAAAAAACAGGATCATCCTGAATTGGAATATTCACTGCAGGCCAAGGGCCGCATGGGCATGTATCATGAGAATGCAGATCTTACGGCTCCTAAAACAAAAGTAAAGGTAGAGATCAGGGATGTGGATGCAGAAGTGAGGAAGATAGTAGATGAACAACCGGGCACCTGCATCATCGGGAAAATAGATTGTGAAGGGGCAGAGTATGAAATATTGGAAAGGTTATTTGAAACCGGGCTGATTGATGCATTCAGCGGGTTTATGATCGAATGGCATTACAAGGATCCGGCATACCTGCTCAACTTATTTAACAAGCACGGATTTGTTGTTGTAAAAACAACTTTTGAACAGCAGGTATCGGGCATGATCTATGCCAGCAAATTGAAGGCTTAGTTTTTCGGGTACTATATTCGTCAATTGACAGAACGAAACAGGAAATGAGTGGAAAGAAATTGATGACCTATGTGATCAACATGCCGCAAAGTGAAAACCGGCGGCAGTATATGCAGGAGAAGCTGAATTCAATGGGAATTGACTTTAGCTTTTTTGTTGCTACCAGTGGTGCCGATCTCGACAGTGCCTATTTGCAAAAAGCATTCAGTTTAAGCCAGGCCAACCGCGGGCATTTTGGCGCCAGGAGAGCGGTGGGAGAAATCGGTTGTGCGCATTCGCATTTGAATGTGTACCGAAAAATAGCAAACGGTGATGCAGATATGGCGCTGGTGCTGGAAGATGATATTGATTTTAGCGGAGAATTCAAGCACCTGTATGATTATGTGCAGGCAAACCAGGCAACCATCTCTGAACGTTTCGACTTTATACAACTGGGTTTCTGTACGTATGATGGTATTTGGGATGCAACCAGTAACCAGTTTGCCAGGGGAAAGATACAGGTAAATGACAGGATCACGATCGGTACACCTGTTGAGTTTTACTGGTCGGCTGTTGGCTACTTTATTACGAAGGCTGGCGCCGAAAAATTACTTCGTTTAGGCGATCCTGTTAGGATGGTATCAGATTACCTGCTGGCCGTTTCGCCAAAATTCGGTTTAAAGCATGGCATAGTAAACATACCGTTGGTATTGCCATCAAGCCTCAATGATCAGTCAAATATTGAACAGACCGCAGCCGCTAATGAGGTGGTGAATATTCCGGGTGACATGCACCAGTCGTCATCTCCTCCACGAAAATTCACAAAAGCCTGGTTGTATCATACCATAAAAAACCGGCTTCCGGCTTTGCATCATTTTATCGGGCGGCATATTAACCCGCACTGGTATCTAACCGAACATAGTTTTTAAACAGGCTTATTATGTATCGTAGGATCAAAGATTTTCTCAGCAATAAAATTTTTTCTGCCGGCACTAAACGCCTGTCAGATGATATAGCCCTGCAATTGAAGATCAATAACGCATTTTCAAGGGCAGCGGTATCCAGCAGTACCCGTGAAGTAGATCAAACGAACCCGTTGAGCTGGCAGTTTTCGGGGTTCAGCCAGAATGGCGAAGATGGTATCCTGGATTACCTGGTTTCCCGTTTAAAAAATCCCAACAGGTATTTTATAGAAATTGGTTCCAACAATGGCATAGAGAATAATACTGCCTACCTGGCACACGTAAAAAAGTTTTCGGGATTACAGATCGAAGGCGATGAAGGGGTATACCGGGAAGCTCTTAAAACCAAAGCCTGGCTGGTAGATTGTTTTAATTGTTTTGTGAAAGAATCAACCGTTGATGAAATCCTGCAACGAAGTTTATTTCGTGACCCGGATGTTTTTTCAATTGATATTGATGGAATGGATTATTACATCACCCGCCTGTTATTTGAAAGAGGCTTACGGCCACGCATAATAGTAGTTGAGTATAATTCTGCCTATGGCCCTGATGCCCGCCTCACGTTGAAATACCAGGAAGATTTTAATATGTTCAAAACCACTTACAAATACCTTTATTATGGGGTATCCATAAATGGCTGGCGGCAATTTTTTGAGAAGCTGGGATACCGGTTTGTAACAGTTGAATCAAATGGGGTAAATGCATTTTTTATAGACCCTGCTCAATTTGATAATGGATTTACCGGCCAGTTGAAAGGCCTGGCATTTGCGGAGAACATCCACCAATACAGGCTTTTTAAAGGCGATTGGAAAAGCCAGTTTGAACGAATAAAAGACCAGCCTTTTTTTGAGATATCGTGATATGAAGAAGAAAGTGTTGGTGTTATTGCCTTATGAAAATATGTATCCCCCGATGAATGGGGGGAACCAGCGATCGTTTCACCTGCTACACCAGATCGCTACTTATTTTGAGGTTACGGTGATCGTTCACCAGGAACGGGAAGCTTTTTTAAGATCGATCGGGGAATTTCCGGCATTAGCACATGTTAAAGTGTATAGTACAAAGGATTTTCCGGCACAAAAAGATATCTTTTCATTGTTGCCCGCAAGAATCCAAACGGCTATTCGTTACCGTTGGATACAACAATCCTGGGCAGGCACAGCAGATGGTAATTTTTTAACCTATTACCCTGTATTAAAGAAGCTTCTGAAAGAAGAAAAATTTGATGTGGTTGTATTGGAAACCATGGTATCTATTAATGCAGCCAGGCTTGTGCGCAGGCTGCAGAAAAATGCATTCATCATTTTCGATACACACAACGTTGACAGCAGCCTCGCCAGGGAGGAGTTTAATAAAGGACTCATCCGTAAAGAGAATTTTGAATCTATTCTCGATATTGAATCTAATTTGTATAGAAAGGTTGATGCGGTTTTTGCCTGCAGCGAAGTGGATAAGAAGGGATTTGAAAGCATCAATAAAGGGCCGTTACCCGTTGCCGTTATACCCAATGGGGTGAAACTCAATGATGTGCTGATGGATGCGGGTGTAAAAATGCCTGCGCCCGATTACATTATCTTTTGTGGATCATTGGGGTATCATCCCAATATTGAAGGATTGTTGTGGTTCTATCGGTCGATCTGGCCCATCATCAAACAATCATTGCCAGCATTGAAGCTGATTGTATTAGGAAGTGGAAAGCCAACCGCAGAAATAGAAGCGTTGCAAAAAGATACAGACCTATGGTTTACCGGGCGGGTGCCCGATGTTAAAGAATATTATGAAAAGGCAGCATTGTCTGTTGTGCCGTTGAAAAGCGGTAGCGGAACCAGGTTGAAAATACTGGAAGCCCTGAACCTCGGAGTCCCGGTGATCTCCACTACCAAAGGTGCTGAAGGAATTGATTACACAGCAGCTGAAGACCTTGTTATTGCCGATACAGAAACGGCCTTTGCACAGGAAGTGATACAGGTGATTAAAAGTATGGAGAAGAGATTGAGCCTTCAAAAAAAGGGAAGGTTGCTGATTGAGAAAAAATATGACTGGGATATGATCGGCAAAAAAATACAATCATTTATCGGTGACATACCAGTTAAAGCATAAATTTTATCATCACTGATGAATGATACCCCACTTGTAAGTATTTTAATGACCTCTTATAACCGGGAGAAGTATATTGGTGCTGCCATCGAAAGCGTGCTGGCATCAACGTATCGTAACCTGGAGTTGATCGTAGTTGATGACCGGTCGAAAGACAGCACCGTACAGATTGCCCGTTCCTATGCAGAGAAAGACAATCGTGTGCATGTTCATGTGAACGAACATAACCTTGGCGACTACCCGAACAGGAACCAGGCAGCAGCCCATGCAAAAGGAAAGTATATTAAATATGTAGATGCCGATGACCTGATCTACCCTTACGGACTTGAATTGCTTGTACATTCTATGGAACAGTTTCCGGAAGCCCGTTGGGGTTTGTGTTCGCTTGACCAGGATGAAAAACGAATATTCCCATTTGTACTTTCGCCAAAAGAAGCATACGAGTATCATTACCTGGGAACAGGATTGTTTCATAAGGCGCCATTATCTGCCATCATCCGGCGTGACCTTTTTAATGAAGTGGGTGGATTTAAGCCCATTCGGATGGCCGGCGACAATGAAATGTGGCACCGGCTTGCCCAGAAGCACCCGGTATTGCTTATGCAGCATGGAATAGTATGGTACCGGAAACATGACGCACAGGAAATGACTGTATATCATACTTTCAGGGAAGTGTACAGGGGTATTTCGAGCAGTTACCTGAAAGACAAGGATTGTCCATTAGATAAAAATACTTCTATACAGATTTTAAAAAAGCAGCAGAACCTCGCATTGAGGGCAGTTGCTAAAAATATGTTGAAAGGAAAACTTGCACAGGCAAAGCAGGAGTTTTCCTATTACCGTACATTGGGATAATACAAATTGATGTTCATCGCTTATATCAAGGGAATATTTAAGTCGTGTATGCGTCGCTGTTACTGGATGTATAATATTTTCCGTATCCGGAGCGGCCGTGGTTGTACAATAGCGACAGGCGCCAGGGTAGAAGGAAAGGGGAAGATCGTATTTGGAGATGCTGTTTCTGTAGAACGTTCGGTTACGATAGGTTGTGCGTTGAACAGCGGGATATCGATTGGTAATGGAAGCCGTTTACAGGAAGGCGCAATATTAACTACAACGCCCGGTACAACATTTAGTGCAGGAAAAGGCTTTACGCTGGGATTGTATTCCCGCTGTTTTGTACATGCCAATTGGCAGTTAGCCGATTCCGTTAGTATTTCCACTTATTGCCATGTTTTTTCAAGGGAAAAAGGTAAGCATGGTAAATTGACTATTGGAGAGAATAGTGTTGTGGGCGATTTTTCCATTATAGACGTAAGCGCAGATATTCACATTGGTAAGAATATCGCCATTGGTCCCCGTTGCACAATCTATACTCACGATCATGATTATACCGATGCAGCAGCCACCGTTCCATGGAAAGGTAAAGCGGTTACGAAACCGGTTCGGATAGAAGATGGTGCGTGGATCGGCGCCAATGTAACCATTTTGCCGGGCGTTACGATCGGTGAAAATGCCATCGTAGCGGCGGGATCTGTTATTACAAAGAGCATACCTCCCGGTACCATCAGTGCGGGCGTTCCTGGCAGGGTGATCAGGTCGTCTTTTAAATGAGCCCTGCCAATCTTAACAGAATGAGTACTAACGTTAATATGTACTTGCAAAATATTTAGTGATGTCAAAAAAAATCAGGTTTGGAATTATTGGTTGTGGCAGGATCGCACAACGGCATGCCGAGCATATCAATAGTAAAGGTGAATTGATTGCAGTGTGCGATATCGTGAAAGATAAAGCTGATGCCATGGCTACGCAATATCATGCCAGGCCATATTACCAGGTTGAAGATCTTTTGGCAGAAGCCAGTGATATTGATGTGATCACCATTTGTTCACCCAACGGGTTGCATGCCGAACACAGCATCAAATCGTTACAGGCCGGGTTTCATGTATTGTGTGAAAAGCCACTGGCCATACATGTACATGATTGCGGACTGATGATACAGGCAGCAGAAAAGGCGAACCGTCGTTTATTTGCGATCAAGCAGAACCGTTATAATCCGCCTGTTGCAGCGGTAAAGAAAATACTGGATGAAGGCAGGCTGGGGAAAGTGATGAGCATTCAATTGAATTGTTTCTGGAACCGTAACCCGGATTATTATGAAAATTCGTGGAAGGGTAGTCTTGCCCTCGATGGAGGCACCCTTTATACACAGTTCAGCCATTTCATCGACCTGTTATACTGGATGATCGGCGATGTAAAACAGGTGCATGCTTTCATGGGCAACTACCAGCACAAGGGCATCATTGAATTTGAAGATACAGGTGCTGTGATCCTGCAGTTTCAGAATGGAGCCATCGGTACCATCAATTATACCGTGAATAGTTTTGAAAAAAATATGGAAGGGTCGTTGACCATTTTTGGAGAGAAGGGTACGGTGAAGATAGGCGGGCAATACCTCAATGAACTCGAGTATCAGCGGATTGAAGGATACACGATCACAGACTTGCCTGAAGGAAATAAGCCGAATAATTATGGCAATTATGTGGGTTCAATGAGCAATCATGATAAAGTGTATGATAACCTTATTGATGTGTTGAATAACAATGCAAGCATTACAACCAGTGCTTTTGAAGGGATGAAGACCGTTGAGATCATTGATAAGATTTACCAATCAGCCAGCAGAATATGAACCAGCCAATATTATTAAAAGCGCAGATCAGCAACGTACATTTCGGGATTGAAGTTAAAGTTGTAGAGCCGGTTAATTTGTATGGATGCAGCATCGGCGATCATTGCTTTATCGGCCCATTCGTGGAAATCCAGAAAGACGTGAGCATTGGCAAGCGTTGTAAAATACAATCTCATACATTCATATGTGAGCTGGTAACTGTTGGGGATGAATGTTTCATTGGTCATGGGGTGATGTTCATCAACGACCTGTTCAGTGAAGGCGGACCTGCGGGAGGGGATAAAACGAAATGGAAGAAGACCATAATTGGGAACAAGGTTTCTATCGGATCCAATGCAACGATTCTCCCTGTTTCTATTTGCGACAATGCGGTGATTGGCGCAGGTGCAGTTGTAACAAAGGATATATCACGCCCGGGGATATACGCAGGCAACCCGGCGAAACTAATTCGATTACTTTCTTAATATATTTCACTTTATGCAGATTCCTTTTGTAGACCTACATACTCAATACCAGCAGAACAAGGAAGCGATCGATGGTGCGATAGCGGGTGTTATAGCAGATACCGCATTTATCGGTGGTAAATATGTTCGTGCATTTGAGGCATCTTTTGCCGAAATGTATGGAGCAAAACACGTGATCGGCTGTGGGAACGGTACGGATTCATTGTATATCCTCATGAAAATGCTTGGCATTGGAGAAGGGGATGAAGTGATCACAGTGGCCAACAGCTGGATTTCAACTTCAGAAACCATATCTCAAACAGGCGCCAGGCCAGTATTTGTAGATATTCACCCGCAGTATTATAGTATGGATGAAACCTTGTTAGAGGCAAGGATCACAGGTAAATCGAAAGCAGTGATCATTGTTCACCTTCAAGGACAAGCCTGTGATATGAACGCCATCAGCGACATTTGCAAAAGGCATAACTTATTTCTGATAGAAGATTGCGCACAGTCGCATTTCTCAACTTTCAAAGGAAAAAATGTTGGTTTATTTGGTATAGCAGGTTCATTTAGTTTTTATCCCGGGAAAAACCTGGGTGCATACGGCGATGCAGGTTGTATCATCACCAATGATGATGCATTGGCAGAAAAATGCAGGATGTATGCAAATCACGGAGCATTGGTAAAGCACCAGCATCGAATTGAGGGGATCAATAGTCGCCTCGATGGATTGCAGGCTGCGATCCTTTCGGCAAAGTTGCCACACATTCATGAATGGACGAAAAAGCGAATCGAAAATGCAGGTATATATGATCACTACCTGGAAGGCATAAACGAAATAATCCTCCCCATACGCAGGCCTGATGCAAAGCACACATTTCATCTTTATGTGATCAGGGCACAGCGGCGTGATGAACTGGCAAAATGGTTAAAAGACCAGCAGGTTGAAACGGCCGTTCATTATCCCACTGCATTGCCCAACCTGCCCGCATACGCATACCTGGGCTATTCCCCGGAAGAGTTCCCCGTTGCAACAGCCCTGCAACATGAAATCCTAAGCCTGCCGATGTATCCCGAATTAACGGAAACACAAATTCAATTCATTGCAAACAGCATCGAGACTTTTTATCGCAAATAAACGGCTGATTTCATATGCGCTTGTTGGCCAATAAACAGATTCTCATCATATCTCCTCAAAATTGGGGAACATTGTTTGTGTCTAAGCAGCACTACGCGATCGAACTCGCCAAAAGAGGGAATACGGTTTATTTTCTATGTCCTTCTTCCAAACCTTTGCAGGATGATAAGGAAAGTGTTGTTATCAAACCATCGGGTACGCATGAACGCCTGTTTATCATTTACCACAAACCTTTCTTTTCCTTAAAGTTGAAATTTCATGCAATGCCGGTCTTTCATTGGCTCATGCGAATTCATACAAGAGCGATATTAAAAAAGATCAATAAAGAGATCGACATCATCTGGTCGTTTGACCTGGGCAATTATTTCCCTTTTCGCTTTTTCGATAAAAATGCATACAGGATATTTCACCCGGTAGATGAGCCACTGAACCAGGAAGCCATACAGTCGGCCCGCGGCGCAGACATCCTGTTTTCGGTGACAAATGAAATCCTGGAGAAGTATCATCATTACCAGCTGCCATCATATTTTATCAACCATGGTGTAACGGATGAATTTCTGGCTATTAAGCCATTAGCTTCCAGGAAAGATCAGCATATTCATGTTGGATTTTCGGGTAACCTTCGCCGGGAGGACATTGATCGCAAGGTACTGCTGGAGATTATAGAAGAGAATCCCGGGGTAATATTTGACTGCTGGGGAATGTATGAAAATGTAAAACAAGGAATAAACGAAGAGGAAACCGATCAGTTTATAAATCGTTTGAAATCATTTTCGAATATAAGGTTACATGGAATGGTTACCCCGGGCAAGCTGGCTGTAAGTATCCAGGAAGCAGATGCATTCCTGATCTGTTATGATGTTGAAAAAGACCAGAGTAAGGGAACCAATTATCATAAGGTGCTGGAATTTATCAGCACGGGAAAAGTCATCATATCCAATAATATAAGTGCCTACCAGGACAAGCCCGAAATGGTAATGATGGTGAAGGAACGGAAACATAATACAGGATTGCCGGCGCTTTTCAAAACAGTGATTGGGCAATTGGAAATATATAATTCGGAAAAGCTGCAGGCAGATAGAAGGATTTTTGCCGCTGACAATGCTTATAGCAAACAAGTAGACCGGATAGAATTGATTTTAAGTAAACAAATGCCTGCAGTACAGAAAGCTGTACAGTAATTTAAAAAGTTCAACCGGTTAATTAACTACGTTACCGATTCATGAAGATATCTATTTGCATTCCTCAATATAACCGGATCAATTACTTACTTAAAAGTCTTTCGATCATTGAAAGACAGAATTATCCCGATTTAGAGATCGTGATCAGTGATGATTGTTCTACCGATGATACGGTTGCACAGATTTCTGCGTTATCACGCACTTACAAATTCCCGATTGTTTTTGACCGCAATGAAAAAAACCTGGGCTACGATCGCAATTACCGTAAATGCATTGAAATGGCTTCCGGCGATTATGCGTTTGTGATAGGTAACGACGATTCACTGCAAACGGAGAACAGCATTACTTTCCTGGTTGATTTCCTGCAAAGAAATAACCTGCCGGATATAGGATTCTGCAATATGATAGAGGAGCGCACCGGGGGCGGATTGGTGAAAAGGGCATGGGGCAATAAGGTAATTGGTGCCGGTGCAGAAGTAGCACTTAGAAATTATTCATCTTTCAGTTTTGTAGGCGGACTTATATACAAGCGAAGTGTTTTTCTGAAATATAATACTGCCAAGTATGACGGTAGCATCTATGCGCAGATGTACCTGGGTGTTTACATGATCTGCAATGATGCCGTATTGTTTTGTATAGAGGAACCACTGGTGATAAAAGATCTGCTGCTCGATGATACAGCTATCAATTCCTATAAAGATACCATCGCCCGCAGCTGGAAGGAATACAAAGTTGTAGATGGGGGATTGCCGTCGGTAATGAATGTACTGATCGGCGCTTTGCAGGATTCTGGCTCAATAACGCAGGCACGCATCTATTATATTTTCCGACGTATCTATGCCATCACTTTTCCGCATTGGGTACTCGATTATAAGGAAAACGGCGCTTTCCCTGAAGCATGGGGTTTGGTTAAAGGGCTACATCCATCCCGGAACAAGAATTTTACATTGTTAAGCAGGATGAACAGGTTCCGCATTTACCTATGGTATTATTTTGCAGGATATGCAGCGCTGTTAACACCTGTATTCCTTTTCAAACTCATTAAACAAAAACTTTACGCTGTTTTAAAGCGTTCCTGATGCGGATATTAATTGTTGGTGCGGATAGTAAATACGCCATTGAAAGACCTTACCTGAAGTATCTTTCAAAACATCCTTCCGTGGCTGCTATTGAATTATTTGCAGCTCAGCAATTTTTCCTGGCCTGGTATCAAAAGAGCGTTTTCAATAAGATCATTTACCGGGCTGGTTTAAGTCGAATCCTTCATAGCATCAATGAAGATCTGCTTCAAAAAGTTGAATCATTTAAACCGGATGTGTTATTTGTTTTCAAAGGCATGGAGATATTCCCAGCCACATTGAAAAAAATAAAAGATAAGGGTATAAAGCTGGCCAATTACAATCCCGACAATCCTTTCATCTTTTCGGGTAGGGGTAGTGGTAATGAAAATGTTACCAGGTCAATTCCTCTTTTTGATCTTTTCCTGAGTTACGATCGTGGGATTTGTAAAGAAATGGAAAGCCGGTTCAGGATAACCTCAAAACTTTTGCCATTTGGTTTCGACATTCCAGATGCGCTTTATGAAACCTGTAAGAAGGAACCCGAAATCATTAAACTGTGTTTTATTGGAAATACCGATACTTTTCGGCTTGAATTTTTAAACAACCTGGCTGCAGCAGGAATTGAAATAGATCTTTATGGAATGAATTGGAAAGAGAGTGGTTTGCATCAGAATATCCAGTTTAAGGGCCCGGTGTTTGAAGATGAGCTCTGGAAAAAACTGCGGGCTTACCGGGTACAATTAAACCTGATGCGCATTCACAATCCTGATTCTCACAATATGCGAAGCTTTGAAATTGCCGGTATCGGTGGCATTCAGCTGGCACCATCTACAGAAGATCATCGAATCTATTTTACAGATGGCAAAGATATTTTTCTGTATACCGATCATGCTTCCTGCATTCATCAAATTGAAAAACTACTTTCTATGCCCGTTGAAGCGGCTAACCAGGTGAGGGAAACAGTAAGGGCAAGGAGTATCGGTGACGGATATACGTATAAAGACAGGGCCAATACCGTTGCACAATATTTGAATGAATTAATGATGAGCAATTAAGTGTATGTAAGCGCTCAATATTGCCGTAATGCGGGTCTTGGAAACAAATTATTTCCATGGGCCAGGGCAGTGGTAATGGCGGAGAGATTTGGTTATACCTGTATCGACCCCGTTTGGTTTTCTCCCCGTGGAGCAGCAATCACCCGTGGTGGCATCGATTACGGAAAAGCACTTCGGAAAATCTGGTTGTATGATAATTTTACCCGCCGGAAACAGGATGCTCCATTTCTCAAAGGAATATTCCTAAGTAAACAACAGCAAATATGTTGCGATAACCTTTCACAAGCCGTCGCTGCGGCAAATGAAAAAAAGAACATCTGTTTTAAGTGGAATACTGATCACCATTTTACAGATATTTCTGAATATCGTACGATCATAGTCAAAGCCTTGAATGATATCAGCATTCCACGAAGTCTTGATTTCGCCATGAACTATCATCCCCAGCCATTTATAGGATTGAATATCAGGACCGGTAAGGATTTTGTGCAAAAGTCTTCGGGTAAGCATGGATATTATTTAACAGAGATCGATTGGTTCATTCATGCACTGGCTGTTACCAGGGAGAAGCACGGAAACCTGCCAGCCGTCATTGTTTCTGATGGGGGAGAAAAGGAATTATCGGCCATATTGCAGGTACCCGGTACCGTTTTACTCAATTCACGTAATGCCATTGAAGACCTGCTGGTTTTATCGAAAAGTAGAGTGTTGCTCGGTAGCGGGAACAGCAGTTTTTCGGCCTGGGCTTCATTTCTTGGTGGAATGGATACATTCAGCTCAAAGGAAACTTCATTTTCTCATTTCAGGATCAACGCTGGAAATACAATCCAGTTTGTTGGAATAATAGAATAATATGATCGTTCAGGATATTCTCACCAATACATACGTTCATCGTTTCCTCGTAAAACCGTTTATAAAAAAGGGAATTCTGAAAACCAGGTATGGATTTATAGACCTCACCGGTCAGCATCCTTTTATACAATCACTTATTTTCTGGAATGTGTATGAGAGAAAGGAAATTGCGGCGATAAAAAAATATCTTGATAAAGATCTCGATATAATAGAACTGGGTTCGTCGATTGGTTTGGTTAGCATGGCCATTGGTCAGTTGTTGAAGTCGAAACCCAATAAATATGTATCTGTTGAAGCCAATCCTTTGCTCATAGAAAAGCTTCGTCATTCAGCCGAATTAAATGAGTATAATATCAAGTTTATACATGCAGCGGTTTGTTACAATGCAGATAAGGTTTCTTTTGATATAGATGACAGGAACCTGGGGAGCAAAATTGCTGACGGGAATTCGAAGAATACGGTAGTGGTAAATAGTATAACACTGGCTTCACTGTTTAAGGAAAATCATATTCAGCATTATGCATTGGTTTGCGACATTGAAGGAGCCGAAAGCCATATTTTTTCGGATGAATCAGACCCGATGGTCATAGAGCATTGCCGGCAAATCATCATTGAGCTTCATGATACAACTTATAAAGGCGTTCATTATACAACAGAGAAGCTGGCGAACCTGATCATGGAAAAATTCTCCATGCGGATGCTGTTTTCTGCTGATAATATCTGGTTTTTTGAAAAATAAACGGACTTTTCTTTTTGAATAAAATTATCATCCTGCATTTTAATCCCATTGAATTGTACCCGCCCGTACAGAATGTGATACAATATGCTGCTTCGCATTGGACAGGTAAAAAAATATTTATCCTTACCACCAGGGCTGGCAAATTACCGTTTGAGCAATTTAATACAGATGCGTCTCACATCAGCATAATCCGGTTGGGTCAATCCGGGCCAACCATGTCGGCTATTAAACGATACACTGGTTACATAAAATTTTACCTGGGCACACTATGGTTTCTTTTTATCAAACGACCATCGAAAGTGTTGTATTATGAAACGTTGTCATCGTATCCTGTTTACCTGTACAAGAAATGGATAAATCCGAAAGCAGGTATATTCATTCATTATCACGAGTATTCATCACCGGTAGAGTATCAACAGGGCATGAGATTGATCCGTTATTTTCACCGGATGGAAAAATGGCTTTATCCCAAAGCTTCCTGGGTTTCGCATACCAATGAAATGCGTATGCAACGTTTTGAAAAAGATATTACCCCGGCAATCGTCAATACAAAGTATATATTTCCGAACTATCCACCCATTAGCTGGTTGAGACCCGCTAAAAAACAAATGGGTAATCCTGTAAAGATCGTTTATGTTGGTGCATTGAGTTTACATACCATGTACACGAAAGAATTTGCAGATTGGGTATTGAAGCAACAGGGAGCGGTAACCTGGGATATCTATACGGCAAATATTAAAACGGATGCCCGTGAATATTTTACAAACATGTCCACTCCATTGATAACATTGCATGAAGGCATTCAATACCAGGATCTCCCGGATGTATTGGCAAAATATGATGTTGGGGTGATCCTCTATACAGGCCATATTGATAATTATATTTACAATGCTCCCAATAAATTATTCGAATACATGGCTTGCGGATTGGATGTTTGGTTCCCGGATGTCATGAAAGGCAGTTTACCTTATGTAACTAAAGATATTTATCCCAAAGTGATTGCAATGGATTTTACTAAGCTGAACCAGGTAAATTTAACTGTTCTTGCCAATCATGATGACCTTGAATACAGGCAACCGGGGTATTTTTGTGAGAATCTGTTGGAATCTTTGGGGAAACAACTTTTATCATGAGTAGTGATAATATTTGAACGGACTTCCCATGTCAATAACATTTAAACTTATAAATACAAACAGTTGAAGAGTCTGCCACTTTTGATCATTGGCGGTATGATCATGGTATTGGTGTACCTGGTTTATTTTCATACTGCACCCGAAAATAACGGTGCCGATTACCTGTTTTGGGGTAAGATGCATATTATTTTGAGCACCATCCCGGCAGTGATTTATTTTAATGGATATACAAGGAAAAGTATTTTCCCTTTCATTGCATTTGTTTCTTTTTTCCAATTGATTGCCTTCGGGTTGCCTGTGTTTTTTATCAGGATCAATAGTTTCCAGATGAATGATGTATTGAATGTAGAAGCGATGGAAATTGGATTCTGGGGCTTATTGATCTTTTACTTCACTTATTTTTTCATGTATCCATATCTTTTTCAGCGGGTCAAACCATTTATGCCGATCCCAAAAACCCTGGATACCGTTTACTTTAATGTACTGATAGTACTGGTATTGTTGATATATGCCTTTTCAAAATTCTTTCAGTTAGTAGCCATCAGGCATCTTGGTAATTTCAGTTTATATGTTTACCTGGGTTTTACCATAACTAAGCTAATAAGAAAGCGGGCAAACCTATGGGAAATGCTCATCTTTGGCTTGGTCCTGGGTTTTGAGTTAGTAGACAGGCTTACTTCAGGACTGATTGCGGAGCTGGCAACCCTCGTGCTTTTCCTCAGTCTTATTTTGATCCTGGAAGGTTCAAAAAAATATCTCATAGCTGTATTCATGGTTCCCTTCCTGATATTTTATGTACAATTCTCGAGTGTGAAAGGTACCTATCGAAACATTGCATGGTTTGGTAAAAAGACACTTAGCTATGAAGAAAAAGTGAATCTTATTGCTGACCTGATCGAGAAAGATGAAAAGAAACCTGATTTTGACGACAAGGAAGGAAAGGATAACTTTCTTTGGCGATTCTCTTATCCCATGTCGGCCCTTTCCCTGGTGGTCACCAAAACGCCCTCCGTTGTTCCTTATTGGAACGGTGAAACCTATCTTCCGTTCTTCACCAAATTTATACCCCGGGCCTTATGGCCAACCAAGCCGGAAGAAAACATGGGCCAGCGATTTGGGAAAACCTATCGCATCATCAAACAACGTGATAACGCCACATCCATCAATACGCCCATCCTTACTGAACTATATATGAATTTCGGGGTGAAGGGCTTTTATATTGGTATGTTCATGCTCGGCATATTCTTTGTATTCCTGGATAAATTCTTTAACAGCAAGTCGGTGACCTACGATAACCAGATTGTAAACATGTCGATCATTTTCCCGTTGTTGATCATGGAGTCGAATTTCTCCCTGATCTATGGCAACCTCTTCCTTATTTGTATAAGCTTATTCCTCATATTCAGAACGATCAAGAAATAGACAAAGGTTTTCTGTATCGTCTATTGGTTTACGTTATATATAACACATCGGTTGAGAAAGTTTCCCATCATATTTAACATCATCATTCCTGTCATAGGCGCAATAGGGTTACTGTACTATTATAAAGGCAGCACCCGGAAAGGAACCGATATCGGGCTGGGAGAGGGTACCATTTGTTATACGCCTTCGGTTGATCAGTATCCTATTCATATTATGAGCCCGGCAGGTATGGATTCAATGAAAACGGGATACCAGCACCGCGGAAGCAAGCCCGTCATTCTATGGATTGGCAATTCACAATTACATGGCGTAAACCAATTTCAACCTGGACAATCCAATTGCGTAGCGTTTTTATTTCACCAGTTGAAAGCAACCAACCGTGAAGTGCTGGGCATGAGTTATCCCAATGCCAACCTGCAGGAATTGCTGATGTCGGCTGTTTATTTTTCTAAACAGGTGCCGGTAAAAGCGATCGTTGCACCCGTTTTTTATGATGATATGCGGGAAACCGGCATTCGCAATGATCTGCATGATCAGCAGATGTTGAATGCCATTGCGAATGAGCCTGCTTATTTTAAGGAACTGAAGGAAGTGAATAAATTGTTGGTGGATACTAATACAACGCATACGGCTACAAATGACTATAACGGTATCCGTGAAACGCTGCAGGATCGTTCCGAAAGATTTCTCAATAATAAATTTGATGAACATTGGGTAATCTGGAATAGTCGTGCCGATTTCAGGGCCAGGCTTTTCAATGATCTATACATAACAAGGAATATGCTCCTCGGCATTAAACCAAACAGTGTACGCAAGATGATTCCCGGTAACTACCAGGATAATTATGCGGCTTACCAGGGCCTGTTACGGTATTGTAAAGAAAAAGGCATCAGACTGCTTATATATATACCACCTATCAGGAATGATGTAACCATCCCATACGATATGAAAGCTTACCAGGCCTTTAAAGACCAGGTAAAAACGGATTGTAACAATGCTGGAGCTACATTTCTCAATATCGAGAACCTGGTTGATAACAAGTATTGGGGTATGAAGAAATCTACCGGCAGTTTTAATGGAAAAGGGGAGGTAGATTTCATGCATTTCCAGGAACATGGACATCAATTGATTGCAGATACAATTTTTAAAACCATTGCCAACTGGTAAGCATACATGATTTTTAATTCGCTTAGTTTTTTACTTTTTCTGCCACTCGTGGTGATATTGTACTGGCTATTGCCCCGTACGGCCAGGGTATGGATGCTTACATTGATGAGCCTGGTCTTCTATGGTTTCTGGAAACCAGAGTATACCTTACTCCTCATTTTTGCCGCGGTGCTGGATTATTTTGTGGCCCTGGAGATAGCCCGGCGGGATGATCCACGAAAACGAAGGAATTTTTTGATCTTCAGCCTTGTGCTGAACCTTGGCATACTATTCTATTTTAAGTACCTCGTTTTTTTCAGCGGCAACCTGCAGGATGTTTTAAATGCCTTCGGCAATCATTCGCTGGTTTTTCCTCACCTCGAGATTCTGCTTCCCATCGGAATTAGTTTTTATACTTTTGAAACGATCAGTTATACAGTTGATGTTTACCGCAGGCATATCGAACCCGAGCGTAATTTTATGCGTTATCTCTGTTTCCTGGTGTATTTTCCGCACCTGATCGCGGGACCTATTTTAAGAGCTGCAGATATACTACCGCAGCTGGCTAAACGCAATCCTTTCAGGAAAGAATACTTATCCGAAGGATTTAAAAGGATCGTATATGGGCTGTTCCTGAAAGTAGTACTGGCCGATAATATTGCCCCGATGGTTGATCATGGTTTTGCCATGGAACATACAGCTATCAGCGCCATTGATGTTTGGACCCTGGCCTTCTTGTTTGGATTCCAGATATATTTCGATTTCTGCGCTTATTCGCATATCGCCATTGGTTGTGCGAAGCTGATGGGCATTACATTCTTTGAGAATTTCAATTTCCCTTACCTGGCTGTATCACCGAAGGCTTTCTGGAAACGCTGGCATATCTCTTTATCTAACTGGATCAAAGATTACCTGTACCTGCCGCTCACCGGGAAGAAAGTGGTATACGATCAGCAACAGGCTATTTCTGAGATCAATAATTCGAGTACGCTCAAGGGTTATACGGCATTGTTTGCCACCTGGGCCATCATGGGTTTCTGGCACGGCGCAAACTGGACTTTTATTATTTGGGGACTTTATCATGCTATTTTAGTTACCATTCATAGACTGATCATTCCTGTTACGGCTGGCATTTCTAAACGGGTAAGAAATATTGCGGGCTGGTGTATTTCCTTGCCATTCCTGATGTTGGGTTGGATCCCATTCCGGGCAGGTAGCATGACAGCACTCACTGGTTATGCAGGAAAGATTATACAGCCTCATGGTTATACCTGGCTGGGATTAAGAGAGAATGTATACCTGGTTACCTTCCTGGTGTTGTTAACGATCATCATTGTATACCTGTTGAATACTTATGTAAAACCATTGATAGAAAACAGTGTATTTGGACAGTTATTGAATACCCTTGTAATGACGGCAGCCATCGCACTGGTGATTATTTTCCTGAGGCCGATCAGCCAGTTTATTTATTTCCAGTTTTAAAGAAAATTAAATAGAGAAAAGTCACTTCATTGAATTCAGTAAAAAAAATATTTGTAAGCATTCCCTGGTTTCACCCGGCTTTTCGGGCGGGTGGGCCGGTGCAGTCTGTTGCCAATATGGTGAATGAACTGAAGGAAGGATATGAGTTCTATATTTTCTGTGGCAATACAGATCTCAATAATACATCGCTGGAGAATATTGAAACTGGTAAATGGATATTGTATAATGATCATACAAAAGTGTGGTATGCTGCTTCGTCTAACCGTAGTAGTGTATTGGTAAACCTGGTAGAAAAGACCAGGCCCGATGTGTTGTTCATCATAGGTGTTTACTCCTGGCATTTTAACCTGGTTCCCTGGATATTTTGCAAGGCGCCAGTGAAAATATTATCGGCCAGGGGCATGTTGCACCCCGGTGCTCTTTCACAGAAGAATAGCAAGAAAAAAATATTCCTGAAACTGTTCAAGTTGTTGGGCATGCAAGGCAAGGGAATCTTTCATGCCACAGATGAAACGGAGAAAAATCATACCAGGGAGATCATGGGCCCAGATGTAAAGATTCGGGTTGCCGGTAATTTTCCAAGGCGGTTTGAACCAGGACAGCCGATCTTAAAGAAAGCCGGAAGTCTCCATCTCATCAGTATTGCGCTGATCAGCCCTATGAAGAATCATTTGCTGGTATTGCAGGCATTGGAAACCGTTACTGCATTGATCGTTTACCATATCTGCGGACCAGTAAAGGACATGGAATACTGGCAGCAATGCCTGGAGCAGATTAAAAAAATGCCGCCAAATGTAACCGTTCATTATCATGGTGATATTCAACCGGCCAAAGTGTATGAATTTTTATCAGCCGGCCAGGTGTTCATACTGCCGAGTAAAAGTGAGAACTTTGGTCATGCTTTTTATGAGGCGCTGAGTGCCGGAAAGCCGGTGATCACCAGTCATTTTACGCCCTGGCAAAAACTGGACGAGAAACAAGCTGGTATGAATATTGAGTTAACTGCAATGGCTGTAAAGGATTCTATTGAACAATTTGCCCGGATGGACCAGGCAACGTATGAAGCATGGAGTAATGCTGCAGTAGATTATGCGACCGATTCCATTAATATACCATCGCTGCAGGAAAGTTATCGGCTTTTATTTAATGCATAGTTGAGTTAAAAATTTTGACATTGAACTTATTAAAGAATAAAGAATTCACCAGGTACGTCGTAAAGTTCATCCTGATCTTTGCCATATTGTATTTCGGAACACTTGCATGGATTGGGTTTGCGGCGCCGGGCGGATTATATAGTCCGTTTATAGCTGAATACCTCGACTATGTAAAATGGATCAGGATATCTTTACTGGAAGGAAGTAAATGGCTACTGTCGTTATTCGATATAGATACATATCGTACAACTGATTTCCGCCTCAGGTTTCCACAGGGAAGAGGTGTGATCATGGCCTATGACTGTGTTGGATATGGTGTGATGAGTTTCTGGATCGCATTTGTTTTCGCATCTACGGTACCGTTAGTAAAGAAATTCGCCTGGACGCTGTTGGGAATTACCGTGATCTGGTTCATTAATATCAGCCGCGTGAGCCTGTTGCTGGTTGCCATCAATCGCAAATGGGCCATGCCACTTGGGTGGGATCATCACACCTGGTTTAATATTGTAGCGTACATCGCGATATTTACGATGATGTATTTTTTTGATAAAAAACGAGTTGTAATTAATAAAGAATAATTAATAATTAAAAATTCATTTGGGATGAAGATTAATTGGTTATCTGATCCTCTATCCTGCATCTTGTATCCAGTATCCAGTATCCAGTATCCAGCAACCAGCATCACCCTAACAACCACCACCACATGATAATCATAGGCATTAACGCTTAC
>ERZ795056.2333-NODE-2333-length-21184-cov-7.289507_pt1 | contig 21184 bp, 12 predicted proteins | sample MGYA00375140_ERZ795056 | MGnify/ENA primary metagenome ERZ795056 (study PRJEB30185, sample SAMN05720227) | activated sludge metagenome | isolation source: Anaerobic digester | place: USA | collected 2015-03-09 ... | reverse complement strand
GGTAACACCGAGACGAACGCCTCTGTGTCCCATCATCGGGTTTACTTCGTGCAATTTACCGGCTCTTTCTTCAAACTGTTCCATAGTGATGTTCAAAGCTTTTGCAAGTCTTACTCTCTCATCGCGGTTTTCAGGAACGAATTCATGAAGCGGCGGATCTATTGTTCTGAATGTAACCGGGAATCCGCTCATTGCTGCAAGTGTTCCTTTAACATCCTTCTTAACGTATTTGAATAGATCGTTCAAAGCAGCACGTCTTTCGGTTTCGGTAGAAGAGATAATCATTTTTCTTAAATGGAATAAAGGCTCTTCGCTCCCTTTACCGTAGAACATATGTTCAGTTCTGAAAAGTCCTATACCTTCGGCGCCAAACTGGCGGGCTTTTAAAGCGTCTTCAGGTGTATCCGCATTAGTTCTAACTTTTAGCTTTCTATATTTGTCTACCAAAGTTAAGAACTTAACAAGGTCTTTATTTTCTGCAGCGCTAACTGTTTGAAGATCACCTTTATAAACAAGTCCTTTTGTACCGTTTAAAGAAATCCAATCACCTTCTTTTAGTTTTTCACCTTTGATGTTGATTGTCCTTGTATTCCAATCGATTTTAATATCGGCTGCGCCAACGATACAACATTTTCCCCAACCGCGTGCAACAAGTGCTGCATGAGAAGTCATACCGCCGCGTGCAGTAAGAATAGCTTGAGCAGCACGCATTCCCTCGATATCCTCCGGGTTAGTTTCTTCTCTAACTAAAATCAATTTAGCATTGGGGTCTTTCTTTATTTTTTCAACTGCATCGGCAGCAGTAAGAACTATTTGTCCTTTTGCTCCACCGGGTCCTGCAGGTAAGCCTTTACAAAGCACATGAGCTTTTGCTTCATCTTTCGGGTCAAGCAGAGGGAATAACAACTCTTCCAACTGAGAGGGTTGAACCCGCATAATAGCAGTCTTCTCATCAATTAATTTTTCGTTCAGCATATCAAGAGCCATTTTAACTGCTGCGGTTCCGTTTCTCTTTCCGACACGGCACTGAAGCATATAGAGTTTACCTTCTTGAATTGTAAACTCTATGTCAAGCATGTCTTTATAATGTTTTTCTAAAGCGCGTTCAATTTTGTGAAGTTCTTTGTAAGTTGAAGGCATTGCTTTTTCAAGTGAAACCAAATGCTCCGTATGTTCCGATTTCCCAACTTCGTTAATCGGGTTCGGAGTTCTAATTCCTGCAACAACGTCTTCACCTTGAGCATTAATAAGCCATTCGCCGTAAAAATAGTTTTCCCCGGTAGCCGGGTTACGTGTAAATGCAACACCTGTAGCGGAGTTATCACCCATGTTTCCGAATACCATTGATTGAACGTTTACTGCCGTTCCCCATTCATCCGGAATTCCTTCGATTCTTCTGTAAGAAATTGCTCTCTTACCCATCCAGCTCTGGAATACTGCACCAATTGCTCCCCACAATTGTTCCATTGCGTTTTCAGGGAAAGGTTTACCGAGCACTTTTTTAACTTTTGCTTTGTAGATTTCAACTAACTCTTTCAAGTCCTCTTCAGAAAGGTCCGTATCACTTTTGCAACCTCTGGCTTCCTTCATTTTATGAAGCTCATTTTCAAGTTGTGCGCGAACTCCTTTACCTTCAGCCGGTTCTATTCCTGCTGCTTTTTCCATAACTACGTCGGAGTACATTTGAATAAGACGGCGTTGAGAATCGTATACAAATCTTGCGTTACCTGTTTTCTTAATCAAACCTTCTCTTGTAGAATTGTTTAGTCCGACGTTTAGAACTGTTTCCATCATACCGGGCATAGAACTTCTTGCACCGGAACGAATGGAGAGGAGTAAAGGATTATTTTTATCGCCGAATTTTGCTCCCATATCTTTTTCAACTTTTGCGAGAGCTTTTAATACCTGCTCTTTTAATTCCTTAGGATATTTCTTTTTATTTGCATAGTAAGCTGTGCAAACTTCAGTAGTGATAGTAAAACCGGCAGGAACTGGCAAGCCGATATTAACCATTTCGGCAAGGTTGGCACCTTTACCTCCAAGTAGTTCTTTCATTTCGGCTTTTCCTTCAGCCTTTTTACCTCCGAAATAATAAACATATTTCTTTGTTGCTGCCATAATTATAACCTCCGTTAATTTATGTTGTTTTGTTTATTGTTATTGTCTTTTATAAATAAATTCGTAATTAATTACTTAATACATTTTAGAACGAATTCGTCGAATTCCTTCTGCCTGTCGAATTTCAATTCTATTTTCAAATAGTATATATCAACATCGTCAAACTCTTTTGAAAACGGGTAAAGTCTAACCGCATCTTTCTGCGTAGTTATAACTGAATGAGTATTCAAGTCGTAAAAGCTCTTCCGTATTTTTTGAATATCATCTTTAGTATAAAACTTATGATCCCTGAAAATCAGGTGGTTTGCAGTTTCCACATTCATTTTTTTCAAAGCATTCAAAAACGAGACAGGGTTCGCAATGCCGCTGATTACAAGACTTTTTTGCCCTACAAATTCTTCCGGTTTATAGAATGAATGAGTTTTGACATCTACAAAACCGACAGATTCGTAATAAGCTGTAAAAACCTTTTTGTCAGCAAATAGTTGTTCAAACTCAGCCGGTAATTCTTCCTTTGAAGAGAATTTCCTATTAAGAATTATTACGTCGGCTCTTTTGGTCGAATCAAAATGCTCGCGCATGTTTCCCGTCGGAAGCAGCATTCTTCTTAATTTATTTTTGGCAATTAAAAGCCGCTGTTCAAAAAGAAGAATATCCAGATCACGATGAATCCACCGATGTTGAAAAGCATCATCAAGAATAATCGAATCAATTTTTGTTTCGCTTAAAAATTTATTTGCACCCCGCACCCTATTTTCAGATACTGCTGCCGGGACTTTACACTCAGCAATAGTCTGCAAAATTTCATCACCGCATTCCTCAACATCATTTAGCGAATTCCTGTTGTTGGCAACAAGTAAATAGCCCTTTGATTTACGTCCGTAACCCCGGCTTAAAACACCCGGCTTGAACCCGTTATTCTTCAACAAATTTGTTAAATAAATTGTTGTAGGTGTTTTACCCGACCCGCCGATTGTTAAATTTCCAATTGAAATTACCGGCACATTTACCTTCCCTGATTTGAAAATATTCTTATCGAATAAATAATTTCTCAGTCTTATAATGAACCCGTAAAAAGGGGTTAGCGGAAACATTAAGAATCTTAAGAAGTCAAGCGATTTCAATTTTTAAACCTACCCGCTTCTTCTTGCAACTTGTTAAGCAGTTCCTCGCATTCAAGAATTTTTGCAGATGTTTCATCGAATGATAAATCTTTATCTATCTTAATTCTATTTGAATAAACCATTTTCACTTCTGAAAAAGGTTTTGGTATTTCAAATTTGTCCCAATTCTTTAATGTAATTTTTTTGCTGTATCCAACACCGAGCAAGTATAAAGGGACAAATCCTTTCTTTGCTGTAATAACGGCACCGGCTTTCATTTTATGCCTTGGTCCGCGTGGTCCGTCCGGTGTAACAGCAACCGCTCCTTCAAACCTTGCAAAGTCAACCATGATGCCGAGAGCCACGTCTCCCCCTTTAGAACTTGAACCGCGCATAACTTTATAATTCCATTTTTTCAGCAGCCGGGCTAAAACATCTCCATCTTTACTTTGACTTGTTAATCCCAACATTTCCTGGTTCCTGTGGTAATACCATGGGAAGAACATGGTTCCGTGCCAGAATGCAAGAACAAAGTGTTCTCCTTTCGCAATCGATTCTTTTATCGGGGCATTATTCACTAAAGTTAATCTAAGAGTTTTTGCAAGTAGATTAATTGCTGAATAGAGAATCAAATTCCCGATAAACCGTAAAAACTCTTTTTGATACTTCCGTAGTTTCATTTTACAAAAGAATAAATAATTGATGCTGCATTCATTGATGCTTTTTTACTTCCGAGCTTCCCTTTTATTACTTCAAGTTTCTGTTTAACCGATTTAATTTTTTCTTGGTTTAGCAAATAATCTCTACCCATCTCGACAATTTTTCGCGGGTTGACTTCATCCTGAATTAATTCCGGAACAACCGTTTCACCTGCTACGATATTTACTAACCCGATATTTTTTAGGCTGATCAGGTTCCTACCGATTAAGTAAGTCAGGAAACTTGTTTTATAAACAATTATAAACGGCAATCCCATCAAGGCGGCTTCCAGCGTAGACGTTCCCGATTTTACAATACCGAGTTCGGCAAACTTCATTAACTCGTAAGTTTCATCTTTAATTACTTTAAAGTTCTTTGATGCCGATAGTTCGTAAAATAAATCAGCGTTAATTCCGGGAGCTGCTCCAACTACTATTTGCATGTCGAATTCGTTACAAATAACTTCGGCAGCTTTAATCACTTCAGGAAATATTTTTTCAACCTCCTGTAAACGGCTGCCGGGCAATATCAATAAAATTTTTTTTCTCTTTTCCAGATGATACTTTTCAAAGAACTCATCCTTTCCAGGGAATTTGTATTCTTCTATCTGCTCAATTAAAGGATGACCGACAAACTCCGCTTCAATTCCGTTCTTTTTATAAAACTCTTCTTCAAATGGAAGAATAACAAGCATTTTATCAACAAGTTTTTTGATCTTTTTAATTCTACCTTCACCCCAAGCCCATATTTGGGGGGAGATATAATAAATAATTTTTACACCGAGTTTCTTCAACTTAGCAGCAAAGTTTAAATTAAACCCCGGGTAATCAATAAGAACTGCTGTTTTGATTTTTAACCGCTCAACCACCTGCAGCAATTCCCGCTGTACTTTTCTAATGAACGGCAAATGCTTAATTACCTCGACAAATCCGAGAAACGCCATTTGATTCGTATGGAATGAAAGGTGCATCCCCGCGGATTTCATTTTGTCTCCGCCTATCCCGTAAAAACTAACTTCGGAATCTTTCTCCTTCATAGCTTTGATCAATGATGCCCCGTGTAAATCACCCGAAGCTTCACCTGCAATAATTAAAACATTTTTATTACTGCTTGCAGTGCCGGCACTATTTCCAGAATCCGTTGTTATGATAGTCTCCTTAAAAACCAGATAAGAACAATCGTTAAAATAACGATGGATATTGCCTGGAATGTACGTCTCTCCGACTTTAAACCGTCTTTCAAATCCATCGGCGGTTGAACTACTGCTGCATCTTTATAGGGAGTAAGTCTCGGAATAAATCTCGGTACATTTTTAACATAATTCTTAAACTGTTCGCCGAAAGTCTGTTGAAGGTATCTTTCTTCTTCAAGTACAATCAAGTAATACTGGAACGAGAAAAAGAGCAAACCGACAATTTGTAAATACGGAAACGCAGCAAACGACATTATTCCTGCACCTGTGTAAATCAGTATATTCCCTACATAAAGAGGATTTCTAACATAGGCGAATGGTCCGCTTATTATTAAAAATGTTCCTCCCACTCTTCCCGTCGTACGGGTTTCACTTCCAGCCCATGATACTCCCCAAAGCCTTATCGCTTCGCCGCAGATTAGAACGATGAATCCTGCTATCAAGCTCCATACATTTGCCTGGTGATATAAAAGCATAACAGCTACAAACGGGAGCGGTGTGTAGCTTCTGTACTTGAATAAAAAATTCGTTATTTCAGTTCTGTTTTTCACTAAATGCCTTTTTAAAAATTGTAATTAATTCTACCCCTGCATATAAACTGTTCTTCTTTTCAGTTCTGCTTGATGTCTTTTTTTTAATCTCTTTTTTGTTACTATTGCTTCCAATTTCACTATAACGTCATCAAACGTTTTATAAGGCGAAAACGAAACTCTCTCTTTTTCGCAGTATTTCAGCAGAGTATCTTTTGCGAAAATAAAATCGCAGTACTGTGCCGGACATACATCCGAGCTTCCGTTCCCGACATATATTGTAAACTCATCATCTCCGCTGTTTTCGATTATATGATTCCTTTTGCAGTTAGCACAATCTTTACATTCTTCATCCCTGAACGGGAAATACGGCACAAGCAATCCTTCTTCCGAAAACGACAAGTTATTTGAATAGTATTTCAAACCGTTCATGTTTTCACGATTCAATATTTTGTTGATGTAGTAGTCGAATCCATCACTTAAAATAAAAAGATCGATATCATACTTCTTCGAGAAATCTATCAGGTTGTTGAATGATTGATCAATCTGTATCGAATCTATTAGCCTGTTCAATTCGTTTTCATCAATTACAGATAGAGTATCAAACAACTCTTTCCATCCTAAAAACCCGGGTAGTTCACCGCTGTCTATCCGTTTTATGATACCGGAAACTTTATCCATATCCCCGAATTTCAGAAAAATACTTTCACCTACGTCCACTTTGGTTATAGTCCCGTCGAAGTCAACGAACAGTTTGAATTTCCTTTGTGAAAAATGCTCGAACATATCAGCGATTCGTAATTACCATTTTTTTCACTTCAACGAAATCACCGGCTATAAACCGGTAAAAATAAACGCCTGCTGGCAACCCATTAGTACGAAACGTATAACGATTCCGCCCGGCTTTAGTATCGGTTAAAACAGCTTCACTAATTTTTTCAACGCGTGAATTATAAAACTCAAGTTTCACACCCCTCTGAAAAGGGAGATTGAAAACAATTTGTGTTGAATCGGAAAAAGGATTCGGTACATTTTGATATACTACTATGTTATCGCTTCCGCCTCTAATATAGTTCACTTTAAGAATATCCGAGTACTGAATTCCGCCTCTGTCATCAACTTGAATTACTCTGTAATAATTCGTACCGTCATCATCAGGGAAATCAAAATAAACATACTCGTTATGATTTGAGAAAAGATTGGCTTCAAGAACTACAACCTCGGTCCATAACGTATCCGCTATATTATAGCCGGAAAGTCTTTCGAGCCTGTAACCCTTGATGTTTGTTTCATTCAAAGTCTTCCATGATATTTTAATCGAATCCTCTACTACGTTCCCTGTAAAATCTATAATATGTGAAACATAAGTACTGTTACTGAAAATTCTCTGCCCGAAAATTCCCGTTACATCTTTCCTTTTATCTTTAAAAACCGCAATCAGTCCGTCATTCTGATCAGATGCTACGGATAAATAACTCTTTTCCGAATTCGTATTAACAGCCAAAGGAGAACCTTCATTACTCCAGAGAGGTTCGCCGTTCTTGTTCAATCTTAACGCAAAAATATCCGGTTTTGTCTTCAGGTCTTTTGAATAAAACCATGCTGCAATTATTCCACCCCGGCTATCCCTTACGGAAACCTGCCCGAACTGGTCACCTTTTAATTTTAGAAAAGAATTTCCGTTTTCTTCCCAAACGGGACTACCGTTTAACCTGAATTTCTGGAAGTATACATTTTTATCTTTTGCATATTCGTTAGTCCAGCTTAGAATAATCGATGAATCACTTGATAAAACCGGCTGCGGATTAGATTGATGCCCTTTGGTTTTTGAAACCTGTCTCCCGTTTTGCTCCCAGAGTAATTGTCCTTCAATATCAACCATCTGATGAAACAATTGCTTAGGGTTTGTATGTGTCTGCCAGCAAAGATAGACTAACCCGTGATTAATTTTCATCGACTTAAACGTAATAACGCTAGACCTGCCCGAGATTTCTACCGGTTCCTCACCCCAGCTAATTTGACCCATTTTATCAATGTGATTTGCAAGGATGATATTTTTATTCCCCCTGGATTCCGTCCAGAAAATATATACTCCGCCAATACCATCGGCAATTAATGTTGAAATATTTTTAGCATTAACTGAAGAATCGATTATTATTCCTTCCTCCGGGAAATCCATATAACCGAAAGGAGAAACTTTTTGAATTACTATTTTATAAAATGACGGCGCATGTGCACTCTTTTCGATAAAAGAAACAAATGTATTTCCCTGTCCATCGGTAGACAAAGAGTAATTAAGAATATTATGGTCGGAATTAGATAGTTTTAACCCATTGTCTCCCCACGCAAGATGTCCGGAATTATAAACTTTTTGAAGGAAAAGCTCACCGTTGGATGCCGATGAAAAATCCTTATATGCAACAATAACAGCATTATCAACCGGGTTCGATAATACAGGTTTTTCTTTTTTCCCGTTCGTTGAGCTTATCTTTTTACCATCGGCTCTTAAACTTACTTTTCCGCTTAAATCAATATGCTGAAACAGTACATCGGGTGTTTTGTTTTTTGAATCTTCCCAGACAATAAAAATACCACCCTCGGGATTCTCGGCAGAAATAATATTAATAGGATTCCTTGTATCACGGATGAGCATTGTATTTTGAGAAAGGTTATTTGTCCATTGTCCCTTCAGTTCAGCCTGGTTAAATAAAACAGTTATAAAAAACGAAACAAGCGTTACAAGAAAAAGTTTTTTAAAAAGCCGTATAGTGATTTCTATTTCTTTATGCAACGACACTCAAATCCTCATTAAATCTAACACTAACAATTTTAGATACCCCTTCTTCCTGCATTGTAACGCCGTATAAAGTATCGCACGCTTCCATAGTTCTTTTGTTATGAGTAACAACAATGAATTGAGTACTGGTGCTAAATTCCTTTAAAATCTTTGTAAACCTATCAACATTGGCATCATCAAGAGGCGCGTCGATTTCATCAAGGATACAGAAAGGACTTGGCTTAACGAGATAAATTGCAAATAGTAGTGCAATAGCCGTAAGTGTTTTCTCTCCGCCGGATAACAACTCAATTGAAGTCGGACGCTTCCCTTTCGGTTTTGCAATTATTTCGATTTTACCTTCAAGCGGATCAATGCTTTCTTCTAATTTAAGATCAGCTTCATCACCCGGATTGAAAAGGCTTCTGAATATTCTAATGAAATTATCCCTAATTTTTTCGAATGTTTCTAAGAAAAGCCTCTGGGCAGTTGTATTTATTTCTTCAATGGTTCTGATAAGGTCTTTTTCCGATTCAAGTAAATCATTTCTTTGCTTGTTTAAAAACTCGAACCTTGACTTTTCTTCTTCAAATTCCGAGTACGCAAGTAAGTTAATCGGACCAAGGTTTTTTATCTGGTTCTTTAAGCCGTGCACTTCGGTATGCCGGGAGTTAAAATCAAACATACTCAAATCTTCAAACGTCTTCAATTCAAGATGAACTGAATAATTCTCCATTACACTGCTTTTTAAATTTTCTATCTTAAAGTCAATTTCATTTAATCTCATTTCGGCAGAATGAACCTCGTTACCGGCAGCTTCCCTCTCTTTACGGTATTGACTTTGCAGCTTTTCCTGGGTACTTATATTCTCGCGGATTGATTTAAACTGTGCGTCTATTATCTCTTTTTCAGATTCGAGTTTTCCTTTATCATAAACCAGTTCATCAAGTTCTTCTATTCTTTCGGATAATATTTCGGTTAAGGTTGAAATTTCTTCCCCTGCTGTTTTAATATCGGCTTCTCTTTTTTCAATAGAACGTTTTGTGGTTTCTAAAGTTTGTTCCCCGTGGATAATCGAACTTTCAAGATTCTTTTTTGAACCGCATAGACGTTCATGTTCAAGTTCAACATTGTTTTTGCGGGCAACAATTTTGTTGTATTCCGTTTCAATCGCTTTGAACTCTTCTTCAATTCTTTCCCGTTCTTCGTCGGCTTCTTTCTTTTGAATCACAAGTTTCGAGAGCGCAGAAGAAAGGGATTCCCTTTCGTTGTCATAGCTGTTGGACACGGTTACAAGCTCTTGAATTTCCTGCCGTGATTTCTCAATCTCGTCAACCGCTTTTTGTTTTTCATATTCAAACTGGCTAATCTGTTTCTCAACGTTCGCAAGGTCGTTAATCAGAATTCTTCCTTTTTCCGATAGAACCTTTAAATCAATTTGAGCAATCTGTTCTTCAACTTGTTCAATTTCTTTTACTAATTTGTTCAAGGTTGCTTCGCGTGCAGGAATATCTTTTATTAAATTTTCAAGGAGTTGTTTTCTTCCGAAAAGAGTGTCGTCAAGTTTGGGTGCGGAGCCAGCTTCAATTACGCCTGATGTATGTATTAGATCACCATTGAGTGTAGTAAAATTGAAGTCCGGGTATTTTTTTGAAAGTTCAAATGCAGCATCTAAGTTTTCTACAACTGCAATACGGAAAAGGATTTTGTTGAAAAACGGTTTCCATTTTTCATCCGTTTTAATTAGTTCCGAAGCCCAACCCAAAAAACCGTTCTCTTTAATTATCTTTTTCATTTTTCTGTTTATGAAAAAGTCCTCGATTTTTTGAAGTAAAGTTTTCTGTCCGTTGTTATTATATACCGGGATATAAAAAGAAGCCTTACCGAAATTGGAGATTTGAAGGTATTCAATTCCTCTTTTCACTTCGTCAATTGTTTCAACAAGGATGTTGTTCAGATTGTTTTTTAATGCGGCTTCAATTGCAAATTTAAACTTCTCATCAGCGTCCCCTATATTAGCAAGTAGATTTTTTGTGCCAGTAGTCCACACTTTATTTTCAAGTAAAGCTTTCGCTCCTTTCGAAAAACCCTCAAGATTGTCAATCAGGTTTTGAAGAAAACTTATTTTTTCTTTTATCGAAGAGATAATACTTCTTGCGGTAAGTTCGTTCTCCTTTAGCCCGGATAGTTTTTTATTTAACTCTTCTTTTTCCTTCTGCTTCCTGGCATAAATATCTTCCGCTTCAGCCAGTTTTTTCTCAACATCTGTTTTATCTAACGATAATTCTTCAAGGAATCCGACTGTCTTGGCAATATTACCAGTAAGAGTTTGAATTTTCTCATTTAACTTATTAATAGAAGCGTTTGTTCGTTCAAGTGATTTTTCAACATTAAGAAGTTTATTCTCTTCGGTGGTAATTTCTTTAAACTTGTTCAGATTGTTTTCGGCAAATACCTTCAGAGAGGCTCTTTTTAGTTCGAGGTTTTTCTTTTGGGAATCTACTTCTACAGATACTTCCTCTCTCTCTTTTTCTTTAAGTTGAATAAGATGGTCTGTTTGAGTGAGTTTTTCGCTGTTATCCTGAATCCCCTCTTCGATTACTTCGAGCTGGTAATTCAACTCTTCAATTTCCTGTTTATACTTATCAATATTTCTTTCGAGGGACTTTTTTCTCTCTTCAGAAACCGAGATATGCTGTTGAACAGAGTGAATTTTTTCCGTATGTGCCGTTATGTCGGTTCGTTTTTTATTTAGGGATTGTTCAACTTCATACAACTCTTTTTTAATTTCGGCAATCTCGTCTTCCAGCTTTGCAATCTCTGATTCAAGATTCAGCTTTTTTGAGAACGCTTCCTCTTTTGCCAGCTTGAACTCCGCTTTGTTCCGATGAAACAGTGCATATTCTCTATCTGCAAGGTCAAGTTCAAGTTCTCTTAAAGAAGACGAAAGCTTGTTATATTTATCGGCACGTTTAGCCTGTCTTTCAAGGCTGTTTACTTTCTTTTCAACTTCGGTAACAATATCGTTTACGCGCGTAAGGTCGGATTTAACTTCATCAAGTTTTTTCAGGGTTAATCTTCTTCTCAGCTTGTACTTATTAACACCGGCAGCTTCTTCAAACATTGTTCTTCGTTCATCAGCCCGGTTGCTAAGAATAGTTTCAACCATTTTCAATTCAATTACCGAATAAGCATTAGAGCCCATCCCTGTATCCATGAAAAGATTCGTTATGTCTTTTAACCTGCAGAGATTTTTATTCAGAAGGTATTCGCTTTCGCCCGAACGGAAAATCCTTCTTGTAATTGAAACTTCGGAATATTCTGTCGGAAGGATTCCCCTATCATTTTCAATTGTAAGGGAGACTTCCGCCATTCCCATCGGCTTTTTATTTGCTGTTCCGTTGAATATCACATTTTCCATTTTATCGGAGCGAAGCGTACTGCTTTTCTGCTCGCCAAGGCTCCATCGGATAGCATCAACAATATTTGTTTTACCGCACCCGTTCGGACCGACAACTGCCGTTAAACCGTGATTGAAATTAATCATGGTTCTCTGTTGAAAAGATTTAAAGCCTAATATTTCAAGTTTTTTTAGATACAAAAATTAAAACCGCTCTTTAAGTGATTGAAACACGAAATCAATTGTATTCTCATTAAGTTGGAAGTAGAGCATTATACTGCCGATTACCACCAGGAAAAAGATAAAAGAATAAAAATATACCTTCCCGGCAGAGACATCGTATATAACGAAAATTCCTTTTAACAGCCTGTAGAAAATCCATAGCCCGACGATTACGAGTAATATATAAAGGTACTCGGTAAAGATAGCTGTGTCAAGTAACCTGTATAACACTATTGCAAGCGGGATTAATAAAACAGACGGTAGAAATGCCCATACCGTGGTAAAATATGCATTGCTGAAAAACACTCTATTCATTACAAAGAATGAGAAGACTTTAATTATTATTGCGATTATAAAAATCGAGATAAAAAAGAAAATTGTAAGCCATAAAAGCGATTCTCCGGGATTCCATGTAAGATAGCTTGTAAAATTAATAAGCCGGTTTGATCCGAATGCAAGTAATATTTTTTCAAGTAAAACATTTGTCTTATGGCTATATAGAAAACTTGCTTTTATTAATCCCCAAACCGCTGCAACAATAATCGCGAGCAGAGTAGTTTGAAGACCGGATATGATTCTTAAATCTCTTATATCGGCAAAAAAGTTGTACGGTCTTAATAGTGCCCGTGTAGCGTCCTCTCTAAATTTTCTCCCTGAGTTTACAAGGAATCCCATAAAAATTGCAAGCACCAGCCCGAATACTATGAATACCATCGGGGCATCATCTTTTTTAACTCCCATCGGGATTGTAACTTTTTCAAGGTTATGCAGCCTCGAATAGATTACCTTGTATGTAATCCGGTTAGTTTTTCTCTCTTCATCTACGATACCGAGAGCAACCTGTTTTTCTTTACTGTACCCGGAAACAATTGAGTTATAATCGCTCCGATAATCAAACATCGTATTAAAAAAGTAGCCGGCGTGATAATTATTTTCCGAATAATCAAGTATCTTCTCAAAAAATTCTGCTTGAGCTTCGTATGAATGGGGAGTTGTATAACCGCTTGACGTCCCGATATTAGCTATATAACCGGCTTCGCTTATAAAAACTTTTCCCGTACCGAATAAGTGCTGTAAATCAAGATATACTTTTTCTGATTCTGTTATCGGGTTATTGAATAATTCCAACCCATAAAAATCAAGGCTCGGTATTTCGCTTATATGTCCTAATGCAAAGGAAGCATAAATTAATTTTGACGGGAGTGTTTTCTTTGCTGATTCCGCTAACCTGTTCAAGTATTGAATGTGTAATTCCGATGCACCAACGTAGGAGCCACCCAACCCTATTCCGGCAACAGCGGAATAATTCATATAGGCATTAATAAATCTATCAAGATAATTAAGACTTCTCTCTAAAAATAGTGATTCACCTGTCAATTTACCCGGAATCGATTGAAGCGGCATTTCGATAAAAGCCAGCAATCCGTACTTTTCGCATAAATATAAATAGTACGGGTGAGGAACCGATTTTGAAAAGCGGACGGAATTAAAACCAATTTCTTTTATCATCCTAATATCCCGTTCCATATCGGAATAATTGAAAACCGGTCCGAAGTTTTGGTTGGAAGGAATATAAGTAACCCCGTTTAATTGGAATTTTTTACCATTCAACAGTAATGAATCTTCGGCAGCCTTAAGCGAATAAAAAGAAACGGGTTTTTCTATTTCATCAATTATCTCTCCATTCATCAAAATCTGCAATGACACTCTATAGTTCACAGGATTATTGGTTGACCATAGTGAAATCCCCGGAACATTCAGGCTTCTCTCGAATATTGTTTCTTTCCCTTTCTTTAATTCCAAAGACTGGGTTGAAGATGCAATAAAACTCTTTCCTGTGTCGGATTTTACACCATATTTAATTTCAAATATGTTACCCTTTAATAGTGTATCCGGTACTGCCTGGTATTCTTTATTCTCCAGTTTCGAGATAATTTTTATTACCGGAACGGATGAACCTGTACTGAAGTCATAATTGAACTGGAATTTGGAGATATGAATATTTGGAATCACCCTTATCACAACATCACGGAAAATCCCCCCGGCTTTTTGAGGAAAAAGGAATCTATGTTTCAACGGGATTGTACTTTGAACTTCCAGTTTAGATGTAACTTTTAATGTAAGCGTGTTAATTTCATTATTTTTAAGTAGGTCGCGGGGTAAAATAAAGGAGAACGGCATTTCTCCACCCGGATGCCTGTAAATTAGATTGTTGTTAATTGATACATCCGCCGAGTAGCTTAACCCGAGGAAATGGATTTCAAGATTATTCTTTTTTAGGTCAATTTCGCTGATTTTGAAGGTTTTTCTAAAATATAATTCTCCATCTCCTTCAAAAATTGAAGGAACTGTAATTTTTGTCTTTTTCTCCGGCTGCTTCTCATTATACACCTCCCACATCCCGTTAAGAAGAATACTGCTTCTTGAACCGGAATAATCTAAAAAGGAGATATCTTTTATTTCTGTGCTAAAATTGGGGGGATTTCTAAAAATTATTTGTGAAAAGGATGTAGTTTTAGCCCCCAAAGTAAATAAAGTAAGTATAAACAAGAACCTAATATGAAAGAAGTTCATCAATAAACAATTCCTAGAAAATATAAAATTTAACTTGCAAATATACTGCTTTAGAGGGGGGGAAATCAACATAAAATTGCAGTATTAACCGGTTAATTTATGTTATTTACGGAATTTAGGGATTTGCTCTTGCAGCTTGTTTCCCTGCAAGAGCAAGTTGAAATTCTCTATATTTTGTTTCTATTCAAGTAAATTGCGACATCTTTAGCAAAATATGTTAGAATCATATCTGCTCCGGCTCGTTTGATTGCCGTAAGTGATTCAATCATCACTCTTTCTTCGTCAATCCAGCCGTTAATTCCAGCAGCTTTAATCATTGAATATTCGCCGCTTACCTGGTAAGCTGCAGTCGGCAATCCGAATTTCTCTTTCACACGGTAAATGATATCAAGATACGCCCCCGCAGGCTTCACCATTACAATATCCGCTCCCTCTTCAATATCGGATTCTACCTCGCGCAAGGCTTCATTACCGTTTGCAATATCCATCTGGTGTGAGCGTCTATCTCCAAATGCGGGGGTTGATTCTGCCGCATCTCTGAATGGACCGTAATAACCTGAAGCATATTTTGCTGCGTAACTGAGAATGGGAGTTTTTGTGAATCCTTTATAATCAAGTGCTTTCCGTATTGCAGCTACTCTTCCATCCATCATATCCGAAGGTGCAATTATATCTGCACCCGCTTCTGCATGAGAAATTGCTTCTTTTGCGAGCAGCGAAACCGTCTCATCATTCAAAACTTCATCACCGTTTAATACTCCGCAATGTCCGTGGGATGTATACTCACACAAACAGACATCCGTAATTACAAGCAGGTTTTCAACATTAGCTTTTATTGCTCTAACCGCCTGCTGAATTATTCCGTTCGGGTTATAAGCTTCCGAACCTTTCTCGTCTTTATGTTCCGGGATGCCGAACAGTATTATTGCCGGAATACCGAGTTGAACCAACTCTTTACATTCTTCAACAAGTTTATCAATCGATAGTTGAAACACACCCGGCATTGATTTAACCGGGTTTTTAATATTCTGCCCGGGAACAACGAATAACGGGTAAATCAAATCATCTTTATTTAAGCGGGTTTCGCGTACCATGTCCCGAACAATCGGGTTGTATCGTAATCTTCTTAATCTTTTAACCGGGTAAACTGCCATATTAGCCTCTCATTAGTTTATTTTTTCTTAAAATATTCTTCTACTTTTCGTGCAGTAGGCTCCGAGTTTTTTATACAATCACCTACCGAAATACCACCCCTAAAATTTCCGCTGAGGAAAAAACCGGGATTTTGTTTTTCAAATTCATCGAAATATTTTTCAACTTCAACATAACCGATATTGTACTGCGGAATTGCTTTCTCCCAATACCTTGAAGAAATTGATAACGGTTTTTCATTAATCCCCATTACCTTATTAAACTCGGTAATCACAATATCAATTAAATATTCCTTATCCAGCTTTAACAGGTCTGCATTTCTTGAACCACCAACAAACAATGTAAAAGAAGCCTTCCCTTCCGGGGCGCGTTTTTCAAAGATTACTGAACTCCATATTGCACCCAAAAAACTCATTCTTTCTTTTTCCGGGATTAAAAACCCGAATCCATCCAACGGCTGCTCAATACTTGATACAGGGTAAGTCAAAAACAAAACCAGAACGGGCGGATGATAAATCATTTCAAGTTGATGCGAAAGTTCTTTGTCATAATTTTTCATCAAGTCGGATAAAGTATAAGCCGTGATTGTCGAAATTACTGCATCAGCCCGGATTTCTCCCGGTAGTCCGTTTTTGTCATACTTTAATAAATAACCACCGGCAAGTTTTTCTATTGCAGTAACCTCGCAATCAAAAAGCAGTTTACTACCAAAAGTTTCTGCTAATTTTTTAGGTAGGATTTGAATTCCATTTTTAAAAGAGAACATTTTTGCACTATGCTTAGATTTCTCTTTTCTTTTCCTTCTTTCCCTAATTGAACGGATAGTGCCGATCATTAATCCACCGTATTTTTCCTCAAGTGCGTATAACTTCGGGAATGCCGATTTTACGCTTAATTCTTCCGGTTTACCGGCATAAACACCGGCTACAAAAGGATTGATGGCATAATCTAAAAATTCCTGCCCAAGTCTTCTTTTTACAAATTGTGCAATACTCTGGTAATAACCGTCGGCAGATCTGCCAATAAATGGTTCGGCAAATAATCGTATTTTTGCCTTTGTTGAAAAAAGTTTTGTTTTAATGAATGATTTCATACTCATCGGGAGGGCGTGGAGTTCACCGTTACGGAGAATATACCTTTTATTCCCCTTCTTATTTGCGTAAATAAACTCATTCTTTAACCCGAGTTCTTCAACTAACTGACTTACCAACGGTGATGTTTCAAGCCCGCTATTCGGTCCGCGGTCAAAAAGGAATCCGTTTTCGATAACGCTTTCCATACTTCCGCCCGGCTCAATCCGCTTTTCAAGGATTGTAACATCAAAACCGCTTTTTTTCAGCCAATATCCGGTTGTTAAACCGGAAATGCCTGCACCTAAAATTACAACTTTCTTATCCATTATTACCGTTTATGTCTGAAGAATAATATTCCAACATTTTTTACAATGTAAAATTATTTAATAACGGAACGGAAAGCAATTTTTAAGTCTTGTTTTCATTAAGTTTTGATTTCGCCAACTCTGCAAGTGCCTCAATAAATAACGGCGAATCATTCAATCCCTCCATCATAATGTAGTTTTCTATTTTGCATTCGTCGGCTACATGACGGTACTCTATATCAAGCTCAAAACTTGTTTCAATGTGGTCGGAAACGAAACTGATCGGGATAATCAATAGATGTTTTTTCCCCTCAGCAGCAAGTTTCTCGATCATTTTATCCGTCGCCGGTTCAAGCCACTTCATCGGTCCTACTTTACTCTGAAAGCATAGATGATGTTGATGAGAGTGATTCCTCAATTTCATTAACTCGTCAACGCATGTCATTATTTCACAAAGATACGGGTCTCCCTTTTTAATATAACTTTGAGGTGTTCCGTGTGCGCTGAATACAAGTTGAACTTCGTCCCTTAATTCAGCCGGAAATTTCAAAAGCGTCTCGTCAATTCTCTGGTTAACCGACTGGAGGTATTTCTCATCTTTAAAATATGACTCAATGTAAACACACTTTGAATGATCCCCTTTAAATACTCTTTCCCATTCATTAAATGATGAACCTGTAGTAGAAATCGAGTTGTGCGGGTACAAGGGAAGAAGAATTATTTTGTTGTAATTTCCTTTTTCAATTAAAGCAGCAGTATCGGCCGTTAATGGATGCCAATACCGCATTGCGACAAAAACATCTACCGGGAAACCTTCTGTACGAAGCTGATTTTGCAGCATTGATCTCTGTATTTCTGTCCAGTATCCGAGTGGAGATTTCCCCCCGATTAATTTGTATTCTTCTTGAACTTTAGGGGCTCTTTTTTTAGATATAAACTTTGCGAGCACTTTTTGAAATGGCAATTTAAAAATATCCGGGTCGTTGAATAGATTTTCGAGGAACGGTTGAACCGCTTCAAGGGAATCGGGACCACCGAGGTTAAATAGTACTACTGCTGATTTTGTCTTCATTTCTTCTCAATACTTCTTTTAATGATAAAACGAAAGAGAGATTTAATTCGTTCATATAAAGTTAAAAATTCCGGAGTAAAATAATACAAAACGAAGGTTAATTCAGCATTTGTTGTAAAAGGTCCGGGTTGTCACTCATAATTCCATCTACACCGAACTTAAGTGTCTTTAGTATATCCGTCTGAGTATTGGGTGTATAGGCATATACTTTAATACCGTTAGAATTAGCGATAAAACAGAGGTTTTTATCGAGTTGTGTAAATGAAACCAGAACATGTTTATAACCTTGTTTTATACATTCATCAATATTTTCTTCAAAATCAACTTGTGAGTTGTCTGCTCCTAATGATAAATTAGGGTTCAGTTCTTTCAATCTCCTAATTACTTTGAGATTTGTACAAGTTGTAATAGCTTCAACTGAAGTATTGTGGTTCTCGAGAATTTTCGCAATACTAATTAATCCCGAGTCAGGGCATGGCTCCTTTAAATCAATAAAAACAGTTTCAAAACTATCTCCGAATCTTTGAAAGAAATCCACCAACGAAGGAATTTTATAGCCACCGTTTAGGGTAATATTGTTCAACTCGGAGAAATTGAAATCATTAATTGAACCCGATGTATCTGATTGTTTATCCAGAAGATTATCATGCAGTATTACCGGTTGAAAGTCTTTTGTAAAACTGATATCTATTTCAATATGCTGAAAGCCTTTTTTTTGGGCAGCACTAAAACTTTCTATTGTGTTTTCCAGATGCACCAGGTGATACCCTCTGTGTACTATAGCTTTTACTGTTGATGCCAAGTCCTCGTATTTGCTAATGCAAGAATTAAAAAGTAAAGCGATTACCAATACCGACAGAAACCATATAATCAAACGATTCACCGAAGTCATAATTTTTAATTTTTGTTCTATTGAATGAGTAGTATTTCTATTCTAAGCTGCTATCTTTAATTAGCATACATCCGTTATGATTTCCACTGATAAATCATAACTAATCATAACCCATCAGAGTTGATCAGCGTCCAATTTTCAATCAAACTTCTAGCCTCTCGCCTCTTGCTTCTAGCCCCTAATAAACTCCTCAACTTTTATAAGAAGTTCATCAATCTTAGAAACATCTTTTCCGCCTGCAGTTGCTAGGTGAGGACGACCGCCGCCGCCACCGCCAACTATCTTAGCGGCTTCACCGACTATCTTGCCTGCACTCAACTTCTTCTCTTTAATAAGTGAATCGGAAACTACACACACAAGCCCGACTTTTCCGTCAAGTTCGCTAACCATCAAACCAACGCCGTCTTTAATTTTGTTACGGAGTTCATCACCGAATAGTTTCAGTTCATCCATGTTATCTGCTTGAACTTTCCCTTTATAAAGATTTATCCCGTTCACAACTTGCTGTGAGGCTAATAACTTCGGTATTTGTTCTAACTTTTCTTTTAATTTAAAAGAAGCTAATTCCTTTTCAAGTTTCTTTTTCTGTTCAAGCAGTTCGGCAATCCTCTCTTCCTCCGAGTGAATTTTTTCAAGCTGTAGATTTAAAAACTCTTCCACACCCCGCCCTGTAACTGCTTCAATTCTTCTTATTCCGCTTGCAATTGAAGCTTCGGACAAAATTTTGAACAGCCCGATTTGTGCCGAGTTTTCAACGTGCGTTCCGCCGCAGAATTCCATAGTAAAATCGCCGAACTGAACCACTGTAACTTTATCACCGTATTTATCACCGAAGAACATCAAAGCACCCATCTTCTTAGCTTCATCAAAAGGAATATCGCGGTGATAAGTACGAACCAGGTTTCTTCTCAACTGCTCATTTACAAGTCCTTCAACTTCACGGATTTCGGTATCACTGAGTTTTGCATAATGAGAAAAATCGAATCGCAATCTATCCGGTCCCACAAAAGAGCCGGACTGCTGGATATGTGTTCCCAAAATTTTTCTTAATGCTGCATGTAGAAAATGTGTAACCGAGTGGTTTCGCATTATATCCCATCTTCTTTTACTATCAACAGAAGAGAGAACGTTCATTCCTAATTCGGTTAATACTCTAGCTTGGTTGTCGACGACGTGTACTATTTTATTATTGACTTTAATCAGGTCGACTACATTTAACCCGGTTTCTCCGATGATAATTTCCCCTGTATCATCAACCTGTCCGCCAGATTCAACATAGAAGGGAGTTTGGTCAAGAATTATCAACTCGCTATTTTCTTCTTTTTTCAAACCGGTAATTTTTGCTTCGGTAGAAAGAGTATCATACCCGACAAAAATCGAATCTCCGTTAATTGTTTCAAATGAATTCAGATCATTAACCTGGATATTAATCGAAGCCATCTTTTCTTTAGTCGCTTCCCTGGCTCTCTCTTTCTGCTCTTCCATAAGTTTATTGAAAGCTGCTTCATCAACAGCGAAACCGATTTCGCGTGCCATCACAGTAGTTAAATCAACCGGGAAACCGAATGTATCGTACAGTTTGAATGCTTCTTCACCGGCAATTACTGTTTCATTTTTCGATTGAAGATTTTTAACTATTCCTTCGAATAGTTCAATTCCTCTATCCAGGGTTTTGTTGAAACTCTCTTCTTCCGATTTGATTATCTTTTTAACAAAATCCTGTTTCTGTTTTATTTCAGGGAATGCATCCCCCATATTCTTTACAAGAACATCAACAAGAGTATAAAGGAAAGGTTCATTCAGATTCAATTTTCTACCGTAGCGAGCGGCACGCCTAAGGATACGGCGTAAAACGTAACCGCGTCCTTCGTTTGAAGGTACGGCTCCGTCAGTTATCGCAAATGTTAGCGTACGGATATGGTCTGCAATTACTCGCATCGGAATTTTATTCTCTTCTTCATCATATCCAATTTTTGATAGTGCTGCGATTTTTTCAATTAAAGGTGAAAAAACATCCGTATCATAATTTGAATTTTTCTTCTGAAGCACAGCACACACGCGTTCAAAGCCCATCCC
>ERZ795056.2326-NODE-2326-length-21218-cov-6.922648_pt1 | contig 21218 bp, 21 predicted proteins | sample MGYA00375140_ERZ795056 | MGnify/ENA primary metagenome ERZ795056 (study PRJEB30185, sample SAMN05720227) | activated sludge metagenome | isolation source: Anaerobic digester | place: USA | collected 2015-03-09 ... | reverse complement strand
GCCCCAAACAGCCCCAGGCCAGATCAACCCAATCAGGATGGCGGTTGGGAATCCAAATTTGTCCAAGTTCTGCAATCCCCACCATCAATGCACCTGCAATCCCGGATAAAATCCACCATCGGATTTTTAAATCCCTAAAATACAAAATCCAACCCGCCAATAAACCCCAGGCAACCATTGGCAAAGCTGTCCGTAAATTAATATTATCAGGATGGTCGGCCCAGCGCCCAACCCTTTCAGGAAGCCAGCCGGGGTTGGAAAGTAAAGGATCTGGTAACCAGCTGAATAAAGCCAGCAGTACTGATACCGCCATCAAACCAATTGAGAATAAAGCGAATAATAATTGCCTTTTCATTTTATTGAAAACATCTTCCTAAAAAAACTGGTGTAAAAATATTGACGGGTATTTTATGCCTGCAGCGGGTACGAACGAAACCCCTGCTTCGCCCAGGCCTTAAACAAAAGCCAGACAAAAACTGTGTTGGTAACCGCATACCGTTTAAACAATCTCCGTGGCTCCTGTGCCAAACGGTACAACCATTCCAATCCAGACTTCTGCATCCATTCAGGGGCTCTTTTTTGCATGCCAATCATCACAGGAAGGGCTCCGCCTATTCCAATCATACAGGCGTTTATGCGTCCTTTCATGGAGGCCATCCATTTTTCCTGCTTTGGGCAGCCAAGTGCAACAAAAACAAGATTGGCACCTGTGGAATTAATACGGACTACATCCTCATCTACCTCAAGGGCTGCAAGGGTACGAAATGGAGGACTGAAGTAATGCTTCTGTGCGAGATCAGGATAATTTGCCAAAAGGTATTGATCCGTAGCCTGCAACATTGCATTGGTGCCACCATAAAAAAAAACTGTAAACTTTTCATTTTCAGCAACTGTCAGTAAATCAGGCAACAAATCCATCCCTGTTACCCTCTCCTGTGTAACACCATAAAGTAATTGCAAGGCTGCTACCAAGGGCATTCCGTCGGGGGTAACAGCATCCGCACCATTAACCATAGCTGCAAATGAGGGGTCGTTATGTGCTTCAATAGTCATATGCACATTGGCCACACATACGTAGGCAGGCTGCTTCATCAGGGCCAATTGTTTCAGATGGTCAACAAACTGACGATAAGGCTTACAGGTTATGTTTATACTTAGAACGTTCTTATACATGATACTTTATCCGCTGGGTCACTATCAAATCATCAGGTAATTCCTGATATTCTCTCGTAAATAGATACCATATTTTTTGCCTTCATCTCCCAGGAAAGTTCCTGCTGACGTTGTGCACAGTTTCCGGCCATTTCCTTCAACACATCACGGTTTGAAAAAAAATAATTTAACTGTTCAGCAAAATCTATTTCGGATCGCTTTGGATTACTCAGTTCGATTTTTCTTCCAACCCACTTATTTACCGAATCGCCCTGTCCGCAGGTATCAATACACAGCACGGGCAAATTATTACTGATTGCTTCCAGTACCACATGAGGCGTGCCCTCGGCCACACTGGTAAAGAAAAAAACATCCGATTCCTGCATTATTTTCTGCACTTCATAATGCTTTTTTATTCCATGCCAAATACATTGATCAGAAATATTTAATTCCTCAGCCAAATTCCTGTAAATACGGTCGTCACCGCCCCCTACAATGTGCAACCTGATATCCGGATTCATGGCTATTGCAACCGACCGGATGGCTAAACCCAATTGCTTGCGAAAATCAAGTTTGCCAACCCAAAGTATGTCCAGGGTATTTTTATAGGGCTTGTCAACAATTGGAAACTCCTGAATATTACAACCAGTTTCGTTAAGCAATGGGGATTCGATTTTAAAATAACGCAGGAATGTATCCTGCGCGTTGGAAGATGCAGAAACCACAACCGAAGCCCTCTTAACTATTTGAAGCACCCGCTTTGAAAAACGCAATTGCAAAACAGTCAAAAAGTTCTTCAAATGGATCACCAACTTTGTTTTAAGGTTTGCCCCATGCAAATAGGCAATGGGAAATTTCTCCTTGGCATCTACCGGCCCCCACACAAATGGTATATCTGGTATTTTCCATAAATAGCCCGGCTCCCTAAACCCTATCATATTCAACTGGTGCACGATATCAATGGTGCAGCCATTCATAATTTTCAAGGCCATTTCATAGGTTGTATATTGCCATGCCTTGTAATGCTTGTAAAACCTCCAGTCCCCCTGATTCCAGCACATCTGTCTTACTTCGGCTGAAACCGGGTTATAATAAAAATGCATATTTTTCCCATATAACAAGGTAGGAATAGCCAATTCAATATTCTCCCTAAACTCTCCTTCGGTAATAATATGCAATTCGCAGTGCCGTGCAAGATTTACACACCAGTTCCAGGCCATCCCCGGCTCACTACCCATATTGGGGGAACAGGCATAGGCATTGATGAGAACTTTAAGCAAAACTATATTTTACACAATCACTTAAAATTGAAACGATTTTGGTTTCAAAGTGCATCAGGGTAAAATTCTCCCCGAAACGCTTTTTACCATTAAGACCCATTGCCACCCTTTCACCGGGGTGTTCAATCATCCAGGTCATTTTCTCTGCCAAAGCAGCCACATTTCGCTGTTCAATACAATAGCCGCTTTCACCATCCATGATAACAGTTTTAATAGCACCATTATCCGTGGAAATACAGGGTAATGAATAATCCATTGCTTCCAATAATACCAGCCCGAATGTTTCACCCTGATAGTGTGTAGGAAAAATAAAAACATCAGCCTTTTGAAGAAAATGAACTTTATCATCTCCGTATTTGGCTCCATGGGCTTTAACCTGATCCTGCAATCCGTATTCAACAATCTTGCTTTGGAAGGCTACCTCAGATACATCCTTCCAACCTCCCACAAAATCGCACTGAAAACCAAGCCCGGAACGCATTAGTACTAAACAAGCTTCCAGCAAAACAAACACACCCTTACCTTCCATCATATTTGAAAGAAATAAAAAATGCACTTTGCTATTCTCCAATCTCACCAAACACTCCACCGGAGCAACCGAAGGAATACCGTTGGGACAGAAAAATACCTTGTTTTTACTGATAAAAGGCGCGCGCTCAGCATACAATAGTTCGTCCAGCAATATGATCTTTACTCCTTTGAAAAAGCTCTTTGTCAAAAAAAGGTTCCACTTCTTTTCAACCCATTCCTTTGATGCTTTGTTATGAAAGTGCATTACGAGCTTAACCCTCAGCAGCAACAGAATTTTAACCATTATAAAATCACGGTAAAATCCCCAGCCACCAGAAGTAGGGGTTAAATAAACAAGTGTTGGGCGCTCCCTTATAACAACTCCTATAACCTCCCATAAATTAGTCAGGAGAAAAATAACCTTACGCAGGCTTAATTTTCCAACCTCATCCACATTGGCCGATGCCGACAAATTGATAAAGCGGCAATCAAAACTTTCGTTTACCAACCGGCTGTCGTGTATATATTTCCCCATCATAGACGCCCCGTGAACCGGGGGTGGCAGGTGTAAAACAAACAGTATTTTACTTAATGACATTTTATGGACCTAATGCTTGAGGAACAAAACCAATGACCTCAGCTTTGAAACTAACTGAAAAGGCATTAAATCCGGCTTCATTTCTATTTCCCGGGAATTGATTGGAAAATCATGGTAGTATTTAACAATCTGTTGAGACAGTTCATCTAAATTAAATGGATCAAAAACAGCACCATTCGCTGTTGTTATCAGTTCCGAGGCACCTGCCAGCCTTGAGCACAACACGTAGCAACCAGACAATAACGCTTCATTTACTACCGCACCATAAGGTTCCTGATAGCTTGGCAACACAAGACAATGGGCTATAAGAAACCAGGTATACAATGCTTCGCCTTCAAGCCTGCCAAGAAATAAACATTTTGACTCCACTCCACGTTCTTTAGCCAAAATAACCAACGAATCGCGCTCCTCTCCCTCTCCAATAATAACCAAAACGGCATCAGATTTATCTGACAAATGATTTGCAAATGCATTGATCAAAAAGCCGACATTTTTTATCTTCACTAACCTGCCGACAAAAAGAAAGACCTTGCTGTCCTTTAAACCAAATTTCAACTGTGTTTTAGCGGCTGCCGGCAAGGTTGCCTGAAGCTTTGAACGAAATGCACTGTTTTCATGCACGATAGGTAAAGGGAACAAACGGGTGTTTTTATTCACCTGCTGATGATACCATTTGCAAACAACTTCGCTTGGAAAAATAATACCATCAATATATTGTGAAACAGTATCACGAAGCCATTTTCTAATACCGCTTCTTTTAGCTGAAAGATCAACACTATCATCACTTATTGTATATAGTTTAAATTTAAAACCAAACATCCTTTTTAAAACCAATACAAACAAGGTAACCTGACTGTATTCACTACAAATTACAATGTCAGGCTTAAAAGCCCTCAATGCTTTAAATATTCCTGCCCTGACAGAACGCCCCCCAATTTCCAGCCCCTTGTCCAAGAGGCGAAACTCAAACCTGCATTGCGAACGTAATTGTTGCTGATCAAATTTCTGATCAATCAAATTGTCATAGGAAAAATAAAACCTTGCATCAAACGAATCGTTCAACGAATTAAAGAAATCAACGCGATAAGGCGCAAGAGCCGGATGGAAAATAATTGCTTTTGGAGTGTGATTTTGCACAGGCAGGCCTTATTCAACAGATAATCTAATTTCCATTCTCCTGAAATCAGAATTTAACAAAAGTCCATAACAAACACAAAAAAAAAACTTTTAGGCATTACCCCTGTGTAACTGAAGTCCTACATAATAAGGTCCTTCATAGTTAACAACTTTTGCCGGATTTCCGGCAACCACAACATTGTCAGGCACATCCCTAATAACCACAGAATTTGCCCCAATCATAACGTTATTGCCGATAGAAATATTTCCAATAATCATAGAACCCGGAGATATAACCACATTATGTCCTATCTGAGGAGAACCAGCATTCCGGCCCCGCTTTGCACCAATAGTTACCCCTTGAAAAATCGTGCAATTATTGCCTATTATACACTGATCAAAAATAACAATACATGAAAAATGAGGAAAACAAAGGCCATTTCCAACCAGAGTACCTAATGGCATCTGAATACCGGTTTTATACTGATAATGTTTATATACCAAAAATACAAAAGCGTACATCACTTTAAACAAAATATTACTTTTGCTTTTCAGATACCCACCTATTCTAAACCAGAATGTAATTTTATAAGAAGCATTAAAAACCAAATATTTAAGTCCCACCCAAAAACCTGGTCTTGTCATACGACCCAAATCAGCCTGGATTGCGGTTCTGCACTCTTTAAAAGTCATTTCCACGTTTCTGTTTCAAATTTTATCAACAATCATATTTTGGTCACTTCCTATTCCTTCTCATTTGCAAATATTGCTGGTAAAGTCCCCGGAATACTTTCCTCAAACCAATAAGCCTGACTGAAAAAACCAGCGGGTTATACTTGTTTCCCACCAGCTTATCCAGGGATTCTGAACCCAAATTAATGACCTCAGGTAAAGCAGCTTTTACAAAGGGTACTCCATGATGACTTGTATTGAAAAGAACAGGCCTTACGGACGGGATATCTTTTATATGCATGTATTGCTGGTAATCCCATTGAGACCCTAAAGATGAGAAATAATAAATATCAATCTCCCTGTTCACAAAGTTCCTTAAATCAAAATAACGGGCAAGCGTTGATTCTGCATTACGAAAGAGAAGGGGATCAATAAGCCGGTTACTTGTCTTTAACAACGACCTTAATTCAAACTGTCCGTTGAAAGAAAATACCCGTATTGCTGACAAAAAGGACCCATACAGCACTGCAGCATATCCACCTGCCGAGCTCCCTACAGTAATCACAGAATATCCTTCCGTTTTCAATTTGAGCAATCCGAACAATAGCTCAGGCGAATTGATGCGACTGTTAATACCCCCGATGTACCACTGCTTTTTAATATCCCTCACAAAAATGTGTTTGTAGGCGGCCTTTACCCGGGTATTAAACATTTCATAAAAGTCCTTCTCCAAAATGCGCTTTCTAAAAACATCCTCAGAATTGGGAAAATAGATATCGTTACTGCTGAAATAAATCGCACATAGCGTTTTATCGGCACATTCCTCATTATAAACCTCTAAATAATTATCCTTTTCAAACTCTGCCAGAACGATATCAGCGTCTGTTTGAAATACAAAATCAGTATCGCTTAAGACCATAGCTGGGGCATTAATGCTCTCAAATTAATCGAAATAAAATGCTTCAGGGCTGTGGGCAAACCAAAATGCCTCCGTTCGTAAATAAAAAAAGGTATCGGTTCAGCATAACCCAAAGGAGAATAAAGCAACTTAAACCTTTTGACCAAAGGAGTTGTTTTCAGGCACCACTTGGGCAAAGTAGGGTTAGCCTCGCAGGTACCAATAAATTCAGGGGCAATATAACACTTAAACCCCGCCCTTTGCACGCGCAAACCGTAATCAAAATCGCCAATAGCATGCCTGAATGTCCAGTCCAGATTACCTACTTTTTGAAATATCACTTTTGGAACCAGCAGGAAATTACCATTAACAATATGACAGGGTTGTAAAGCCCCATTGGGCACCAAAGGCTTGTTTAGGGAATGAACCCAGCCGCTATAGGTTACCAGATGGGTATCTTTGGCACAGGTTGCCCCGCATAACACTGCCGGGAAAAATGTCTGCTCCCCTGCTGCAATTATTTTTGCAACAGCATCCTTAAATAACAAAGTATCATCATTCAACCACAAATAAAAATCATAGTCCCTGGCACTGGCAGCTGCTTCCCAGGCCTTGAACATTCCACGGTTCCAATACAGGGTACCATCGCCTTTTATTATATGCACCAAAGGAAATTGATCTGCCACCGCCTCCGGGGTACCATCTGTGCATCCATCATCTGTAAGATATACTTCCCACGAATGACCCTTTATTGCCTGCTGAGCAAAAAGATGCTCCAGACATTGCATGGTTTTAGCCTTTCGGTTGTGTACGGTAAGTATTATTGCGATTGATTTCAATTAGTCTATAACTTATTTCTGTTCCAATCAATGTGCTCTTTAACCATTTTACAGGGAATGCCTGAATAAAGCGCATTTTCAGTGTCCAATTTTCCGGCAACAACACTTGAATTACCAACTATTGAATTGGTTGGAATAACTGAACCCTTCAAAACCCTCACATGCGCTGTAAGCCAAACATGGTCCCCAATTACAACCTCTTCAGCATAATTGAAACGTTTGCCTGTTTGTGTATCAATGATAGAATGGCTATCCCCATTTCTGATCTCAACATCGTCTGAAAACATGCAATCGCTTCCAATTGTAATAGCCACACCCTCAGTTGATGCAATATGACCACCCTGCATCGTAAAATCAGTTCCTATAATAATACAACTATTATCATCCTGACACCAAAAGTGTACATTGGAAACTATGGTACTGCCACCACCAATTATAATCCTGCAATTATTGCCAATAATGGTGAATTGACAATGATTGAACCGGACTTTGCGGCCAAAAATAATTTCATTGTTTATTCCGGAAATATGAAATCTGTTTCGTCTTAGAAAAGCCCCATCCTGCACGATACGATTCATCAGGCGCTGCATCCTGATACTGTTGCCATAAAGCCACGAATAACTGCCTGCAACAATATCCATTGCCAAAGGGTATTCAATTAAAATGGCTTTCAGTGAGGGCATTTTCCTTCAAATAAAGATTTCTTTTCATTACAAGGGATTCCGGGCATTATCTGCCAAGAAAGCAACAATCTGGACCTGATCAACCTTGCGATGACAATTGAAATTAAAAGAATTGCAATACCCAATATCTTATCAGAATTACAAAATCAAAAGGAAAGTCATTTCGCAAATAGCACCCTATTGGGTATGGAAAAAATTCAATCGCCTGCCTGAAAATATCGAGTTCAGCCAACCTTTAAACTGGAGATCAGTCATCATCCTGAACTGGAAAGACACACACATACCAATGGAAAACCAAATACAAATGTTGCTGAGGTTAAAATCAACTGGATTCTCCACCCAGGAATACGCCCAGTAAATCAAAATGTATATTCCCATATAGGGTACATATCTATTCTTCGATCTGAAAATGGCATAATAACCGGAGCTTAGAAAAAGAAAGGTATATAAAAAAAGACCCACTATGCCAGTCCAGGTAAAAATAGTTGGAAGCGCCATTTCATTACTGCTTCGTTCAGCCAAACCATTTTGTGTAACCAGACTATTTAATTCAAGGCCAAATAGCTCGGAGTCGTTACCCCTAGCTAATGATCGACCAAATAAAATATAATCATTATTAACAGCTGAACTTATGACTTCACTATATAAACCGGTTCGGGTATCCGCCAAAAGATTTTCATCCTCCTTTTGAAAACCAGCTATGTCAGCACTGTCTATATATGCATCCAGTTCAAAAACGTTGAATATACCCGTAATTCCTAAAATCAATAAAAAAATCGGAATAAAAACCAGCCCAAAATAGATGAATTTCAATCTTCTCAATGAAAAATAGTGATCTATATAGATAAAAAATGCTATCAAAGCAGTTATAATTCCTTTAATAAGCTGGCTTCTGGCATCGAATTCAAAAAAACATAACAAAAATGCAAGTAGAAAAATAAATTTCCATTTTTGGGCCATTAAGGAGAAAAATATTCCAATCATGAAAAATGGACCGATTGCCCATTGAAAGTTTACCAACCTGAATCCTGCAAAAAATAAAAGCAAAATAAGCAATGGCGCCCATTTGAACCATGTACCCAATACCCTTGATAAAAAAATAGGGTTTGCGTAAACGTAAGTAAAGAAAGGTATTGACAATGCCATTAAATTGGTAAAGCTTGCCTTATAAGTCCAATAATCGCCTGCATAAAAGAAGATACCCCTGAGAAAACTTAAAAAAACAAAAGTGGTATAAAAAATCAGAATCCAGTTAAAGGTTTTGGTTCTCTCCTGTTCGCCATTTACCTGCAGATTACGGGAAGCCACCAATAAATAATAGATAAAGAACCCGTAAACAATCCATTGAATTACCTCAATACTTAAATAAAAATTCAAAAATGTGCTCACTGAAAAATAGGTGATCAGCAATAATATGAACTCCAATTTTCTGATACTCTTCATCGAACAGGAAATTGTTTTCGAAGTTTCCTTTTAATACCCTGAATAATATTGAATTTTATCAGAAACAAATTCAGATTAAAGTAATGATTCAGGTAAAATTTCAAATAATCTATTCTGCTCCAAAAGCTGTTAAACTTAAATAAGGATTCATATATTCTGTCATAAAGGTACAATCGCCGGCTACCGCTCTTCAATTTCAATAAATTTATAGCAATACCATCATGCGTAAATAATTTTGAAATTATCCTGCTCAATTTTTTCCTGTTTATATCCGATATATCCAGCCTGATATCGTTAATAGTAGCCAGTCCCAGTAATACTGTTGTATGATCCCATGTTTCTGATTGATCGGCCATATGGAATTTAACCAACTGAAAAGGTAAATACCTGCATTTTAAAGCATTATCGCAAAGTGCAAAAATAACAGGCATAATATGGCCGATATAGGTATAAGACCAAACTAAAGCATAAGATAAATACGGCTTCAAAATTTCAAGGTTATACAGATTATTTGAAAGGAAAACCATATTCCCTGTTGAATGTTTCCCTGACAGGTAAAAATCGAGGTATTCATCAATACTGCAAATATCCAATGGCTCGCTAACAGGTAAAAAACGGATATCCGGATTAACAAACTCATACTTAATATATCCGTATGCGGGATAATGAACTATATCAGAAAGAACATTCTTCAAACAATCCGGCATTACTTCATCATCATCTCCCAATATCCAAAGCCACTTTGTTTTACAATGTAAAAAAGGGGATGCAATATTAATAGCCATACCCACATTAAAAGGATGGGTTATTACTTCAGTATTCAATAACTGTTCACCAAAGGCATTATTCAAGGAATCTTGTACATCATAATCAGAACAATTGTCCAAAATCACAATATGAACATCCTGAATTTCCGGCTCCAGAAACAATCCACCTAATAAATTAAGCAGCCGGCTTTCGCGGTTGTAGGTAGGAATTACAATGGTTAGCTCAGATCTGGTCATATACTCAGTTCGGCACACTTCACCAATAGCAGGCACCCTCAACCTGATCTGCATTTAAAGGTTTATTTTCATCGCCCGGAAATACCCAATGTTCATTAAATAATGCTTCATACATACCGGGCTTACCAAAAGTATCAATACTCTTTTGCGGGTCGGTCCACCTTTTACCCTTAATTCCAAATAAAAGCTGAAGTGAACCACCCATATGTACGGCCTGCTTTCCTTTGATCTTAATATGGGAGGCCAGCGGAAAGCCATATGCACCGCAACCTAACAAACAAATATCAAAATCAACTTTATCAATTTCAGATTGCATCCATGCCAGGGCCTCAAACCAATCACTAAATTCATTATTTCCCCCACCCAGGCTTTGTACTGCAGGTATGGTGTACAATTCAAATTCAGGCAAAATATCAGGATTTATAAACAACCCCTCTCTTTTCTTCTGATATTGCATTTCAATAAGGCTGGCAAAAGGATGCACTACAAGTACCTTTTTACCCTTTAAGACCCTCGTCCACGGCTTTGCAGCCCAAAAAGGCTCCAGGTAAATGATCCAAACCAATGGAATGTTCAATTTTCCAATAAAATATTGTTCATGCTCTAACCAGCTACCCAAAACATCCAGATCCTCCGAAGATTCAATCATAAGCTGGCTGAATTTGGTCAGATTTTCATTGGTACTGGGAAAAAAACCAGACCATTGGGTCATCTGAATCCTGATGTTGTTGCCCCACCACCATTCAGGCTGTTTGTTGGTTATGTAATTACAAACATGAGCTCCCTTTAATACTCCCAAATAATTAACCATACACAACATTTCGGTACTTCCATATCGTGCAATCATAACCGGTTTTCCATCTGCCAACACGTTATACAGGATATCGGAAACGATATCCGGATTATGCTCCACTATATTCTTCGCCAATGGCTTTACAACAAATGCCTTTGAATACAACTTACGCAGCACTTTAATCGCGAATATGCTTAATTGATTCATAGTTTCACTTCCAATGCCTCATTCTGAAAATTTCCGTTTTCATCAGCCAATACCCAATCTTTCTCTTCCGGATAACCGTGCCAAAAATCCCTGGGACATACTTTAATTCCCCTGTTTAGCAAAGCAGGTTTATATGAAAATGAACTTTTACTGGTAATTAGCAAATCAGCCTTAGCCATGTGCAGGAATGAATCCCGTGCGCTCATATCCAGGCAAAAATTAAGATCATGGAAGCCGGCAAAATCCTGGAAATCACTTTCAACTCCCTGGGAAAAAAGATAAATAGCCAACGGCTTTTCCGTTACAACTGTTTTCAAAACATTTGCCAGTACTTTGGTAAAATAATCATTACTCTGCCAGCGCATCCTCAGGTTGTCATTCCTGTTTTCATTACTTACAATTATATCACCCCTGCGAACATGAATGGCTATATTAAAACAATCATTTGAATAAATAAGTTTCTCCAACTTTCGCATCGGAACTGCATAAAATTTACGCTGAATATCTTCCATTACACCAAATTGTTCCATATATCCCTGATCCTGTTCACAAACAAAAATTACCTTTTCACCGCTAAAAGACCGGATGATTCGTTTCGTGCGCGCCAATTCATTTTGGTTGTGCTGACCAAAAAGCGGCAATTTGACTTCTCTGAACCCTTGAACCCTCAATTCTTTTACTGAAACTTCATCTGCACCAAAACCAAAGAAGGCCTCCCATTGCGAGGTGGAAAAAGGAAAATGAGCAAACCTCAGTTTAAACTTTTCCGCCCACCAATAACCTGCTATCCAATTTGCCAATTGGTGCCCAATCCCTGCACCGGGATCAGGACGGGCGGAAAAATAAAAATCCGAATTGCGCTTTTCCCAACTTTCCGAAACCATTAAACTATGCCAATAGGATTTGTACAGGAAGGGATAAAGCCAGGTACTACGGGTATACAAAACGACCCTGCTCCAAATCTGCCGGTAAACTTTCCTTGAAAACTGTTTCATTTATACCCCAATTTCAAAAGAAATACGCCCCATAAACTTCTACATTCAACAGGTACTCGTTTTATCTTGCGCCGGATTCGCTCCATTACAGGCAGTACAATTACTTTATAAAATCCCCTTTTACTGAAATCCATAGATATCTGATGCTTCTCAAATAATGGCACAACCTCGTCTATCCATTTTCCCCCGATTACACCTGTAAACACATAGGGCAATATTTCGAATTTACCCTTTTGCACCCAATGGTTATTTACTGCAAAGAAATTATGGTTGAGTACAGCAGCCCTTTTGGAACCCCACCATTCAAAATTCCATCCTGACTCATAAACCCTGATATACTGAAGCAAAACATCCTTTCTCCATAAGGCTGCCTGGCAAGAAATACGATCAGGATGAACCCTTGGCACATAATTCAAATTTTTAAATTCCGATTGTTTACCGGCCGGAGCTCCCTGGTCTGTTAAGTGTATACAATCAATTTCCTTATGAACCATCATCATTTGTACATACTCCTCCACTATATCATTCTTAACATAGTCTTTCAGGAAATAATCTTCCTGCATATACAACACAATATCACCTTCCATTTCCTCCAAAGCCCATTTCAGGCACTGACTCCAGCTAATCCTCCGGCTTTTTGATACCAGGTGAATCTCACAAACTTTTAAGGGAGTTATATCCAAACCACCATACCTATAGTTCTTGTACTCCGTATTCAGATAAACCTGCCCCTTGCAATCGGGCCAGTAAAGTGACCATAGTTTAAAGAAAGGGTCCCAGCAATCGGAAAAATTATCGCAGGTATTTACTAAAATAGCATATTTCATAATAATTTAATAGAATAATCTAATGAAAGCGGTAGAAAAGATTTCCTTACAATCAAACCAGATTTTTCCGGCATTAACATCATAACATACAAGGGTAAACTTCAACAAGATATCATTTATTAAAAACAATTTCTCTTATTACCTTGCAGGGATTGCCTGCTGCAAACACCCCGGAAGGAATATTCCTGGTTACAACACTTCCTGCACCTATCACTGAATTGTCACCAATACTTACTCCGGGCAAGATGGTAACATTTGTTGTAACCCATACATTATTTCCTATGGTAACCGGTTCAGCTACAGCAGTCGAAAAATCATCAAAATCATGACTGGAAGTAACAATCATATTTCTGTAAGAAAAAGAACAATTACTTCCAATGGTTACCGGGGCGTAAGCTAAAATAAAAGTGTCGGCCAATCCAACATGCTCACCAAGAAATAAGTTGGCGGCTGAGCAATAAAAATCCTTATTAAAACTGGTTGTTTGTGGAATATGATAAAATTTGCAAAACAGTCGCCTGAAAATATCCAGTTTACGCAGTATCCAGCTTCTGTTTACAATAAACAGGATAGCCTGAATGCGGTTATTGGCTGGCCTGGGCAGACCGCCTATCTTATAAATAATTTTATCCATTTTTGGAATTAAAGATTCGTCCCAGCTTCCAAATAATTTTGGTTAGGGAAATATGCAAAACAGCTAAAATTTTAAGCCTAACTGAATTTAAAATGATTATTTCAAGCCTGCTGAACCTGCTTAAAATATCCCCGCTTAACCCGGCAAGTAAGAAATTAATGGTTCTGTAATCATTTACTTTTAAGGAAGAGAAGACCCGGGCCCTTAAATCATACTTTAAAAAACCAGGGTAAAGTTTCTTTTTAAATATACTTCTCTTCCAGCTATCAAAAGTAATATTATAAAAGTCAACAACATGTTTCATCAAATCAAATCTTTGCTCAGGGCTAAGCCCTGTAATTTGTCCTTCCACATTTGTATTCCGTATCCCTAAAGGGAAGCCGACAAACACAAAATCAGCTATAAATGCCAGCCGGTAAAAACAAGCCCAATCTTCACATACTTTCATACCAACCGGAAAACCTTCGCCATTTGAATCTATCTGCAAAAAATATTTTCTGGATAATACCATAGCACTTGTATGGGGCATATTGTGGGGATCGCTCAAATATTCCACTTTTGAAATCCTGTCCTTATACTGAGGCTTTATATTGCAACTTTGTTCACCGGTAGTAATATTCCGGTGCCAACTTGCAGCACCATAAAAGCCAGCATCAGGAAATTTTTCAATTGCAGTTTTTATCTTTAAAAGAAACCCCGGTTCCCACTCATCATCAGCATCCAAAAGCGCTATATATTTAAACCTGGCGAGTGCTATTCCATAGTTTCTTGCTGCACTAACACCCCTGTTTTCCTGGGATACAATCCGAATTTCCTTGTTAACTTTAATATCCTCAACTACCTCAAGGCTATTATCGTCAGACCCGTCATTCACCACAATAATTTCAAAATCACCAAATTCCTGTTGCATCAATGAATTCAGTGTCCCCCTGATGGTTTGAGCCTTATTATAAAGCGGAATTACTACAGAAAACATTCTACCATCCCCTATTTTGTTGCAAGACCCATCCTGGCCTTCAAATTATTAAATAGTGAATCAATAATGGCCCTCTCCCTTAATGAAAATCCGAAATAATAAAACAATATCATTGTTAAAATGGAGGAAAATCCTGAAACCAGGACTACCCGCCCAAAGCCGGGAGAAACAAATACCTGAATAAAAACAATGCTTAATATTGCTACCAAAGATATAATGAGGGGTGTCAATATTATTTCAGTAAAATACTCCCTGATATCTAGGTTACAAAGCAGCTTACCAAAATATAAAACGATACTTTGCCTTACAAACTCAAAAATCAAATAGATTACATACATACTTACGGGCGGATAGCCCTTCTTAAATGCCAGCCAAACAAAGAAAAATGGAACGATATCCATAATTGATTTAACAATGGTAAATTGCTTTATTCTGCCCTTTGCAGAAATAGCAGATTCAATGGTAATGGTAAGTTGACCCAATATAAATCCAACCATTGATACCCTGCAAAATACAATGGCATATTCGGGTACTTCTTTTAACCACAACTTAAATAAATAATCCATTTCAAATATTACCGGTATGCCAATAATTGAAAATGATAAAAAGGCTAACTTACTCCCTGACTTAATAAATTGAATAAACAGATCATTATTGTTAGCGCCCTCACTTTTAAAAATTACCGGGTTCAATGCCTTAAGCAGTACATTGGTAATTGAACCTACCTGCCCGATGACCTGCCCCGAAACCCCTTGCGCCGCGTTTACTTTGGTACCAAAAAATACATTTATCAGGATATTCTGGCCATAATTGGTAAAAATTGAAGTAGAACTTGTAAGGAAACCCCAGCCGGAAAAGTAGATCATCTCCCTGAAAACACTTCTGTCAAAATATTTGGACAGGTTAATTTTTGCCTCAGGATACTTTCTGAGAACAAACATTGCCTTGCTTACAGCAATAACCAGAGCGATCAACAACAAACCTATACTATAAGCAATAAGCTTGTCAAACAGGATAACAGAAAGAAATAAAGCAGCAAGAAATTTCAATACTGTTTCAACAAACCCCAGAATCGAAAAAAACAACATGTCCTCATGTGCGTTGATAGCCGCATCAAATGGCACAGAAACAACATTTAATATTGTAATAATAATTACATTATAATAAACAATTTTTGCACTGTGAATTTTATTTGGGTCAATATTCAGAAAACCATCAAAAATAAAAAAAGCCGAAGCCAGCAGGATAATCAATATAACAAAGGAGGCAATCAAGTGAATCAGGAAACTGATATTAAATATCGAAATACGCCTTTCGATCTTCCCCTCACCCTGGGCATATGACATAAAGCGCTGTGATGAAGCAGCAAGTGTTGTATTTATAAAAGCCAACATCACTGTAATTCCTGCAACCAGGTTATATAATCCAAAATCTGAACTACCTAAAACATTCAATATAACCCTTGCTGTATATAATGAAATAAACAGGGTAATAATCATTCTTGCATACAAATAGCCTGAATTCAATAATACCCTTTTGGAAGTTCTCATTTTTTGACCAATCAAAATTTACTCACCGAAACAAACAAGTCAAAGTCCCTTAATAATTCCCTCTTGAATAACTCGTAATTTCGCTCGTTTTTAATAAACAAATAGGCCCTCTCGCCCATTCTTTTGGCTTCATCCCTGTTTTCAGCCAAAAAACTGATTGCATTCTTCCAACCTTCCTTATCACCATAGGCCACTTTAAGGCCAACTCCCTCCTTTTCTACATCAATTGGATATAAAATATTATCTGTAACAATTACAGGTATACCACAGGCCATTGCTTCATATATACAAGTAATTCCGGTTGGGCTGTCAAATTGCTTTTCAAGCGCAATTAAAACCGCAAATGATTCTTTGTAGGCTTTTCGCAGGAACGTATGCCTTTTCAGGTTCTGAACATTCGTCAGTTCATTATCAAAAACTACATTCTCCGGAATTGAAATGTCATCTAAGTTCAACTCGTCAACTTTCTGAAAAATCTTTAATTTGTATGAAAAATTCCCAAACACTTCCATTAACAATTTATAGTCCCTGTTGGAACTGCCGATTGACATAAAATACAACTCACGATCTATAGAAGTGGTAGCAGAATAATTATCGTAAAAGTGCAAATCGGGTCCCCATCTTAATACATGGCTGTTCTTTTCGGTAAGTTTATAAACTTCCCTTGCCTTTTCTAACGGAATTTCACCCATGAAAGCAAGGTAATCGAGACCTTTTACCGTAAAATAAGAAAAAATACGCCACCTGAGTTTCCAGTACCATTTTTCGGTAGAAATATTGGGATTCAATGAGCCATGGGTAAGTGCAAAAATCGGCTTTTTGAGAATTCTCAAATACCTTAAAAAGATAACCAAAAAAAAGAAATAATCGAGACTGCAAAATATTACGTCATACTCCTTCCGCCTTTTTATAACATCCACCTGAAAAGGCAAATTTCTTAACCCGGATATTTTTTCAATAAATCCCAATATGCCGGTTCTTGGCTTGTTATTATCAATAAAAAATAATTCATACTTTGGATTGTCCTCTGTAAAGTCCCACCAGAAATAGGTTTTGGGATACTCATTTCCCTCCAATACAAAATTCCTTTCCTTTTCAATTGAATCATCAATTGCATATAAAACTCTCTTCTTCATCGGGAAAAAAAATATCCGCTAAAAAAATTAATGCTGTTACTGAACTATCCCAAAATCGAAAGACAGGGTATCTTCCGGGCTGAATTGCAAATTGCTATAGGCAAGCAGCACAAAATCATTTTCTGAATCGTTTAAAAACAAGTGGGCAACATTATTGGGAACAAAAATGGTTTGTGGTTTATCAAAGGAAAGAAAAAGGGTCATTTCTTCCTTCGTGGCTATATCTGTTAATTTTAGTTTAGCATTTCCCTGGATTAAGGTAAACCACTCCACCGCCTGGGGATGATAATGCCCACCCTTTGCCTGACCGGGCTTTGCCATTGTAAGATATACCTCCCCGGTAGCTGAAGGTATATCTTTCTCAGTTCCCGTTATTACCTTTAAAAACCATCCCCTGTCATCACTTAAAAGCTTTCTGTCAATTATCCGTATTTTATCTGTCAGGCTCATTTCAATACTTTTTTATCTGGTCTTCAATTTTAATGGAAGGTTCAATGTGAATCAGGTTGCGTAGTTTATGCCCATTTAAAGCCAGGTACTTCATTCCTGTATCTGTTCTCACCAACTTTCCAAAACAATCCCCGGGCAACGGAAGGTCAAATGAATGGTGGATCATTTCTACTATTTCCCTTACAGTCAGTGTTTCATTTCCTTCTATATTATAAATACCATCAGGTAAATGATTTTCAAACGCCTTCTGTAAAATAAATGGTATTTCCCTTACATATAAATACTGACGGGTTTGGCTGCCATTTGTAAAACTTAAAGTCTGATTTTTTTTAATGGCATTAATGGTATAAGGTATTAACCGAGCCGGATTTTCTGATTCACCGTAAATTGTGGGAATTATAAAATGCCAGTGCTTAAACTCCCTTTTGTATGCGTAAATAAACCTGCTCAACATTCTTTTTGAAATAGCATAATCGCCAGGTGCCGGGGCTAATGAAGTAAGTATATCTTTTTCATCAAAAAATCGCTGTTCCGGCGTATTACCCATTTCAAAAACCGAACCAAACGATACAAAAATACCGTTGTAATTATGTTCCTTCAGGCTGTTACAAATTTCAACCGGAATTGTAACATTAAGGGTATAAATGAGCTGATGGCTTTCTGCAAGGTTTGATTGAATGCCGGCACCCACCGTATAAATTATTATATCCGATAAACACAGCCTGCCATAATCGGGTTTTTCATCCAGCAGGTTTATGGATGTAAATGACGCGTAGGTGTGATTGGGCTTTTGCCTTCCATACATATCCAATTCGTTATCCTGCTGTAAAAAGAATTCAGCAATTGCTTTTGACAAAAACCCATTTGTTCCTATGATGGAAATTCGCATAAGTCTTAATTTTTCAAATAGCTTTCAATCTGATCCAAACAAACCTGGTAAACATCTTCATGGCGGTATCGTTTATACCAATCTATTGTTAAGCCAATCGTTTGTTGCAGGTTAAGCTTTGGTGTCCATCCTAATTCAAATTTTGCCTTTGAAATGTCCAACATTAACAATCGGGCTTCGTGGAGGGCATCAGGATCAGATACATCAGTAATTGATCCGCAACCATAAGCATCCTTTACCCCGCCAGCCACTTTCCACACATTGGCAATGGACTCCGGATTGGGACCAAAATTCCATCCTTCACAGTATTTCAATGGCTCCTCCCATATTTTCATGGCTAATTGTAAATAACCTGCAAGCGGCTCAAGTACATGCTGCCAGGGACGTATAGCAGAAGGGCTTCTGATTTCAATAGGCTTATTGGCTTCCAGGGCTTTAATGCAATCAGGTATTATGCGGTCCAATGACCAGTCGCCTCCCCCAATTACATTGCCGGCCCTAACCGAGGCTATGGATTTTTTATGCCTTCCATATTGCAAAGGATTAAAAAATGAACTTCGCCAGGATGAGATGGCAATTTCGGCTGCACCTTTTGAAGATGAATATGGATCATAACCACCCATTGCTTCATTTTCACGATAGCCCCAAATCTGTTCACGGTTTTCGTAGCATTTATCGGTAGTAATCATGATTCCTACCCTTACGCTCCCTGTTTCCCTGATGGCTTCAAGAATGTTAATGGTTCCCATTACATTAACCTCGTAAGTTTCCACGGGGGCTTCATAAGACAATCGAACCAGTGGTTGCGCAGCCAGGTGAAATACAATTTCAGGTTGATACTTTACAAAATAATCCTTCATCATCTGTCCATCACGAATATCACCACGCAAATCAGCCTCAATTTTATCCCCTATTCCTGAAAGAACGAAATTATCCCTTTCGGTTACCGGATCTAATGCAATACCCACAACTTCGGCACCCATTGTATGTAACCAGGTTGCAAGCCACGAACCCTTGAAACCAGTATGTCCGGTAATCAATACTCTCTTCCCTTTGTAAAAATTTTCAAACATGCCTGATTTATAATTCATGATTTACCAGCCCCGTTAAAATACCGGAGGTTACCACACCTTCCAGGGAGCCTGACCTTTATCCCACATTTCATTTAATTCAATATTATCCCGCATTGTGTCCATTGGCTTCCAGAAACCACTATGTTTAAAAGCATTCATCTTTCCTTCAGCGGCTATATTTTCCAGTGGCTGTCGCTCAAAAATGGTATTATCGCCATCTTTAATATAATTGAATACCTCCGGGTTGCAGACAAAATAACCTGCGTTTATCCAATTGCCATCGCCTGCCGGCTTTTCCATAAATGAACTTACAATACCATCGGTAGCAATATCCAGTGCACCAAATTTTCCACTTGGCTTATAAGCAGTTACCGTAATAATCTTATTGGAAGTAGTATGAAAATCAATTGTTTTCTGAATGTCCAAATCAGTTACCCCATCACCGTAGGTTAATAAAAATGGCTCATTTTCTACATATTTACGAACCCTTTTAATGCGGCTTCCGGTCAAAGTATTCAAACCGGTGTCAATCAAAGTAACTTTCCATGGTTCCACAAAATTATCCAATACCTGTATGCTGTTATCTGCAAGATTAATCGTGAGGTCGCTGTTATGACTGAAGTAGTTGGCAAAATATTCCTTAATTACGTACTGCTTGTAACCACAGCAAATAATAAAGTCATTTATTCCATACTGGCTATAGGTTTTCATTATATGCCATAAAATGGGTTTCCCACCAATTTCCACCATAGGTTTGGGAATAAGGTTAGTGGCCTCACTTAAGCGGGTACCAAGGCCGCCGGCTAATATTACTGCTTTCATTTTCTCACTTTTTAAAACTATAAAAAACTTAACCTAAAATCTTAAAGCTGAACTAAAACCGCCAATTGATTTCATGGAAAATCACAGGGGAGATCAGGAACTCGTTTTCCTGAATAACCTTTTCAGCCAGGAGGATTCTTCCTGTTCAAAATAGCCGTATCCATAACCATATCCCTGTCCATATTTTGAACCGTAATAAGAATATTTTGACGTTCTACCTACTCCATTCAGTACGATGTAGGAAGGAAAATCCGGAAATTGCTCAATACGCTTATTGATATCAGCATATGCTTCCTTATCACTGTATCCTTGTCGCAGGATAATTACCCCAACATCAGCGTACTGTTGTAGTAATGTTGAGTCTGTAACCGCACTAAAGGGAGGACTATCAATTATAATATGATCAAACCTGGCAAGCAATTCATCCATTAAAACTTTCATATTCGCACCCAGAATAAGTTCGGCAGGATTTGGCGGAATAGGTCCGGTAGGCATTACCCAAAAATTTCCACTGTACCCCGGTACTTCTACCAAAACCTCATTAAGGCTTATGGTTCTGGTAAGATAAGTACTGATTCCATGAGTGGCTGTCAAACCAAGGTTTCGCATGAGCCTCGGCTTTCGCAGGTCAAACTCGAGGATGACCACTTTTTTATCGAGCAGGGCATAAC
>ERZ795056.2325-NODE-2325-length-21222-cov-5.717249_pt1 | contig 21222 bp, 14 predicted proteins | sample MGYA00375140_ERZ795056 | MGnify/ENA primary metagenome ERZ795056 (study PRJEB30185, sample SAMN05720227) | activated sludge metagenome | isolation source: Anaerobic digester | place: USA | collected 2015-03-09 ... | reverse complement strand
CGAGCACCACCGACGAGGGCACCACCGCCGCGCCCCCGTCCTGCGAGACATCTCCCGAGGATTGCGGCGTGATGGTCAGCGACGTCGGCTCCTACTGCCCCGACACGCCCCCGGCCAAGGACGAGCTCAAGCTCGAGCCCCTCGGCCCCGGCAAGCTCCGCATCACCGAGATCGGCCGCGACGGCGCCTGCAACGTCGCCTACGGCACCAACGTCAGCTTCGGCCCCGACAACCTCATCATCGTCACCTACGAGATCATGGGCAACCCGGACCCCAACTGCACCTGCAAATTCGAAGTGACGACGACCCTCAGCAACCTCACCCCCGGCACCTACGACGTCCTCGTCGGCTCCTGGGAGGGCACCGTCGACGTGCCCTGAATCCTTAAGATCTTCATCGATATCAGCGAGCTCCTGATATATGCATATGATGTCGCATATATCAGCGAGCACCTGGTCTGTGCGTATGACGTCGCACGCACCAGCGAGCACCTGGTCTGCGCGGATGACGTCGCACGCACCAGCGAGCACCTGGTCTGCGCGTATGACGTCGCACGGGCCGGCATGGGGCCGGCTGGAGCGCCCGCGTAACCTGGCGCAGCCAGGTGTCCGGCGGGCCCCGCGACACTCAGACAGGGCGCGCTCGCTGTTCTGTCTGGCGTTGTGACAGCGATACGGCTCGCGCTAGACTCGGTCGCGGGGCCCGCCGGCCCCCTGGCGCCACGGTTCTCGCTAAAGGACGAAACTGTCGGCTGCGCCGAAGCCGGCCCCACACCAGCCCTGACCGCACGCTTTCTCCCCGCGAATAACACCACGAATACCTCGAGCACCGCAAACACCTCGAGCAGCTCGAATACCTCGAGCATCCCGAACACCTCGAGCACCCAAGCACCTCGAACACCGCGAGCACCCAAGCACCGCGAATACCGCGAGCGCCCAGGCACCGCGAACACCCAAGCACCCCGCGAAGGACCTCCCCGCGCGGCGACAGCCTACATTCAGGGCTGGCATGGGTCCGGCTCTCGGCGCAGCCGATTCTAGCCGCCTTTAGCGAAAGCCGCGGCGCCGGGGGTCCGGCGGGCCCCGCGACCGAGTCCAGCGCGAGCCCTATCGCCGTCGAAGCACCAAACACCGCAGCGAGCGCGCCCTGTTTGAGTGTCGCGGGGCCCGCCGGACACACGGCTGCGCCCGGTTTCGCTAGCGGCCCAGCCGGACCCATGCCAGCCCGTGCGACGTCCCCCGCGCACCGATATGCGACCTCCCCCGCGCACCAACGCTCCCCCCATATCCTCGTAGCCCAGCTCGCCCTGGGTAGGTACCCCCAATCACGGCGCGCACCCCTCGGGCCCCGCCCGCACGAGCCGCCCATCGACGACCTGCCACGCGCCCTCCAGCTCCGCGTTCGCATCGACGCCGCGCGAGTCCGGCCCGAGCACGGCCGCATTCGCTATCACCGCCCGAGCGGCCTCCGGATCGACCCTGACCGGCTTACGCGGCTTCGGCATTCGTCCGCCATTGATGCGCCACTGTCTCGCCAGCAGGTCCGAGAGCGGCTCGAATTCGTCATTGAGCGCGACATCCTCGCCGCGCAGGGCGTCGACGCGGATGCACCCGCCCGCGGCGGTCCACCGCTGATATGCGCGGCGGACGAAGCGATAGTCGAGGTCGACGGTGCTGCGATACATCCCGAGCGACGCGACGGTCCCGACGGCGCCCCCGAGGGTCACGGCGCCGACCGGCGCGAGTCGTCCCGCGTTCGCGTCGACGGCGAGGACATGCAGCTCGGCTCGCGCGGAGAATCCTCCGAGCTCGAGCTCGCCATATTCGCCCTCTTGCTCGAGCCCATCGAGCTCCGCGATCTCGAGCGCGACCGCGGCCGTCCCGACGAGTTCGGCGCGAACCGGGGCCCGACCATCGGCGCGCCGTTCGGGGCGCTCGAGCAGCGCGCAACGCCAGCGATCCAGGCGGACGCAGCTCCCGATCGGCGACGCGCCCCTGCCGCTCGCCATGACCGCAAACGCCGCAACCCCGGTCGATGTACGATAGGGCCAGATCTCGAGGTCCGCGAGCAGCGGCAGCCATTGTGGCGCGGCGATCGTCGGCGACGCAATCGCCGCCTCGGGCAGTCCGCCCGGCTCGAACCCCAGCGCGAGGAAGACGGGCGGAGCTGTCGTCGGCATCGTCCCGCGCTCGCCTGGCACCGAGAGTTCGGCCTGCCCGGTGGCCCACCAGAACGGCAGCGGCTCGCTCGAGCGCGCGACGACCTCACCGATCCGCCGCCGCTGTCCGGCCGCGAAGTCGAACTCCCACACCGCGACGACCCCGTTCTCCGGCCCCCACGCGAGGCGCAGCGCCTCGGGGCTACGTGGCCCATCCACCGCCAACAGCACGCTGATCAGCGCCGGTCGCTCGGGCCCGGTCCAGCAGCGCTCGTCCTTCCAGCACCAGGTGCTACCCGCGTCGTCGCGCACCCATACATAGTGTTCACCGTTCGTCCAGCCCGCCACGCGCTCGACGCCCGGCTGTCCCTCGAGCCAGGTCGCCAGCGCGTCGAGACGCGTCGCAAAGCTCGAATCCGGCGCCTGCGGGCTCCGCTGCCCGGAGCTGTCACCCCCAATGCTCGGCGCTTCGGTCACAGGTAAAAAAAGCGTCGCAGCCGGCCCCGGCGAGAGCGGCCGAGAGGTGGCGGTGCACGCCAAAAAGCCGAGCACAACGATCAGTGAACGCACCACCCGGCGACCGTACCACCGCCGATAACTCCAGTCCACCGCCTTCCGCCCCCAATACCATCGAGCACCGCAATACCTCGAGCACCCCGAGCACCCCACGGAGACCTTCCCATCCACCCCGAACACCCCAAGCAACGCGAACACCTCAAGCGCCGCGAAAACCTCGAACACCCAGGCACCCCGCGAAGGACCTCCCCGCGCGGCGATGGCGTGCAATCAGGGCTGGCATGGGTCCGGCTCTCGGCGCAGCCGATTCTAGCCGCCTTTAGCGAAAGCCGCGGCGCCGGGGGTCCGGCGGGCCCCGCGACCGAGTCCAGCGCGAGCCCTATCGCCGTCGAAGCACCAAACACCGCAGCGAGCGCGCCCTGTTTGAGTGTCGCGGGGCCCGCCGGACACACGGCTGCGCCCGGTTTCGCGAGCGGCCCAGCCGGACCCATGCCAGCCCGTGCGACGTCCCCCGCGCACCGACGTACGTCCCCCGCGCACCGAAGCTCCCCTCGAAGCACCAAAAAAATCCGCAACAAGAGTGATCGATCGTCCACAATTCACACACTGATACCCAGGGACACCCAACCCAGAAAGGAGCCCCACTCATGTACAGCTGGCCATTCTTCGACTGGATCTTCTAACCCAACCAGGAGCCGCCCACCCATCCGGGCGGCTCCACCTTCAAGAAGCTTCTCAAGACCCAAGATTCACATAAGGCAACGCATCCCCCATTTCCCCGGGAGCGTCGCCCCGCGCATTCATATCTTCGTAGCCCAGCGCGCCCTGGGTGCCGCCGATCCCCCAGCATTTGACCTTGTGATTATCGAGCAGGGCGCAGTTATACAGCGCACCCGCCGCAGCCTTGATCGCGTGGCGTCCGACCCCGAGATCGATGGGCGGCAGGGCGTCGCTCATCTCGCCGGGGCCGTCGCCGCGGTGTTGAGCGTCGCCCTGGCCGAGCGCGCCGAAGTTGCCCTGTCCCCAGCATTTGAGGTCGGCGTTATCGAGGATCGCGCACGAGTGGAAGTAGGACGCCGCGATATGCACCGCCGTGCGACCGGCGCCGAGGTCGACGAAGGGCAGCGCGTCGCCCATTTCGCCCGGGCCGTCGCCGCGGTTGGCGGTGTCGCCGAGGCCGAGCTGGCCCTGGGCATTGGAGCCCCAGCACTTGACCTTGTCGTTATCGAGGATCACGCAGGCGTGACGGGCTCCGAGCGCGAGCTGCTTGACGGTGCGGCCCTTGCCGACGTCGACAGTGGGCAGGTTGGCGCCCATCTCGCCCGGCTGGTCGCCGATCGCCCCGAGGCCCGGCAGGCCGTTGCCGAGGTTGCCCTCGCTCTGCTGACCCCAGCACTTCACGCTGGCGTCGTCGAGCAGCGCGCAGGCGTGGCTATTATCGATCGCGATCGACTTCACCGTGCGACCCGGGCCGAGGTCGATCGCCGGGAGCGCGTCGCCCATCTCGCCGGGTGCGTCGCCGCGGTCGTTCTTGTCGCCGAGCCCGAGCCAGCCGTTGCCGTTCCAGCCCCAACATTTGGCGGTGTCGTTATCCAGCACCGCGCAGGTCGTCCACACCGCCGCGATCACCTGCTTCACCGTGCGGCCGACGCCGAGGTCGACATATGGCAACACATCGCCCATCTCGCCGGGTTCGTCGCCCACGTTCTCGCCGCTGCCCGAGCCGAGCGCGCCGTATGCTCCCTGACCCCAGCACTTGAGCTTGCCGCCGCTGACGATCGCACAGCCGTGATAATACGAGGTCACCGCGCTCGCCAGCAGGCCCTTGCCGAGCTCGACGAAGGGCAGATTGTTGCCCATCGTGCCCGGCATCGTCCCGTACGGCTTGGTGTCACCGACGCCGAGGTCGCCCGAATCGCTGTAGCCGCCCCAACACTTGACCCGGCCGCTGTGCAATACGGCGCAGACGTGGCCATGACCGGCGTCGAGGTCGTCGACGTCGAAGGGCCCGAACTCGGGCGGCGGCTCGCCGGTCGTGCCCTCGCCCGTGCTTCCCTCGCCGGTCGTGCCCTCCCCGGTCGTGCCCTCGCCCGTGCTGCTCGCAAGCTCCCCGGTCGTCTCCCCCGTGCTGCCGGTCCCGCTCGAGCCCTCGCCACTCGAGCTGCCCGTCACGCTGACCGCACCGGTGGTATCCGTCGACGTGCCCGTGGATTCACCCGTGCCGGTCGCGCTGTCGGTCACGCCGGTCGTGGTCACGTCTGTGCTCGTCGGCACAGCGCCCGAGCTGCCACCCGTGCTCGTGGAGCCGCTCGAGCTCACGTCCATGCTCGCGGTCCCACTCGATCCCGCCGAGTCCGTGGTCACCACGGTATCCCCGCAACCCGCCAGCAAGCCCCACCCGATCACGGCCCCCATTGTTCGTCGGCGCATCCCCACCTCCATCCGCAGGGCAGCATCGACGAGGCGCCCGGGCCTGTCAATCCGGGCCGGCGAGCCGCAGTTCCGCCGCCCATGACCGCCACGCGCGAGGCCCGGATGTGTTACCCATCGCGCATGCGCTTGATCTTTTTAGCCCTCACCTCGCTCTCCCTCCTCGCCGCCTGCGGGCCCGACCCCGTCGACACCACCACCGACGCCACCGCCACCGCCAGCACGGGCGCCTCGATGACCGGCACCACCGGCACCACCGGCACCGGCAGCACCGCAGGCACCGACGCGCCGACCACCGGCACCACCAGCACCACGGACCCGACCGCCACCGGCACGACCGTCACGACCGCCACCACCGTCGAGACCAGCACCTCCGGCACCACCACCGACCCGGGCACCAGCGGCGGCCCCGGCTCCGCCGCCACCACCGATAGCACCGACACCGGCCCCGTCGGCGAGGTCTGCGAAAAAGACGCCGACTGCATGCTCGCCGACGACTGCTGCGATTGCGACGGCGTGCCGGTCGGCGCCGATGTCTCCGTCTGCGACGCCGAATGCAAGCAGTCGAAGTGCTCCGAGCTCGGCATCACCAAGGCCGTGTGCCGCCTCGGCGTGTGCCAGACCGAGCGTTTGAGCTGCGACGCCAGCAAGGTCGCCTGCGACTCCCTGCCGCCGCCCTGCGAGCCCGGGACCGTGGCCGAGACCACCCCGGCCTGCTGGTCCGGCAAGTGCGTGCCGGCCAAGAATTGCGACGTGCTCGCGGCCTGCGAGCTGTGCCCCGAGGGCCGCGTGTGCGTGCAAAACGTCGCCTTCGGGCCCGAGCCCGGCGTCGTCTGCGAGCCCCTGACGCCCGGCTGCGACCCCGCCGATCCCTGCGCCTGCATCGGCGACCAGGTGTGCATCCAGCCCTTCGGCGCCTGCTTCAATCAGCCGGGCGGCGACATCACCTGCGAGTGCATCAACTGCTGAATCCCCGCACCCCCGATCCGCTCCGGGGGTGATGTGGCCCGCCACGAATGCGCCGCGCGGATCCGCCTCCGCGCGGCGCAAACTCGACCATGATGAATCATGCTCGGCCGCGCGAGCATGGGTTATGCTCGCCGGCATGAGCACGACGATGGCGTGGGGTCACTGGGACTGCACACGCTGCGGCCACCAGAACATCAGCGGACGCGACAAGCGCTGCCCGGCCTGCGGCGACCCCCGCGAGCAGCACGAGCTCGACGCGATGCGCCCGCCGGACGACGCCGACTTCACCGCCGCGGCGATCTCCGCCCCCGAAGAGCTGGCGCTCGCCAGCGCCGGCGCCGACTGGTCCTGCGGCTACTGCGGGGCCAACAACCCCGGCAGCGCCACCGACTGCCAGGGCTGCGGCGGCGCCCGCCAGCAGGCGGTCACGATGGGCAAGGTCGGCCTGCTCGGCTCCGAAACCGCCGCGCCCTTCCCCGAGCCGCGCCCACAGCCCGCGATCCCTCGCCCCCGCGAGGTGACCCCTCCACGCAGGCCCCGCTTCACGCGCAAGCAGATCGTGCTCGCCGTGCTCGGCGTGCTCGTGCTGCTGCTGTGGTGGGGCCTGCGCGACCGCGAGGAGACCGGCGTGGTGACGCGCTTGCAATGGACCCACACCACCGAGCTGCAGCGCTGGCTCGATACCAACGCCGGCGACTGGGCCCCGGTCCAGGACCGCCCGGAGGTCCCCCCGCGCAGCGGCCACGGCGAGGTCGCCGGCATCCGCGTCACCGGGTGCCATCAAAAGCATTCGCACGACGAGCGCTACTCCTGCGGCACTGAATCCTATCAGAGCTCCGAGTCGTACTCATGCGGCTCGACGCAGGTCTGCAGCAACAGCAACAACGGCAACGGCAGCTTCTCCCGCTCGTGCCACAGCGTGAGCAAGACCTGCCGCCGCAACGTCACCAAGACCCGCACGAAGTATTGCACCCGCCCGATCTACCGTGAATGGTGCGACTACGTCACGCAGGCCTGGACCACCCAGCGCAGCGCCGAGGCCTCGGGCGAGGGCCACACCGGCCTGCGCCACGCCGAGCTCCCGACCAGCGGCGACAACGAGCGCCTGCAGTACAGCGGCGCATACCGGGTGTCCTTCGCGTGGGACGACGGCGACCAGCTGCACGTCGCCGAGCTCGACCGCGCCGGCTACGACCGCTGGGAGCTCGGTGACACCGCCGTGCTGCAGGTCGAGCGACTGCGCGGCGTGGTCGGCGTCGACAAGCCGCAGCGGCCCTGAAACGGCCCGCTCAGCGCGCGCGCTCGCGTCGGCCGTCGGCGTGCAGCGCGAACCGACCCTCCTCGCGCGGGTGCGCCGGGCCGTCGCTGGGCCACGGCCAGCCGCCGAAGCGGGTCCGCTGATAGTCCGCGAATGCTTGCTGGATCTGCGCGCGGGTGTTCATGACAAAGGGGCCGTGCTGGACCACCGGCTCACCGATCGGCCGCCCTTGCAGCAGCAACAGCTCGGCCGGCTGCGCCCCATTGACCAGCTCCACCGCCGCCTCGGCCCGCAGGCGCACGCCCACCCGCGGCTCGATCGTCCGTCCGGCCAGCTCGAGGCTGCCGCCGCGAAACAGGTACAGCGTGCGATTGCTGCCGCGCTGCGCGGGCGGCAGGGTCCAGCGGGCCCCCGGCTCCATCGTGATCGACCAGATCGCCAGATCGCTGTCCGGCCGCGCCGCCCACGAGTGCGGCGGAGGCGGCGGCGCGCGGGTCTCTCCGAGCTGACCCGCGATCACCGTGACACTCGTCGCCCGGCCCGCCGCATCGCGCTCGACATGGATCGGCACCGTGTCGCGCCACAGCATCGAGAAGTGCGGCTCGACCATCTTGTCGGCCGCCGGCAGGTTCAGCCAGATCTGGAACAGCTCGAGCGGGTTGGGCGCGTCGCGGGCGACCAGCGGGAACATCTCCGCGTGCACGATACCCGCGCCCGCCGTCAACCATTGCGTGTCCCCGGCCCCGAACCGCGCGGTCGCCCCCAGCGAGTCGCTGTGGTCGATCAGCCCCTTCTGCACGATCGTCACCGTCTCGAAGCCGCGGTGCGGGTGCTGCGGAAAGCCCGGCACCACGTCGCCGTGATACATGCGCCAGCCATCGCGGCCCTCGAAGTCCTGACCGATGCTGCGCCCCGCCAGCGACGCCGCCGGGCCCAAACGCTCGTCGCCCGCCGGATACGCGTCGTCGTGGTGCACACAAAACAGGAACGGATCCGCGGTCTCCCACACGAAGGCCAGCGGTCGCACGCTCAGGATCGGTTCGTCGGTCATGGGGGCCCCAGTATGGCCTCACCCCGGCGCCCGGAAAGGCGCACCGTCCGGAACGCACTGTTGCGCGCGTGTGCACCCCGGCCGGGCCGGCGCGATATCATTACAGAATCCTCGACCGACCCGATCTGATATAAATCGCCGATGCATCAAGACGACGACCTGCAGCTGTTGCTCGCCGACGCCGACACGCACCGGGCCACCGTGCCCGGCGGTCTGCCGGTGGCCACGGCGCGCGCCCAGAGCGTCGGCAAGCAGGCCGGCCCCTCCGGCTTCCTGTGGGACGAGCTCGCGGCGCCCAACGACCTCGTACGCCAGCGCTGGGCGGTGATCGCCCCCGAGGGCGCCGAGGGCGACGAGCTGCTCGCCAGGATCCAGCCCCTGATCGCCGCGCGCGGCGAGCAGCAGCACGCGCCCGTCCAGATCTACCGCGTGCCCGCGCTGCTCGGCCCCGACGAGGCCGCACGCTGGAAGAAGCAGGTCTTCGAGCCCAGCGTGCGCCACCGCGACGACCTGCCCCGTTATCAATTGCTGCTCGGCGACCTGCATCAGGTCCCCGCCGAGCTGCAGGTCATCCAGGCCACCGACGGCTTCGTCGGCCGCCTCGCCTTCGATCGCGGCGAGGATTACGAGGCCTATGTCGACAAGCTGCTCGCGGCCGAAAAAGCCCGCGCCCCCGCGGCCCTGCGCGCCGTATTCCACACCGTGAATGACGGCACCGCCGCCACCACCCTCGGCCAGCGTGCGCTCGTCGAGCCCGGCCTCCAGCTGGCCCGCGAGCTGCGCGCGCGTGGCCCCCATTCATTCCCCGCCGAGGTCGTCGACGGCGCCAGCGACGAGCCCTCGCCCGACGAATTCCTCACCCTCGCCCGCGACCCCGCGACCACCGTGATGTTCTCCGTCAGCCACGGCGCCGGGGCCCCACGCGCCGGCTGGGCCACGCTCGCCGAGCAGCGCGCGCGCCAGGGCGCGATGTGCTTCGGCGACGCCGGCGAGCTCGCAGGCGCCGACCTCACCCGGCAATCCTTCCTGCCCGGCGGCCTATGGTTCATGCTCGCCTGCTTCGGCGCCGGCACCCCGGCGACCTCGAAGTATCACCGCTGGTTGTCCGCGCTGGCCGCCCAGGGCCAGTTTCAGGGCCAACCCGGGGCGGTGCTCAGGAGCCTGCCCGGCGCCGGCCAGCGGCCCTTCATCGCCGCATTGCCCAAGGCGGCGCTCGCCAACCCGCGCGGGCCCCTGGCCTTCGTCGGCCACCTCGACCTCGCCTGGACATACAGCTTTCGCGAGCTCGACAGCGGCCGCGCACAAAACCGTCCGGGCCGCTTCGTTCAGACCCTCGCCTCCCTGGTCCGTGGCCACCGCGTCGGCGCCGCCTTCCGCGAACTGTTCCGTTACTTCGAGCAGACCAACACCGAGCTGAGCACCCTCGACGAGGCCGACCTCGCCGCCCCGCTGCGTCGCGCCCACCTGTGGATGCTGCGCCAGGACCTCGCCGGTTATGTCGTGCTCGGCGACCCCGCCGCGCGCCTGCCCGAGCCCACGGCGCGCCCGCAGCCGGTCGCCGCCCCCCAGGCGCTCGACATCGGCAGCTTCCTCGGCGTCCAGGTCCTGCCGCCCCGCCAGACCACGCCCGCAGCGACGCCCTCACTCGAGACCCTCGAGTCAGCGATCGCCCATATGCTCGTCGGCGAGCTGTCGGCCGCGGCGATCGCCCAGCGATATGGCATCGATCGCCGCACCCTCGAGGACCTCACCGCCCGCTATCGCGCGGCCGGCCGCGCCGCGATCAAGCCCCGCTGATCGAATCACCCAGGCGCTGCAACCCGACGATCACCAGCGTCGCATCGCCCGCCAGCTCCAGCGTCGCCTCCGGGCCCTCCCCGAGCAAAAAGCTGTCCCCCGCCGAAACCCCGGCCACCGCGCCCGCCAGCACATGCACCAGCCAGCTGCGGGTCGAATCGCGGACCAGCCCCATCGGCTCCCCCGGACCCCGCAGCGTCAGCCTATGCGCATACCGATCCCTTCGGGTCATCACATTGAAGTCGCGCGTCGGTCCACCGAGCAGCCGGGCGTAAATCGCCGCCTCTCCGGCGAACACCGCCGCGTCGGCGAGCGGGCGCACCAGCGTCGTTGCGCCCGTCCCGAAGTCCAGCGCCATGCCCTCGCCGCTCAGCACCAGCAAGCTGCGGTCCACGCCCGGAAACGCCGAGAAGTCGCCGTCCGCGTCGACCTCCGCGATGCTGACGCGCCAGGCAAAACCCCCGTCGCCCGCCGCCGCCTGGGCGATCTCCGTGGTCCAGCCGGCGCCGTTCTTCCAGCGCATACGGCGATAGTCGGCCCGCCGCAATACGACGATCTCGGGTGATTCACTCATTTCGTCCGCGAAGCCTCCCCGCACAGCCCGAGGGCCCGCACGTGATCGTTACAAAACACGCCCGCAGGATCACGCCCGCGACGATAGCGGTCGAAGGCCTCGAGGCGCGCCCCGCGGCGCCCCGCGAGCGCGCCGAGGAAACCGGCATTGAACGGCGGCGTGGCGACGTCCGGCGCCGCGGGGTCGTGAAATCCATACATCTTACCCTGGTGCGGAAACCCGCCCAGCGCCAGCCAGGCGCGCTCGATGTCGGCGAAAAACGCCAGCATCGCCGCCGGATACGCGGTGGTCGGCTCGGCCTGCACGTACGCGATCAGATCGAAGTTGACGAACACCGCGTCGGGATCCGCGGAGTACGTGCCCGCCAGCGCCGAATCTCCGCCGCGGATGAAACGAAACTCGATCGGACCCGCGAGCCGAAACGCCTCCGAATCGCGCAGCCGCGAGCGCACCGCGTCCAGCCCCCTCCAGACCTTGCCGAGCCCCTCCGCGTCGATCCGCGGCAACTCGATGAAATACGACATGAACACCACCCGCGCCGCGTCCGCCAGCCACAGGTCCGAGTGCTCGCGCACCGCCCGGTCGACCTGCAGCTCGATGTCCGCGAACGAGAAGTCGATCAGCCCGATCGCCTCGGCGCGCGTCCCCTTGAGCTGCACATACTCACCGCCGCGCTCCGCCGCGCGCTCGACCGGCGGCGCCTGCAGCGGCGCGCCGAAGCGGTCATCCTCGGCGATGGTGCAGGCGCTCGCCACCGCGACCCCGGGCTCGCCCGCCAGCCGCGACGCCTTGTTCGGGATGCGCCGCGCTGGCGACGGATCGACGTCCCACAACAACGCCATGAACTTGTCGGTATACGGATTGAAGAACGCCTCGACCCGGCTGTGCGTCGTCAACAGCGGCTGATACGCCGCGACGAACGCGGCCTCGCTGCCGAGGGTGTCATGCTGCCGCCCGGGCTTCAGCGTGGTCGCCCACGGCCGATCGACCACGTCGATCGTGACCGAGGTGACGATCCCCAGCGCCCCCAGCGAGACGCGGGCAAACTGCAGCGGCGACCATTCGCCGACCCGCGCCGAGTTCGCGTCGATCGTCGTCACCGCCCCATCGACCCCCATCACGGTAAACGCCGAGGCAGTCTCGGCGAAGATCGGCGCCGCAATCGTCGCCCCATGCACGTCGACCGCCGTCATCCCACCGAGGCTGAAAAACCCGCCCGCGGTCACGGTCTGCAACATCAAATCATGCCGCCGAAGGAATCCGTCGAGAAAATCCTCCCTCACCCCCGCGTTGACGGTCACCCGACGCGCGGCCCGATCGAGCACAATGCTCCGGTCCCCCTTCGCCCCGAGGTCGCCATAACACGACAGATCGATCAGCCACGACCGCGCCGCCTCGGGCCCGGGCACGCGCGCGTCCGCGACGACCAGCGGCGGCTGTGAATGGCGCTGCCCCGAGACCCGCACGCTCACACCATCCGGACGCCGCGCAAGGATCGCCCGCAACTCGGCCCGGTTCGTCGGCGAAAAGTAATAGTCCTCGCCGGCCTTCACCGGGCGATGCACGAGGTTCTGACTCCAATTCTGCCACACCGGCGCCGACGCCAGCGGCACCTTCGCGCTCGGATCATTCGGCACCGACGGCGGCTTACAAGCGCACAGCCAACCAATGCAGACCCACACCCACGCCCCGCCGAGGACTCGACTCACCATCACGCCGCTTCTACCACGCCCCCTCGTCTCAGATCACCACCTTCTCGCCATGCGGCTGCGACCGACGGACCTCGCCGAGCGCCCCGCGCAGCTGCAGCAGCCCCTTCACCGCGATCGCCACGAAATACACCTCCAGCACGATCCATACCGCCTCGTCCCGGATCCACGCGTTAATGAGCAGGCATGCGCCGCCCACCAGGTTGAACCCGTTGAGCAGCGCGGACAAAGCCATGGGGTGCGGCGTCCACCTGGCCAGCCTCGCCTTCAACCGCTCGCTGTTGAAGGCCGTCACCGCGAACATGATACACAGCGCCCCGACGACACCCCAGGGCTGCGAAACAAAGGTGAGCCAGCCTCGCTGTAATGAGTCCACCGGCGCCGCATTGCCATACCCCCGCGGCGAATGTCAAGGGATCCACGGCCGCAAGGATTTCGTCACGAGCCCGACTCGTCGGATTCGCCAGGCTCGTCCTCCCCGTCGACCTCACCCTCGGTCGCGGCCAGGATGTCGGCCGCGCTCCACTGCGGCACGTCGTCGGCGAGCTCGCGCAGGAGCGCCGCAAATTCGGGCGCCGCGCTCGGGAACGCCGTCGCCCGCCACTCGCTCGCCAGCGCCAGCCGGCTGCGCAGCGCCGCCATCAACAGGTCGAGCCAGGTCGGTGCGCTATACGTGAAGTTGAGCGACAGCGCGTCGCTCTCCGCGTGCGTGCAATGCCACACCCCGCGCGGCACGAACAACAGCGAGCCCGCCTCGAGCACGATCGACTGGCCGTCCGCCGGCATACGCGCCGGCATCGGCGCGTGCGCGTAGGTCGCGAGCTCCGGATCCATCGGCAAGCCGATCGTGTGCCGCGTCATCGGCCGCTCCACATGGTGATTCGGCGCGAGCCACCACTCTTTGGTCCCGTGCAGCTGCAGCACGAAATTCACGTTCTGGTCGAAGTGCGGCGCGGTGCCCTTGCCAGCCGGCGTGGCATACACGAGACAGCGACCCTGGGTCAGCGCCGATAAACCGAGGTCCCCGGCGATCGCCGCGAGCCACTGCGCCAGCACCGGCGAGGTGGCGTGAATGTCGTTGAACAGCAGCCCCATGCCGCAGGCGAACAGCTTGCGCGCGTCCGCCGGCGTGGCGTCGATGGCGCTCGCTTCGTCCGCCACATCGGGCAGGTGCACCTGCACTGGATTCGGCCATGCGCCCAGCAGCGCCTCCAGAGAGCCGAGCACCGGCAGCTGCGTCAACGCCTGCACCGACTCGTTCAAGCCGTGGACCACGAACGGCTGATCGGCCGCGAAGCTGGCGAGGAACTCCGCAGGCGTGCGCGGATGGATCAGCGCGGCGAGACCCGGCCTCATCGTCGTCATCGGCGTTATCGACATGATGGGTGCACCAGCTCCGTGACGGATCGCAGATTCAAGAGTGTGTCTCCCGCGTGCATCATGTGCGCATACCCACACACGACGCTCCGCGCGCGTCCCTATAACATTGAAGCGTGCGCGCCCAAAAGCGCTATTCCACGGAGCCCGCCTCACGCGCAAGGATCCCGCCGAGCGGGGCTCGCGCGGACACCCGCCGCGGACCCCCTGCATGACCCGAACGCCACCGACCGACCCGTCCGCGATGCTGCCGGAAGTGCGAACATCCACGGCCTCCTCCGCATCGGTGTCGAAGCAGAAGCAGGAGCAGAAGCAGGGCAGCTTCGCCGCGCTCACGCTGCCGCCTGCGCTCGCCCGGGCGATCGAGGTGCTGGGCTTCGAGTCGATGACGCCCGTGCAGGCGCACGCGCTGCCGGCCCTGCTCGCGGGCAAGGACGTGATCGCCCAGGCCCGCACGGGCAGCGGCAAGACCGTGGCCTTCGGCCTGGCGCTGCTGGCCCGCGTCGACGTCGAGCTCGCCCGCGTGCAGGTGCTCGTGCTCTGTCCGACCCGCGAGCTCGCCGATCAGGTCAGCGCGGAGATCCGCCGACTGGCACGATTCATCGCCAACCTGCGGGTCGTGACCCTGTGCGGCGGCGTGCCGGTCCGGACCCAGAAGCCGGCCCTGCAGACCGCGCCGCACGTCATCGTCGGCACCCCGGGCCGCATCCTCGACCACCTCGCGCGCGAGACGATCGAGCTCGGCGGCCTGCGCGTCCTGGTCCTCGACGAGGCCGACCGCATGCTCGACATGGGCTTCCTGCCGCCGATCACCGAGGTCGTCGAGTCGACCCCGAAGTCGCGCCAGACCCTGCTGTTCTCCGCGACCTACCCCGACGACATCCGGGCCCTCAGCCGCAAGCTGCAGCGTGACCCGGTAGCCATCACGGTCGACACCGTCGTCGACCACGCCGACCTCGAGCAGATCTTCTTCGCCGTCGAGCCCGGCGGAAAGCCGGACGCGCTCGCGGCCCTGCTCCTGCATCATCGCCCCGAATCGGCGCTGGTCTTCTGTCACACCCGCAACGATGTCCGCGACGTCTGCGCCCAGCTGACCGACCGCGGCTTCTCGGCGCTCGCGCTGCACGGCGAGCTCGAGCAACGCGAACGCGACGAGGTCCTGCTGCGCTTCGCCAACCGCAGCTGCGCCGTGCTGGTCGCCACCGACGTCGCGGCCCGTGGCCTCGACATCAAGGGCCTGTCCGCGGTGATCTCGTGGGAGCTGCCCACCGATCCCGACGTCCATCTCCACCGCATCGGCCGCACCGGTCGCGCCGGCGCCAGCGGGCTCGCGCTCGCGCTCTGCTCGCCCCACGAGCAGGGCCGCGTCGCCGCCCTCGAGCACGCGCAAGGGACAACCGTCCGGTGGACCAGGCTGCCGCGCCCCGACGATATCCGCCCGACGCGGCCGCCGATGACGACCCTGATCATCGAGGGTGGCCGGCAAGACAAGCTCCGCGCCGGCGACCTGCTCGGCGCCCTCACCGGCGACATCGGCCTCGCCGCCGAGGTCGTCGGCAAGATCGACATCCACCCGCGCCACACCTATGTGGCGATCCGCAACGATCACGCCGAGCTCGCACTGCGAGGTATTCGCGCCCGCAAGATCAAGGGCCACTCGTTTCGCGCCTGGGTGCTCCGATGACGACACCGACCTCCAGGGACCCTCTTCACGGCGTCACCCTCGAGGCCATGGTCAACGATCTGGTCGCCTTCTTCGGCTGGGAGGAGCTCGGCCGCCAGATCGTGATCCGCTGCTTCACCAGCGATCCAAGCGTCGGCTCCAGCCTGAAATTCCTGCGCAAGACCCCCTGGGCGCGCGCCAAGGTCGAGAGCCTCTATCTCTTCGTGCAGCGCGAGCGCCGGCGCCAGGGCGTTTGAGCGCAGCACCGACGCATTGATTGCCGGCCGACCTCCGCACCGCAGACTCGTAAAGCTCCCACTTGCGGCGCTCATCGCGTCTTGGTACATGAACGTCGTTACGTTCGCTGAATGGCAATGCGCGATCGAGGCAAAGGTGAATCCGACCGCCGCGGGCGCCCCCTCGCGGCCGCGCTGCTGCTGTTGGTCCTCGGCCTCACCCTCGGCAACCTGGTGACCTGGCTGCACGGGCGCGCCAACGACGCCCGCATCGCCCACGAGTTCGACATGCTGGCCGAGGAGGCCACGCGGAACATCGTCGAGCGCTTCCACCGCTACGAGTACGGCCTGCGCGGCCTCCGGGGGAGCGTGCTGACCGGGGGCCGCGACGGCATCACCCGGCGACAGATCCGCGCATATTCCGAATCGCGCGACATCGACGCCGAGTTCCCCGGCGCCCGCGGCTTCGGCTTCATCCGCCGGGTCCCGGTCGAGCACGAGGCGGAATTCCTGGCGAGCACACGCCGCGACGGCGTCCCCGAGTTCGCGCTCCGCCAGCTCCAGGCCACCGATAGCGAACGTTATGTCATTCAATTCATCGAGCCTATCGAGCGCAATCGGCCCGCGCTCGGCCTCGACATCGGCTCCGAGGTCCATCGCCGGACCGCCGCGGACCTCGCGCTGCGGACCGGAAACGCCGCCATCTCGCGGCCCATCACCCTGCTGCAGGCCCCCAGCGAGCACCAGCAGGGCTTCCTGATCCTGCTGCCGGTCTATCAGCCGGGCATGCCGCTGAGCAGCGAGGCGGAGCGCGAGGCCGCGGCGTTCGGGTGGACCTACGCGCCGGTGGTGATCGCCGAGGTGCTGCAGGGATTCGACCTCCGCGACGGCGAGTTCACCATGTCGCTGTTCGACGAGGGCGAACAATTCTACGGGCCCACGGCGCCCACCGTGCAACCGGACGAGCCCCTCGTCCGTCGCATCAGCCGGCCGATCTTCGGCCGAACCTGGCAGATCGAGCTGCGGTCCGAGCCGCCCTTCGTCGCCCACCTGAACCTGCTCCGCCCCGAGACCGTATTCGCGGCTGTCACCCTGCTCTCGCTCCTGCTCGCCGCGCTCCTCTATGCATACCTGCAGAGTCGCCAGCGCCAGCTGCAGCTCATCGCCGGCCAGCTCCACCTGGCCACGATCATCGAGAACTCCAGCGACGCGATCATCACCGAGTCCCTCGACGGCATCATCACCAGCTGGAACCGGGCCGCCGAGCGCATCTTCGGCTACCGCGCGGACGAGGCGATCGGCCGCGTCAGCGCGACGCTCATTCCCCCGGTGACCAGCGACCGCAACGGCGAATCCATGCTCATGTCGGTGCGCCACGGCGGGTCCATCGACCCCTTCGACCAGGTCTGCCGCCATCGCGACGGCTCGTGCGTCGAGGTGTCGATCACCGCCTCGCCGGTCACCACCCCGGACGGCCGGGTAATCGGCATGGGCAAGACGATCCGCGACATCAGCGTGCGCAAGCAGGCCGAGCGGCAGCTGCAGGAGTTCAACGCCAGGCTCGAACACCAGGTCCGCGAGCGCACCGCCCAGCTCGAGACGACCAGCCGGGACCTGCAGACGATCCTCGACGCGCTCCCGTCGATGATCGGCTACTGGGACGCCCGCCAGACCTGTCGCTTCGCCAACAGCGCATATCACAAATGGTTCGGCGTGGAGCCGACGAGCCTGCCCGGGCGGCACATCCGCGAGCTGCTCGGAGACTCGCTGTACGCCGCCAATCGCCCCTATATCGAGGCCGCGCTGCGCGGCGAGCCCCAGACCTTCGAGCGCTCGATCCCACGTCCGGACGGCCACGGCACCCGCCACTCGCTCAGCCACTACCTGCCGGACGTCGTCGGGGGCGAGGTGCGCGGGTTCTACGTGATGGTCCACGACATCAGCGAGATCACCGAGAGCCGCCAGAAGCTCGCCGCCGCGATCCGCGAGCATGAGGCCCTGCTGCGCACGATCCAGTCGAATGTGCTGTACTCGGTCACCGACCGCGACGGTACGATCCTCGACGTCAACGCGGTCCTGTGCCGGACCAGCGGTTATCGCCGCGACGAGCTGCTCGGCCAGAATCACCGCATCTTCAGCTCGGGGACCCACCCGCCCGAGTTCTGGGCCGAGATGTGGGCCACCATCGGCGCCGGCCGATCGTGGCGCGGCGAGCTCTGCGACCGCGCAAAAGACGGCTCGCTGTTCTGGTCCGACACCGTGATCGCCCCGTTCTTCAGCGGCGACGGCACAATCGAGCGCTTCGTCGCCATCCGCACCGATATCACCGCGAGGAAGACCGCCGCGCGCCAGCTCGCGCACGAGCGCGAGCGCCTCGACAACATCCTTCGCGGCACCCATGCCGGCACCTGGGAGTGGAACGTGCAGACCGGCGAGACCCGCTTCAACGAGCGCTGGGCCGAGCACATCGGCCATACCCTCGATGAGCTCGCGCCGACCACCATCACCACCTGGCACTCCCATATCCACCCGGAAGACCTCGCGCTGGCCAACGAGCTCCTGCGCCGCCACTTCAGCGGCGAGCTCGACCAGTACGAATGTGAGCTCCGGGTCCGCCACCGCGACGGCCACTGGGTGTGGGTCGTCGACCGCGGCCGCGTCTCGACCTGGACCGCCGACGGCGCCCCGGAATGGATGTATGGCACCCAGCAAGACATCAGCCGCAGAAAGGAGGCCCTGCGGCTGCTCGCGGCCAGTGAGGTGTTCCTCGAGCGCGCCGGACAGCTGGCGAAGGTCGGCGGCTGGCAGCTCGAGGTCGATTCCGGCGAACTCACCTGGACCAGCGAGACCCGGCGCCTCCACGAGGTCCCGGCCGACTATATTCCGGTGCTGGACAAGGTCGTCGATTTCTACACACCCGAGGCACGCCCGGTGCTTCTGGCGGCGCTGCGCAGGACCATGACGCAGGGCGAGAGCTTCGACCTCGATCTGCCGCTCATCACCGCCACCGGGCGTTCGATCTGGGTCCGGGCGATCGGCGAGGCCGAGTTTACCACCGAGGGCGCCCGAAGCCGACCGGTCCGCCTGGTCGGGGCCATCCAGGACATCACCGCCCAGCGCGCCGCCGACGATGCGCTGCGGGCGGCCAAGGGCGCGGCCGAGGCCGCCAACCAGGCCAAGAGCCTGTTCCTCGCCAACATGAGCCACGAAATCCGCACGCCGCTCAATGCCATCATCGGCCTGACCTACCTGCTCGATCGTTCGACCCTCAGCGACGAACAGCGGCGATTCATCGCCACCCTGCAGATCGCCGGCCGCGAGCTGCTCGGCATCGTCAATGACGTGCTCGACCTCGCCAAGATCGAGGCGGGCAACATCGTCCTCGACGTCGCGCCATTCAGCCTGCGCGCGATGCTGGGCGAGCTGCTCGCGATCTTCGAGTCCCAGGCCCGCGCCAGACACCTCGCGCTGACCTTCGACCTGCCCGAAGACCTTCCGCCCGTCGTCCACGGTGATCCCATGCGCGTGCGTCAGCTGCTCACCAACCTGCTGGGCAACGCCGTCAAGTTCACGGAGCGCGGCAGCGTGCGCCTCCGCGTCGCCATGACCCGCGACCCGGCGGACCGCCTCCTCGCCTGCTTCACCGTGCACGACACCGGCATCGGCATCTCGGCCGAGGCGCAGCGCCGCATCTTCACCCCCTTCGAGCAAGCGGACGCCTCGACGACCCGGCGCTTCGGCGGCACCGGACTCGGCCTCTCGATCGTGCGCCACTTCGTCGGCCTGATGGGCGGCGAGGTCAGCGTCCAGAGCACGCTCGGCGAGGGCAGCGAGTTCCGGCTCGTGCTCCCGCTGAGCCTGCCTGTGCCGCGCTCCGACGACCCCGGACAAACCCCAATCCCGCCCCGCGTCGAGCCGAGCGCGCGGCTCACCGACGTCCGGATCCTGGTCGTCGACGACAGCGAGTTCAATCGCGAGATCGCACAATGCATCCTGCTCAATGAGGGCGCCATCGTCACGACCCACAGCGACGGCCAGCAAGCGCTCGACCAGCTGCGGGCCACCCCCCACGCCTTCGACATCGTCCTGATGGACGTGCAAATGCCGCGAATGGACGGCAACGAGGCGACCTCGCGGATCCGCGGCGAGCTCGGCCTGAACGACCTGCCCGTGATCGCGTTGACCGCCGGCGCCCTGCTCGTCGAGCGGCAGCGGGCCCTCGACGCCGGCATGAGCGATTTTGTCAGCAAACCACTCGACCCGGATACCCTCGTTCGCCTGGTCCGCCGCCACGTCGACGAGCGATACGCCGGCCGTCGCCACCCCGCCGCGACCCCGCCGCCCACCGCCGCGTGACGGACCACGCGTCCCGCAAGCCGTGCGAAACTCCGGATCACGCCCCCCGTCAAGCTCATCGGCCTCGACTTCGGCACCACCACCTCGAGCGCCCTCATCGTCGAGGCCGAGTACCGCCGCGATCCACTGAGCGGCCGCCCGGAGATCCGCGAGCTCGGCGAGCCGCACCGCTCCGAGTTCGTCTTCACCCCGTTCCTCGGCGAGCGCATCGACGAGGCCCGCATCGGCGCGCTGCTCGACGGCTGGCTCGCCGCCGCCGACACCCGCCCGGCGCAGATCGCCGGCGGCGGCGCGCTCATCACCGGCCTGTGCGCCCGCCGCAGCAACGCCGCCGAACTGGCCACCTTGATCCGCGCCCGCATCGGTGACGCCGTGATCGCCGTCGCCGACGACCCCTGCCTCGAATCCTTCCTGGCCTTCATGGGCAGCGCCGCCGCCCTCTCGCGCGCCCGCCCCGGCGAGCCGCTCATCAACCTCGACATCGGCGGTGGCACGAGCAACCTCGCCCTCGGCTGCGACGGCGAGGTGCTGCTCACCGGCAGCCTGTTCGTCGGCGCCCGCCACGTCGAGGTCGATCCCGGCAGCCTTCGCATTCGTCGCCTCTCCGATCACGCCGCGCAGCTGTTTGGTTCGCTCGGTATCACCGCAAGACCGGGCGACTCGCTCACACCCGCCGAGCTGAACGCGCTGCTCGATGTCCACATCGCATTGCTCGAGGCCGCCGTCACCGGGCGCCAGGAAGCATTTGAACGTACACCCGGCCGCGCCCTCGTCGACGCGCCGTTTCGCCTCCCGGCCACGATCACGGCGCCCTGGCTGACCCTCTCGGGCGGCGTCGGGGCCCTGGTCTATGCTCGCCTCGAAGGTCAGCCGCCACCGCCCATGACCGCATTCGGCGATCTGGGTATCGAGCTCGCCGCGCGCATCGCCGCCTCGCCCGTGCTCACCGCCCGCCTGCTGACCCCCGCCAGCACCGCCCGCGCGACCTCGTTCGGCTTGCTGCGCCACCTGACGCGCCTGTCCGGCTCGACGTTATATCTACCGCACCCCGAATTACTCCCGCTCACCGACCTCCCGATCTTCGGCCGCATCACCGCCACGTCGACCCCCGACGATCTACACACCGCG